>Ga0070731_10002753_pt1 | contig 16396 bp, 13 predicted proteins | sample Coa_R1_2_FD_66448 | JGI IMG/M metagenome (GOLD analysis project Ga0070731, IMG submission 66448) | Surface soil microbial communities from Centralia Pennsylvania, which are recovering from an underground coalmine fire - Coalmine... | ecosystem: Environmental > Terrestrial > Soil > Unclassified ...
GAGATCGCGTTTCTCGTCGACCGGCTGGCCGCGCGCTTCGGTTCGCATCGCGTGCTGGTGTTCCGGCCGAACGACACGCACATCCCGGAAGCCGCGGCTGTCGCGGTCCCCGCACAAAGCGCCGGGGAATCGAAACCCGCCTGGAAAGCCATTCGCGACAAAGATGAAGCGCCGCGTCGGCCGTTGCGTCTGTTTGCGAAACCGGAGCCGATCCATGCCATTGCCGAAGTGCCGGAAGCCCCGCCGGTACGCTTTCGCTGGCGGCGTGTGTGGCACGAAGTGGTTCTTGCCGAAGGGCCGGAACGCATCGCGATGGAATGGTGGCGCGACCAGGAGCCGCGGGCGACGCGCGACTATTTCCGCGTCGAGGATGCGGGTGGTCGCCGATTCTGGCTTTATCGGGATGGTCTGTACAATACCGAAACCGCGCAGTCGCACTGGTTCATGCATGGGCTTTTCGCATGACCGCGCGTCCTTACGCCGAGATCGCCGTCACGACGAATTTCTCCTTTCTGCGCGGTGCTTCGCATCCGAGAGAACTGGTATTGGCGGCGGCGCTTTACGGTTACGCCGCGATCGGTGTCGCCGACCGCAACACGCTTGCCGGTGTGGTGCGCGCTTATGAAGGTGTGCGGGAGGCGCTGGAGAAATGCGGCACGGCGCCGAAGCTGCTCGTGGGCGCCCGTCTCGTCTTCGCCGACGGCACACCCGATATCCTGGCCTATCCGACGGATCGCGCCGCCTATGGACGCCTGTGCCGGCTGCTGAGCACGGGCAAGCTTCGCGCCGCCAAGGGCGAATGCATTCTCCGTTTCGACGATCTCTGCGCCTGGCAGGAAGGTCTCCTGTTCGTCGTCATGGCGCCGCATCCCGCGCGCGAAGAAAGCGCCGGCGGTCCCTTCAAGCGCGCATGGAATAATATTTCCTCCCCCATCGAGCGGAGCGAGATGGGGGAGGGGGACCGCGAGCGCAGCGAAGCGGTGGAAGGGGCAGGCCAGGCACTCAAGCGGCGAAGTGTTGGCGCGTTGAAAAGTCGTTTCGCGTGGCTTTCCCCTTCCACCGCTGCTTTGCAGCGGTCCCCCTCCCCCATGCTTCGCACGGGGGAGGAAACTCACGTTCATGCACTGCGCCAGCTCACCGCCCTCGCACCCGAGCGGGTGTGGCTTGGGGCGTCGATGCCGTACCGGGGCGACGACCGGCGGCGCCTGAAGAAACTCGTACAGACCGCGCGCGCGGCCAACGTTCCGCTCATTGCCACCAACGACGTGCTCTACCACGCGCGGGAGCGCCGCCCGTTGCAGGACATCGTCACCTGCATCCGCGAACACAGGACGCTCGACGAAGCGGGCCGTCTTCTCGAGCCCAATGCCGAGCGCCACCTGAAACCGCCGGCGGAAATGGCGATGCTGTTCCGCGATGCGCCGGAAGCGGTTGCGGAGACGATCCGCTTCGCCGATCGCATCCAATTCTCGCTCGACCAGATTCGGTACAATTATCCCGATGAGCCGGTGCCGAAAGGCAAGACCGCGCAGCAGCATCTGGACGATCTCGCCTGGGCGGGGGCGGCGCGCGTCTATCCGGACGGCATTCCCGAAAAAGTACGCGCGACACTGGAAAAGGAGCTCCGGCTGATCGCCGAACTCGAGATCGCGCCCTATTTCCTGACGGTACATGACATCGTCGGTTTTGCGAACAGCCGCGCGATTCTCTGTCAGGGCCGCGGTTCGGCGGCGAATTCCGCCGTCTGTTACGTGCTCGGCATTACGGCCGTCGATCCCATGGCGATCGACCTTCTGTTCGAGCGCTTCGTGTCGCAGGAACGCCGCGAACCGCCCGATATCGACGTCGATTTCGAGCACGAGCGCCGCGAGGACGTCATCCAGGACATTTACGCGCGCTACGGCACGCATCGCGCGGCCCTGACCGCAACCGTCATCTGCTATCGGCCGCGGAGCGCCATCCGCGAAACGGGAAAAGTGTTCGGCCTCACCGAAGACGTGACGGCGGCGCTCGCGAGCGGGGTGTGGGGCAGCTGGGGCGCGAGTCTCAAGGAAAGCGAGGTGCGCCAGGGCCGGCTCGATCCGGACAATCCGCTGATCGCGCGCGCGGTTGCGGCCGCGAACGAACTGATCGGGTTTCCGCGCCATCTCTCGCAGCATGTCGGCGGTTTCGTGCTGACGCGCGACCGGCTCGACGAGATCGTTCCCGTCGGGCCGGCGACGATGGAAAACCGCTGGTTCATCGAATGGGACAAGGACGACATCGATGCGCTTCGCATGATGAAGGTCGATGTGCTGGGGCTCGGCATGCTCTCCTGCATCCGCAAGGCTTTCGCGCTGATCGCCCGGCATGAGTACAGGCGGCTCTCGCTTCCGACCGTGCCGCGCGAGGACCCGCTCGTGTACGACATGCTGTGCAGGGCCGATGCGGTTGGCGTCTTCCAGGTGGAAAGCCGGGCGCAGATGAACATGCTGCCGCGGCTTCGCCCCCGCGATTTCTATGACCTCGTCATCGAGGTCGCGATCGTGCGGCCGGGGCCCATCCAGGGCGACATGGTGCATCCGTATCTGCGGCGGCGGAACGGCAGCGAACCGGTCGATTTCCCCTCGCCGGCGCCCGGGCACGGACCCGCGGACGAACTGCGCCAGGTGCTCGGCAAAACCCTTGGCGTGCCGCTCTTCCAGGAACAGGCGATGAAGCTTGCGATCGTCGCGGCGGGATTTTCGCCCGGCGAAGCGAATGGTCTGCGCCGCGCCATGGCGACATTCCGCAATGTCGGCACCATCGATCAATTCCGGGAGAAGATGATCGCCGGCATGACGGCGCGCGGCTACGCCCGCGAGTTCGCCGAACGCTGCTTCAAGCAGATCGAAGGCTTCGGGAGTTACGGATTCCCCGAGAGCCACGCCGCGAGCTTCGCGCATCTGGTGTACGTCTCGGCGTGGATCAAGAAGCATCATCCCGCCGCCTTCGCCTGCGCGCTTCTGAATTCGCAGCCGATGGGATTCTACGCCCCGGCCGAGATCGTGCGCGACGCGCGCGAGCACGATGTCGAGGTGTACCATGTCGACGTGAATTTCAGCCTCTGGGACAACACGCTGGAAAACAGGCCCGATGGCACGCTGGCGCTGCGCCTCGGCCTCAGGCAGATCGACGGTTTCCGCGAGGAGTGGTCCGAGATGCTGATCGCCGCACGCGGCAACGGCTATCGAAGCGTCGACAGTCTGGCGCGGCGCGCACGCCTTCCCAAACGCGCTCTCGTCATTCTTGCCGAAGCGGACAGCTTCCAGTCGCTTGAAGAAGATCGCCGCGAGAGCCTCTGGGCGGTCAGGCGCCTGCCGGATGACGATGCGCTGCCGCTCTTCCGCGCCCAATTCGTCGAAGAACAACCGGAGGAGGAGATTGCGCCTTTGCCGAAGATGCCGCTCGGCGAACATGTACTCGCCGACTACCGCATGCTGCGCCTGTCGCTCCGCGCGCATCTGATGCAGTTCCTGCGTCAAGTGTTTTCCGCCGAAGGTGTGCTGTCTTGCGCGGAGATTTCAGCTGCCAGGGACGGTGTGCGCGCGCGCTGCGCCGGGATCGTGCTCACGCGCCAGATGCCGGGCGATGCCGGCGTCGTGTTCGTGACGCTGAGCGACGAGACGGGCGTCTGCAACATCGTGGTGTGGCCGAAGCTCGTGGAGGAATTCCGTCGCGCCGTGATGGGCGGACGGTTGCTTTTGGTCGAGGGGAAAATCCAGCGCAGTCCGGAAGACGTGGTGCATCTGGTCGCGGAGAAAATCTTCGATCGTACGGCGGAACTCGATCGCATTTCGGAAGACGATACCGACGCGCAACCGCTCCGCTCGGATGAGGGCCTCCACCGCCATCCCCGCAACGTCCGCGTCATCCCGCGCTCAAGAGATTTTCATTGATGCACCCATCGCCGCGCGAAGGTTGCCAGCCCCTTCTTTGTCCTCATGCGCGAATGCGCATGATCCAGATGGAACCTGGCAGCTCGCAGCAAGCAGGACGCACTCTGTTTTCCGCGGTCGCCGCGGTCAGCTGGATGCTGCGCATGCGCGCAGCAGGACATTTTAGGATGTATCGGGTTGACCGGATTACTCCCCCCGCTTGACCTCGCCGCCGCCGTCGACCGCCTGTGTGACGTGCGGGTTGCCCCAATAGCGGATCTCGCCGCCGCCATCGACCGCGGCCGTCAGTTCGCCGTGGGCACGCAGCTTGATAAGGCCTCCGCCATTGACGGCCGCCTCCGCCATTTCCGCATCTACGCTGCGGGCGTCGATCGTGCCACCACCATCCACTGCGAGCGCAAGGTGGCGTGCAGACGCAAAATTGTCGGCGCTTTCGATGGCGCCGCCTCCCGATATGGCAAGCGCCTTGATGCGCGGCGTCGTGATCTCGACCTCAAGATCGTAATGATGCGGGCAGTCGTCGTTGCAGGCCTCGATCCGCAATTTCCCCTCTCCGTTTACGGTGAAACGGGTGTTGGCGAGATCGCCATGGAGAAGCTGCACCCTCTGCACATCGCCCGATCTCACGATCACATGACCGCCACCCTCGAGTTCGACGCTGTCGAAGGCGCCGACCGGCACGACCTGTTGTGCAAAGGCTGGCGTTACGCCAACGAGCGCCAGCGCGGCGCAAAGCGGGGGCAGTATTTTCATGACCTTGTCTCACCGGTAAATCTGCGTCGCAAATCGTAATGCCGTCGCACTAGTTTTCGCGCATGCTGATTTCAATGCGCCCGCATGAGATCAGGACTGAACTCCCAAAAACGCGAGCAGCGGGCGCTCGATGAAATCGACGGGTATCTGAACGACATAATGGAAAAGATTGAATCCGGCGAGCGGCAACAGGATGAAAATGGCGATCAGCAGCAGCATGCCGAAGCGGCCGAGCCGGGCAAATGCCGTGGACAGGGGCTGCGGAAGCAGGCCGACGGCCACGCGGCCGCCATCGAGTGGCGGAACCGGCAGCAGGTTGAAGATGGCGAGAACGAGATTGATGTCGACCGAGGTCCACAGCGCAGCGAGCAGAAAGCGGTTATTCGCGCCGCCGGCATGAATGGCCACGTACAGAAAGGCGGCCGAAATGATCGCCAGCAGAATGTTCATGCCGGGACCCGCGGCTGCGACCCAGATCATGTCGCGCTTGGGACTGCGCAGCGCCCCGAAATTTACCGGCACCGGCTTCGCGTAGCCGAAAAGAAATCCCGCGTGCGTGAGAAGCAGGAAACCCGGCAAAATGATCGTTCCGAACGGATCGATGTGCCGCAGCGGATTGAGCGAGATGCGTCCGGCGCGCTCGGCGGTGTCGTCGCCGAAATGGCGCGCCACATAGCCGTGCGCCGCTTCGTGCAACGTAATGGCGATGATGACCGGGACCGCGACGAGCGCAATCTCTTCGATTGTTTTCGTGAGATCGGTCACGGGAGTCTGTCAACGGTGCTGTAGATCACGGTGTTGCACTGTTGCCGTCGCGAATGGCGCTCGCGAGCACGTCCTTCAGTCGTCCCTTGTTGCCGAACGACCAAGTCGCGCCATAGGCAATGTCATCCACGCGCCAGCCATCGGCCGTGTGTACGAGATAAACCGTGTCGCTCCAGTGCACCGGTTTTGCATCTTCCTTGCTGTCGCTGCGATAGCCGAAATTGACCGGGCAGTGCGCCGTGTCGCCGGCGGTTGTGCAGGGGCCTACATGATACGCCGTCGCGCCTTCGAAGTTCGAGGTGAAGAGATCGCCTTCGACCAGAGGCGGTGACATGTTTTTCGTGACCGACCGAAAATGCGCCTCCGCCGCCTCGCCATCAATCAGCAACCTGTCGAGAACGGGCGAAATGAAGGGCTCGTACTTCGCGCGCCCCTTCGCATCGGGAATTCCGTCGGAGGGGTGAAACGTCGCGTACACGCCATAGAAACCGTTTGCCACTCCAGCGGGATCATCGGACGCCGAAGCTGGGGCTGCCAGCGCTGCAACGCCCAGCATCGCGACGATCAGGAGTCGATGATTCATGCGTGCGTCTTCAGAAGATCGCGGATTTCCCGCAGCAGCAAAACGTCTTCGGGCGTCACCGGCGCCGGCGTTTCCTCCTTCGGCGCGGAGAACCGGTTGATCTGGCGCACCACCAGGAAAAGCGCGAAGGCGATGATCACGAAATTCAGGATCGTATTGACGAAGTTGCCGTAATTGATCGTGACGGCGCCCGCGTCCTGCGCGGCCTTCAGCGTATGGGCGCCGTGGCCTTTGATCACGATAAAGAAATTCGAGAGATCGATGCCGCCGAGCAAAAGGCCGATCGGCGGCGTGATGATGTCTTTCACCAGCGAATTGACGATCGCCGTGAAGGCGGCGCCCACCACCACGCCGACGGCGAGGTCGATGACGCTGCCGCGCATGGCGAATTTGCGGAATTCGTCGACGACTTTCATCGGCACATGATCCCTTCGACGATTTTCAAATCTACGTAGACGCATCTGAGGGAACAAGCGACGGGATCAGAGTTACTGGACGTTTTGCTCTTCGCCGGTAAAGCCGAGATTGCGACACCCAAATCGCTGCAGGTCTTCAAGGACACGAGCGACGATCTCGTTATTCCCAGTTCTGTCGGGCATGACTTCTATAGGAGGGCACCCTCCGTCTCGCTGCATCTTTTTCAGTTCGGAGTGAAATCCGATGGCGTTCAGTTCAGGGCCGCTATCGAATCGCACGTGATGGTTTGGTAGAATCCAAAGCACTCTGAAGTGCCCATGACCCAACGCAGGCGATGACACGATCGACATCAATGCGCAAATAGCCATTCTCATGATGAGAGCCCTCGATCCTCTGGCAAAGCTGCGTTGTTGATGTGAGCTCCGAATTTCGTGTTGGGTCCAGTGCAAGGTTTGGGAGACTACCCGAGCCCGTTCACCGCTTGCCAGTGGGCCGGCTTTCCGTATAAGACGCGGCCTCTTTTCGGGCCGCCCGGCGTAAAGGGCATGCCGTGGCGCCCCCAAATGCGTCCATGGCCGGACTTGATCCGGCCAACCATGGCCCAGCTTAGCCCGGCCAGCTTACGTCAGGGAGACCGCAAAATGCCCAAACTGAAGACGAAATCGGGCGCCAAGAAGCGCCTGAAATTCACCGCGAACGGCAAGCTCAAGCACGGCCAGGCCGGCAAACGCCACGGGATGATCAAACGCTCCAACGAGCAGATCCGCGAATTGCGCGGCACGACGGTTCTGTCCGCCTCCGAAACCCAGCGGGTCCGCCGCTGGATGCCATACTCGTTCTAAGGAGGCCATCCCATGTCCCGCGCCCCCCGCGCCGTTCCGTCCCACGCCCGCCGCAAACGGGTTTTCAAACAGGCCAAGGGTTTCCGCGGCCGGCGGAAGAACAACATCACCACGGCCAATGCCGCGGTCGACCGCTCGATGCAGCACGCCTATGTCGGGCGCAAGCTCAAGAAGCGGAACTTCCGCGCGCTCTGGATTCAGCGCATCAACGCCGCCTGCCGGCTGCACGGCCTGACCTATAGCCGATTTATCAGCGGGCTCGCCCGCGCCGGGGTCGAGCTGGACCGGAAGGTTCTTGCCGATCTCGCCGTGCACGAGCCAGATGCCTTCAAGGCGCTGGCCGAACAGGCGCGGGCGTAAGGCCGTAGTGTGTCATTCCCGCGCAAGCGGGAACCCAGCTCCCGCAAGTGCTGGAGAGAGCGCACGAGCGCCGGCGCATTTCTTTCGATGATTGCAGGCGCTGGGTCCCCGCTTTCGCGGGGATGACAATCCAGGTTGATGAGAGTTCCAATTCGCCCATGAGCGATATCGAAGCACTCGAACAAAGAATTCTCTCGGAAATAGGCGCCGCGACGGATGAGCCCGGGCTCGAAGCTGTCCGCGTGGCCGCACTCGGGAAAAAAGGCGCAGTCAGCGAACTCCTGAAATCGCTGGGCGGCATGAGCCCGGAGGAGCGGCGCGAGAACGGGCCGCTGTTCAACGGCTTGCGCGACCGCATCGCCCTGGCCATCGCGGAGCGCAAGACCGCACTCGCGCGCGAAGCGCTGGATGCGCGACTTGCCTTCGAACGGATCGATGTCACATTGCCCGCGCGCCCCGAGCCGCGCGGCACGATTCATCCCGTCAGCCAGGTACAGGACGAGATCACCGCGATCTTCGCCGACCTCGGCTTTGCCGTCGCCGAAGGACCGGACGTGGAATACGACGATTATAATTTCACCAAGCTCAACATTCCGCCCGATCATCCCGCCCGGCAGATGCACGATACCTTTTATGTGGCGCGGCAGAACGATGGCGATCGTCACGTGCTGCGCACGCATACGAGCCCTGTACAGGCCCGCGTGATGCTGAAGCAGAAGCCGCCGATCCGGGTTATCGTCCCGGGACGCGCCTATCGTCGCGATTCCGATGCGACGCACACGCCGATGTTTCACCAGCTGGAAGCGCTGGTGATCGACGAGGAGACCAACCTCGGGCATCTGCGCTGGGTGGTGGAGCAGTTCTGCAGCGCCTTTTTCGAAGTCGACAGGATCGAATTGCGGGCGCGGCCGTCGTTCTTCCCGTTTACGGAGCCCAGCGTCGAATGGGACATGCGCTGCGACCGTTCCGGCGGGCAGATCAAATTCGGTACCGGTAATGACTGGCTCGAACTCGGCGGTTCGGGGATGGTGCATTCGCGCGTGCTCGAGATGTGCGGCATCGATCCTGCGCGCTACCAGGGCTTCGCCTTCGGCTTCGGCCTCGATCGCATGGCGATGCTGAAATACGGCGCGCCCGACCTGCGCGCATTCTTCGATTCCGACCTGCGCTGGCTCAGGCATTACGGCTTCGCCGCGCTCGATCTCCCGACGCTCGACGGGGGATTGAGCCGATGAAGTTCACGCTCTCATGGCTGAAAGAGCATCTCGAGACGGATGCGGATGCGCGCACGATCGCCGAGAGGCTGACCCTCATCGGTCTCGAAGTGGAGTCGCTGGAGGACAGGAGCGCCGCGCTCAAGGACTTTGTCGTCGCCTGCGTCGTTTCGGCGGAAAAGCATCCGAACGCCGACAAGCTCAAACTCTGCATGGTCGATACCGGCGGCGAAGTTGTACAAGTGGTGTGCGGCGCACCGAATGCGCATACCGGAATGAAGGGCGTGTTTGCCCCGCCGGGCGCCGTCATCCCCGTCTCGGGCGAGGCGCTGAAGATCTCCGCGATCCGCGGCGTCGAATCGCGTGGGATGCTGTGCTCGGAACGCGAACTTCTTTTGTCCGACGAGCATCTGGGCATCATCGAACTGAAAACCGATCTCGCACCGGGTGCGTCGGCGGCGCACGCGCTCGGGCTCGACGATCCGTTGTTCGACGTCGCCATCACGCCGAACCGCGGCGACTGCACAAGCGTCGCCGGGATTGCGCGCGATCTGGCCGCGGTCGGGATCGGCCGTCTGAAAACACCGGCGGTCACTCCTGTTCCGGGGGCATTCGCTTCGCCGTTGCGTATCGGGCTCCATTTTTCCGCCGGCGCGGAAAAAGCCTGTCCGATTTTTGCCGGCCGGCTCATCCGCAATGTGCGCAATGGTCCGAGCCCTCCCTGGCTGCAGGCACGCCTGCGCGCGATCGGATTGCGGCCGATTTCGGCGCTCGTGGACGTGACGAACTTCATCGCCAATGACCGCGGCCGGCCGCTCCATGTGTTCGATGCCGACAAACTCCAGGGGAATATGCAGGCGCGGCTCGCGCGCGAAGGCGAGAGCGTGAAAGCGCTTGATGGCCGCATGTACGATCTCGATCCGGAGACGATCGTCATTGCCGATGACGTCCGCGCACTCAGCATCGCCGGGATCATGGGCGGCGAAGACACGGGTTGTACGGAAGAGACGCGCAACGTCTTCGTCGAATCGGCCTGGTTCGACGCGCAGCGCATTGCCGCTTCGGGACGCGAACTCGGCATCCAGTCCGACGCGCGTTACCGCTTCGAACGCGGCACGGATCCGGAATTCGTGGTGCAGGGCCTCGAACTCGCGACCAAGCTTATTCTGGAATTCTGCGGCGGCGAACCGGCCGAGACCGTCGTCGCCGGTGCGGTTCCCGTTGCGCGCGCTCAGATTGTGTTCTCGCCGAAGATCGTACGACGGCTCGCCGGCATCCAGCTGCCCGACGATCTCATCCGCGGGATTTTGGTTTCGCTCGGTTTCACGGTCGAAGGCGATCACGAGTTGAGTGTTACGTCGCCGTCCTGGCGCAGCGACATCGAAGGCCCGGCCGATCTCGTCGAGGAAGTGGTGCGCATCCACGGCATCGACAATGTCGCTGCCCAGCCGATGCCGCGCCCGCACGCGGTCGCGCGCTCCGTGCTCACGCCGGCGCAGAAGCGGATGCGCGCGGCGCGGCGTACGCTTGCCGGGCGCGGCTTCAACGAGACGATCGGTTACGCCTTTATTCCGCGGGCCCATTCCGCGCTCTTCGGCGGGGGCGACGAGGCGCGCCAGCTGGAGAATCCGATCTCGGCCGATATGGATGCGCTTCGGCCAAGCGTTCTGCCGTCGCTGCTCGCTGCGGCCCAGCGCAATGCTGCGCGTGGATTTTCGGATCAGCTCCTCTTCGAAATCGGGGCGCAATTCGAGAGCGGTATTCCGGGTGCGCAGGCAACTGCCGCGTCGGGTATCCGCGTCGGCGGCGCCGTACGGAGCTGGACAAAGGACGCCCATGGCGCGGACGCGTTCGACGCAAAGGCCGACATACTGGCGGTACTCGAGGCAGCGATGGGCGCGCCGATGAGCGCGCCGGCGAAGAGCGGCGCGCCAGGCTGGTATCATCCCGGGCGTTGCGGCACCCTCGCGCTCGGGCCGAAGGTGCTGGCGTATTTTGGCGAGTTGCACCCGAGCGTGCTTGCCGTATTCGATCTCAGGGCACCAGTCTCGGCGTTTGAAATTTTCCTGGATGCCATTCCGGAATCGAAAGCGAAGAGTCGTGCACGGCCGTTGTTCCAGCCCTCGCCGTTCCCGGCCGTTGAGCGCGATTTTGCCTTTGTCGTAGAGGCCAAGGTCACGGCGGAAGACATCGTGAAGAGCGCGCGCAGCGCGGAACGCAATCTCATCGAGCGGGTGGACGTGTTCGATGTGTACGAAGGTACCGGCGTCCCGGAAGGGAAGAAATCGCTCGCCATCGCCGTTCGCCTGCAGCCGAAGGACCGTACGCTGACCGATGCGGAAATCGACGCCGTGGCGCAGAAAATCGTCGCCGCAGTCGGCAAAGCCACCGGCGGCACGTTGCGGACGTAGGAATTGTTCATCGACACCTTTCCGGACCGCCAGCGCGCATTGAAACAGGATGATCGAAGCCGTCGGCGGCGCGTTGCGGACGTAGACAGGCCCCAATCCGGCCATGATGGCAGGCGAGTGTCATGCGAGCGGGGACATCGCCATGACAAAACAATTCGACCTTGTGGTGATCGGCGCAAGTTTCGCCGGGCTTGCCTGCGCCCGAACTGCCGCCATGCGCGGCCTCAACGTTGCGATCGTCGATTCCAAGCCCGACGTCGGCGTTCGCGTCAGAACCACCGGGATTCTCGTCAAGGAAGTCACGGACGCGTTCGACTTTCCTTCCGATCGTATGCGAAAAATCCGCGGCGTACGACTCTACGCACCCAGCGGCCGGCATCTTGATCTTTACGGACCGGGATATTTTTTCCAGGCAACCGACACGGCAGGACTTTTGCGGTGGCTGGCCTGCGAAGCCGAGCGTGCCGGTGCCAGGCTTTTCCTGGGGCAAAAATTCCAACTCGGATATCAAGATGCCACCGGGATCACGATCCCGGCGGTGAATATCCGGGCGGATTACCTCATCGGCGCCGATGGTGCGCGCTCGCGCGTTGCACAGGTTTTCGATCTGGGACGAAATCGGCGCTTTCTTGCCGGTCTCGAATTGGAAGCCACGCCGATCGAAGCGCTGGACCCGCGCTTTCTGCATTGTTTCGCAGATAGTTCGATTGCGCCGGGTTACATCGGATGGGCATTCGCCGGATGCGGCCTCACCCAGTTCGGCGCTGCCGCGGTCCTGCGAAAGAGGCCGCGGCTCGACAAGCTGATTGCGCGCGCCGCGCGTTTGCCCGGTTTCAAGGAGATTCACGCCGTTGAGCGTCGGAGCGGCCTTATTCCGACCGGCGGCCCCGTTTCCCCCTTGGGTCGCGGCCGCGTGCTCCTGATTGGCGACGCAGCCGGCCTGGTATCGCCGCTCACCGGCGGTGGAATTCACACAGCCCTGCAGTTCGGCCGGCGCGCAGCCCAGCTGGTCAGCGATTATCTGTACGATCGCGGTCCGGATCCGATTGCCGCATTCGCGCGGGAAGTCCCGAATTTCCGCGCCAAGCGCATCCTGCGGCGTGCGCTTGACGCGGTTCCGCCGAACCGCCTCATCGATCTTCTTCTAATGACGGCGCCGGCGCGCAGCATGGCTGAACGAATCTTTTTTCACCGGCGCGGTGGCAGGAAGGGCGAATTCGAAGTCTGGCAGGAGGAATTCGCCCGGAAACCTGTCGGGTCGGCGGCTGCACCGTATCGCGTCAGCGCAAAGAGCTAACCGTCGTCCGCGGGACCGGATTTGCGTCTGTGGCAAGACTCACTTTCAATCCCCCTCCTGGAGCGTCCGAGTGGGCAAGGGTGCGGCCCGTAACGTCTGAAAGACGGGCGGAATGAGCAAGAAAGTCCCAAAGGGGAAAAGAGCAGCATGACCATACCGGATTCGAGAGCCGCGCCGGCCGCGCCCCCAAGGCAGCGGTGGCTGCTGATCGGACTGGTGGTTCTGCTCTTCTTCGCCTGGGGCTTTGCGACCGTCCTCCAGGATTCCGTGGTCCCGAAACTTCGCGGAGTTTTCTCCCTTTCGTACACAGAAGTGATGCTGGTCCAGTTCAGTTTCTTTATCGGCTATTTCGTATTCTCCATTCCCGCCGGTTTCATTTTGTCGCGCATCGGTTACATCCGCAGCGCCATTCTTGGTCTGGTGGTGATGATCTGCGGCTGCCTGCTCTATGTACCTGCCGCCTCCTCCGGCATTTTCGCGCCGTTTTTGGTTGCATGCTTTGTCATGGCCACGGGAATCACCGTGCTGCAGGTGGTCGCCAACCCTTTCATTGCGGAACTTGGACCCGCGGAAACATCATCCAGCCGGCTGACGCTGGCGCAGGCGTTCAATTCACTGGCGACGACAATTGGACCCTGGGTCGGCGCCATCCTGATCCTGCATGGCGATGTAACGATCAACGCTGCACGCCTTTCCCCCGAGGCGCTCGGGGCGGCGCGCATCGCCCAGGCCCACGCCGTGGAACTGCCTTTTCTGATGATCGCTCCGGTGCTCGCGGCGATCGTTTTTCTTCTCTGGTTCATGCGCAAGAGCGCGGCGCCGCCGGTCAGTGCGCAGATGGCCTCGTTTTCCGCAGTATGGGCGCTGCGCAACAGACCGCGCCTGCTGCTTGGCACGCTGGCTATCTTTCTGTACGTCGGTGCGGAGGTCTCTATCGGCAGCATGATGACCAACTACATCATGCAGCCATCCGTGCTCGGGTATACGGCTGAACACGCAGGCGAACTTGTCAGCTTCTATTGGGGCGGGGCGATGGTCGGGCGCTTCATCGGCGCTTTCGTGCTGCAGCGCGTCCGCCCCGGGCTTGCGCTCGCGATCAATGCGGTGTGCGCCTGCGCGCTGGCGATCTTTTCGTCCCTGTCGGTCGGCCCGGTCGCTGCGTGGTCGCTGATTGCGGTGGGACTTTTCAACTCGATCATGTTCCCGACCATCTTCACGCTGGCGAGCGAAAACATGGGTGAGGAGACGCCGAACGCTTCGGCGCTGCTCATCATGGCGATCGTCGGCGGCGCTATCATTCCGGTTGCGACGGGGGCAGTCGCCGATCATGCGTCGCTTGCGGTCGCACTCGCGGTTCCGGCCGCATGCTACATCTGGATTCTGATCTATGGAATCCTCACCGCGCGCGGGTTCGGCCTTAAACAATGAGTCGGTGAGACGGTGAGATGGCCGCCGCGCGGCAAATCTGCACGTCATAGATTTTGTTGCGCGCGCTCTGCGGGCGCGAGTTCGCTATTGATGGGGCACGCATCAATTTCTCTCACGGTACAGGTGCCTCACTGTCTCACTGTCTCATTGTGAATCCTTTTGTCCGCGTCTCCGCGTTTGGAGAAACGGTACGTTCCTATGAGATTGTCAGGCCAGACTGTGATCCAGCGCGAGGAGCGCAAACGTGGCGAGCCAGTGTTCGCCCATGTAATCTCCTGTGATATGCGGCATTGCGCTTTCGAGATGATCGCGGATTGCGCGATCGATCCGCTCTTTCACGTCGGGATCCATCACGCTGTCCAGAATGAGGCGCCAGCACCAGGCGCGTGAGAGATTGAGCCCGTCGAGATGGGCGATCTTGCCGTCGCTGCGGTCGCTCACGAACGCCGGTGCGAAAAGCGATGCCGGCTCGCCTGCGGAAAGCCGCGGCAAGAAGCGCATGAACCAGAATGCAAATGCCTCACGCCCCAACGCCGCCCGCATGCACGCGGCTTCGACGAGCGCGGAGGAGAGGAAATCGTCGCCGGACGGCTCCCAAGCCTGGCAATCCCTGTCGTTTGCGTACCAGCCACGCGCTTTTTCGCCGAGCAGGGAGCCGAAATAGACGTCTCCGGTGACGCGCGCGTAATCGAGCGCGAGCAGGAGCGCAAATGCCGTGTTCGCATGCACCCCCGCACGCACCGGATAGGTGGCGAGCGGGAGCCAGGTCTCAAATCTTCGTACAAAGGCTTCCGCGAACGGTTGCAACAGATCGCTCCAGCTCTTGCCCTCCAGGGTTTCGTGCTGCGCCAGTTCGCCCGAAAGCATGAGCGCCCATGCCCAGCCGTACGGGCGTTCGAAGCCGCGGGATTCGGGCCGCGCAAGATAGGCGACTTCCGCCGCGACGTTCGCGGCGGTGAGCCGTTCGTCGAACAGCAGCCGTATTTCTGTACGTTCGGGCAGGTCGGAAAAACGCCGGTAAAGGCGCGCCAGAAGCCAGTAACCATGGACGCAGGAGTGCCAGTCGAAACTGCCGAAGAAAATCGGATGGAGCGCGCGCGGGCTCTGCACATCGTGCGCGTCCGCCATGACATGGTCGAGCTTGTTCGGCCACTCGCGGCCGACATGGCCAAGGGCCGCCCGCGCGAAGCGCGACGCCACGTCGATGGTCAGTCTGGTCATGATCCATGCGCGTTGAAACGGAAGACAAGGACATACATCAGGAAAGTGTTGGCGAGCAAAAGCAGGAGCGCGGTCGGGATCTGCGCCCGGATGACGGCGTTGCGGTCGAGATCGAGAAGCGCCGCCGGTACGATGTTGAAGTTCGCGGCCATCGGCGTCATCAGCGTACCGCAAAAGCCCGAGAGCATGCCTATCGCGCTCATGATTGCGGGGCTGCCACCGAATTTGTGGACGACCAGCGGCAACCCGATGGCCGCCGTCATCACCGGGAACGCGGCGAAGGCGTTGCCCATGATGATCGTAAACAGCGCCATGCCCACGCAATAGACAGCGACCGCCACTACGGGCTGCGTCAATGGTATGGTGTCCGTCGCGAGTGTGCTCACGGCACGGCCGACGCCCGCGAGCGCGAACACGGCGCCCAGCGCGGCGAGAGTCTGCGGCAGGATTGCGGCCCAGCTGACGGTGTCCATCAGGCGGCGCCCTTCCTCGAGCGGCGCAAGAACGGGCGGACGCAGCCAGATCGCCGTTGCGGCCCACGCGATTGCGACGCCAATGGCGAGCGAAATCACCGTCGCCTGTTTCGGGTCGATGATCGGCTGGCCTGAAACAGTGATTTCCTTCGCGATCAGCGTGCCCGCAACTGCCGTTGCCGGGACGATGAGCGCGGGCAGGAACAGCGCATTTCCGCGGCGGCCTGCGCTTGCTACGCGCGACGCCCTGTCGGTGGTGTCACGATGGCCTCGCGCGAGGAGCCCGGAGCCGCCGAGAAGCAGGAGCGCAAGCGCAATGACACCGTTCGCCCTATCGCTCACATGCGAGCCCAGCAGAAACATCGCGGCGACAAGCGCCCAGAACACGCCATTCCAGATGCGGCCATCGCGTACGCGCAAAGCCGCATAGGCCGCGAAGACGAGGCCGGCAAAGGCGTAGGCGTATTCGAGCGTGATCATCGCAGGGCGGCCCTATCCGTTTTCGGCCGGCGTGGAGCGGCGACGGTCGAGCAGCAGAAGCCGCGTGCCGTGAATGAGGAGAGCGAGGACCGCGGTCGGAATCGCCCACAGCGAAACCTCGAACGGCTGTACAATAATGCCGCTCTGCTCGAGAAACGCCTTGATCAGCAGAATGGAGCTGACGGCGACGAAAATATCTTCGCCGAAGAATGCACCGACATTGTCCGCTGATGCG
>Ga0070731_10002754_pt1 | contig 16388 bp, 14 predicted proteins | sample Coa_R1_2_FD_66448 | JGI IMG/M metagenome (GOLD analysis project Ga0070731, IMG submission 66448) | Surface soil microbial communities from Centralia Pennsylvania, which are recovering from an underground coalmine fire - Coalmine... | ecosystem: Environmental > Terrestrial > Soil > Unclassified ...
TGCGGCTTCATCCGCTACAACCTGGTGATGAGCCATCTGCTCGTCATGGTGGGCATGGTGATCAAGATGGTTCTCCGGTGGACGATCAGTCTGAAGTACGTCGTCTTCATCCCGGAGTACTTCTTCAACATCTAACCGAACGGAACTTATGGCTGACGCCCCGAAACCCGACGCCAAGCAGGCCAAGTACGAGCCGCCGAAGGAGCTCGAACAGAAGGCGGCGGTTCAGAAGTTCCAGGGCCGCCCGAAGCGCCAGCCCGTCGACCAGGCGGAGTACTTCTACAGCGTCAAGGGCACTCACATCGCGTTCTTCCTGTCGTCCGTGGGAATGCTCATTTCGTTCCTGATGATGTTCCACAAGGACTATGCCCGTCCGTGGAAGCCGTACCAGACCGAGTTCGCCCAGATGGACTTCGAGAAGCTCTGGTACGACATGAACGGGCTCGAGGTCGAGGTCAAGGACAAGGAACGCGAGATCAAGGAGCTGGATACCAAGATCGAGCAATTCATGTCCAAGTTCCCGGCCGATGAGGGGAAGGGCGGAACGGAGCTGGATGCCCGGCTGTTCGAGCCGGAGCTCCCGGCGCCTCCCGGAGTCGAGCTGCCGCCCTTCAACAACAAGGTCCACCTGTGGATCAAGAAGGACAAGCAGAAGGTCATGGCGGTCGAGCAGGAGCAGATCCGCGGGGACTTGTACGCCCGCAACCAGGGACAGAACTTCGCCAAGGACGAGCTGGGCGCCGTGCGCTTCCGCTACGAGGATTCCAAGCACCACCTCGAAGAGGCCCAAAAGTCGGCCCCGGAGCGGGTCGAACACTTCGAACGCGAGTTCGACAAGGAGCGCAAGGAGTGGGAGCGCGTCAACAAGGAGGTGGCCGAAACGAAAGCCGCCTACGACGAGGTCCAGAAGCGGAGCAGTTTCTACGAGGACTTCGCCGCCGAAGTGGAGAAGCGGGCGAAGGTGAAGGGCCTCTGGGAGGGCCCCAAGACCTTCAACGAGCTCAAAGACGAGCGGACGGCGAAGGTGAAGGCCCTCGAGGACAAGAAGACCCGCTTCAACAACGAGAAACCGGGATTTGCCAATACCGTCCGCAACCTCCCGGGGACGGACTTCTTCTCGCCGACCCTGAAGGTGAAGCAGCACATCCTGCTCGGCCTGAAGGACCAGCTGAACTTCGCGCAGGTGACGAAGGTCGACCGCTGCGACACCTGCCACGTCGGGATCGACAATCCGGTCTATGAAGTCCGGTTCAAGCCCGAGGCTGCGGCCGAGGAGGACCGGGTCGTCTTCAAGGATCCGTTCCTGCGCGCGTTCGTGGACCACGCCCGCGGCCGGGTCGAGGTCGACAAGTGCGTCGTCTGCCAGGGGCACACCGAGAAGATGGAGCGCAACGAGGTTCCTGGGGAACGTCATGCCTGGATCAAGCAGCCCTTGACCGAGCACGGCGCGTGGAAATCGGGCGGCGAAGCGGTCAAGTTCACGAAGGTCTTCATGGCGCACCCGCGCTTGGACCTGTTTGTGAAGGATTCCTCGAAACATCCGATCGACAAGTTCGGATGCACGATCTGTCACGAAGGCGACGGCCGGGACACCGACTTCACCCGCGTGGTACACACGCCCAATACCGCGCATGAGGGCCAGGAATGGCGCGCCCGGCATGGCACGCCCTACGGCGAGGAGAAGTACAACTGGAACTACCGCGAGCTCTGGGACCTGCCGATGTTCCCGTCGAAGTATGTGCAGGCGTCCTGTCGCCGCTGTCACACGGAGGCGGTCGATCTCGACGGCGGCGAGAAGTACGTCGAGGGCATGAAGCTCGTCGAGCGCGTGGGTTGCTACGGCTGCCACCGCATCGACTCCTACCAGATCCTCCAGAAGGACCTGGAAAACCCCACGGTCGACGCGAACCGGAAGTCGCGGCGCCCGGGTCCGCCGCTACTCCGCATCGCCTCCAAGGTGACCGAGGACTGGGCGGCCAAATGGGTGCTGGCGCCCCGCGACTTCCGCCCCACGACCCGCATGCCGCACTTCTTCGGCCAGTCGAACACCCGCCACCGGGTGAACGGGAACGAGTATCCGCCTGAGACGAAAGGCGGCGTCCTGCGGTCCCCGGTCGACGACACGATCGTGAACGCGATCGTGAAGTACGTCTGGAGTCTCTCGGAGACGGCCGCCGACCCGGCTCCGCCCAGCCTGAAGGGGGATGCGATCCGCGGCGAGATCCTCGTCAAATCGCTGGGCTGCGTGGGCTGCCACAAGCTCCAGGAAACGCCCCTCGCGGCGTTCCAGGACCAGAAGGGCAAGCCCGCAACGCGCAGCCGCTTCCTCGAGGAATTCGCGCCGACCCTGAGCGCGGTCGGCAGCAAGATGAACAAGACGTGGCTCTACCAGTGGGTGCGCAACCCCCGCAAGCACTTTGCCGAAAGCATGATGCCGAACCTCCGGCTGTCGGAGCAGGACGGGGTGGACGTCGTCGAGTACCTGATGACGCTGAAGAAGCCGGAGTGGGAAAAGGTCGCGGCCCCGGAGTCCAACGACAAGATCGTGGACGACCTGATCCGCGAGCAGCTGAGCAAGGCGATGTCCGCCTACGACGTGGAAATCTCCGTCAAAGGCGAGAGCCAGAACAAGCTGTACGCGGAGCTGAAGACCCGCGAAGGGAAGGTGAGGTGGCTCGGCCGGAAGATGGTGAAGAACTTCGGCTGCTATTCCTGCCACCAGCTGAAGACGGACGGCGACATGGACTGGCAGGCCGAGGAAGGCATCGGCGTCGAACTCTCGGGCTCCCAGCCCTGGGGCTCCAAGCACGCCGACAAGCTGGACTTCGGCTTCACCGAGGACGACGGCGTCAATCACCACGGCGTCCACTTCAATCACGGCTTTACCGGCGAGGAAGTCGAGGTGCACGTCGACGAGACGCGCGCCGACTGGCTGGAGAACAAGCTCCGGAATCCCCGCATCTTCGACGGCGGCAAGATGGCGTCGAAGCCCTGGGACGAGCTGCTCCGCATGCCCCTCTTCGCGTTCAACGACCGCGAGATCGAGTCGATCGCGACGTTCATCCAGTCGTTCACGGACCACAACGTCACGGGCCTGGTCGAAAACGCGAGGAAACGCCCGACTCCCGGCGAGATGGCGAAGTACCGGGGGGACCGCTTAGTGCGCAACCACAACTGCCGCGCCTGCCATCGGCTCTCCCTCGACGAGATGGAGATCGAATGGAAGCACAAGGATGAGAAGGGCAAAGAGCTGATCGAGTGGCCCAAGGTCGAAGGCCGCTTCGGCCGCGAGGAGTCGGCGGACGATACCGAACGCAATCTGCGCAAGTGGAAGCTCCTGGGCGCGAAGGAAGACCTGAAGAAGAGCGGCAAGAAGCTCTACACGTTCAGCTGGACGAGCGACCACCGCTCGTTGATGATCTCGGGCTCGGTCAACCCCGACTCGAAATTCGTCTACTTCGACGGGGAGGACCGCTGGTACCTGGATGTGCAGGGGGGCGAGGTGAAGGCGATGCGGCCGATCCTCCGCTCCCGTCCGATGGACGGCGGCGAGATCATCCCCGAGCTGCGCAAGTTCAAGAAGGACCTGAGCGAGGCGAACAAGCCCTACGACACGAAGGACTATGAGAAGTACACCGACTTCATGGACGTCTCGAACGAGGGCGAATTCGAAACGCGCTACGCTCCCATGCTGCGCACCCAGGGCGTGAAGACGCAGACGGACTGGCTCTTCCGCTTCCTGAAGGCGCCGTACCCGATCCGGCCGACGCTGCAGCCCATCTATCCGGGCGCCAAGACGCTGGCGGACATCAATCTGCGCATGCCGACCTTCGATTTCTCGGACGAGGAAGCCAACTCCCTGGGCCGCTGGTTCGCCGTCCGGGACCACCAGCCGGGCCGGGACTTCTATCCCAATACGGAGTTCCCGGAGCGGGAGGCGGAGTTCGTCGAAGGCCGCAAGGCCGCGCTGGACAAGGTCGGTGCCGTGATTCGCGACTCGAACACGGGCTGCGCCTCCTGCCATTACATGGCGGGCGGGGCGCCCCCGGGGGTGCCGCTCAAGCACGCGCCGGACCTGGCGAGGGTCGAGGACCGACTGCGCCCGCGCTGGCTCTACGAATGGGCGGATGTCCCGGCGAATATCTACCCGGGAACGACGATGACGTCGTATGACTTCAAGCCGATGTTCGGCGGCAATCAGAAGGATGGCGTACACGCAGCCGTGGAATACATGCTGAATTTCGGTAAGTTCAGCGCGAAGAGTTCTTCAGCCAAATAAATTGGAGGCGATTCCATGCGGACGTTGAGGATTTCCTGGATCCTGTCGGCCATGGCCGTGTTCGGCCTGTGCGGAGGTTCGATGATGCTGGCCGGCGCCGAGACGCCGGTGAAGGGCGCGTCGATCTCCGGCACCGTGAAGGTCAAGGGCGAGACCAAGAAGCGCAAGAAGATCAAGATGGACGCGGACCCGAAGTGCGCCGCGATGCACGCCGAGCCCCCCTTGATGGAGGACATCGTCGTCGACGCGAACGGGAACGTCCAGTGGGCGTTCGTGTACGTGAAGAAGGGCGCCGAGGGCAAGAAGCCCACGGACGCGCCGGCGGGCGCGGTGATCAACCAGACGGGCTGCCATTACGAGCCGCACGTTCTGGGCATCGTGGTGGGGCAGGACCTCGTCATCCGGAACAGCGATGATCTGCTCCACAACATCCACGCGCTGCCGTTCTCGAACAAGGAATTCAACTTCGGCCAGCCCAACAAGGGCCTGGAGGAGAAGAAGCAGTTCACCACCCAGGAGATCATGGTGAAGGTGAAGTGCGACGTGCACCCCTGGATGAGCGCCTGGATCGGCGTGGTCGATCACGGCTTCTTCGCCGTGACCGGCGCCGACGGCAAGTACGCCATCCCCGCGGGCCTGCCCGACGGCAAGTACACCGTCGAGGTGTGGCACGAGGGCTACAAGAGCGTCAGCTGCGATGTCGAGGTCAAGGGCGGCGCGGCGACCGCCGACTTCGAGCTCGCGGACAAGAAGGAGTAGTTCCCCCCGCAAAGTTCCAAAGCGGCCCCGGTCGCAAGATCGGGGCCGCTTTTTTTTCTTTCCGCCCGGTGCGCCATCCTGTCCCATCCCGCCCACCGCCACCTCTCCCCTTCGGCCGGTCGCCTGCGGAATCGGCGCGTTCTGGAGGGCCTCCGGCTTGCTGGACAAGGACCAGGAGGTGCTCGATGATCAAGGCCCTGCTCGGCGTCATCCTGTTGCTGCCGGTCCCGGCGGAAAAGGAAACCTTCACCCTGAGCGGGACGGTCTCGGTGGTCGGCGAAGTCAAGCCGCCCAAACCCAACAAGAAGGTGGGGGACGACCCGCCATGTTGCGCGCTGCATCCCGATAACCTTCCCCCGCTGGAGAACCTGGTCGTCGATGCCTCCGGCGGTGTGCGCTGGTCCTTCGTCTACGTGAGAAAGGGACTGGAGGGGAAGGAGTATGAGGCACCCAAGACGCCCGTCGCGATCGATCAGAAAGGCTGCCTCTACACGCCGCACGTGGTGGGCGTCCAGGTGGGTCAGCTCGTCAATTTCCAGAATGCCGACCCCTTTCTCCACAATGTCCACGGGCTCCCGTTCGCGAACAAGGAATTCAACTTCGGACAGGTGAAGGGGGCGGTTTCAGGGGTGAAATTCGCAGTTCCGGAAGTCCCTCTCAAGGTGAAGTGCGACGTCCACCCCTGGATGGCCACCTACCTCTGCGTCGTGGATCATCCGTTCTTTTCGGTGACCGACGCCGCGGGGAAGTTCGAAATCAAGGGGCTGCCAGCCGGCACCTACACGCTTGCCGTCTGGCACGAGGGCCTGAAATTCCCCGATCAGGAGCTCACCGTGAAGGCGAACCAAGAGCTGCAGTTCAAGACGCCCGCGCCATGAAGCGCGTGACGGCGATCCTCCTCGCCGCGGTCGCACTGATCGCCGGGGCGGTCTTCGTGCTGCGACCGGCGTCGACGCCAGAGAGTCCCCGGCGAAGCGGCGGAGGCCCGAGCCCGGAAACGACGTCCGCGCCTGCGCCGCCACCGCTCGCCCTCCCGGCGCCGGCCCCGGTCGGCTCGCCTCCTCCCGCGGGCGGCGATGCGACGAAGACCTGTCTCGTTCTGGGCACCGTTCGGCTTGCCGCCCCTCCTCCCCGGAGGAAGCCGATCCCGATGGATGCCGACCCCGCTTGCGCGGCCCTACATTCCGCACCCATGTTGTCCGAGGCCATCGTCACCGGCGCGGACTTCGGCCTCCGTTGGGCCTTTGTCTACGTAAGAAAGGGAGCCCTCCCGGTTGCTTCGCCGTCCCACCCCGTGCTGCTCGTGCAGGACGGGTGCCGATATGAGCCGCACGTACTTGGGATTCAAGTCGGGCAGCTCCTGCTGATCCGGAATAATGATTCGCTGCTCCACAACATCCACGCGCTGCCGTTCTCGAACAAGGAATTCAACTTTGGCCAGCCCAGCAAGGGCATGGAGGAGGCGAGGCAGTTCATCACCCAGGAGATCATGGTGAAGGTGAAATGCGACGTGCACCCTTGGATGAGTGCGTGGATCGGGGTCCTGGAGCATCCGTACTTCGCCGTGACCGACGCCGCGGGGGCGTACAGTCTGCCGGAATTGCCCGCGGGACGCTACGAGCTCGAGGTGTGGCACGAAACCTACCGCTCGGTGTCTCGCACCATCGACCTCCGGCCCGGTGATCGGGTCGAGGCGAACTTCCAGTTGGACGCCCGGAAATAGCCCCCTATAATAGCGCCCTCCATGAAGTATCTCTGGGTCGTCTTCGTCGTGGTCGGGGCCCTTGCCGCGACGGCGCTCGTCGGCTTCTTCATCCGTCGGGGCGGCCGCTATGAACGGGTCCCGGACTTCCAGCTGATCGAGCGCAGCGGGGCTCCGCTGACGCGCAGGGATCTGATGGGGAAGGTCTGGGTCGGCGAGTTCATTTTCACCCATTGCGCGGGAGCCTGTCCGGTGATGGTCAGCCGGATGATGACCCTCTACAAGAAGTTCCCCGAGGCGGCCTACGTCTCGTTCACCGTCGATCCTGCCAACGACACGCCCGAGGTGCTGCGCGCGTACGTCAAGAACAACAGCCTGCCGGAATCCTGGCTGTTCGCGACGGGGACCTATCCTCAAATGCAGGACCTGGCCAAGAAGGGGTTCAAACTGAGCATGGGTCCCGGGGGTACCGCCGACGAGCCGATCATCCACAGCGACCGCCTGGTGGTCGTCGACCGCTACGGGCGTCAGCGGGCGTCCTATTCGACCTCGAACTTTGAAGGGATGGCACAGCTGGAGGAGGAGCTGGGCGCACTCCTGAAGGAGCCCGCGATCCCGGTCCAGCGGCTGCCGGGCCTCAATGCCTGCCTGAACGGGGCGGCGGGGGTCTTCCTGATCCTCGGGTTGATGATGATCAAGGCCAAGAAGCCCGGCGTGCATAAGGCCTTCATGCTGATGGCGTTGGCGTCTTCATCGGTGTTTCTGGTCAGCTACCTCACGGCGCATCACTTCCTCGGATCGACCCCGTATGCTGGCCAGGGGACGCTCCGCACGGTGTATTTCGTGATCCTGGTCACTCACACCATTCTGGCGGCGTTGATCGTTCCTCTGGCCTTGCTGACGGTTTACCGGGCCTTCCGGGAGCGCTTCGACGCCCACCGGGCGATCGCGAAGTGGACTTTTCCGATCTGGCTGTATGTCTCCGTCACCGGCGTGGTCATTTACTTCATGCTGTATTAGCCTTCCTGATCGATCCCACAACGACAGGACTTGAATCCGGGTGAGGGACCGGCTGGGTCGGGTTGAGTTGTCACGCCTGCCAGGCTGACGCCTGGCAGACTGCCATCCGGCCACCCCGCCGAGGAGGGGATGGAAGGTGCGGCGTAAATCGCTGAAATCCAGCTATTTGGAGTTGACAAAATGCGAGCGGACTGGCATATCTTTTGCACTTCCCAAAGCCGCTAAATTCCCCTGTCTATGGAGGACTGAAACATGGCGTCCCTGAAGCCTTTGCGCGATAAGGTCGTGGTGGAACGGAGCGAAGCGGAGCAGAAGACTGCGGGCGGCATTCTTCTTCCGGACACCGCCAAGGACAAGCCCAAGGAGGGCACGGTGGTGGCCGTCGGCCCGGGCCGCATCCTGGAGAACGGCGAGGTCAAGGCCCTCGAAGTCAAGAAGGGCGACCGCGTCCTCTTCGGCGGCTTTGCCGGATCCGAGGTCAAGCTGGACGGCAAGGAACTCCTCATCCTGAGCGAGAGCGAGATCCTGGCCGTGATCGGTAAGTAAGAACGAGCAGATAGAAGGAGAAGCCATGGCATCCAAGAGAATTGCATTCGATCAGGAAGCGCGCGAGGCCATCCGCCGCGGCGTGAAGCAGCTGGCGCGCGCCGTGAAGGTGACCCTGGGACCCCGGGGCCGCGCGGTGCTCCTCGAGAAGAAGTGGGGCGCTCCCCTGGTTTCCGTCGACGGCGTCACCGTCGCGAAGGAAATCGAGCTGAAGGACCCCTACGAGAACATGGGCGCGCAGATGGTGAAGGAAGTCGCTTCGAAGACGAACGACGTCGCGGGCGACGGCACGACGAGCGCCACGGTGCTCGCTGAGGCCATCTTCGAGGAAGGCCTCAAGAACGTCACCGCCGGCGCCAACCCGATCGCCCTCAAGCGCGGCATCGACAAGGCCGTCGAGACGATCGTCGCCGAGCTCAAGCGGCTCTCCAAGTCGGTCAGCCTCGACAAGACGGACGACGTTCGCAACGTCGGCACGATCGCGGCGGGCGGCGACGCGGATACCGGCAAGATGCTCGCCGAGGCGATGCAGAAGGTCGGCAAGGACGGCGTCATCACGGTCGAGGAAGGCAAGGGCCTGGAGACCTACGTCGAGTGGGTTGAGGGCATGCAGTTCGACAAGGGCTACCTGTCGCCGTACTTCGTCACCGAGCCCGAGGAGATGAAGGCGACGCTGAAGGACTGCTACATCCTGATCCACGAGAAGAAGATCTCGGCGGTCAAGGACCTGATCCCCCTGCTGGAGAAGATCGCCAAGACCAGCAAGCCCCTCCTCATCATCAGCGAGGACATCGAGGGTGACGCGCTGGCCACGCTGGTCGTGAACAAGCTGCGCGGCACGCTCAACATCTGCGCCGTGAAGGCCCCCGGCTACGGCGACCGCCGCAAGGCCATGATGGAGGACATCGCCGTCCTGACCGGCGGCAAGGCCATCTTCGAGGACCTCGGCATCGAACTCGAGAAGGTCGACATCAGCCTCCTGGGCCGCGCGAAGAAGATCGTGGTCGAGAAGGAAAACACCACGATCGTCGAAGGCGCCGGAGACACCAAGGCCATCCAGGGCCGCATCGGCCAGATCCGCAAGGAGATCGAGACCACGACCTCCGACTACGACAAGGAGAAGCTCCAGGAGCGCCTGGCGAAGCTCGCCGGCGGCGTCGCTCAGATCAACGTCTGCGCGGCCACCGAGGTCGAGATGAAAGAGAAGAAGCTCCGCGTCGAGGACGCTCTGCACGCGACCCGCGCGGCCGTCGAGGAAGGCATCCTGCCCGGCGGCGGCGTCGCCCTGATTCGCGCGTCCAAGGCGCTGGACAAGATCAAGCCGGCCAACGAGGACGAAAAGACCGGCATCGACATCGTCCGGCGCGCGGTCGAGGCCCCCATCCGCCAGATCGCCTCGAACTCCGGCGTCGACGGCGCGATCGTCATCGACAAGGTCCGCGAGTCCAAGGACATCAACTTCGGCTTCAATGCGGATACCATCGAGTACGGCGACATGCTGAAGTTCGGCGTCATCGATCCGACGAAGGTCGTCCGCAGCGCGCTTCAGAACGCCGCGAGCGTCAGCTCCCTGCTGCTGACCACGGACGCGATCATCGCCGAGATTCCCGAGAAGAAGGAAGCCCCCAAGCAGGGCGGTGAGGGGATGGGCGACGAGTTCTAAGAGCAGCCCGAACATCCAAAGAGCCCTGGCTGAGAGGCCAGGGCTCTTTTTTTATTGCCCGGGGCAGCCCCGGGATAAAGAGATGGAGAATCCAGGATCCGGACTTATAGTAAGGGCCATGAGGGCCTTGGCGGCGCTGCTCCTGCTCCTCTTCGCGGCGGCCGGATGCACACCCACCTATGGGTCGACGAACCGGATGGGAATCCTCTATGGAGGCGCCGACAACCTCGACATCGTGTCGTCGCCGGAGCGGGTCCAGGCCTTCCGGCTTCGTCCGCCGCCGGCCGACGAGCCCGTTCCGCACTACAATCAATGGCCCGTCGTGGGCTCCCCGGTCCGCGTGTCCCGGGACATCGCCTCCCGCTTTTCGAACGGGCTCACCCGATCGTCCTCCTTCCCGCGTTGGGAGGACCCGAAGACCTGCGAGCCGCGGCCGGGCTTCATGCTCCGGTTCACGGCGGACGACCGTCACGTCGACGTTGTGTTCTGCTTCGAGTGCAAGATCCTGTTCACGTACCGCGGGTCCGAGTCCATCTGGTACGCCAACTTCGACGGGTCGACGAAGTCGATTGCGTCCTTGTTCCTTCAGCTCTTCCCGAACGACCCGGTGCTGGTCCGGCTGGCGGCCCAGGACGATTCATGACCCGGCTTGTCCTTCTGGCAGCGCCGCTGGTGCTGATGACGGGTTGCTCGACGCCGCCCGAGATGGAGGCCCTGCTGCCCCCGCCTGCGCGTGCCATCATCGACTCCCCGGACTCGGTCCGAGCCTGCCGGCTGAACCTGGGGCCCTATCCCCAGGGAACGAAACGGCCGGAGTCCTGGCCGGAAGTGCCGACGGTCGCCGAGGTGCCGATCGAGGGAGCGCTCCGGGACGAGGTTTGCCGTCTCCTTCTGGATCCCGCGAGCTATGCGTGGGAAGGGAAGGGGTGCAGGCCGCACCCGGGCGTGAAGTTCCAATTCAAGAAGGGATCTTCAACGGTCGAGGTGTATCTCTGCCTGGAATGTTTCATGCTGACGTACCGGGCGGAGATTCCCGAGAATCCTTACTGGGGCAATTTCGATCCCATCGCCCCGGCCGTCCTGAGGATCGTGAAGGGGCTGTTCCCGAACGATGCCGAAATTCAGGCCCTCTTCAGACGCGGGTAGCAGAGGTCACGTCCCGCGTTGGTGGGGCGGGCGGCGACCTCGGCGGCGCGAAGGAGGGGGTGGCCCCCGTCCGCACCAGGCGCGAGTCCACGACCATCGATCGCGCCGTCAAGGCCCTGATCGGGGTCCTGCATCGACGCTTCCTCCACGCACCGGCATCCACGTCCTGGTGTAGCGCTCTTGCTTCCCTCCAGCGGAGTGCTATACTCCCCGCGCCGTACGAGGGGGAAGAAGAATGGTGTACGCCAGTGTGCCGTCGCGCCGGGCCACCACACGGGGCCATGTCGCCGCCAATCGCACGATTACGCTCATGGACGGAGCCCGGCTGTTCCTCGGCTCGATCCTCATCGTCGACGCGGCCCGATCGTTCTTCAGCCCCGATTCGTCGCTGCTAGGGACCTTGGTCCGCTTGCCCGGCGGTCAGCCGCTGCCGTCCTTTGACGGCCTCGTCCTCGGAGTCGCCTTCCTGATCCGCCACCGCGTCGCGGCCCTCGTGCTTCTCGCGCACCTCGTGCTGGCCGGGGTGAATGTCGCCGAATTCTATCTGCTCCGGGCTCAGGGGCTGGCGGCCGCTCCGATCCCGTTCTCGCTCATCACGGTGGCGCTCCTGGTCGGCGGGATCGCGCGGACCTTCTATGACGGTCCGCCAGGCCGTTGGACCTGGGTCGCGGCAGGCGCCGCGCTCGCCGGGCCCGTGCTCCTCGTGATTCACCTATTCTCCTTCGGCGCGACGGACTATGCCCGGCCGGCGAAGGCGATCGTCGTGTTCGGCGCCCGCGTCTACGGGAACGGCGACCCGTCGCTCGCGCTGGAAGACCGCGTGAAGCACGGAATCAATCTCTATCACGCAGGGTTGGCGCCGTGGCTGATCCTGTCGGGGGCCCCGGACGAAGTGCCGGCGATGCGACGGCTCGCGCTGCAGGGGCGGGTGCCTGAATCGGCGATCGTCTCTGATGGTGCGGGGGTGAACAGCTACGCGACACTCGCGAACCTGAAGGAGCGCGATGTGGTCGCGGTGAGCCACTACTACCATCTGGCCCGGATCAAGCTGACGGCGCACCGGATGGGGATCCAATGCGCTACCTCTCCGTGCCCCATGTCGCGGCGTCTGGCGCGGGAGCCGTTCTTCGTGGCGCGAGAATGCGCGGCATTCCTCTCCTACTATTTCTTTCGCGCGTAAGCCTCGTTCTCAGGTGGAAGCGGCGGCAGTCACCATCCAGTTCTGGAACAGCGGAGGCGGGACGTCGACCGCCGTGCTGGCGGTCGGGATCTCCTGAGGCTGGGTCCGGCTCACGATGAAGAGCGACCGCCCATCGGGCTCCCTGCGGCGGGGTCCCAGCACCGAATGAAGCCGGCATCCCAGCTGTCATCGTCTCCGGGCAAATCCGGTCTGGAACTCCAGGCCAATCCCTCGAAGGCCGCCGCTCGACGGTCGTCTTAGACGGAGGGAGCGGGAGGCGGGGGTGGCTCCGGCGCGGGTGCCGAGGCAAGCGACGGGGGCGGGGCTGCGGGTGCGGGTGCGGCCGCGGGCGCCAGTGGCGGCGCGGGAGCGGGGGCCGCCGCGGGAGCGGGGGCCGCCGCAGGAGCGGGGGCCGCCGCAGGAGCGGGTGGCGGCGTGGGCACCGAATCCCGACGCGGAGAATTCGGAGGATAGCGGCGTGTCGGCTCGGGACGACGTCCGCCGCCTCCACCGCCGGGCCTTCGGGAGTTCGAGTCGTTGCGGGCGGGCGGGGCTCCCGGAGGCGGGGCGGCCCCCGGCGGGGGCTCGGGCAGCGAGCGCGGATCGGCAACCTCGGGCGACGGCGCCTCGCCCAGCACCTTCACCTTGAACTTCTCCTCGAAGATCGAGAAGGGCTTCTCGTCGTACAGGACGAACATCACCTCTTCCAGCGAGGTCTGGTCGCCTTCGCAGTGCTTCATCACCTCTTCGATCAGGATATCGGCGCAGCGTTCGACGGCGAGGGCCCCCGCGCCCGTGCCCAGAGCGGGGAAGGCCAGGCGCTTGACCTGCTTTTCGTCAGCGCGCTTCAGCACCGCCCTCGTGGCGTTGCGGACCGACTTTGCGTCCGCCCACATGCCGAGCGGATTCACGGCCGCGTGGATGATCCACTGAGCCTTGAGCAGGCCGCCGCTCGTGGCCACCGCCGTGCCCAGGGGGACGGTGCCGATCTTGAGGCATTCGTCCTGCACGGCTTGTCCGGCCACCCGACGGATGGCGCCCGAGACGCCGCCGCCCATGACCAGGTCGTTGTTGGCCGAGTTGACGATGGCATCGGCGTCGACGGTGGTGATATCGGCGCGCATCATCTTGAGCTGCGTTTTCATGGGATGGACATTATAGCGCCGAGATCCGGGTCGGCAACGGTTAAGACCGGCGGAACGCGTCCGGGAGGGCGGCAAGCAGGTCCGTCGCCATGAGCGACACTTGCCCCACCTTGCGCGCGGCGAGGTCGCCTGCCTTGCCGTGGGTGTACACCCCGAGGCAGGCCGCGTCGTAGGGGGACATCTTCTGGCCGATCAGCGCGCCGATCATGCCCGCCAGGACGTCTCCCGTGCCGCCCGTCGCCATTCCCGGATTGCCGGTCTTGTTGACGTAGGCCTGCTTGCCGTCGGTGACGATCGTGCGGTGGCCCTTCAGGACCGCGACCGACAGGAAGCGTTCTGCGAGCTCCTTGGCCGTCGCCGCTCGGTTCTGCTGGATGTCGCTCGGAAGCGACTTGAGAAGGCGAGCTGCCTCGCCGGGGTGGGGAGTGATCACCCGGGGTGCCGCCCCGCGGCCGAGCAGCTCGGGGAAGGCGTCGAACGCGTTCAGGCCGTCGGCATCCAGGACCATGGGGATCTCGAGCGCGCCGACGATCTCCCGGATGATGCCCGAAATCATCGGGGCTTGCGAGAGGCCCGGGCCGATCACGGCCACATCGCACCTGTGGGCGTAGTCCAGCAGCTGCCCGACCCCGGTCCCTTCTTCGAAAGGCCAGACGACCGCGCAGGTCTGCTTGATCGACATCACCTCGACCAGCGCGGAGGGACAGGCGATGTATACCAGACCCGCGCCGGACCGGTAGGCGGCCTCGGCGGCGAGCACCGCCGCGCCCGCCATCCCGCGGGAGCCGGCGACGACCAGAACGCGGCCGTAGTCGCCCTTGTGGGTATCGGGCTTTCGCTTGGGGAGGCGTTTCACGGGTGGGATTGTAACAGTCGAGGCCTTCGCGCGCTATGATGTCGGACCGCGTATAATAGGGAGTCCGAATAGGAGATCGCATTGATGAAGGCCGTCCTCGCCGTCCTTCTCTTCCTCGCCGGGGTCCCCCAGGACGACGTCGTGAAGAAGATCGTTTCCGACGCGGAGAAGGTCAAAAAGCTTCCCAAGAAGATCTCCAAGGACTCGCGCGACAAGATCGAAAAAGCCCTCGGTGAGAAACTGGCCGACCCCGACCTGGCGCCGCCGCTCTGGGAATGCATGTCGACCGTACCCGCGGTCTCGAGCATGACCAAGACGAAAGTGCTGGTCACCGTCGTCACCGTGAAGGGTCCGAAGGGGCCGATCAAGATCGGGGTGGCCGCAGCAACGGTCGAAAGCACCCTGCATGTCGTCCGAATCCTCGAGAACGGCGACGAGCGGGGCCTCGACGCGAAGAGCTTCCTCGGCCAGTTCGAGGGCTTTGAATACACCCCCAACGTGTGGAACTCCCCCGACGCTCTGTCGGGGGCGGTCAAGAAGGCCTCGGGCGCGGAGGACGCCAGCAAGGAGCTCGATACCCTGCTCAAGGTCAACGGCACGATGCGCACCCTGGGCCCGATGTGGGAGCGCATGATGGCCGGGATCGAGAAGAAGGACAAGACGGCCGGGGAGGAGATCCCCGGGATGGACAAGGCCCTGGACGAATCGATCAAAGCGGCGACCGGATCCAAGTTCCTGTCCCCCGCACGGCAGGACAAGTTCAGGACCGCGGCGACCGGGACGCGCACGGATCTCGCCGAGCTGAAGAAAATGATCGAGGGGATGAAATTCGACGATGCGTTCAAGAAGGCCGGACAGGTCGACTCGGGGTGCGCCAAGTGCCACGGGCCGTTGCGAGGGTTCTTCAGAGAGGGTCGTACGAGCCACAATATCGGCAACGGATACTTCTCGACGAAGCTCGAGGTCGCCATGCCTGATTCGAAGCTGGAAGCCTCCTACCAGGCGGTCGCGTCCGGCGTGCGCAAGGCGATCCTGCTCGCAACGGAAGCAAAGTAGGTCGACTCAACTCGTCTTGAAACTGGCCGCCGCGGCCTTGTCGTCGTCGTAGGTCTTCACCAGCGAGAGAAGGCCGATGATCTGCATCACGCGCCGCATCTTGTCCTCGACGCTGCAGAGGCGGATATCGCCCTTGCCGTCGCGACAGCGTTTGATCGTCGCGGCGAGCACGCCGATGCCGGCGCTCGAGATGTAGTCGAGCTTGCCGCAATCCAGGATGAGGTGAGAGAAGCCCGCCGACGTGGTTGCCTGGAGATACTCGTCGAACTTGATCGACGTATGGCCGTCGAGCGACCCGGCGAGGGAAAGAACGGCCGCGTAGAGGTCGTCCACGATGCGCGATTTTCGGAACGCCACCTTGAGCGTCTCCTGCTTCAGCCCGGCTTCGAGCTGTTTGAGGGCCTTCGGGGAGACCTGCCGCGGAGGCGGCTCGATCTGGGTCGAAGCGGCCCCCAGCCGGGTCGCCGCCACCGCGGGCACTTTCATCGCCGTGCGCGCCCGGAGAATCGCGCTGAGCTGGTCGGGGGTGAAGTATCCCCGGTGGACCAGGATCTGCTCGAGACGCGGGAACTCGGCCCCGGCCTCGAAGGGATCGTCCTGGGCCTCGAGGGAGGCGGCCGCCTTGATCTCGTCCAGGTGTCCCTTGCGCACCAGGTAGTCGGCGATGGCTTCGTCCTCGAACTTCATCTCCTCGTAGCGGATCGCGATGGTCAGGATCCGCACCTGGGCGGCGGTCAGGAACTGATTCTTCGTCAGGATCTCCGGAAGCAGCGGCGCCAGGGCGCTTTTGGCGAGCATGTCCCGGATCTTCCGGCAGTCCTCGACCTGCGAAGGCGTGAGGAACTTCGCCCGGAGGGCGAGGCTGATGAACAGCTCATCGCGGTTCACGGGCCCATTGTGCCGGAAGCGCCAGAGGTCGGCAAGGATACCCGACAAATTGTTTGGGCCGGGCCCTTCAGGGGAAGGGGCTTTGGGGCCGATGAGACTATGGATTGATGCAACGTACGCCCATGTCCCGGAATGCGGTCATCCTGGT
>Ga0070731_10002755_pt1 | contig 16386 bp, 17 predicted proteins | sample Coa_R1_2_FD_66448 | JGI IMG/M metagenome (GOLD analysis project Ga0070731, IMG submission 66448) | Surface soil microbial communities from Centralia Pennsylvania, which are recovering from an underground coalmine fire - Coalmine... | ecosystem: Environmental > Terrestrial > Soil > Unclassified ...
CCGAGCGCGCAGTAGTACATGTAGGGCGAGGGGTTGATGAGCCGCAGCGCGCGGTACGCCTGGAAGGGATCGAGCTCGTGCCGGCCGGCGAAGCGGCTGGCGAGCACCAGCTGGTAGACATCCCCCGCGGCGATGTACTCCTGGATGTGGCGTACGCCGTCGAGATAGTCGGCGCGGGCGAATGCCGCCGCCGGTATAGCGTAGCGGCCAGCGCGGTGGCCATTGGGCAGCGCGCCGCGCAGCGCACGCACCACTTCGCCGCGCAGCGCGCGCCGCTCGGCCTCGGAGCCGGCGTGCAGCAGCGCGATGCCGCGCGTCAGGTGATCGAACACCAGGATCGAGCGCGGGGCGACGTAGTGCAGCGCCGGCACGCCGCTGTCGCGCCCGTCGCGCTGCGGCAGCCGCTCGAAATGCCGCACCACGTCGTAAGCGGCGTAGCCCACCAGGCCGCCGGCGAGCGGCACGCCGTCGATGTGCGGCTCGGGCTGCGGCGCCTCAGCGAGCGCGCGGCGCAGCCCGTCGAGAAGCGCCGCAGCATCGGCGGGCATGCCGAGATGGCGTTCCCCGACCCGCAGGCCCTGCTGATCGAGGCGCACCTCCAGGCCGTCGCCGAAGCCGATGAAGGAGTAGCGCGCCAGGCGCTCGCCGCCCTCGACGCTTTCAAGCAGGAAACGCGGGCGGAACGCGCCGAGCTTCATGAATGCCGACACCGGGGTATCCAGGTCACCGGTGATGTCGAACGGTGGTGGTTGCAAGTCGAGCTCCAGTGACCTCAAGGCAACAAAAAACCCATCCCGGGGTTGCTTCCGGAGATGGGTTTTGCGTGCCGTGAATTCTTAAGTCGCGAGAAAAGCCGTCAGCCCACTCCGTTATGAAGTGCGCCACCACCAGAGACGCGAGGTGCTGACCGGCTGCTGCGACATGTACAAGCAGTATCGCCGTGGCTCGGGCCGCCCGTCAAGGAGGCGGCGGACCCGGCATCGCGCCGCGCCAAACAGCGGCCGATGCCGCGTCGGAACGCGCGCGGCGCGATGACTGCGCAAATCACGCCCAGCAGCCAGGGATGCGCGCTTTTGCGCAGCGACTATTTGAGGTACACCGCCTCGACGTTGTTGCCGTCGGGGTCGAAGAGGAAGGCGGCGTAGTACTTCGGCCCGTAGTCCTGGCGTACGCCGGGGGCGCCGTTGTCGCGGCCACCGCTCTTCAGTCCCTCGCGATAGAACGCCTCCACCGCGGCGCGGCTCGGGGCCGTGAAGGCCACGTGGATCAGCGAGTGCGCGAGCTTCTCGTCAGCGTACAGCCACAGTGAGTAGCTCCCCTTGGCGCCGAACGCGGCGCTCGATTCGTCCTGCGAGGTCGCCTCGTAGCCGAGCGGTCCGAGCGCCGCCGTATAGAAGCGCACGGTTGCATCCAGATCCTTCACCTTGAAGCCAATGTGATCGAACATGTCTGTGTCCTCCTTGAGAGTCAGGTTAGCGCCCGCGGAGCGCGCCGCGCTTGGAGAATCTTGCGCTCCGGGCGAGCGGCGCCACGGAACTGCCGCGGCGCGGCGCCGGCGGCGCGACGGAAGGTACGCACGAAATTGGACAGATCGTTGAAGCCGACCTCGTAGGCAATCTCGGCAATCGACCGTTCGTCCTGCGCCAGCAGGCGTGCCGCGCGTCGTAGCCGCGTGCGTACCAGGTACTGGTGTGGCGTCACGCCCGTGACGCGGGCAAAGAGTCGCAGGAAGTGAAAGGCGCTGACGCCAGCGACGCGCGCAGCGCCGGCAAGATCGAGGGGCTCGCGCGCATGCGCCTCGAGCCACAGTGCCGCGCGCACCGCACGGCGCCGGTCGCGCGCACTGACGCGCAGCCGTTCGGGAACGCGACCGGCCATGAGACGCAGGAAGCACGCCGCGAGCAGCGCGCCGGCCTCATCGAGGCCGAGGTCATCCGCGCCGAGTGCGGCCGCCTGCGCGCGCTCGCCCAGCACGCCGAGCTCGGCGAGCGGCGGCAACGCGCCGCTGCTCCAGTGCCGCGGCGCGAGCCCGAGCGCATCCAGCTGCGCAGCGCTGAAATGGAACGACAGGCACTCATCGCCGTGCGCATGGTGCTCGTGGGTACACAGGAACTCCTCTCCCGGCGCACCGATGAGGAACGATCCCGCCACCAGCTCGAACGTCAGGCCGTGCGTCAGGTAGCCGAAGCTGCCGCGACGCACGTAGGCGATGGCGAAACTGTCGTGCCGCTCGAGGAACGGCCGGTCGGTGGGCCCGGCGCCGCAGCGATAATCGACGACGCGCACGCCGCCTGAGTGGAGCACCCTGCTGAGCAGCATGCGGCCGATGCTACCCGTCGGCGCGGCGCGCTCACAACCGCGGCGGGGTGATAATTCCGCTAAAATGCGCGCCCGCCCGTGAGGCGCGCCCTGCAGGAGAATGCTCCCGGTGAGTTTCAGAGAGTTACTGCAGAGCTGGCGCGAGAGCGCGGCCGCGCCCCGCACGGTGAACTCCTACGCGGTGCGTCTGCCGCTGGAGGATGCGGCGCAGCTCGCCGCGCTCGCCGACATGTTTCCGGGCCGTTCCGCCGAGCAACTGCTCACCGAGCTGCTGGGCAGCGCGCTCAAGGAGATCGCCGCCGCGATGCCTTACGTGGCCGGCCAGCGTGTCATCTCCACCGACGAGCAGGGTGACCCGGTCTACGAGGACGTCGGACCTACGCCGCGCTTCATGCAACTGACGCGCGAGCACCGCCGCCGGCTCGCCGCGCAGCGCCCCGCGCCCCAGGCGCGTGCGGCGGCGCCCAAGGGCAAAGCCGCGAAGCGCAAGCCGTCGCGCCGGCGCGCCTAACGAGGTACTGCATGCCATCCTTCGATGCCGTCTCCGAGCTCAACGGCCACGAGGTCGCCAACGCCGTCGACCAGGCCAACCGCGAGCTGTCGCAGCGCTTCGACTTCAAGGACACGGGGGCGCGCTTCGAGCTCAAGGAGTTCACCGTCACACTGCACGCGCAGGTGGATTTCCAGCTGAAGCAGATGCTCGAGATCCTCAAGCTGCGCCTCGCCAAGCGCGCTGTGGATCTGGGCTGCCTCGAGATCAAGGACCCGCAGACCACGCTGTCATCGGCCACGCAGGAGGTGGTGCTGCGGCACGGCATCGACCAGGAGACCGGCAAGAAGATCACCCGCCTGGTGAAGGATTCGAAGCTCAAGGTGCAGGCCGCCCTGCAGGGCGACAAGGTGCGCGTCACCGGCAAGCAGCGCGATGACCTGCAGCAGGCCATCGCCCTGCTGCGCGGTGCCAAGCTCGACGTACCGCTGCAGTTCAATAACTTCCGCGACTGAGCCGCGCCAGAACCTCGCACAGCCCGGCGGTCGCCGGCATCACGCTCGGCCCGAGCCGGCTCAGGCCCTGATCCTCGAACGACACCACGCGGCGCGCCTTCACCGCGTTCAGCATGGGGAAACGCTGCCAGTCGGCCAGCCACGCGGCGCCCTCCCCCGGCGGGGCGGCAACCACGATGATGTCCGGGTTACGGGCGATCACCGCCTCGATGTTGACCAGCGGGCTGGCTTCCGGCAGGTCGGCGAACACGTTGCGGGCGCCGCACACGGTGAGCGCATCGCTCATCAGTTGCCGGCCACCCACGGTGTAGATAGGCCGGTTCCACACCTGCAGCAGCACGCTCGGCCGCGCCGACCCGGGACGCACGGCGTAGCGCTGCGTGAGCGCTGCGAGTTGCGCTGCGAGCTCGCCGGCGGCGCGCGCGGCGACCCGCGGCGTGCCGCTCAGGGCCCCGAGCCGCTCGAGCGAGCCGGGCAGATCCGACAGGTGTACCACCTGGTGGTCGAAGATGGGAATGTTGAGCGTGGCGATCTTCGCGCGCTGCGCGGGGTTGCCACCGCCCGGCCAGGCGACCACCACGTCGGGCCGCAGGGCGACGAGGCGCTCCAGGTCGATGGCGGAGGCATCGCCGATGCGCGGCACGCGCAGCGCCGCGCTCGGCTGGTCGGAGTACTGCACGGTGGCGATCACCTGCTGGCCGCCGCCGGCGGCGAACAGCGACTCGGTCGCTCCGGGGGCGAGGCTGACGATGCGCAGCGGCGCCGCAGGTACGCGTACCTCGTGCCCCAGGTCATCGCGCACCCGGCGCATGCCGCCCGGCGCCGCGGCAGCGGCGGTTACGACCGCCAGAACGAGGATTTGCCGCAGAGCGAGGACGCGCATCGAGTGGGGCAGCGGGCAGCGCGGAAACAGCGCGCGCCCATCATGACCGAGCACGGCAGGTCCCGCCACGCGCGCGGCAAGGCGAACCGTGCCCGCCGCACGCCGAGGCGAGCCACCACAGCAGGTGCTGCGGCCTAACATGGCACGCAAGAACAGCAACAGGAGCGGGGCTAGCCATGCTGCGCATCCTCACTGCCGGCGTGTTCGCGGCCGGCGCTCTCAGCACGGCACTGGCGGCGGCGCCGGCCATGTTCCGCGCCGACGCACAGCATCAGGGCAGCTATGCGGGTGCTGGGGTCCCGGTGCTGCACGTCGTGCGCTGGAAGTTCCGCACCGGGGCTGCCATCGTCTCGAGCCCGGCCGTGAGCGACGGCGCGGTGTACTTCGGCAGCAACGATCACAACTTCTACGCGCTCGATGCCGCGAGCGGCCACGTGCGCTGGAAGTTCACCACCAAGGCGCGCATCCCCTCCTCCCCGGCGGTCGCGGACGGGCGGGTGTTCTTCGGCGCCTACGACGGCAACTTCTACGCGCTCGAGGCTGTCAGCGGCCGCGTGCTGTGGCAGTTCGCCACGCAAGGCGAGCGGCGCTTCGCCGCGCGGCACCTGCACGGGGCCGAGCCGGCCGCCGAAGTGGTCCCCGACCCCTTCGACGCCTTCCTCTCCTCGCCCGTGCTCGCCGACGGACTGGTGTTCTTCGGTAGCGGCGATGGTGCGGTGTACGCACTGGATGCCGCACGCGGTGTGCTGCGCTGGAAATTCCACACCGGCAACGTGGTGCACGCCTCGCCGGCGGTGGCCGGCGGCCTGCTGTATGTCGGCAGCTGGGACAGCTATTTCTACGCGCTGGATGAGCACAGCGGCCGCGAGCGCTGGCGCTTCAAGACCGGCGAGGATCCGCTCATCAACAACCAGGTGGGCATCCAGTCCTCGGCGATGGTGGCCGACGGCGTGGTGTATTTCGGTTGTCGCGATTCACACCTGTATGCGCTCGATGCGCGCAGCGGCGCAAAGCTGTGGGTCTTCGCCACCGACGGCGCGTGGGTGGTCAGCTCGCCTGCGGTCGAGGCCGGCATCGTCTACTTCGCAACGTCCGACAGCGCGCAGCTGCACGCGGTGGATGCCAAGAGCGGTGCGTCGCTGTTCGAGCTGAGCTTCGCGCACTGGCCGTTCTTCTCCTCGCCGGCGCTCGCCGGCGAGGAGCTCTACATCGGCTCGCACGCCGGCAAGGTGCTGGCCATCGACCTCAAGGCGCGGAAGGTCGCCTGGACTTTCGTCACCGACGGCGCGCGGCAGAACGCCGCGGCGCTCACCAACGCCGACGGCACGCCCAACTACCGCGCCGCGGTCAGCGATGCGTTCTACGACAGCCTGGTGATAGGCGTGCAGCGCATGCTGAGCGTCGGCGCGGTGCTCTCCTCACCGGTGATCGCCGGCGATACGCTCTACTTCGGCAGCGCCGACGGGCAGCTGTACGCCATCAGCTGAGCTCAAGGCGCCCGGCGCAGCGCCAGCACCCGCTCGCGCAGCAGCTCCGGGGTGGCTTGCGCGGCGGGCAGCGGCGTGCCGATGCAAATGCCGATGCGCGCCGCGGGACTCCGGACGAGCGGCGCCCACCAGCGCCCCGGATGGCGGCTGAAGACCGAGCCCCACAGTCCCGACAGCGCCATCGGCACCACCGCTACCGGCGTCTCGGCGAGGATGCGCATCACCCCGGGGCGGAACTCCGCCACCTCGCCATCGCGGCTGAGGCGGCCTTCCGGGAAGATGCACACCAGCTGCCCGTGCTGCAGCTCATCCGCAACGATGGCGAAGGCGCGCTCGTAGACCTGCGGGCTCTCGCGGCGCGGCGCGATGGGCACGGCTTTCATGCCACGGGCCAGCAGGTTGATGAGCGGCGCTTCGAAGATGGCGCTTTCCATGACGAAGCGGATCGGGCGGTCACAGGCGGCGGAGATCACCAGCGCATCGACGAAGCTCACGTGGTTGCACACCAGCAGCGCCGCGCCGTGCTCCGGTATGTTGCCGCGCCCCTCCTCCTCCAGACGGTACACGGTGCGCACCAACAGCCAGGAAAGAAAGCGCAGCAGGAACTCCGGCAGCAGCGAATAGATATAGGCGGCCACCGCCGCGTTGAGGAGTGCTGCGATCACCAGTAGCAGCGGCACGCTCGCGCCGGCGTGCAGCAGCAGCGCAGCGAACAGCGCGGCCACCACCATGAAAGCGGCGTTGACGATGCTGTTGGCGCCCATGACGCGCGCCAGTGACGCCGGCGGTGCGCGCTGCTGCATCAGCGCGTAGAGCGGCACCACGTACATCCCGCCGAATACGCCGAGCCCGGCCAGGTCGACCAGGATGCGCCACGCATGCGGCAGCGCGAAGAACTGCCGCACGCCCTCGACGGCGTTCGCGGGCGCCGCCGATGAAGCCCACGCCAGATCGAGCGCGAAGAGCGTGAGGCCGATGGAGCCGAACGGCACCAGGCCGATCTCCAGGCGCCGCCCCGAGAGCCACTCGCAGCCGAGCGCGCCGGCGGCGACCGCGACGGTGAAGACCGTGAGCAGCAGCGTCACGACCGGCTCCGCGCCGTGCAGCACGAAGCGGCTGAGGAGCGGCAGCTGCGCTAGCAGCAGCGCGCCATAGAACCAGAACCACGAGACGCCCAGCACCGCCAGGAACACCGGCCGCGAGGCGAGCGCCGCTCGCAGGTTGTCGCGCGAGGCGCGGTAGAGATTCCAGTCGATGGCGAGCCGTGGACTGGCCGCGGTCAGAGGCGGGATCAGCAGGCTGACACCGAAGCCCCCGATGGCGAGCGCCGTGAGCGTCAGGCCCCACAGGTGCGCGTCGCCGCGGATCGCCAGCACCGCCGCGCCGAGCGTGCCGAGGAGGATCGCCACGAAAGTGCCGCTCTCGACCAGCGCGTTGCCGCCGATCAGCTCGGCGCGTGCGAGCACCTGCGGCAGCAGGCCGTACTTGGCGGGCGCAAACAGGCTGGCACACACGCCCATGAGAAAGAGGTTCGCGAGCAGCAGCCGCAGCTGGTGGCCGAGCAGCGCGGCGGCCGCCAGCGCCACCACCCCGAGCTCGGCCGCCTTCACGACCTTCAGCACCAGCGCCTTGTCGAAGCGGTCGGCGAGCTGGCCGCCGATCCCGGAGAACAGCACGAATGGCAGGATAAAGAGGCCGCCGACCAGGTTGGCCAGCTGTGGCGGATGGCGCACGCCGTAGACGGAGGCCTGGTAGGTCGCCGCCAGCACCACCAGCGTGCGCAGCAGGTTGTCGTTGAGTGCCGCGAGCGCCTGGGCGAGGAAATAGGGCAGGAAGCGCCGCTCGCGCAGCAGCCTGAACTGCCCTGCTCCCCCCGGTGTGCGGATTACTGCTGCCTCCGGCCGCTTGGGTCGGAGGCGATACTAGCAACTCCGCGTGCGTTTCAGGCGGCGGCGGCGCGCGGCACAGATTCGCCTGCGTCGCTCTCCAGCACCCGTGCCACGGCATGCACCGTGGCGGCGATGCGCACCGCGGACTGCACCGCCTCCCGGCCGAAGCCGTGCTGGCGCAGCTGCCGCTCGTGCGAGGCAACGCAGCTACCGCAGCCGTTGATGGCCGAGACGGCCAGCGACAGCAGCTCGAAATCCGCCTTGGCGATGCCCGGGTTGCCGATCACGCTCATGCGCAGCCGTGCCGGCAGCTTGCCGTACTCCTCGTCCTCCACCAGGTGTAGGAAGCGGTAGTAGACGTTGTTCATCGCCATGATGGCGGCAGCGGCCTGCGCTGCGCCGATGTGCGCGGCATCGAGGTGCGACGCGGCGAGCGCCTGCAGATCATGCGCGAAGGCCGCGTTGCGCGAGGCTATTGCGGAAGCGAGCGCCACCGCCCAGATCTGCCGTTCGTCGAGCCCGGGGGCACCGGCAGTGGTGAGCACCGAGCCGAGATTGAGCTGCAGATCGCGGGCGTAAACCGGCAGGGCTTCACGGATGCTGTCGAGGGTACGCATCTCAGGCCGCCTTGAGGGTGTCTTCACCCTTCTGCCAGTTGCACGGGCACAGTTCGTCGGTCTGCAACGCATCGAGTACGCGCAGCACTTCCTCCGGACTACGGCCGACGTTCAGGTCGGTGACGTAGACGAAGCGGATGACGCCCTGCGGATCGACGATGAAGGTGGCGCGCTGCGCGACGCCGGCCTCGGGATCGAGGATGCCGAGTGCGCCGGACAGCTCGCGCTTTACGTCCGCCAGCATCGGAAACGGCAGGTTACGCAGCTCGTCCTTCCCGCGCCGCCAGGCAAGATGCACGTACTCGCTATCGATGCTCACACCGTACAGCTGCGCATCACGCGCGCGGAACTCCTTGTCGAGCTTGCCGAAGGCGGCAATCTCGGTCGGGCAGACGAAGGTGAAGTCCTTCGGCCAGAAGAACACCACCTTCCACTTGCCGGGGGCGCTGTCGTTGCTGAAGGACCGAAAAGCGTTCTGCGCATCACTCGAAACGACGCCGGTGAGCGCGAACGCGGGGAATTTCTGGCCAACACCTGACATGAACATGAACTCCTTAAGACTATGCGAACAGGGCCTTATGCCCACGCTCCGCCATCATGGAGCCGGGACTGCTATCCTTCCAATCGATTGATTTGATTATCTCGATAGATGCCGTATATCTAAGTCCATGGAGCTGAAACTCAAGGACCTGCGCTACCTGGTGGCGGTCGCCGACCAGCGGCACTTCGGCCGCGCCGCGGCGCGCTGCTTCGTCAGTCAGCCGACGCTCTCGGCCCAGCTGAAGAAGCTCGAGCAGTCACTGGGCGTGCAGCTGATCGAGCGCGCCCCGGGCAAGGTGGCGCTCACTCCCGCCGGCGAGGAGATCGTAACGCGTGCCCGGCGGGTCATCGCGGCAAGCGATGAGGTGGTGACGCTCGCCCGCAGCCACCGCGACCCGCTGGCCGGGCGGCTGCGGCTCGCCCTGCTGCCCACCATCGGCCCGTACCTGCTGCCGCACGTCGCGCCGCTCATCCGCAAGCAGCTGCCGCGGCTCGAGCTGCACCTCTACGAGTACCAGACGCAGCCCTTGCTGGAGCGGCTGCACGCCGGCGAGCTGGATGTCGGCATCCTCGCCCTGCCGGTGGAGCTCGAAGGCCTCGAGGCGCGCGAGCTCTACCGCGAGCCCTTCACGGTGGCGCTGCCCGAGCAGCATCCGCTCGCCGCACAGGCGGCGCTGCGGGTCGCCGATCTAAAGAACGAGACGCTGCTGCTGCTCGAGGACGGGCACTGCCTGCGCGATCAGGCACTGGAAGTCTGCAGCCGCGTCGGCATGCGCGACCAGCAGGACTTCCGCGCCACCAGCCTGGAGACGCTGCGGCAGATGGTGGCCGCCGGCGCCGGCATCACCCTGCTGCCGGAGCTGGCCGGGCGCGGCGCATACCGCAACGCCCGCGGCGTCGCGCTGCGGCCGTTCGCCAAGCCGGCGCCGGTGCGGCACATCGGTGCCGTGTGGCGCAAGAGCACCGCGCGGCGCGCGGCGATCGATGCGCTCTGCAGGCTGATCGCGACGCACGCCCTGCAGGGGCGCGGCGCGGCTACATGAAGAACTGCTCCGAGACGATCTTGCCGTCCTTGACCTCGTAGGCACAGATCTCGCGCAGCGTGACGCGCCCGCGCCCTTTCATGGTGGCGTCCATGGTCAGCGTGAAGGCAATGGCGTTGCCGGCCACGAGCGGTGGCGAGGTGCTCACGCCGTGCACCTGCTCGAGCAGCGCATTAAAGCGGTGGCCCTTCTCGATGATCGCGCCGAGGCCTTTGGTCTCCTTGGGAAACTCCGGCGTTTCGTGGGGTTCGATGCTGACCGCATCCTGGGAAAACAGCTCCTTCTGCGCAGTCTCGAATTTCCCCTGACGGCACAGATCCGCAAGACGCTGGGCGATCTGCTCGGTGTTCATGCCTTGCTCCTCGTGGTGCGCGCGGCTGCCGACCGGCAAGCACCGCCCCCGCGCGCGTTCGGGCGGCACGCCTGCTGCTCCGCGTGTGAGCTCGCAGCTGACCGAGCGGCAGTATACGCAGCGCTTGTGACGCCATCGCGGCGCTCACCTTGAAGGAAGCGTGAGCGCGGCCGGCTGGCGCGGCTGTGCTGACTGCGTCACACTGGGACGCAGCTGCCAAGCTTATAGTGGCGTTCCCGCAAGCCGTACGCCTGCAGAGGCCCCGCATGAGAGTCGTCGTCAGTCTGACATTGCTGCTCTTCTGGCTGTTTCTCGCCTACCGCAACTACGAGCGCGGTGACCTGCCGCTCGCCGGGCTGTTCCTGCTGATCGGCGTGGTGCTGACGATCTACCGCCTGCGCACGCCGCAGGCGCGCGCCTAACCCTAGCGCAGCGGCAGTTGCGCGGCTGGACGTCCGTCCGTGGCCGATTAGGGCCGACGTCCGGCGGGCGTCCTTCGCCCGCCGGCGAGCGGTAGCGCTATTTCAGTTCCGCGACCTGCACGGTGTCCGAACCGAGTACGGTGCGGATCTTGGCGCGGTCGGCTTCGCTCTTGTTGGCCGCATCCACCGAGCCTTCGGTCTTGGCGCTGATCTGGTCGAACTTTCCCCCGAGGTGATCGAGCGCTGCCCAGTTTTTGTACTCGACGATCAGGACGATGTCAGCGTCGCTGGGGTTGTGTGGCTGCCCGACCAGAACCTGGTAGCGGGTAATGAGACCGGCGGCCTTGGCGGCCTCTTCCTGTTTCTTCCATGTCGTTGCCAGCCAGTGCATGTAGTCGTCGAAGTGGCCGTCAACGGTGCGGATGAAGGTCACGTTCTGCACCGGCCCGTCGTTGTAGTCGCGCCCGTCGGCGTATGCCACGCCGCTGATCGCGGTCAGGGATAGGGCGGCCCCCAGTGCGCACAGGCTCCGGTTCACATGAGTCATAGGTATCTCCCAAAGCGTTTATGGTTTGGATTGTTGTGCCAGAGAGTTCGGATTTCCCCCAGGCGGCGGGGACGCTACCCTGCTAGCCTCTAGTCCGCAAGCGAGCCTGGGGCGCGTTTTTTGCGGCGCTGACGGAGATCGTCTTGAAATGTCCTAAGTACAACGTCGAGCTGATGGCTCACGCAAATGCGCTCGAAACATTTTTCCAAGCTGCGCGATCTTTTCCACCGCTAGCGCAGCCCCGATGATGAGTGCGCGCAGCATGCTAAGGGTTGCTACCGGACAGTGGTCTCGGCGCGCCATCACGCACCGCAGCAGACCGTCCCGCCTGCGGCACCTGGCCGCCTGTCTGCTGCTCGGCTGCGCTGCCGCGCTGGCACAGGGCAGTGCACTCACGGCCACCGACGCCTGGGTGCGCTTCACGCCCGGGGTCGACGTGGCCGCGGCCTACCTGACCCTGCACAACGGCGGTGCGAGAGCACTCACCGTCACCGCGGTCAGCTCGCCACTGGCCAGCTCAGCGATGATCCACGAGACCCGCATGGTCAACGGTGAGTCTGCCATGCGACCGCACGAGCAGCTCCACCTCGCGCCGGGGGAAACCCTGCGTCTGGCACCCGGCGGGTTGCACATCATGCTGCACCTGAAGGCGCCCACCCTGAAGCCGGGGCAGGAGGTGCCGCTCGCCCTGCAGCTGCAGGATGGTACGACTCTCGCCGTCACGGCACGCGTGCGGCCACTCGGCGCGGGCTGAGCGCGCTGCGCCGACCTGCTGCTCCTTGACCTCCACCACGACACCTCAGCACGTCACGCCTTACGACCGCTTCGCCTGGAGCGATGTGCAGATCGAAGACTGGCTGGCGAGCGGCGCTCACCGTGAGGCCCTGGTTGCCTACTTCGGCGCCCCCGAGTACCGCGCGCTTGCCGGCCTCGCACGCCGTGCGGCCGCCACCCCCGCCACGCAGCCCCTGCGCGTGGTGCTGGTGCCCGGCATCATGGGCTCGCAGCTGGGAATGGCGCGCAACGCGCCGCTGCCGCACGACATCCTGTGGCTCGACCCGCTCGACATTCAGCTCGGGCGCCTCGCGGCGCTGCGCCTGCCGGGAAGCGCACCGGTCACCAGCTTCGGGGTGATGCTGTTCTCCTACCTGCGGCTGAAACTCTATCTGCGTACCCGCGGCTTCGCCGTCGAGTGCCACGACTACGACTGGCGGCTGCCCATCGCCGACCTCGGCCGCGCGCTGGCGACGCGCCTGCGGGCCGCATCGCCGCAGCCCCTTGCGCTGGTGGCGCACAGCATGGGAGGCCTGGTGAGCCGCGCCGCGCTCGGCGAGCCGCAGACCGCGCATGTCGAGCGGCTGGTGCTGCTCGGCACGCCCAACTGCGGCTCGTTTGCCGCCGTGCAGGCGCTGCGCGGCACCTACGCAGTGGTACGCAAGGTGGCGCGGCTCGCCAGCGAGGCCAGCGCCGAGAATCTCGCCGCGGAAATCTTCGGCACCTTTCCCAGCCTCTACGAGCTTCTGCCCTGGGGTCGCTGCGCGCCTGGCGCATCGCTCTTCGAGTCGCGTGCCTGGCCTGCGGCAGGCCCGCAGCCGCGTGCCGCTCTGCTGCGCGCGGCGGCGCAGCTGCAGCGACAGCTGCCGCCGCCCGATCAACGCTGCAGCACGGTGGTGGGCGTCGGCGCGGAAACCGTGACCGCTCTGCGACGCCGTGGCGATGACTTCATCTACACGCTGACGCGCTACGGCGATGGCACGGTGCCGGTGGCGAGCGCCGAGCTGCCCGGCGCGCAGCAGTTCTACGCGCGCGTGGCGCACAGCGAGCTGACGCGCGATCCGCAGGTGGCGTCCGCGGTGGTGGACCTGCTGGCTGCCGGCCGTACCCGACGGCTGCCGCAGACATGGCGCAGCGCCAGCCGCGCACGCGTCGAGGTGAGCGACCGCGCCCTGCGCCGCACGCATGCCGCCAAAGTGGACTGGTCGGCGCTCACCCCGGAGGCGCGGCGGCTGTTCCTGCAGAACCTCAACGAGCCCCCGCACCTCAAGCTGCGTGTGCCGCCCGGCGCGCGAGGCTGAGTGCTCAGGAGAACGTTTTTCCAGCGTGGCTCAGCTCGCACGCGCCGTGGGGACTCTATCTCGAGGGCGATGTAACCGCTGACGGCAAAAACAGAGCTGCATGCCACCTTCGATCTAACCGTGGGCCAAGGATCAGCGGAATGCCTATATCGCTTTGAATCCAGCTCCCTCGACGGCGCCCGAGCCGTCCCGCTCGCCCTGAGCGTCGCGGACTCTCGGGGGCTGTTCCGCAGCTCGATATCGGCACAGACTGCGAGGGCGCTGCGGAGGAATTAACCCGAGCAAAGCTCCCCGAGAGCGCACCTGTTCAGACTGACAAAAAACACCAAGAGCCTTTGCTGTCTGGCGTCGGTTCCGGGACGGATGGGCAACTGATGGGCGGAGGCGCCGTCAGAACCCTGCTGCTGGCTTTCGTTGTCTGCTGCGGGTCCATCGCGTCGGCAGACAATGACGATCCAATACAGGGCGATCCAGTCGCAGTAGGCCTGATGACGGCCGATGTGTATTCAGACTTCAGGGCCGGCGTTGCGCACGCAGCCGAGTCAGCAGGAGACGATCAAGGAGCGGAAAATCATGGTTGGAGTCTACATCGGCCCCAAAGGACGGCCGGTCAACCTTGCGGTGCTTGATTCCTCCGGTCTGGAGCCTCTCGACAAACTCATTCTGCGCTGCCTTTTCCGCGCAAACTACACGCCCCCCGAGCATGGAAAACCGCCGCTGCAGTGGATTTTCTCCACAAAACTCGTCGCCGCATCGAGCAGGCGGAAGCCCGCCAGACCCGGCTAATCCGCCTTCAGTTAGGCGCGCGAGGGCCTGAGAAAGCGAGCGCGAGAAGGCTCTCGTCGTAACTCCCGTCAGAGAAGTTTCACAGTAGATCGTCGCTGCGCCCCGAGCTGCGCAGGCGATGCGCGATCGTCACCGCTCAGGGCCTCGATCAGCGGGCGCAGCTGCCGACAGTCAGATCAGCCCGGCCTCGGTGTCGACAACGCTGACGCCACCAGCCACGACCACGTGCTCCAGACCGGCCGCCTGCGGCAGCACCTGCGCAGCGTAGAAGACCGCGGTGCGCAGCTTGCCCTGATAGAACTCGCGCTCCACGCCCGAGACTTTGCTGGCGGCGAGGGCCGCGGAGCGCGCCATCAGCCAGCCGCAGATCACGTAGCCACACATCATCAGGTAGGGCACCGAGACGGCCTGGCCGACATCCGGGCGGTCGGCGAGGGTCTTGAGCAGCGCCTGCGTCGCGCGCCGCAGTGACCCGGCCGCGGCGAGCGCCGCCGTCGCCACCGGCGCGGCCGCGTTCGATACCGCCGTCAACTGCTTCAGCTCGTGCTCCATGTCGTGCAGCAGCGCCTGCATCGCAGCGCCGCGATCGCGTACCAGCTTGCGGCCGATCAGATCGTTGGACTGGATGCCGGTGGTGCCCTCGTAGATGGTGGTGATGCGTACATCGCGCACGTACTGCGCAGCCCCGGTCTCCTCGATGAAGCCCATGCCGCCGTGCACCTGCAGGCCGATTCCTGCCACCTCGTTGCCGGTCTCGGTGCACCAGCCTTTCGCGATGGGCGTCAGCAGCTCACCGCGCGACTGGGCCGTGGCCCGCACCGCGGCGTCGGGGCTGTACTCGGCCAGGTCGAACTGGAATGCCGTATAGAGAATGAGTGCCCGCGCGGCCTCGGTCTGCGCCTTCATGCGCAGCAGCATGCGCTTCACATCCGGGTGGTTGATGATCGGCAGCGGGCTACCCGTGGCCGGCACCGGCGGCTTGCCCTGCACGCGGGTGCGCGCCCACTGCGCGGCGCGCTGCAAGGCGCGCTCGCCCACGGCATAACCCTCGCTGCCTACCGAGAGTCGCGCGCTGTTCATCATGATGAACATGTATTCCAGGCCGCGGCCCGGCTCGCCCACCATGTAGGCCACCGCCCCCTGCTGCTCGCCGAAGGCGAGCACACAGGTGGGACTCGCATGGATGCCCAGCTTGTGCTCGATCGACAGGCAGCGCACCTCGTTGCGCGCGCCCGAGCTACCGTCGGGATTCACCAGCACCTTGGGCACGATGAACATGGAGATGCCGCGGACGCCGGGCGGTGCGCCCTCGACCCGTCCCAGCACCATGTGAATGGTGTTGGGGGTGAGGTCGTGGTCGCCCCAGGTGATGAAGATCTTCTGGCCGAACAGCCGGTAGTGATCCCCTTGCGGTACCGCCCGGGTGCGCACTTGGCCCAGATCGGAGCCCGCCTGCGGCTCAGTCAGCACCATGGTGCCGGTCCATTCGCCGCGCACCATCTTCGGCAGGAAGGTGCGCTGTTGCGTCGGCGAGCCACACAATTCCAGCGCATGCACCGCCCCGTGGGTCAGCATCGGACACAGCTTGAAGGCAAGATTCGCCGAAGCCCAGAACTCGGCGACCGCGCTGCTCAGCACGCGCGGCGCGCGCTGGCCGCCGAACTGCGGCCGAGCACCGAGCGCCGGCCAGCCGCCGTCGATGAACTGCTGGTAGGCCTCGCGGAAACCCGGCGCGGTGACCACGCCGTCCGCCGTCCAGCGGGCACCCTGCTCATCCCCCGGCCGGTTGAGCGGCTCGAGCACGTTCTCGGCGAAGCGCGCCGCCTCCTCCAGCACGGCCTGGGCCAGCTCGTCGGAGTAGTCGGCGAGCTCGGGGTTCCTGGCGAGGCTCGCCGCCCCGAGCAGCTCCTCGAGCAGGAAGCGCACCTCGCGGATGGGAGCTCGGTACATGACTCACCTCGCCCTGGTTAGTGGCGCGCGGCTAATGCGCGGTGGCCGGCACCGCCAGCGCCGGCACGATGTTGGCCGCCAGGAAATCCACGAACTGCTGTGCGCGCGGATCGGATTCGAGCGCGCTCGGATAGAGCGCATAGAGCGCCGCGGCGGGCGGCACGCTCCACTCGGGCAGCACGACCCTGAGCCGGCCGGTCGCCAGGCCCTGGCGGCAGAGAAATTCGGGCAACAGGCCGATCCCGAGCCCCGCAGCGGTCGCCGCGTGCAGCACCGCGGGATCGTCCACGGCGAGCTTCGGGGTCAGGGGCACCTCGGCGCGCTGCGCGCCGCGTGCGAGCTGCAGGCGGAACTCCGGGAGCTCGGCGGCATCGGGGGTGAGCAGGTCGTGCGTGCGCAGCTCGTCGGGCCGCTGCGGCGTGCCGCGCTGCTGCAGGTAGGCCGGGGTCGCGCACAGCAGCGCGGGTGGGG
>Ga0070731_10002756_pt1 | contig 16383 bp, 10 predicted proteins | sample Coa_R1_2_FD_66448 | JGI IMG/M metagenome (GOLD analysis project Ga0070731, IMG submission 66448) | Surface soil microbial communities from Centralia Pennsylvania, which are recovering from an underground coalmine fire - Coalmine... | ecosystem: Environmental > Terrestrial > Soil > Unclassified ...
CGGCGCAGCTAAGCGCTTTGCAGGAGCAAGTCGTCGCGATGTTGCGAAAAGGACACTAGAGGCAATTTGCGGTGCCGCGCACAGTATCGGACGATCTGCCCGACGTAGACTTACGTTTCTAGAGACCGAGGAACAATAAGCCATCAGTCACAGGTATGTTACAGAATTGTTAATACTATGTGACGAACAAGTTACGGCCTGTTAAATTGGTGAATAACTTCGTAGCACACTCACTTGCTTTTGTATTTTGTAAATCTAGAGTCACAACTTAAATCGGTCTGAGTTACTAGAATCCAACGACGTTGCTTTTGGCTCTGCGGGAGATTTTTTTCAATCGTTGGGAACCGCGGGGCCAAACTATGCCTCTAGTAAACATTCGTCGAAATCAGAGTAGAAATGCCACTTATAAAAAATCCAGCCTCCATGGCAGCACGCGTCAGCCGGGGAACGCGCGCGCCAAATGCCGCCATGTTACAAATCGGCAAAATCGCCCCAGTGCACATTGCAATAGGACCTTTGGCGGATAGACTGCCTGCCGAGTTCCGAATCTGTCCTGAAAATGCTGTTGAGATGAGCCAATCGATATTTTGTGTGAGTCCTTTATTTATGTTTGTTAAAAAAACGCGTGCGAAGAATGGGCGTCAAAACCCCACGGGGTTCACGCTTATAGAACTTCTTGTCGTCATTGCCATCATTGCTATTCTCGCTGCACTGCTCCTGCCTGCGCTTGCCTCCGCCAAAGAAAAAGCTCAGCGCATTTCGTGCCTTTCCAACATGCGGCAGTGGGGTTTGGCTTTTACGATGTATTGCGGCGATAACCGCGATGTCGTTCCCGAAGAAGGCAATGTGGGAAATCCTATCAACGATCCGGGTTCGGCCACCCAGGCTGACAATCTGGATTATGGTTGGTACAACTGCGTGGCTCCGACCATAAATCAGGTTCCATTGGTCAAACTGTATGGCGGCTTTGGCAACCCGCTCAATCCGCCTTTGCCCAGCACGCGCAGCATTTATTCCTGTCCTTCAGCGCCGATTCCCAATCCCGTATACTATCCCAGCGGCCCCGTTATGCAGAAGGCATTCTTTATGTACGCCGAAAATTCGCGCATCTGCGTTAACTACGGCACACTTAAGAACCCTCCTGTGGGCTTGTACGTTCATCAGACCAAACTTACTGATGTGGTCAAGCCGGCGAATACCGTTTTTGTCGCTGAGAACGATCCGAATTCGACTGTCAACCCGCCGCCGCCAGCTGCGTCCTCCTGCGTGACTGGCTTTTACGCGACGGCACGCCATAGCCGCAACAAGATCGGTAATTTTTCGATGGTGGACGGCAGCGCGAGGTCCGCGACTACCAACGACTTTTGGGAACCGCAAAATATTGCGGATGGAACAGCCTCCAGTCCTGCGAATACCGGGCAGGCCGAATGGCAGACGGACCGCCAGATTTATTGGTACCCGTCTTCTACGACACCCGATTGAAACAATTGGTCACCGGAATTTAACACCCGAAAACCTCAACCATGTTAGTCTAGCCGCTCGGAACAGAATGCCCACGTTGTGTCCGAGTAATCTGAACACGAACTCCAAAGAATGAAATCTATGAAATCAACAGCCGGAATCATAAGGCGCTCAGCTTTAATAGCTGCTGCGGTAATTACGAGCAGTACCGCGTTCGCCGCATTGGTTCAACCCTTTGTCCCGGGTAACCTCGTCGTGGATCGAGCCGGTGATGGAAGCGCGGCACTGACAGGAAATGGCACTGCGATATTTCTGGACCAATACACGACCATTGGCGGCCTTGTCAGCACTGTGCCCATTCCTACGAGTGGCCCGGGCCAGTTTGTTGATGTGGGTAATTCCACGACTGAAGGTTTTCTAAGTCTGAATCCCTTCGGCACAAACGTTGTTCTAGCCGGGTACAATGTTCCGCTGGGCACAACAACGCCTTCATCCGCAAACGCCGCTGCCGCCCCGCGTGCGATAGCCACCGTGGATAATAACGGAATTTTCACCCTTCAGGCGACCAGCACGATTGCTCATACCGGTGGAAATATTCGCTCGGCGGCCACGGACGGCAATGGGAACTTCTGGGCGTCAGGCTCAGTTATTGGCACGTTCTATATGGGAACCAACAGCCCGACGAACTATATTTCGACGACGGTTGCGAACGAACGCGTCATTCAGGTGATCGGCGGAAATCTTTATTATTCGACGGGCTCCGGCACCACGCGCGGAGTGTACAGCTTCTCAGGGCTGCCGACGACCACAGGAAATACGGCAACAAGTCTGATCAATGGCGGCAGCACCAATGCTCCTTTTGCCTGGTCTTTCAATCCCGGGATGAATCAGGCTTATGTGGCGGATTCCGACACGTTCACCACGTCGAGCGCCATTGGCGGAATTGAAAAATGGACGAATAACGGGACGTCCTGGGTGTTTCTCTACTCGCTGGCACCGGCAGTGGACGGTTTGTGCGTGGATTGGACGACTTCGCCGGCAACGATCTATGCCACGACGGCAAATGGCAGTGCGCTGTTGAAAGTGCAGGACAACGGCCCGGGCACTTTGGCGACCACCAATGCCCTGGCCCCGGCAAATACGGCCTTCCGCTCGGTGATCTTTGCGCCTACCAATTCTGCATTCAGCCCCACCGTGGCACCGTTCCTCACAAGCGTCTCCCCGACGAACCAAACTGTGGGCAATGGCAGCACCGTGACATTTACGTTGAACGGCTCCACTGGCCTTCCGGTGGCGAGCAATTACTGGTATCAAATTATCGGTACCACAACCAATCAGATTTCAGGTCAGTTCGGATCACTGACGCTGAGCAACGTGGCGGTAGGCAGCTACAGTTTCTTCGCAGTTCTGAGCAACGCAAGCGGCTCGGTCACGAGCAGCGTCCTTTCACTGACCGCTACGCCGAGTCCTGTTGTCCTCGGAATATCGCCGGCGACTGCAACAACCTTCACGGGCGGCCAGGTGACGTTTTCTGCAGCTGTAAACACCGGCACCCCGGTGGCCAGCAATTTTTGGTTTAAGGTAGCCGGTGGTGTGACCAACTTACTTACAGATGGCACGACTGGTTCCGGCTCAGTAATTTCAGGTTCGACGACAACCAATTTGACGCTGAGCAATGTATCCACAGCGGACGCGACCAACTATTTTATAGTTCTCACCAACTCTTTCGGCGCAGCCACCAGCAGCGTGGTGCATCTGGCGATCAACGACACTCCCAGCATCACGAGCATTTCACCGACTGGCCCGCTGACAAATAATGCCGGGAACATTGAGAAGCTCACCATCAATACCGGACCCGCGCCGGCGACCAATCTTTGGTTTTTCGTTTCGGGAGGCGTGACCAATTTGATCGGAGTGCAAATCAAAGGTTCGGGTCAAACGGCTGCAAGTTTTACGGTCAGCAATCTGAGCAGCGCAAGTATCGGAAGCTATTTTGCCATGCTGACCAACACATCAGGCAGGGCTACCAGCGCGGTGGTGGCGATTACGATAGTTACTGATCCGTTTATGGTCGTGGAGCCATCGAGCGTCTCGGGATTGGCGTTTGGAACCATGCAGTTGTCGGCGGTTGCGGGCGGGCTGCAGCCGTTCACCTACCAGTGGTATTATTCGGACGTGAACGGTAATTTGATCGCTCCGGCGGCTACCATGGGAGATGGGTCAGTCGTTTCCGGCGCGAACAGCAACGTGCTGACGCTATCGAATTGGCAGCCTGCAGACCTGACGAACTTTGTGCTCGTGGCACAGAACGCTCATGGCGCACTCACCAGTTCCGTTGCTTCAGTTTTTGTGCCATTCGGTTTCAACAATCCCGGCAGTGCAGAATTGCCGCTCACCAATGGCGTGCTTGCACTTTGGGATTTCGACACGACCGCATTTACGAATACGGACATCGATCCATATTGTTTTATCGATCCCGTTCCTTTCATCGGTTCGGGCACTGCATCTGCCGTGGGCGGCCCAAACAATCCGACCACGCCGGTTTTTGTCGGTTTGGCCAACTCGCCTTACGGAAACACGTCGGGTGCACTTGATGACAACGATACCGGATTCGATGGTGCCTTTGGCGGGTGGGTGGATACGCCGTACGGTTTTGAGCAGCCTTCGCCGAATTACGCGTGGGGCACGCAGCTTTATCCGGCGACCAACGGTGTGAACAAAGCAGATGGTGTGCAGTTCAATGTCAGCACACTCGGCGCCAAGAACATCCACGTGGCGTATGACTCGCGCGTCTCCTCAACCGCCAGCCTTTATGAGCGGTTGCAGTACACTACAAATGGCACGGTCTGGAGCGATTATCCCGAAAGCTCAACGTTCGGTAAGGGCAACTTTGGCAGCGGGAACGCGGGTTATTACACCTTTGTTTACGACCTGACAGGTATCCTGGGGATTGATAACAATCCCAATTTCGGCGTCCGAGTCGTTACCGAATGGGAAGACACAGCCACCTACTATCAATTCGGAACGACCAATTGGTGGGTGGGTGTTGCGAACGCCTATACCTCCGGCGCGAGCGGTAATGTCGCCGCGGGAACAGTGAGCTACGACGTTATCGCCATCATGGGCGATGCCATTACCAACAACAATACGCCGCCGGTCTTCCAGCCCTTGAATCTGGTGGTGACCAACGGCCAGTATTACACGAACATGGTGGATACCAACACGATCACGGTCAAATTCAGCGTCAGTTCTTCGCAAATGCCGGCCACCAATCTTACTGTCACGGCCCAGCCGCTGGGTATGATCACCGGGCAGGCAGCGGGACCTGGATTCCCTCAGGTCACCCTCCCGTCGAAAGTGAATCCGAACCTGAGCATCACCAACACCGGTTCGACCAACTTCACCTTGACTATCTCAATCCCGTCAAACCAATCGATCCCCGATCCAATCGACGGGGCGCCGATTCTGATTACGGCGACGGATACCAATGGAGAAACCGCATCAACGTGGTTTGTATTGAGCGTGGCATCCGCCAACCAGCCTCCAACCAACAGCCTCGCGACGTTGGGAGAAACCAATATGCTGGCCAACACATCGTTGACGATTCCATTCTTTGTTCAAGGCGCCAATGATGGAACCTCCAACCTCAGCTTCGTTGTCACCTCCGACAATGACGCGGTCATTCCGACCGCAAACCTTGTTCTCGGTGGCGATACGAACACGGGCAATCTGACATTGACCGTCACCCCGGCGGCCAACCAAATCGGCAACGCGGTGATCAGCATTGCGGTGAACGATACCAATCCGCAGGAAACTCGCAGCACGACGGCGAACGTTGCGTTCACTGTCAGGCCGAATACGAATGTGATCGCCGTCGATTATTTCAACTATAACGGCGGATTCAATAGTTCGCTGGACGTTGTGGGTGCGCCCTATTGGACCCGATTGAGCGGTGTCTTTGGCCAGTTGAAACTGGGATCCGATGTGGCTGTCATCAATGATGGCAATACGGAAAACGTGCAGGCCCCGCTGATCGGCGCGCCCTATGGCACGAATAGCGCGACCGTTTTGTATGCCAGCTTCACGGTCAACATGAATCCGAGTGGCCTTCCGTTGAATAATGGCAATTACTTCTTCAGCTTTAACGATGGTTCGGGCAACACCGCTCATGCTGAAGGCAATGTGGTTGCAACGACGAACGGGGCTGCGCCCGGGATGTATCGGCTGGGCGTTGGCAATGGTGGTCCAAACGGTGCTAACGGCACCAATGCGCAGGTCTTTGCGCAAGACCTGAGTCCGGGCGTGACTTATTTCCTGGTCATGTCCCTGTCACTGCACGACGGTATCTCGACCCTCTGGGTGAGTCCGACCAACGACTCGTCTGCCAGCGTATCCGATCCGACTTCGCTGGCCGGCACGACGAATCTGTTTAATATCAACAACGTCGTCCTGCGCGAATCCGGCGCGACGGAAGGAATCATCAGTGTTGGCAACCTGACAGTCGGCACGACGTTTGACAGCGTGTTCTACCCGCCGCAGGCTAATCCGGACAGCTTCACTGTTGCGGAAAACACCAGCAGCCTGTTGAATCCGTTGCTGAATGACGGCGGCTTCGGGCTGAGCATCACCAGCGTGAGCGAAGTGGATGGCAACGGAACGCCAACCAGCAATGGTACGAATGTCACCTTCGTCCCGACGGCGAACTTCATCGGTACCGCGACGTTCAACTACACGATCACCGACAACATCGGTGAAATGAGCAACTCAGTGGTCACTGTGACAGTGACCGCTCCAACGGGTCCGACGACCAACGCGAATATCACTGCGGAGTTCCATATCGGAAACCTCCTGGTAATCCATGGGACGAACAACAACGTGCCCAATACGAGCTTCCATTATGTAGTGTTGAGTGCGACTAATCTCACTACGCCGTTAAGCAACTGGACGCCGATAACGACGAACCCATTCAATGCGGATGGAACGTTTGACTACACGAACCCGATCGTGCCAGGCACGCCTCGGCAGTTCATTGATGTCAAGGTCGTGCCGTAAGGCGCGCCCTGGAACGAAAGTAATAATCAACCGCCGGACGATGAGTCCGGCGGTTTTTGTTTTTGGCGATAACATCTTTCTCCTTCCCTCTCCGCCCACTTTCCCGAAAACTCCGGCCTGTGAATCGCGCTGTTTTCCTTGATCGTGACGGTACCATTATTGTTGAGCGCAATTATCTCAGCAAAGTCGAGGACGTTGCGATTTTGCCAGGTGCCTCGGAAGCGCTGAAGCGGCTTGAGGACGCGGGGTTCAAGCTGTTCATTGTTTCCAATCAGTCCGGTGTTGGCCGTGGCTATTTCACTCTGGCGGATGTCGATCGAGTGAATCGTCACATTTGTGATATGTTCGCGAAAGAGGGAGTTCACTTCGAAAAAATTTATGTCGCGCCCGAAGCGCCCGACCAGCCAAGCCGTGGACGCAAGCCTTCACCGCAATTCCTTTTTGACGCGCGCGATGAATTCGGCCTCGATCTCTCCTCGAGTTACATCATCGGGGACAAACTGAGTGATCTGGAATGCGGCTGGAATGCGGGCGTCAGGAAAAGCATTCTTGTGCGGACCGGCTATGGTGCGGAACTGGAGCGCTCTTTTCCGAATAAAATTGACGCCGCTGTTGTCGCCGATGATCTCGCCACGGTCGCCGAGTGGATTCTGCAAAGTGGCACGCTATGACGCGGCGCTATTCAAAGAAGGAGTTCAAAATAAATGAGCGCCGCGCCTCGATACGATGCGCGCCCGGTTTCTTTCCAGCCACAGCGCGTATAAAAATTGCCGGCTCCCGCTTTGGCATCGTAAGCATCGAGACGCATGGCGTCCGCCGGCCACTCTCGGGCGATACGGGCCGCTTCTTCCAGGCACATCCTGCCGATTCCCTGGCGTTGTCGAGCGGGCGTGATAGCCATCGCGAGAAGGTAAACCGGTTTTTTTGAATCAGAAAAATAACTGGTGTCGATGGCCCACGGTTTTTTCGTCGTCAGGCGAAGTGTGCCCACCAACTCGCCATCCAAACGCGCGACAAATACTTTCGACGTGCGCATGGCGAAGAGCATGCCTTTTTCGGACGTTTTGGAAGACCATGGCCCGGTTCCGTGCACATCAGTCAAGTGATTGGCTACCGTCGTATGAAGTAGGGCGAGTGGCGCGGCGTCGTCCACCGTCCCGGGCTTAAGAGTGAATTGCCTGGATGCGGTTGTATTCATCGTTTGAAAGAAGGTCGTGCTTCCTAGGCCGCTTCATGCCATTGCAGTTCCTTTGGAAGAGTGAAGGCTGCGTATTCGATGTGCAATATCCGTCGATGCCGTGGGGTGAAAGAACGGCCAGAAGCGTGGAGCAATAGAGGACGCATCAGCAGCGCATCGCCGGCCGAGGCCTTGCAGACAACCTCCGACAACTGGCTTCGAAACTCCCGAATCTGTGCTGCCGAGAGACGGCCACGGCGATGTGAACCAGGGAGAACGCGTAAGGCACCGTTAGACTCGTCGGCGTCGTCGAGATGAAGCCGGATTGTCAGCATTTGCTCCAGAAGTTCGATTGGAGGTTGGACGTGTGGGATTCCTTCCTTCACGCTCCACGGACCGAAACCTGGCACCTCGTGCCGATCGCGAAGCGCCAGCGTCAGATCCTGGTGCCATGAGACCAGCCAGTTTTTCGTCGAAGATTTGTCAAAATAAACAGCACGAACCGGGCGCGGTTCCGACTGCAGATGAAGCTCAACGAACTTCACCAGACGTGTCGAATTGGCAAGCAGAGCTACAGCGGGTGTTCCCAGTAAGCCGCGACGGCCGGCGCCTGAAATCGGGCCGAGTGTCGAAAGCAGTTCTTCACATTCGGCTTTCTCCAGGATACCCGTAATAATCGTAAATCCGCGCTCTTGGACTTCGCTGTTCATCCCGAATGACAGGCAACGTGTAACGTCACTTCGTGTTCTTTTCAAGCGGAGCGTTTGCCATTTCGTTCAGCTTGAGGACGGTGAGCCAATTTCGCGCGGTTACCGGAGAGCCGACGGATCTATCGAGCAGTGAAGGTGACAATTTCGAGCGTGCAACGACACCGCCAGCAAAGTGAATCCATAAAGCATCATCGACCTGGATGACCTGTTCGCCGTTGGCGCCGCGTTCGCGGAGATTTTTCGTCGCGTCTGCTTTTGGTGAACTTTGCGAAAGGCATAGCATCACGAGCTTTGCCTCCTTTTTGCAGGCGTCCAGAAACGGATTTGTTCTGGCGTAGGTGGCCCAGTCCGTTGCGGTGCGGATGATAACGGGAATCGAGAGCCCGAAGCGGCGTTCAATAGCGCGCTGGAGTTGCGCTTCGAGAGCAGCAGGTTTTCCGGATGTGGAAAAGACGACGTTTCCGCTCTGAATGTAGGTCTGAACATTGTTCCAACCGATTTTGGCGCACAGCACGCGAAGGTCGGCCATCGGGATCATGTTGTGACCACCGACATTTATGCCGCGCAATAAACCGATAAAAGTTTTCATAAGGCCATCCGCTCCGGTTGGGCGCAAATTGAATGGAGTTTAGGGTGGCAGCAAACAGACGTCCAGTGCAGGTCGAGGTGAGCGGTTGCCGAAATCATTGAGTTTTTGCTTGTTCTGCGCCAGAATTGGCCAATTCTAAAGCTGGTCTGGCCACTCATTAGGGAATAATTTTGACCATAACGCGCAACTTTTCCTAATCTAGTGTGTTATTAACGCAACGATCTGATATCGTATCTGAATGGCATTTGTATCGCTAAAAGACTTTTTGCACCGCATGGGCCTGGTGACTCCGGAAAAATTCGTCGAGCACAGCAAGGCCTGGCGGGTTGCCACAGAAAACGGTTCTACGGAAACACTTCTGGCTTTTGTTTGCCGCGAAAGCGGTGTTGCGGAGGACGTATTTCTCCAAAAGCTGGCGCAGGCACTGAATTGGCCATTTTTAGAAATGGCGAAGCTGGAAGTACCGGCGCCGGCGCGGAATAAAATTTCCACCAAAGTGGCGTTTCAGCATTCCGTAATGCCGACCGACGTCCTGGACGGCACGGTGCAAATTGCCGTGAGCAATCCTTTCGACACAGCGATGCTTAATGCTGTGCGTTTCGATGCGCGTGGCCCGGTTCAGTTCGCTCTTGCTCCCAAGACTGAAATCGAAAAGGCGCTGAAGAAGTATTACGGCGTCGGTGCCGAGACGCTTGAAGAAATGGGCGGCGGCGAGGAGGAATCGCTCGAGTTGCTGATTGGCGACAAGGAAATTACCGAAGGCGATCAGGAGGCGAGCGTCATCAAGTTCGTGAACCAGGTCATCTGGGAAGCGTACAAGGATCGCGCGACGGACATTCACCTCGAACCGCAGGAGGATGAGTTGCGCATCCGGTACCGCATTGACGGCATCCTGCATCAGACGCCGATGCCGCCGCAGTTGAAACGATTTCAGGCCGCCATCATCTCACGTATCAAAGTCATGAGCGGGATGAACATTGCGGAAAAACGCCTGCCGCAGGACGGACGCATCAACGTTCGCATCAAGGGCGAGGAAATTGACATCCGCGTTTCCACGGTTCCGACGGTTTACGGCGAAAGCGTTTCGTTGCGCTTGCTGTCGCGCGGTAAAATCTTTCTCAGCCTCGACAAGCTTGGCTTTTCGCCGCCAGACGAAAAGGCGATTCGCGAAATCATTGTCAAACCGCACGGCATTTTGCTGGTGACGGGGCCGACTGGTTCGGGCAAATCCACGTCGCTCTATGCGATGTTGAGTTCTATCAATTCGATTCAGAAACGTATTATCACCGTTGAGGAACCGGTCGAATATGAATTGAAGGGGATCAATCAAATCGCAGTGCGTCCGGAAATCGGGCTGACATTCGCGATGGGCTTGCGCCATATTTTGCGGCAGGACCCGAACGTGATCATGGTCGGTGAAATTCGCGATCTTGAAACGGCGGAAATTGCCATTCGCGCCTCGCTGACGGGCCACCTGGTTTTCTCGACGCTGCACACGAATGACGCGCCGAGTGCGTTCACGCGTTTGATTGACATGGGCATCGAGCCATTCCTGGTTGCTTCGTCGGTAGAAGCGATCATGGCGCAACGTCTCGTGCGCACGATTTGTCCGCATTGCGCGGCAGAGCAGAAGGTCGAGCGCGATTACCTGCTGAAAATTGGATTTCCGGAGGAAGAGATTGCGACGACACGGTTCATGCGTGGAATGGGATGTGAAGAGTGCCGACAGCTTGGCTACCAGGGCCGGTTGGCAATTTATGAATTGCTGGTTCTGAACGAGGCGCTGCGGCCGCTGATTCTCAATCGTTCTTCGTCCACGACCATTGCGCAGCGCGCGATGGAGCAGGGGATGCGCACGCTGCGCACGGACGGGTGGAACAAAGTGAAGGGCGGGATCACGACCATCGAAGAGGTCCTGCGTGTGACGCAAATCGAAGAGCATCTCGACTCGCTTACAGATGATACGAAACCGGCCGCTCCGGGGAAATTATAACGATGATTACTCACAGGACCACGAACTGCTGCATCCGCTCGCTTCGCCAGTCTGCGATGGCATGAATCCGACAATCAAACACTTCGTTCAATCCTTTCCCTCCTGATGCGCTGGCATTTCTGCAATGTTCTTTCCGTCGCGGCGGACACCCGCCACTTGTGGCAGTTTGATGCGCGCAACGCGAATTTCAATCTGAGCCGCGACCAGACGGCGCGCAACGGCGAGCAACTGCCTCCGAACCTGGTGGGCAAGAGCTGGTCCACACTGGTTCAAAAGAAGTTGAACGTGGCGTGGCTTCCGTCGGAAAATGTCTTTCTGCGCGTGGCACAATTCCCGGCGGCCGCGCCGGAGGAAACGCGCTCGATGGTCGAGTTGCAATTGGAGAAGCTGTCACCGATTCCCGTGACGCAGGCGCTTTGGACGATGCACGTGTTGCCGCAGGCTGCGTCGCGGCCAGAAGGGGAGAACCTGCAGACGGTCATTGTGACGGTCGTGTCGCGCGAAGGGGTGGAGGAGTTTCTTGGCAAGCTGGAAGGCCAGGGATACATGGCCGACCGCCTCGAAGTGCCGATGCTCGACCAGCTGCAGGCAACGCGTGTTGCGGGAGATGGCGCCTGGGTTTATCCGGAGCCCGGCGGCGCGGGCAATCACGCGCTGGTGGCCTGGTGGTATGGCGGCGTGCTGCAGAATCTGGCGTTTCTCAGGTTGGAACGCGGGCCTGAAGGCAAGGCGAGTTTCAAAGATCAACTGGTGCAGATGGCCTGGGCGGGTGAACTGGAAGGCTGGCTGACTTCGGCGCCTCGCTGGCATCTGGTGGCCGAGGGCGCGGACGAGTGGCAATCCGCATTGCGGGAAGCCCTGGATCAGCCGGTGGAAGTTGTGCCACCACTACCGGTGCGGGAGCTGGCGAGTCTGACGGCAAAACGGGCAGCACAGGAAAGTGCGAATAATAACCTGTTGCCGCCGGAATTCGCGTCGCGTTATCAACAACAGTTCGTGGATCGATTGTGGGGACGGGGTTTGCTGGCGGCGCTGGTTGTTTATGGAATCGCGCTGGCAATTTATTTTGTGGCGCTTGGTGTGTTCAGCCATCTGACGGCCGGTGTTCAGCAGCATGCGAACTCCTTGAGTGGAAGTTATACGAACTATCTGGCGGCAAAAGCCAAGCTGGGGATTTTGCAGGAGCGCGAGGTTCTGAAGTCGGCGGCGCTGGATTGCTGGGAGGCGGTGGCCGAAACGATGCCGACTGGACTGACGCTGGACACGATGAATTTTTCGGATTTCAACGACGCGAGACGGCTTTCGCTGGCTGGAACGGCGCCGTCCGACCAGGTGCTGGCTGTCAGCGACTTTTACGAGAAGCTGCGCAAATGGGAAACCAGGGATGGCAAGGCACTGTTCGGCTCGAATGAGGGTGGAGTGCCGAGCACGTCACTAAATCCCGGTGGCGCCACAGTAAGGTGGAGTTTTGATCTTGAACTGAAAGAACAGCCCAAGCGATGAGAGAATTTTTTAATCGCCTGAATCCGATGGAACGCCGCTTTGTGGTGGGCGTGGGAGTTGCTTTCTTTCTGGTCATCAACGTTGTGTGGGTCTGGCCGCATTTCGGAGACTGGTCGGCAACTCGGACAGCGATGGATGATGCGCGCGGAAAATCATTCAAATTTGAAGACGGGATCAGCCACATGCGCGACGTCCAGAACGCCATAGCCAAGTACCAGGATCAGAACCAGATAGTGCCGCCTGAAGACCAGGCGCTGCAGTTTTTCAGGCTGATCGTGAATCAATCGGCAGCAAGCGGTGTTGGCATCATCAACAATGGAAGCGCCAGACAACTGGTGAATACAAACAATCCTTATTTTGTGGAGCAAAACCAGACGATCTTAACATCATCGGGTGAGAAGCAATTGGTGGATTTTCTCTACAACCTCGGAACGGGAAACTCATTCATTCGCGTCAAAGATTTGTCTGTCCAGCCGGACCAACCGCATCAACAATTGACGGCGCGCATCACGCTGGTTGCAAGTTACCAAAGGAAGCTGCCAGGACCCGGGGCTTCTGCGCCGGCTCCCGCCGCTGCGAAGACACCGACGCCCGCGCCTGCGAAGGCACAGCCTGTGCCGGCGGGTCCCAAACCAACGACTACCGGTCCGGCTGGCGCCACAGCCAAACCCGCAGCGACTCAACCGCCAGCGCTCAACCCAGCAGGCGCACCATTCCAGCGGCCAATAAACCATGCGGCAACCAACAAGCTTAATCCTTTAACGCCGAATAAAAGATGAAAAAGATCGCCTCCCTGTTCCTGGTGGCCGCCCTCGTTTCGTGTTCGCAGCCGCAGGCCAAATATACGCCGGTTGTAACAACCAGCCCGCCGCCTCCATCAACCGTCCGCGCGGAAAACAAGGCGCTGATCCAGGCGCAAGCCGAGAAGCCGTCGATGGAAGTTTCGTTGAAGCCGGCCGCGCCTTCAAACGAAGTGGTGCCGGCAATGCCCGGGACGCAAACCAATACAACGCCTTCCTCGCCATTTGGTCATCCGGCGCAGCCGACGATTCCTGCGCAAGCCACGGTCATAACGCCCACAAACCATTCGGAGACTCTCGGAAAGGAAGAGCCTGAGCCGTTGTTGCCGGCGCTTTCGGTTAATTTTCAGGGCGTTCCGGTGGACAAAGTGTTGCAGGTTTACGCGGAATATGTGAGCAAGACTTTGTTGCGTTCGCCGGCGGTCAATGCCCAGACGATGATCACCCTGATACAGCAGACTCCGCTGACGCGCACGGAACTGTTGCACGCGCTCGATGCGGTGCTGGCGATGAATAACATCGCCATGATTCCCATCGGTGAGAAATTCATCAAAGTGGTGCCATTGACTGAAGTGCAGGGATCGGGACAAAAAATTGACGAGATGAATGCGTCAATATTGCCGGAGTTCGGTCCGTTTGATACGCGCGTGGTCCAATTGAAGTACGTGAAACCGAGCGATATGGTGGCGGTGCTGCAGCAGTTCACGAAGACACCCGGGGCGATCACGCCGGTGGAAAACAGCGGCATGCTGGTTCTCCGGGATTCGGCGGAAAACATGAAGTTGATGCTGCAAATGATTGAGAAACTGGATCAAAATTTTCCGGTTGATATTGAAACGGCGGTCATTCCAATCAAGTATGCGCTGGCTACGGATATTGCCAACGCATTGAACAGTCTGAGTGGCAGTGGTGGAGGAGGCGGATCCGTTGGTGGCAGTGGCGCGCGCGGCAGTCTGGGGACGAGCCGCACCACCGGAGCGGGCAGCGCGCGAGGTTTCGGCGCGTCTTACGGCGGTGGCAACACGGGGCAGGGAACGACTGGCTTGCTGGGTGGCGTGGGGGGCGGGGGTGGTTTAGGCGGCACGACGGCGCCCGGTGCGGTGGGCGGCGCGGCCAATCAAGACTTTGCCTCCCGCGTGCGGGGCCTGGTCCAGCAGGCGACCACCGGGGCCGGTGGGAAAGCGGGCGAATTTCAGATTCTCGGCCAGACCAAGATTATTGCCGACGAGCGTATGAATGCCTTGCTCGTGTTCGCCACGCGCGAAGACATGGTGCGAATCAAGGACCTTGTCAACAAACTCGACGTGGTGCTGCCGCAGGTGCTGATCGAGGCGATCATCATGGAAGTGACGCTGGATAAATCGAAGAACATTGGTGTTTCGGCGGCACAGGAACCGAAGGGGAATGATATTGCCCATGCTGGTGGCTTTAATAACGGCCAGCAATTCTTCCCGTTCCTACAGCAGCAGACGTCCGGCTCCAACGCCTTCCCGGGCAATTTCACGAGTGTCCTGCCGGCGAATATGTTCAGCTACTTTGCTAATTTCAACGGCAACTATGACGTGGCGGTGCAGGCGGCGGAGAACGACAGCCGCGTGAACGTGCTCTCGCGGCCGCGGATTCAGACGTCTCACGGCGTGGAGGCCGACCTGTTCGTCGGCGAAACGATTCCTTATGTGGATAGCACGACGGCGGGCGCGTTTGGCGGCACGGGTGTTTACAACAGTTATCAACAACAGCAGATTGGTATCACGTTGAAGGTGAAGCCACTCATCAATCCGGATGGCCTGGTGGTGATGGACATCTACCAGGAAGCCAGCGAACCCGGTCCGTCCAGCACGGCGGTGGACATCAACGGCACATCGGTCCCGACCATCAACCAGCGCCAGGCATCGGCCACGGTGGCGGTAAAAGACCGGGACACGATTATCCTGGGCGGAATGATCAGCACGACAACGACGAAGACCATCAGTGGCGTGCCGTATATCATGAACGTTCCGCTGCTGGGCAAGCTGTTCCAAAGCTCGGCTGACAGCACGGAGCGTACGGAACTGATTGTGTTGCTGCGGCCCACAGTGTTGCCGACGCCCGAGGCGGCGGCGACGGTGGCTACGGCGGAACGCAAGGCGATGGCCGGCGTGCGGCGCGGTGAGGCGGAGATCCGGGCCGACGAAGCGGTAAACATGAAACAGGCAGAAGAGGAATTGAAGCACCTGACGAATGGATTGCCTGCTTCGAATTACTGAGTCAGGACGTTTTAACAAATTACGACGATGCAACTCTCAAGCCGAAAGGGGTGGTTGGCCTGCGGCGTGTGGATAATGATGCTGTGCCTGGCGCTGCAGTCGCGGGCGGCGGATGCCACGGTCAGTACGGGATCGGCGGACGAGCTTCAGAGCGCACTGGAGGATGTTGTTGCCGCGGGCGGCGGGACGATTACGGTCACGGCGCCGATTTTAATTGGTGATGAAACAAACGGCCCGGTGGACGTTGGTTTTGACGGTGTATCGAATGTGGTGTTGACCGCCAGCAGCAATTCCCTGTTCATTGTCAGCGACGGCAGCAGCCTCAGCCTCTCCAACATGGCTCTCATCAATGGCGTGAGCACCAATGGCGGCGCTGTTTATATTTTCCCGGGAGGAACGGCGACATTCACGAATTGTTTGTTCTCCAATAACATCGCACTGGGTGTGGATGGTTTTTCACCGGGCGGTACGAACGATACTTCCTCGACCAATTTTGTTCCCCGCGGGCAAAAAGGTGGCGCGGGAACAGCCGGGCTTGGCGGAGCGATATTCAATCTCGGCACCAACTTGCTATCGGTGTTCAATTGTACTTTTGCGACGAATAGCGCGTTCGGAGGCAACGGGGGTGACGGCGCAGACGGTGGAAGTGGCGTGACTCGGGGAGGAACCGGCGGCAATGGCGGCGCGGGAGGTGTGGCACTTGGCGGCGCTATTTATACCGCGGGACCGGTGATGATGACAAACACGACTTTTTCCGGCAACGTGGCGCTCGGTGGAATCGGGGGAACCGCCGGCGCGGGCGGTGCGGCATTGATTGGCGGGGTTTCAGGTACGGGCGGCGTGGGCGGGAGT
>Ga0070731_10002757_pt1 | contig 16379 bp, 7 predicted proteins | sample Coa_R1_2_FD_66448 | JGI IMG/M metagenome (GOLD analysis project Ga0070731, IMG submission 66448) | Surface soil microbial communities from Centralia Pennsylvania, which are recovering from an underground coalmine fire - Coalmine... | ecosystem: Environmental > Terrestrial > Soil > Unclassified ...
GGATGAGTGCGGGTCTGCTGGCCGTCGCCGGGCTCGGCGTGCCGTTGCGAGCCCAGACAGCCGGTAGTGCCCCCCCGGCGCCGGCACAAGTGACGCAGCTCTCGATCACCGACGCCGTCCGGCTCGCGCTCGATCGCAATCAGACGTTGCGCGCCGAGCGCCTCGGCATCGACGAGTCGAAAGCGGATGAAATCACCGCGGGTCTCAAGCCGAACATCAATTTCGCCTTCAGCGCCGAGGGCTTCTCCGTGTTTTCGCCGAGCCAGTTCACGTTCAAGACGACCAACAGCAACGTCACGTACGACGCGGGTCTGAGCTACACGTTCGAGCGCGGCGGCAAGCGGGCGAAGCGCACGACCGTCGCCCAGGACAACACCGATGTCACCGCCAAAGGCGTGCAGGACGACGAGCGGCAGCTGCGGTTCCAGACCGAGCAGGCGTTCATCAACGTGCTGCTGGCAAAATCGACGCTCGACTTCGCCCAGCAGGATCTCAAGAGTTTTTCGCAAGAGGTCGACATCAATCGGCAGCGCGTGACCGCCGGCGATCTCGCGGAAGGCGACTTCCTGCCCATCGAGATTCAGCAGCTGCAATTCGAGACGGACGTGTCATCGGCGGAGGTCGGACTCATCCAGGCCAAGGCGACGCTCAGACAGCTGGTCGGATACGAAACGCTGCCCGACGACTTCGACGTCGTCGGCGATTTGAGCTCGAACGCGCCGACGGTCGTGCTCGACGATCTCAAGACGCAGGCACTGGCCTCGCGGCCCGACTTGCTCGGCGCGCAGAGCAGCCTCAAGCAGGCGAAAGACCAGGCGGATCTCGAGCGCGGAAACCGCGCGCGCGACATCTCCGGCGGCGTCGACTACGTGAACGTCGCAGGCGCGAATACGCTTGGCGCCGGCTTTTCCTTCGACTTGCCGTTCCACGATCGCAACCAGGGCAACATCGCGCACGCCGACGTCGCCGTCCGTGCGGCGACCGAGACCGAGGCGGCCACCCGCTTCGGCGTCCTCACGGATGTCGTCAGCGCCTTCGCGGCGTTCAAGACGAACGGGGAAATCGTGAAGAAATACGAGTCGGGCTATCTCGATCAGGCCCGGCGGTCGCTCGAGATCACGACTTATGCCTTCGATCGCGGCGCCGCGAATCTGCCCAGTCTGCTCGACGCGGAACGCACGTATCGGGACACGCAACTCGCCTACCGCCAGGCGCTCGCCGCGTTGATGACGAGCGCCCGCCAAGTCAATTTCGCCGTTGGAAAACAGGTGTTGCCATGAGACGACTGTTCATCGCCGCGTCACTTCTGCTGCCACTCGCGGCCTGCGGGGCCTCGCCGCAGGGCGAGCCCGCCTCCGCCCAGACCGCCGCGGCGCCGCCGAAAGCCGGCTACTTCGTCGTGCCGTCCGAACAACTCACGCACGTCGAAGTCGTCCCGGTCGCGAAGACGACCTGGTCGAACACGCTGCACACGACGGGCACCGTCGACTGGGACAACGACCACACCACCCAGGCAATTACGCAAGTCAGCGGTCCGGTGACGCGCATCCTCGTCGACACCGGCGCCGAGGTGAAGGCGGACGATCCGCTGCTCTACGTCTCGAGCCCCGACATGGCGAACGCCGTGTCGGCGTATCGCAAAGCGAAGAACCGCATGGATCTGGCGCAGCGCACGCTCGACCGCAGCAAGGATCTCCTCGATCACAAGGCGATCGCGCCGCGCGACATGGAGTCGGTGACGGCCGACTACAACGACGCCGCGACGGACGTGCAGACCGCGCTGCAGGCGCTGAAGATCTTCGGCGTCGACACGGCGGATCTCGGCGACGCGGAGAAGCAGAACGTTCCGATCCGGCCGGAGCTCGCGATGCGCGCGCCGATCAGCGGCACGGTCGTGCAAAAGCTCGTGCTGCCCGGCCAGCTCATTCAGGCCGGCACGACGATGGCGTTCGTCATCAGCAACACCGCCACCGTGTGGGTGCAGGGCCACATCTACGAGAAGGACCTGGCCTCGGTCCACGTCGGCGATCAGGCGGACGTGCGCAACTCGGCGATCGACCAGACGTTTCATGGCGTCGTCTCCTACATCGATCGGCTCGTCGATCCCGCCACGCGGACGACGCTCGTGCGCATCGTCACGCCGAACACGGGCGGCCTATTGAAGAAAGACCTCTTCATGGACGTCACGATCCACGACCGGTCGCGCCGCGACGTGCTGTCGGTCCCCGTGGCGTCGGTGCTGTACGACGAGCAGAACTTCCCGTTCGTGTACATCCAGGTGGACGCCGGCACGTTCGCGCAGCGGCTCGTCAAGACGGGCGCCCAGCTGGACGACCGCATCGAGATTCTGGACGGACTGAAAGCCACCGACCGGGTCGTCGCGCAGGGCGGCGTCTTCCTGCAGTTCGCCAACAGCTTCGGGAAGTAGCGGTCCGATCGCCGCCACGAGGGACTCATGATTGATCGCATCGTCTCGTTTGCCCTGTCGCAGCGGTTCATGGTGATCGTCGCCATGCTCGGCCTCGGCATCTGGGGCGTCGTCTCGTTCAAGCGCCTGCCCATCGACGCCTATCCGGATCTGTCGCCGCCGCAGGTGCAGATCGTGTCGCAGTGGCCGGGCCACGCCGCCGAGGAGGTCGAGCGCCAGATCACGATTCCGCTCGAGGTCGAGATGAACGGCATCCCGAAGCTCGACGCGCTGCGATCGATCTCGCTCTACGGGCTGTCGTCGATCACGATGAACTTCGACTACGACACCGACCCGTACTTTGCGCGGGCGCAGGCGTTCGAGCGCATCCCGAACGCCACCGTGCCCGACGGCGTGGCGCCCGGCATGTCGCCGCTGTCGAGTCCGAGCGGCTTGATCTATCGCTACGTGCTGCAAAGCCCCGATCGGAGCGCGCAGGAGCTGAAGCTCTTCGAGGACTGGATCATCGAACGCAAGTACCGATCGATCAAGGGCGTCGCCGACGACTCGGGTCTCGGCGGCACGACGCTGCAGTATCAGGTGCAGGTCGATCCGCACAAGCTGTTCTCGTACGGCATCACGGTGCCGCAAGTCGCGCAGCAGCTCGCAGCCAACAACTCGAACGCCGGCGGCGGCTTCTACTCGCAGGGCGGACAGTTCTATTACATCCGCGGCCTCGGGCAGGTGCGCAGCCTCGAAGACATCGGCAACATCGTCGTCGGCACCCATAACGGGATTCCAACGTACGTCCACGACATCGGCACGGTCGTCATCGACCACGCGCCGCGCCTCGGCCAGTTCGGGTTCATGAAGCAGGACGACGCCGTCGAGGGCGTGATCCTGATGTTGACCGGCGAGCAGGCGCAGGTCGTCCTGAAAGACGTCGAGAAGATGACGGACACCCTCAACAAGACGGTGTTGCCGCCAGACGTGAAGATCGTGCCCTACTACGACCGCACCGACTTGATCGCCGAGACGACCAAGACGGTCGAGGCCAACCTGATGCGCGGAATGGTGATCGTCCTGATCATCCTCGGCTTGTTCCTGTTCAGCGTCCGTACGGCGCTCATCGTGGCGGTGACGATTCCGTTCGCGCTGCTCTTCTCGTTCATCTGTCTCGACTGGGCGCACATTCCGGCCAACCTCCTGTCGATCGGCGCCATCGACTTCGGCATGATCGTCGACGGCGCGGTCGTGATGGTCGAGAACATCTTCCGCGAGCTCGCCGAGCGGTACGGACGCGAGTTCTCGGTGATGAACGTCATCCGCGGCGCGGCGCGGGACGTCGAGCGGCCGATCTTCTATGCGATCGCCGTGATCATCGCCGGGTACCTGCCGATTTACATGCTCACGGGGCCGTCGGGGCGGCTCTTCCGGCCGATGGCCGACACGATGTCGTTCGCGCTCGTCGGCGCGCTGATCTGCTCGCTCACGCTGCTGCCGGTGCTGTGCGCCTACTTCCTGCGCAAGAACGTCAAGGAGCCGACGGTACGACCCTATGAGTACGTCCGCGACGCGTACGGCCGGTTGCTCGACGTCTGCCTGCGCAATCGCGTGGTGACGACCTTCGTCTGCGTGGCGATTTTCGGCGCCTCGCTGCTGCTCATTCCGCTCATCGGCGCCGAATTCATGCCGCACCTCGACGAGGGCGCGATCTGGATTCGCGCGACGATGCCGTACACGATCTCATTCGACGAGGCGTCGAAGCTCGGCCCGCAGCTGCGCGACCTGCTGAAACAGTTCCCACAGGTGACGACCGTGGCCAACGAGCTCGGCCGTCCCGACGACGCCACCGACTCGACGGGCTTCTTCAACGACGAGTACTACGTGGGCCTGAAGCCGTACGACGATCCGGTGTGGGCCGGCGACGTTCGGACGAAGCCGCAGTTGATCGAAGCGATTCAGAAGAAAGTCGCGGCGTTTCCCGGGATCATCTTCAACTACACGCAGCCGGCCGAAGACGCCGTGGACGAGGCGGAGACAGGATTGAAGAGCCTGCTCGCCGTGAAGATTTTCGGATCCGACCTCGGCACGCTCGAGAGCAAGGCCGACGCCGTACGAAAGACGATTGCCGCGGTGCCCGGCATCACGGACATCACCGTCGTCCGCGAGCTGGGCCAGCCCAGCCTGACGATCACGCCAGACCGCGCGAAGATCGCGCGCTACGGGCTGAACGTGGCCGACATCAACACGCTGGTCGAGACCGCGGTTGGCGGCGCGCCGACGACGCAGGTGATTCAGGGCGAACGGTCGTTCGACCTCGTGCTGCGATTCCAGGAGCCGTTCAGGAACAGCATGGACGCGATCAAGAACCTGCTCATCGCGACGCCCGACGGACAACATCTGCCGCTGAGTCAGTTCGCCGACATCAAAGTGGACAAGGGGGCGTCGTTCATCTACCGCGAAAGCAACTCGCGGTTCATCGGCGTGCAGTTCAGCGTCGAGGGCCGCGACCTGGCGAGCGCTGTGCAGGAGGCCCAGCGGCGCGTCACGAGCGCGGTGCCGCTGCCGTCAGGCTACACCTACGATTGGGGCGGCGAGTACAAGGAGTATCTCGCGGCGCGCGGACAGATGGTCTTCATCATCCCGCTGACGATCGGGCTGATTCTGATGATCCTGTTCGCGCTCTACGGCAACATGAAGTTCCCGTTGATCATCGTCTTCAGCGTGCTCGTGACCGTCCCGGTCGGCGGACTGATCGCGTTGAAACTGACGGGCACGAATTTCAGCGTGTCCTCGGGGTTCGGCTTCGTCGCGCTGATGGGCGTGGCGGTGCAGACGAGCGTCATCCTGTACTCGTTCATCAACAAGCTGCGCCTCGACGGCAAGGACATCAAGGCGGCGATTCACGAGGCGTCGCTGCTGCGACTGCGGCCGATCATGATGACGGCGCTCGTCGCGTGCCTGGGACTTCTGCCCGCGGCGATGTCGACCGGCATCGGCAGCGACTCGCAGAAGCCGTTTGCGATCGTGATCGTCGGCGGACTGGTGTCGCGCCTGGCGCTGTCGGTGTTTCTCGCGCCCGTGCTCTACGCGCTGGTCGCGAAAGACAACGACGTGCTGAAAGTGTGAGAACGGCGTCTCTTGTGCCGGCTCGTCGGCCCGACGCCTGGTGACAGCGGTCCGGGGCGGATCGACGCCACGATCGGTGATTTCGAGACTGCGCTGGCGGCTCGCTTGACGGCAGCGATGGATCTCACAACAGCAGACGTCGCGGCAGCCGCGGCCGTGGCTCTTGGTACTGCAGTGAGACTTGTACTCGATTGCGCCACGGCGGAATGAGCGACCGCTCCTCTGACGATTTCGATCCCGGGCGCGGTTGACTCGTCGGCTCGCATCCGCGCGCGATAGTCCCACGGCGCCTCGGGATGCGGTTGCGACCACAGCCCCCGGTGCGACGCCCGCGCCTCGCGCTCCGCGGCGGCAAGAACGGGATCCGACGAGAAGCGCGAGTAGTACCACGCCAGCCCAGCGCGAACGAGATCCACACTGACGTCTCGACCGTCGTCGGTCACACGCGACACCAGCCGGCCATAGGTGTCGACGTCGCGAACGGTCACGACCACCTGCCGCCGCAGCAGCGCGGCAGACGTGAACTGTTTCGCTTCCAATCCAAACGGCTGTCCGATCTCCGGACAGTCGATGCCGTCGAGCCGCACGCGAGCGCGACTGGCGCCTTCCAATGTCCACACCGTGTCGCCATCGTCCACCCACGTCACGGTGGCCCGAAACGATTGCGCGGCGACCAGCGTGGCAAGATTCGCAACGAGAACGAGCCCGACCACTGCACACCAGAAGCCGCGCACGATCCTCCTCGTGCGGCGATCCGGCCCGCGCGCGATTCGCGCGCCGTGTCCGTCCCAGCCCTTCACACGATCAGCCACCGTCATTCAGCACACTCCGACGACGACGATGCCATCGTCGTCCGTGGCGAATCAACAGGCAGAATTTGCAATGATTCGGAGCGCTGGGGATTGAAAGAATTGCACTTCGTCAGCGACCCGCCGGCGCCTTCGGCAAACTGATCAAGTTCGCGAGGATCTGATACGCGCCGACCGTGCCGGCCGGCAGCTGCCGCCACAGCCCAAGACCAATGTACATCCAGCGGCCCTTGCCGTATGTCGTCTCGACGAGCGATCCGAGCTTCTCGCCAGGATTGTCCGGGAACGAATCCGTCATTGACACGAGATCGACATACTGCGGATCTTTTTGACCGAGGAAATAGAGGCCGCGCTCTTGCGTCCAGTTCTGCCAGGCCGAGTCGCCGATCTGATTGGGAAATGTGAAGACCGGATCGGTTGGGACCAGGATCTTCACCGGCACGTTCTCATCCGCCACTCGCCCGCTGCCGACCTGCGCTCGATACGGACCGTACTGCGCCTGATTGAACTCCTGCTTGTTGTATTGCACGAGCATCGTCCCGCCGCGCTGGACGTAGTCGAGCAGACGCTGGTTGTACGCGCGCAAGTCGGCGCGACGCTCGTAGGCGCGCACGCCGGTGACGATGACGTCGTACTTGGAGAGATCGCCCCAGGCGAGATCGTTCGTCTCGAGAAATGTCAGCTTGGCGCCGAGCTGTTCGATTGCCGGCGGCACTTGATCGCCGACGCCCATCACGTAGCCGACGTTGAGGCCCGGGGCCGTCTTCACGTCGATGACTTTCATCGTCGTCTCGGCCGGCTTGATGACCTGGCGACGCTCGACGTGCGGATACTCGATGTCCTGGAAGCCGGACGAAAAACGGTCGGCGCCAGAGACCGGCGACGTCACGACGGCGCGCAGCGTGTACGCGCCGGTTTTGATCTGCGCGGGCGCGCGGACGACGAATCGGGCTGAGCGCGCTTCATCTTCTTTGTCGAACGTCACCGGCACGTTGGCGGGCGTCGCTGTCCAGCCCTGGGGCAAGTCGAGCGCCACCGTCGCGGTCGCGGCCGCTTTCGTGTCGTTCGTCACCGAGACGAACACTTCCCGCTCGACCGGCTTCGCGGCCGGTCCGGACGCCGTCGGAAACACGGCAAGCGCCGGCGTCACCTGCACCGAGAACGCGGGCACGACGTTGAGCTCCATGCGCTTGTCGCCGAAATAGAGGTCCTTCACGTAGCGAAATTCGACGGGCACGTCTCGCGTCACTTCGACGGCGCCGGCTTTCAATCGAACGGCGACGTGAAACGGGCTGGGCGCGAACGGCACGCCGAACGGCACGCCGGCCTCGAAATTATTTCTCGCGGGCGACGCCGGATCCTTCCAATACGTGTCGGTGAAATACGCATCGGTCAGCGGCGCATTTTTCGGAATCGTCGCGGCCGAGACGCACGTGAACGCGCTGTTGCGCGAGATCGAGGACGGCGTGCACGCGGCCGGATTGTCGAAACCGGAGATCGCGACGTCGGTCACGGCGACGTCTGAGGCGCCGCGATTGACGGCGACGATCGAGACGCGCACGGGCTGACCTGCGATCACGAGGCCGTCGTCGGCGACGGCCTGCACCGCGACGCAGTGGGCAGCGAGCACCGCGTTTTCGTAGTCGCGCGCCTTGGTCTGCAGTCGGAAATCGATTTCATACCGGGCGGCGTCGCTGAGTCCCATTCCGCCGAGTCCGGCGCGCAGCGATCGCAGTGCCGCCAAACCCGCCTCGATCGGCGCGGCCGTGCCGGCGTCGTTGCCGGAGTCGAAAAGCTGCTGCGCGCGCAGCGCGTCGGCCGCGATCGCATCGAGCGCGCTCGTGAGCGCCGCCGGTGGATTGGCCCCGGCGAACTTCGCCACACCGGCGAGGCGCACATCGATGCCGTCGAAGAGCGACGTCTCGTCTTTGTCGACTTCGCTTGGAATGCCGGAATCCACCAGCGTGTACGACGGACCGGTACCGGCCGCGCCGCCACCGCCGCCTCGGCCGCCGCCCTGTCCCGGCAACGGCGGCACGCCGCCGGTGCCCTGACACTTGTGCGTGCTGTGCGCGTCAGTGCCGATCTCGGCGTACGTCCGTCCGAGCAACGGATCGTACCGGCTCGTGTCAACATGCGCGACCTTCACCGGGGCCGCCGGTGCCGTCGCGTCCGCCGCAGCCCCGGCGCCGCCCCGGCCTCGGCCGGCACCGCCGCCGCCGCGACCGCCGCCGATGCCCACACCGGCGAAATACAGTTTGCCCGCCAGCCACGGGCGCAGCCCTTGCGCAATCTGCTCGGGATACTTCGACGCGTCGCCCGCCGCCCGATACGCTTCGCGCACAAGAATGGTCGTCGCTTCGTGGGCGCGATCCCCGCCGCTGCCCTGAATGTTCATCGTCACAATCACATCGGGCCGCAGCGTCCGGAACAGGCGCACGTAGTCGCCGACGATCTCGGCGCGTCCCCATTTCGAAATCACCTCGTTGGGATCGAATGAGTATCCGTAATCGATCGCGCGCGTGAAATACTGTTCGGCGCCGTCGATGCGGTGCGCCGCCAGCAATTCGGACGTGCGCAGCACGCCCATGTCGCGGAAGAGCTCGGGACCGATCTCGTTCTGGCCGCCTTCGCCGCGGTTGTTCTGCAGATCGATCACGCGCAGGCCCTGGCCATAGCCAAACACGGCGAACAGCGCGTTCGTCTCGTCGTCGGGATGCGCGGGCGCCTGCATGAACGTGCCGGCGACGTTCAGCTTGCGAATCGCCAGTCCCAGCGCGACGTGTCCGTTGTCTTCCGAGACGATCGAAAAGTCTTTGCGATTCTGCGCGACGAGTGCGGCGCCGAATCCGGCAGCGAGGCACAGAGCGCTCGCGAGCGCGACGACTCGGACCGGATGGCGTGGCTGGGTCATGGCCAGATCATACCTCCCGTCTGCGGAGACTCGTCCGCCAGAACGCCGCGTCCACTCGTGGCCAGCGACGCGCCAGTCGTTGGCCCGATGCGACCGGTCGCTTATTGCGGGTTCGTCGATTCGAGGTCGCTTGTTAGCGTCGAACCTTCCCGCCGTGTTGGCGGGGCTGTTCTTCTTTCTCGAGCGAGGTCCGCATGCATCGCAGTGGCCGATTCGCCCGGTTGTTCGTCGCGGTCGTCATGGCCGTCTCGGTGATTCGATCCGTCTCCCTGGCGGCGGCGCCCCAGGATGTCGCCGGCGCGGGGACTGTCAGCGGCACCGTGAAAGATCCTCAGGGCGGATTGATCCCCGGCCTGACCGTCGAGATCAGCAACAAGGTCTCGGGTTATCTACGAACGACGACGACCGATGTGGCTGGGAAGTTCGTCTTTCGAAACCTGCCGCTCAATCCGTACCAGATCTCAATCACGGCTCAGGGGTTTCGGCCGTTCCAGCAATCGATCGACATCCGTTCGGGCGTGCAGCAGGAACTGCCGCCGTTCACCCTGCAGTTGGCGGGCGCGACGGCGACCGCGGAAGTGAGAGCGCAGAGCACCGATCTGGTCGAGCTGACGCCGACGGCCCACACCGACGTCGATCAGAGCCGGGTGGCGAAACTGCCAGTCGAGACGCAGTCGGGATTGAATCAGGCCATCACCCTGGCCGCGCCCGGCATCGTCGCCGACTCGAACGGCTTCTTTCATCCGATTGGCGATCACGCACAAACGCAGTTCGCCATCGACAACCAGCCGGTGACCGATCAGCAGAGCCGGCTGTATTCGAATCAGATTTCGCCCTCGGCCGTCCAGTCGATGGAAGTGATCACGGGTGTGCCGCCGGCCGAGTACGGCGACAAGAGCAGCCTCGTCGTGCAGATCGTCACGAAATCCGGCTTGGACCAGAAACGAAGCGGCGACATGTCGACGAGCTTTGGATCCTTCAACACGCCGTCGGGCGAGTTCAATTTCGGCATCGGGTCGTCGACGTTCGGCAACTTCATCTCGATCACCGGCCTGCGATCGGATCGGTACCTCGACTCGCCGGAGTCCGTCGCGTCGCACGACGCGGGCCGCAGCTATTCGGTCTTCGATCGGATGGATGTGCGGTCGGACACGAAGGGCGCCCTGCACATCAATTTTCAGAGTGCGCAGTCATCGTTCCAGGTGCCCAACACGCTCGATCAGGACGCCGCCGGCCAGGACCAGCATCAGCAGATCACGTCGTTCAACGTCGCACCCGGCTATTCCAAGATTCTCAGCAAGTCGGCGATTCTGACGGTGAACGGCTTCGCGCGGCAGGATCGAATCACCTACACGGGCAGTCCGGATCCGTTCGCGGATACGCCGGCGACCGTCGGACAAGCGCGGCGGCTGACCAACAGCGGCGCGAAGATGGACATTGCCTACATTCATGGCGCGCACAACCTGAAGGTAGGCGGCTCGGTCAGTGCCACCTGGCTGACCGAGCATTTCACGCTCGGCCTCACCGACCCGACGCTCAACTCGCCGTGCGTCGACGCGTCGGGCAACCCGTCGGATTCCACGGCGCTCACGGCGACGACTCAATGCGCGGGCGCGCAGCTGATGCCCAACGACGGGTTCGTGCCGGGCCTGCTCCCCTTCGATCTCTCGCGCGGCGGATCGCTGTTCGCGTTCAACGGCACGGGCACGATCAAGGAACAGGCGGTCTACATCCAGGATGAGATCGCCGTCGGCCCGGCGACGTTCAGTCTCGGCCTGCGCGCCGATCACTACGACGGCCTCACCTCGAGCAGCATGGCGGAACCGCGCCTCGGCGTCGCCATTCAGGCGAAGCGCACCGGCACGGTCGTGCGCGCGTCGTACGGCCGCACGCAGGAGACGCCCTATAACGAGAACCTGCTGCTCTCGAGCTCGACCGGCGCCAACGGTCTGGCCGACTCGGTCTTCGGCACGCAAGCCGTCGATCCGCTGAAGACGGGCATCCGGAATCAGTTCGAAGTGGGAGTCGAGCAGGGCTTCGGATCGTGGCTCGTCGCCGACGCGGGATACTTTCAAAAGCACACGACGAATGCGTACGACTTCGACGTGCTCTTCGACACGCCGATCGTGTTTCCCATCAGCTGGGCGAAATCGCAGATCAGCGGCGTCACCGGCAAGGTGACCCTCGTCCAGCACCACGGCTTCTCGGCCTTCGTCGTCATGGGCCACAACGTCGCGCGCTTCTTCAATCCCGAGAACGGCGGATTGCTGTTCGACTCGCCGCTGCCGGATGGCGTGTTCCGCATCGATCACGATCAGAAGTTTCAGCAGACCACGAATCTGCAGTACGAGTTCAGCCATGCGCACCAAGCCTGGATCGCGTTCACCTGGCGGTACGACTCGGGACTGGTGGCGGGTGCCGTGACCGATTATGCGACGGCCCTGACGCTGAGCGCCGATCAGCAAGCCGCGATCGGGCTCTTCTGCGGCAGCACGTTCGCCACGCCCACGGCGCCGATCACCGACTGCGCGTCAACCAATCGCGGCGCGACGCGGCTCGTCATCCCCGCCGACGGCACCGAGAACGACGACACCAATCCTCCGCGCATCGCGCCGCGATCGCTCTTCGATCTCGGCATCGGCATCGACAATCTGTTTCGCAGCAAATCGGCGAAGGTCAGAATCCAGCTGAGCTTCATCAACCTGACGAACAAGATCGCGCTCTACAATTTCCTGTCCACGTTCAGCGGGACGCACTTCGTCACGCCGCGGGCGGTCAAACTGCTCGTGGGTGTCACGTTCTAGGACCGCATGACGACAACGTGCCGGCACGAACGATCGACAATCGCCGATTGTCAATCGATCATCGATTCTCAATCGTCGATTCTTCGTTCATCAATTACCGATCACCGATCATCGATGTGCCGGACATCACCTGGGCCGGCTCACAGCTGCAATAGCCGGCTCCTCAGCAGCCGCGACTGGATCCGGCTGACGTCGAGCTCCTGACCGTTCTGCAGCCGCACGCTGTACAAGCCGCCGGGCATCGGAGTCACGCGCACGATGACGTCGATGTTCGCGAGCACGCCGCGGCCGAGCCGGATGAACTTCGCCGGATCGAGCCGCGCCTCGAGATCCTTCAATCGATACGAGATCGTGTGGCGCTCCTGCCGGATGGTCGTGAGATGCAGCAGTTCGCCCTCGGCCACAATCGACGCCAGTTGCATCACCGGTAGCAGCAGGATGTCTCCCTTCTGCCGGATGGGGATCCGATCGAGCCGCGGCGCCGGCGCCGAGCGCTCGTAACTGCCGACGGCCTCGCGCAGCTGGGTCGCGGCCTCCTGCTTGAGATCGGCGCGCTCCAGACGCTCGCGCGCCCGCCGGACCGCTTCACGAAGCCGTGTCTCGCTCACCGGCTTCGTCAAATAGTCGACGGCATTCACCTCGAAGGCTTTCACGGCGTACTCGTCGAACGCCGTGACGAAGATCACGAGCGGCAGAAACCGCCGCCGGACGAGGCGCACCACGCTCAGGCCGTCGATTTCCGGCATCTGCAAGTCGAGCATGGCAACGTCGGGCCGGAGGCGCTCGATGAGTTGAATCGCTTCGGCGCCGCCCGTGGCCTCTCCCACGACCTTGACGTCAGTCATCGAACGCAGCACGGCGCCCAGAAACGACCGCGCCGGCCGCTCATCGTCGGCAATCACCACGCGAAGGATGGACTCGATCATGACGCGGCTGCGCGGGCGCCTGACTCAGCCGGCAGCGACAGCTCGACGACGGTGCCCATGCCGGGACGACTCCGGATGTCGAGCGTCGCCTTTGCGCCGTAGTGCACGCGCAGGCGGTCCGCGATGCTGCGCAAACCGACGCCGCCGGCGGCTGCCGCCAACGCCGGATCGAAGCCGACACCGCTGTCCGTCACGGCGACCAGCAGCAGGCCCGCCGCCGCCCGGGCGCTCACGCGCACCGCGCCGCCGGACGCGCGCGGCGCCAGCCCGTGTTTGACGGCGTTTTCCACCAGCGGCTGCAGCAGCAGCGTCGGAATCAGCCGATCGCGCAGCGCGATCGGCACGTCGATCGAGACCGACAGCCGATCCTCGAATCGCGCGTGTTCGATCTCGAGGTACGACGCGATCAGATCCATTTCTTCGCCGAGCGTCGAGAACTCCGACGTCGACCGCCGCAGCACGCCGCGCAGCACACTCGTGAGCCGCAACAGCGTATCGAGCGCACGCGGCGGCGCCGTCTGAATCAGAAATCCAATCGTCGTCAGCGCATTGAAGAGAAAGTGGGGATTGAGCTGCGCCCGCAGCGCCCGCAGCTCCGCCTGAGCGGCGAGCCGCTGCATCTCGCCTTCGCGGACATTTCTTTCGACGCGCTCGTGCCCCACCCGCAGCAAGTCGATTCGCCGCGACGCCAGCCGCGACATCGATTCGACCAAATGGAGATCGCCCGACAGCAGGCGGCGTCCCGCAGCGAGCGGACCGAGCGCCAGCGCCGGATGCGGCGCTTCGACGGTCCGCAGCCGCATGACCAGCGATGTGCCGGCGTCGGGCAGCCACGGCCGGATGTCCTGGCCCCACACGGCCACTCGCTGATCGCCGTCGCCGAGACGATCCTCGACCGGCCGGACGTCCAGCACGCCGAGTGCGAGCCGCAGCGACTTCGCGATTTCAGCCACGACCGCCGGCTCGGTCTCGGCCGCCTCGACCGCCGAACCGAACTCGGCCAGCACCTGCGCGTAGTCCGGCCGCCTGAGCACGACGCGGTCGACGACGTGTCCGGCCGCACGTCTGATCACCGGAAACGCCAGCACGGTCACGAGCCATAAACCAATCAGCAGCACGATCGCGCGCGGGTCCCACGCGCCACTCGGGTCGTGCCACGCCGCCAGCGGCACGGTGGCCGCTGAAAACAGGGCGAATCCCAGACTGATCAGCGTCAGCAGCGCGATGGCGTTCTTGAGAAAGATGTCGGCAAGAGCAAAGCGGTAATCCTGATGCAGGATGGCCAGCACCAACGGCAGCGACGCCTGGTGTCCGACCAGCTCCACCCACCAGGCTTCGTTCTGGTCGTGGCGGCCGAAGTGCAGCGCCGACACGGCAAACACCGACAGCGCCACAACCCAGACACCGCGGCGACTGATCGGCTGGCGCCGGGTGACGATCAACAACAGCAGCGTCAGCGCTGTGAATCCGCCGGTAAGCAGCCACAACGCCGGCCGCGACGGCATGCGCTGTCCCTCGATCGCCGCCAGGAATTGCAGCGCCGTGGCCACGGCGCTCAGAGCGTAGGCGCCGGCGATCGCCGGCCGGATGGTCCGCCGCTCAGCCGCGGTTTCGCGGCCCTCGAGCAGGGAGTGGACGACGACGGCCGGAAGAAAGCCGAGAGCGCCGAAGGCCAGCGCCACGACCAGCGCCGGCGGCTCGACGCCGCTGGCGGCGCCGATGCCGAAAGCCGCCATCGCCCCGACGTTCCACACGACACCGCACAAGCCGGTGAGCAGCGGAAGCCGGCCGCGGCGTGAGAACAGCGGCTTCCCTTCGCCCGCCCGCTCGCGCCAGACCATGGCGACGAGCATCAAATAGAGGACAGTGCCCGTCAGAAAGCCGAGCAGATCGACAATGCGGCTGGCATTCGACGGCACGGCGGACATTCTAGTGATCCCTCTTCATGATGCGCGAGACGAGCCCGTCTTTCAGTCGAATCAGACCAACGAGTGGTCGTTTCGAGGCGATGAATGGATGACGTCCAACGGAAGCTCCCTCCCAGCAATGCTCGCACAGCCGACAAGGCTCGGCGGGCGTCAGAAAGGCACGGGTGTCGTTCTTGGTGAGCGATGCCGAGGGTGCGGCACGAGGCCGTGCAATTACCGGGCCGCCCGACGCTCGGGGTATCGTGTTAGCGAGGCATGACTTAATGAAGTGTGGGGTCCGGCAAGGCCTGGCAGCAATCGCGTTCGTGGCGCTGGCCGTTCCGGCCGCCGCACAGTCGTCGCATACCGCAGCACTCGTCGTCACCCTGATCGACTCAACGGGCGCCCCCTTCACCGACGCCACGATCACGCTCAACAACAACGATCTGGGCGTGGCGCGCGAGTTGAAGCCGCACGCCGACGGCTCGTTGACGATTACCAATCTCGAGGTCACCGGGTCGTACACAATCGGCTTGCGCAAGCCGGGCGCGGCCACCGACGACAAAGAGGGCAATCTGGCCGACGACATCGAAGGGCTGCGCCTCCGAGTCAACGAAACGACACAAGTGACGGTGCGGTTCAGTGGCGGCGACGGTAAGCCCACCGTGACGATTGTGGGCGGCGAGGGCCGGACACGGCGAGACGCCGACACCGGATTCAGACTCGACTCGGCCACGATGACGTCAACGGCGCAATTTGGACGACGGCTCACCAACATGCCGCTGCTGAGCTCGGACGTGCGTCCGGTGAAGGGCACGGGCGACGAGTTCCTGAACGCGACCTATTTCACCGCGGGCGCTGCCGGGCGCAAGAGCCTGACGTTCGTCGTCGACGGCGGCAACGGCAACGAGCCGCGCGACCGCCAGACACTGAATCTGATGCTGCCCGTGACAGCCGTCGCGGAACTGGGGGTGCTGACGCAGCCAATCTCGGCGGAGTTTGGCTGGTCGTCGGGACCGACGATCAACCTCGTTACGCGCGCGGGCTCCAACACGAGCCATGGCGACATCTTCGAAATGGTGCGTCCCGGCGGTCTTCAAACGACCCTGCTCGACGGCGGCGTGTGTCCAGCGGCGATTACCACGTGCGTGCCGAAGACGATCAGCGGCCTGCCGCTCACCGTCCGCGCGCCTGATGCGCCCGATCACCTGTTCCACACCGAGGGCGCGTCGGGCGGTCCGATCATGGAAGACATGACGTACTACTTCGCCTCGATTGCCTACGAGCGCGGCGGACGGACGGCGCCGGTGACGTCGCTGATCGTGCCGGCCGACAGCACGGTCGATGGCGACATCCAACAGCTGCTGTTCAACGTGCGCGTGGATCACAAACTGTCGGACACGCGGCACCTGGAGGCGCGGTTCACCGTGGATCGCCAGTCGGACACCAACCCGGAGGACATCGCCTCGCAGAGCGTCGT
>Ga0070731_10002758_pt1 | contig 16374 bp, 16 predicted proteins | sample Coa_R1_2_FD_66448 | JGI IMG/M metagenome (GOLD analysis project Ga0070731, IMG submission 66448) | Surface soil microbial communities from Centralia Pennsylvania, which are recovering from an underground coalmine fire - Coalmine... | ecosystem: Environmental > Terrestrial > Soil > Unclassified ...
GGTGGCGGTGGGGGTGGCGGTGGCGGCGCGGGCGGCCGCGCGGCGGATTCGGGCTGCGCGAGCGCCCGCTCGCGCTCGTCGAGCGCGGCGACCCGGCCGAGCAGCCCGCGTCGCTGGGCGTCGAGGTCGCGCAACTCGGCGGCGAGCAGGCGCTCGCGCTCGTCGAGCCGCCGTTCCCGGTCGGCCGCCACCGCTCGATCATAGGCAGGCGTCCCGGCGGCCAGGCCCGCGAGCAGCCAGAGCGGCGCCGCCGCCTCGACCGGCGCGAGCACGAGCGCCGCGCCGCCTGCGACTACGGCCGGCCGGAACGCCCACGGCAGATCGCGAAGGAGGGCGAGCAGGAGAAACGCGAGCAGGACGAGCCCGACCGGGCCGAGGCGGTGGTAGACGTCGGCGTAGCCGCTTCCGTGCCGCCAGCCGCCGTGGACGAACCGGGCGCGCGCCGGCGGCGCGCCGGCGGCCAAGGCGCCCGCTAGCACGAGCGCGCCCGTGAGCGCCGGGAGAAACGCACGCCGTCGCACGAGCGGCAACACCATCAAGGCCGCCGCTGCGGCGACGACCCCGGCGCGGGAGGGCAGGGCGAGGAGCCCGGCCAGGTCGGCGGCCGCGACCGGCCACGCGCCCGTCGCGCCCGCGAGCGCGAACCCGACGCCGGCGGCCGCGGCCAGGAGGTCGGCCGGTCTGCCGCCGGTTCCAACGACCGCGGCGGCGAGCGCGACCGTCGCCGCGGCGGCGCCGAACGCCTCGATCGCGAGCCGGACGTCCTCCGCGCTGCGCACGCAGACGAGGAGCGCCCCAGCGATCGCGACGGCTGCGGCGCCTCCGCGCGCGAGGCCCGAGCCGCCGTCGAGCCCGATCCAGCCGGCGAGCGCGGCGAGCGCCGCGAACGAGAGGCGCGCCGCCGGGAGCCCCTGGTCGAACGCGACGGGCGCGGCGATGACGAGCGACCCGGCGGCGAGCGCGAGCGCCCCGTGCGGCCAGACGACCGCGACCGGCGCAGCAGCGGCGACCGCGGCCGCGGACGCCCGCAAGTGCGCGACCCGCCCGAGAACGGCGGCTGCTACGCCGGCCCCTCCCCCGGCGCGACAACCGCCCCCAGGAGCCGCGCGCCGCGCAGCCCGAGTACGAGCTCGAGCGTCAGCGGGCTGCCGTCGGTGACCGCGAGCGCGGCGTCCGTCGCCGGCGCATCGCTCGTGTCGAGGGCCGCACCGACGAGGACGAAGGCGTGCCGCGCCGCGAGCGCGTCGAGACGAGCCGGGTCCGTCTCGGCCGAGCGGACCGACGCCGACGTCACGCCGCGCGCAGCCAGTGCGGCGGCGACGCCGTCGGCGACCCGTGCGTTCGCGTCCCCGGCGACCACGACCGTCTGGAACGGCCGCGCGCGCGCGAGCTCGAGGAGCCGGCCCGCGACGGCGTCGAAGTCGTCGCCACGCCCGACGTCGGCCAGCACCGGCGGCGTCTCGACGGCAACCTTCGGCGGGCGCCGCGCCGCGAACGCGTTCGCGGCGAAGAGCCCGCCCACGAGCCCGAAGAGCGCGCCCCAGCCGAGGTCGCGCCACTCGTTCGGCGACACTCGGCCCGGGAGGACGTGCGGCTGGTCGAGGACGGACAGTTGCACCGGCTCGCCGCCGGACGGCGAGACCTGGCCGAAGCGCTCGTGCACAAGCTGGGTGAACAACAAGCCGAGCTGCAGCACGATCGACTGTGCGCGGTCGCCGTCGCCGGCGTCGGCCCGCAGCAGCAGGACCGCAGAGTCGTCGTCCTGCGTCACCGCGACCCGTTTGTGGAACGCGTCGGTCGACTCCTTCAGGTCGAGGTTTCTGATCACGCCGGCGGCGATTGTGTCGCTGGCGCCGAGATCGCGGATCGTCCGCACGAGGCCGGGCGCCGTCGCGGGCCGCGTCCCACGCTCGACGACGAGCGAGCTCTCGGCGCGGTAGCGCGAAGCCGTCAGCGCCGCGACGATCGCGGCGACGGCGACTCCCGCCGCCACGCCGACGAGCACGAGCGCGAGGAGCGGCGCCCGCAGCAGGACGCCGCGCGGCCCTGACATGCAGAAGACGTTACTGGGGCTCCCGGAGGGCGGGAAACAGGATCACGTCCCGAATCGAGTCCTTGCCCGCGAGCACCATCGCGAGCCGATCGATGCCCAGCCCGAGCCCGCCCGTCGGCGGCATGGCGTAGGACAGCGCCTGCACGTAGTCCAGATCGCCCGGCTCCGCCTCGACGTTGCCGCCGGCGCCCTCCGCTGCCTGCAGCTCGAACCGCTCCGCCTGCTCGTCGGAGTCGTTGATCTCCGTGAACGCGTTCCCGAGCTCCATGCCGCCGGCGTAGTACTCGAACCGCTCGACGATCCCGGGCTCGTCGCTCATGCGCGCGAACGGCGAGAGCTCGACCGGGTAGTCGTAGAGGATCGTGGGCTCGATCAGCGCCGGCTCGACGAAGTGCGAGAGCGAGTGGTCGACGAGCTGCGCCCAGGTGCGGTCGTGCGTTGTCTCGACGCCGCGTTCGCGGAGCCGAGCGCGCAGCTCGGCCTCGTCGCGGGTCCACAGGCCCTCCGAGTCGAGCGCGTCGGCGAGCCTCACTCGCTGCCAGCGGGCGAGGTCGAACTCGTAGCCGCGAAACTGCACGCGAGTCGTGCCGAGCGTCGCATCGGCGGCACGCGCCACGACGCTCTCCATCCGCTCCATCGTGTCGAAGTAGTCCGCGTACCCTTCGTACCACTCGAGCATCGTGAACTCCGGGTTGTGCTTGTACGACACACCTTCGTTGCGGAAGTCCTTCCCGATCTCGTACACGCGCTCGAGCCCGCCGACGATGAGGCGCTTCAGGTAGAGCTCGGATGCGATGCGCAGGTAGAGCGTCTGGTCGAGCTCGTTGTGGTGCGTGACGAACGGGCGCGCGAACGCGCCGCCGTAGGTAGGTTGCAGGATCGGCGTCTCGACCTCGACGAAGCCGTCCTCGTCGAGTGCGCGCCGGATCGCGGTCACCATGCGCGTACGGAGCAGGAAGTCGGCCCGCGTCTCTTCGTTCATCAACAGGTCGAGGTAGCGGCGGCGGTGGCGCTGCTCGACGTCCGTGAGCCCGTGGAACGTGTCCGGCAGCGGCGAGCGGATCTTCGCGAGCACCTCGAGGTGGTCGACCGCGAGCGACGGCTCACCGCGCCGCGACTTCAGCGGGTGCCCCTCGACGCCGACCACGTCGCCGAGGTCGAGCCCGCGCACCTCAGGCGGCGGATCCTCGACGACGAGCTGGATGCGGCCGCTGCGGTCGACGAGGTCGAGGAAGACGATGCCGCCGTGTCCGCGTCGGGCCATGATCCGGCCGGCGAGCCGCAACGTGTGCTCACCCCGCTCGTCCGGCGCGAGGGGCTCGGCCGCGAGAAGCGCCTCGAAGGCGGTGTTCCGGTTCGGGAAGCGTTTCGGCGTCACGGCGTCCGGATCATCGCCCAGGCGTGCGGCGCGCCGGGCGGGACATCCGCCTCGAACGCCACCTCGAAGCCGTGCCGCCGGTAGAAGGGGAGGTTCCGCTCCGAGTTCGTCAGCAGGACGACGGGCAGGCGGTCGCGGGCGGCGCCTTCGAGCCCCGGCCCGAGCAGCGCCGAGCCGATCCCCTTCCGCTGCTGCGGCGGGTCGACGCCGATTCCGGCGAGGTACCAGTGCGGACCCGAGACGGCGCGGGTGCGCATCGACTCGACGGCTCGACCGTAGGCGAGGAAGCGGCCGGTCGCCTCCCGCAGGCGGAGCGGCGTCGCGACGAACGCGATCAGAGCCGTCGGGAGCCGCAGCCGCGGCCGTTCCGGTGGCAGCCAGCGCGCGGCGCCGAGCACCGCGCCCGGCGTCGTCCAGACGTCGGCGTCGGTGACCTCGAAGCCGAGCCGGAAGAGCCAAGGCAGAAGCGCCGCGCGACGGCGGGAATCGGGAAGCACCCAGCTCCACGCGGGGTCGTCTTGGAACGCGCGCGCGAGCACAGCGCTCGCGTCGCCGAGCTGCTCGGGGCGCAGCCGCACGACTTCCACGCGCGCGACCCTAACCGGGTCGGCGTCCCGGGTGCGCTCAGCGCCGCCGTCAGGCGGTACTGCGTATGCCGGTCTCCTCGTGCCGTCGGAGCACGCCGGACCCGAACTCGGGGCCGGTGAGGGAGCGTGCTACGTCGACACGGCCGAGGACGAGGTCCTGTGGCCGAGTCCGAGTAGCGACGAGCTCCGACGGCAGCAGCCTGCAGGCGAGCCCCACCCGTTCGGCTGCATCGCGGTGGCCGACGTTCGGAGGGTTGCGGCGTTCCGCGACTGTGAGGAGACCGGACACGAGGCCAGCCTGCGCATCCGCCGTCAGCGAACCGTGAGGCGCCTGTCAAGATTCGCTAACGCGGCCGTGCGACCGCTCTTTGCGGCCGCGATACTGGCTCTATGCTGAGAAGCGTCCGTCTGAGCATGCGCTGGTGGCTCGCGGTCGCCTTCGCGGCGATCGCCGCCCTGACGGCCTTCTCCGTCGCCGAGGTCTTCAACGCGCGCGCCGACAACGCGCTCCGAGCCCAGGGAAAGAGCTTCGCCGCCGGCCAGACCAGCTCCGCCGCCCACGTCGTCGAGACCGCAATGAGCGTCGGCACGCGCGGTCGCGACCTCGACGCCCTGGTCGCCCGCCTGCCGTTCGCCGTCTGGGTCTTTACCCGGGACGGCACCGCGCTGAGCGGAAACGAGTCGCGCGGCGTGCGGTTCGACGAGGTACCCGACGGCCCGGCGGTCCTCGCAGAGACGCTCGCCAACGGCCGCGACGTCCGCGCGGTCGGGGAGCAGTACGTCGTCGGCCTGACGGTTCGCGGCGGCGCCGTGGTCACGTTCATCCGCCTGCCCGAGCTGCAGGCACAGCTCGGGATCGTCCACCACGAGATCCTCCAGGCGGCGGTCCTCGCGGTTCTGATCGGCGCCGTCGTCGGGCTGCTCGTCGCGACGCTGATCGCGGCCCGTCTCCGGCGCATCGCGAGGGCCGCGGCCGCGATCGCGGGCGGAGCCTTCGACACACCGCTGCGTCCGCGCTTCCACGACGAGCTCGGCTCGCTCGCCGAGACGATCGACCAGATGCGGGCACACCTGCGCGAGTCGTTCCACGACCTCGAGGCGCAGCGCGACCGCCTGCGGCAGCTGCTCGAGGGTCTGCACGAGGGTGTGATCGCGCTCGATCGCGACCTGCGGGTCGTGTTCTGGAACGCGGCCGCGCGGTCGCTCTTCGCCGACCACACCCTCGAGGGCGGCGAGCCGCTTCCCGAGCCGTGGCGCGACTTCCGGCTGCGCCGGTTCGCGCGGAAGCTCTTCGACGAGACGGCGGTGGAGGAGGCGCGCGTCGCCGACGGCGAGCACGTGTACGCGCTCACCGGCATTCCGGCGCGACCCGGGACGACCGACGCGATCCTCGTTGTCGCCGACGTCTCCGAGCGTGAGCGGCGGGAGCGCGCCGAGCGCGAGTTCGTCGCCAACGCCGCGCACGAGCTGGGCACGCCGCTGACCGCGATCAAAGCGTCGCTCGACGTGCTTCTCGCCGGCGCCAAGGACGAGCGCGTGGAACGCGACCGCTTCCTCGCGCTGATCGAGCGCCAGACCCAGCGCCTCACGCGGCTGCGCCACGGGCTGCTCGCCCTCGCGCGCGCGCAGACGCACGCCGAGCCGCTGCAGCTCGAACCGGTGCGCCTCCGGAGGCTGCTCGACCGCGTGGCGGACGAGGTCGGAGCCGGCGACACGGCGATCACCGTCGACGCGGACGACGACGCCGTCGCCTTCGCCCATCCGGAGCTCCTCGAGCAGATCGTGTTCAACCTGGTCGAGAACGCGCTCCGTCACGCGGCGGCGACGGAGGTCGAGCTCGTCGCCCTGCGGCCCGATTCCGGCCTTGTCACGATCGAGGTCCGCGACAACGGCCGCGGCATCGCCCCGAGCGAGCGCGACCGGCTCTTCGACCGCTTCTATCGCGGCCGGGCCGAGAGCGACGGCGGCTTCGGCCTCGGGCTCGCGATCGTGCGCGAGGCGGTGCGGGCGGTCGGCGGGACGATCGAGCTCGACGGCGTCTCTGGCGGCGGGACGGTCGCGTCGCTCCGCCTGGCCGCCGTCGAGGTGACCGTCGCGTGACGCGGCGGGTGCTCCTCGCGGACGACGAGCCCGACATCGTCGAGCCCGTCAGCTATGCGCTGCGCGCGGAGGGATTCGAGGTCGACTCGGTCGGCGACGGGCAGCAGGCGCTCGACGCCGCGCTCGGGGGCAGCTACGACGTCGTCGTACTCGACGTGATGATGCCGAAGCTGTCGGGGACCGAGGTCTGCCGCCGGATCCGCGCCGAGAGCATCGTGCCCGTCATCCTCCTGACCGCGAGGGACGCGGAGATCGACCGCGTGCTCGGCCTCGAGCTCGGCGCGGACGACTACGTGACGAAGCCGTTCTCGACCCGCGAGCTCGCGAGCAGGATCCGGGCCGTGCTGCGCCGCGGCGAGCTGGAGCGGTCGGCAGCCGGTTCGCGGCTCCACGTCGGCGATGTCGAGATCGACCTGAGCAGCCATCGCGTCTCGGTCGCAGGCCGCGAGATTCGCCTGACGCCGTCCGAGTTCAAGGTGCTCGCGCTCCTTGCCGGCCAACCGAACCGCGTCTTCAGCCGCTGGCAGATCATGGAGCACCTCTGGGACGCCGCGTACGTGGGCACCGCGCGCGCGGCGGACGTACACGTGTCGAACCTCCGCCAGAAGCTCGAGGACGACCCTGCGCAGCCGTGCCGGATCGCGACCGTGCGCGAGGCCGGATACAAGCTAGTCGCCGAGTAAAGATTCGCTAACGCGACGCTCGCGAGACGCTGAAACCGCGCGCCTAGGCTTGCCACACCAACCCGGTTTCCGGGTCGAGGGGCTGGACGGCCGCGGCAGGCACTCGGCGATCTCGACGACAGCGTCGTCGGGATCGTCGAGCGGTCGTCCTCTCAAGCGGCGCTCGTCGATGCCGCCTGGAGGGCGTGCGGGCGTCGCCTGCATGCCACGTCCCCGCTACGCGGCCTTGATCTCCAGGATCTTGAACTTGAGCGCGCCGCGAGGCGCCGCCACCTCGACGACGTCGCCCTTCTTGTGGCCGATGATCGCCTTGCCGACCGGCGACTCGTTCGAGAGCTTGTTCTGCGCCGGATCGGCCTCGGCCGAGCCGACGATGTGGTACTCGAACGTCTTGTTCGCCGCGACGTCGCGCAGGCGCACCTTCGAGCCGACGGAGACCGTGTCCTTCGAGATCTCCTTCTTCGAGATCACCCGTGCCGAGAGCAGCCGCTCCTCGAGTTGGGCGATCTTGTGCTCGAGCATCGCCTGCTCGTTCTTCGCGTCGTCGTACTCGGCGTTCTCGGCGATATCGCCGAACTCGCGCGCCACCCGGATCCGCTCCGCGACCTCCCGCCGCTTGTCGTTCCGCAGGTGGTCGATCTCCTGCTTCAACTTCTCGAAACCCTCTGGTGTGAGGATGACTTCCTTCAAGACGCCTCCTGAGCCCCGAAACCGCCCCCAAAACGGGCGCGAATAGTAGCGGCGCGGTCAGGGCTGCCGCAAGACGCGGCTACCATCCCCCGATGGCCGCCGACCTCGCGGATCGCTGGTTCGTCGGGGCGGTCGAAATTCCGAGCCGGCTCGTGCTGGCGCCGATGGCCGGCGTCTCCGTGCAGGCCTTTCGCCGCCAGGGACGCCGGTTCGGCGCCGGTCTCGTCTGCTCGGAGATGGTCTCCGTCGCGGGGATCCAGCACCGGAACGAGCGTACGCTCGGGTACCTCCGAGTGGGCGTCGACGAGCACCCGCTCGCGATCCAGATCTTCGGCTCGGAGCCGGGCGCGATGGCGGAGGCGGCGCGGATGGTGGTGGCGGCCGGCGCCGACATCGTCGACATGAACTTCGGCTGCCCGGTCCGGAAGGTGACGAAAACCGGGGCAGGCGCCTCCCTCCTGGACGACCCGGCGCGTGCCGCGAGGCTCGTCGAGGCGGTCGCCTCGGCGGTCGACGTGCCCGTGACGGTGAAGATGCGACGCGGCACCGAGAACGGTTCGCGCACCTGCCTCGTGGTCGGCCCGCTGCTCGCGCGCGCCGGTGCTGCCGCGCTCACCCTCCACCCGCGCTCCGCGAAGCAGATGTATACCGGCGTCGCCGACCACGTGCTGACGGCCGAGCTGGTGTCGCTCGTCGACGTGCCGGTGATCGCCTCTGGGGATATCACGTCCCGCGCGCGGGCGCAGACGGTGCTCGACGAAAGCGGCGCGGCCGCGGTGATGGTCGGCCGCGTCGCACAGGGGAACCCCTGGGCGCTGGCGGAGATCATGGGCGCGGACGGCGAGCCGTCGCGCGAAGAGGTCGTCGCGGAGCTCATGCTCTTCATGCGCGAGACCGTGCGCGAGCTCGGCGAGCAGCGCGCGACGAGCTTCCTGAAGAAGTTCTATGGCTGGTACCTCGGCCGCGGCCGCTTCCCCCGTCCGTTCAAGCAGGAGCTCGTCGTCCTGCACACGCTCGACGACGTCGAGACGCGCCTGCTGGCCGCAGCGCCCGGCGCCGCCGAGCTGCTCGAGCGGCTCGAGGCGGAGCAGCCGAACGTCGACGACGTCTTGCTCGACTCGATGCCGATCTCGATCTATGGAGGCGGCTAGAACCCGAGTGGTTCCGCGACGAGGATCAGGGTGATCCGGCCGGGGGCTCCCTCGCGTTCATACACGACCAGTTTGTTCACGCTGCTGCCGCTCGGGTCGCCTGACGCGCGTACGCGGGCGTCTTCGAGCGGCAGCGCGACCTCGTAGACACGTCGGAAGGCAGCCTCGAGGTCGGCGACGATCTTGTTCGCTCCCGCGACCCAGACGACGCGCGACGGGCCCCACACGTACGGCCCCTGCCGGCCGCCGCCCTTGTCGCAGCCCACGACCTGGCCGGTGCGCGCGACCGCCTGGACCGAGCCGAGGTAGACGTCGGCGAAGACCGAGTTCCGCTTGCGGATCTCGAGCCGGCGCGCGGTGTCGTCCTCGGCGAGCCACTCGGCGTTGCCGTAGCGCAGCCTCGTCGACTCGGCAAGTGCGTCGACGACGCCGATCTGCCGCAGCGTCGTCGAGCCGCCGTGACTGACGAGCGCGCCGTCGGGCAGCAGCGCCAGCACTGCGTCGCGCGCTTCGACGCCGGTCGCGACTGCGCGCGCGTCGAAGCCCCGCCCGCGCAGCGCCTCGATGAGCGCCGCGTCGATCGCCGGCAGCGCGCCGTTCATCCCCTGTTGCGCGCCCAGACGAGACGGAGCCCGTGCAGCGTCAGCTCGGGATCGAGCGCGGTGATCGTGCGCGAGTGCGGCGCGATCAGCTCCGCGAGCCCGCCGGTTGCGACGACGGGGGCCTCGGCGGCGTCAAGCTCGGCGCGGATGCGATCGACGATCGCGTCCACCTGACCGGCGAAGCCGAACACGAGCCCGGATTGCAGCGCTTGCACGGTCGTCTGCGAGATCACATGCTCGGGGGCGACGAACGGCACGCGCGGCAGTCGCGCCGCGCGCGCGAACAGCGCATCCATCGAGATCTCGACGCCCGGAGCGAGCACGCCGCCCGCGAACTCGCCGGCAGCCGACACGACGTCGAAGTTCGTCGACGTGCCGAAGTCGACGACGACGCACGGCGCGCCGTGGCGCTCGCGCGCGGCGACGGCGTTCGCGATCCGGTCGGGACCGACCTCGCGCGGGTCGTCGTAGCGCACCGGCACGCCGGTCGACACACCCGGTCCGAGCACGAGCACGTCGACGCCGGCCCAGCGGTCGGCAAAGCTCGCGTACTCGCCGACGAGGGCAGGAACCGACGAGCAGAGCACGATCCCGTCGAGCGACTCGAGGTCGACGAGCGAGCGCAGCAGCACGGAGAGCTCGTCGGCAGTGTGTGCCGGGTTCGTGCCGACGCGAAACTGCTTCGCGAGCACGTCGCCGTCGAACAGACCGAAGACGGTCTGCGTGTTGCCGACGTCGACCGCTAAGAGCAGAGGCCCTAGGCGCTGCTTGTCGGCGCCGACGTCAGGACGCGCGGGTTTCCCGAACGTCCGTCTGCGTCGCCGATCTCGAGCCGTCGAGAGTCGGCCACGCTAAAGCTCGTCGTCGCCGCCGCTCGCGAGGTCGCTCATGCGCTTCGCGAGCGCTTCTGCGGTGAGCGCGGGCTCTTCACCCTCGCCGCGCAGCTCCTCGACGGTGACGTCGGCGGACGTGTACACCTCGACGCGCGGGATCATTCGCGTCGGCCGGTTCTTGTCCCAGACCCACACGTCTTCCATCTTGAGTTGGAAGAACGGGTACGAGGGCTGCGGCACGTACTGCAGATCGAGCCGGTTGCACAGGTACGTTGCGTCCTGCGTAAGCACGCAGTAGCGGAAGAGCGTGTACACCGCGCTGTACTCCCGCTTGAGGCGCAGCTCGAGCTCGGCCTCGAAGTCGTCGAGCTCGTCGAGATGGCTCATGCAGACGATTGTAGTCGGGCCAGCAAGTCCGAGACCGGGCCCTTTCCAGGCACTTCTAGCCTTGAGTCGAGTTCCGCCAACGGCTCGAGCGCGAACACCCGTTCGTGGAGCAGCGGGTGCGGGACGGTCAGACCCGGCTCGTCGAGCTGCTCCGACCCGAAGAGCAGCAGGTCGAGATCGATCGTCCGCGGGCCCCAGCGCGGCCCTGCGCGCGTCCGGCCGAGCGACTCTTCCACAGCGAGCAGGCGGTCAAGGAGGGCGCGGGCGCCGAGCCCGGTCTCGAGCTCGGCGGCCGCGTTCAGGAACTTCGGCTGGTCCTCCAGTCCCCAGGGCTCGGTCTCGCGAAGGGACGAGAGCCGGCGCGCGCCGATCAGCTCGGCCGCGCGCCGGATCGTCGCCTCGCGGTCGCCGAGGTTCGCCCCGAGGCCGACGTAGGCGATCGTCACGCCGCCTCGACCTCGAGCTCCGGCACCTCCTCGAGCTCGGCGGCAGGCACGACGGCCGTCCGACGCCTGAAAGCGATCGCCGCGACGCCCAGCGAGGCGGCGACGACGGAGACGACGAGGCCGGGCCGGAAGTCGCTCAGGAGCGATTCCGGGGAGGCGCGCAGGTTGTGGTTCGTGCCGATCACCGCCGTCACGATCGCAAGGAAGAGCGCGCCGCCGAACTGGAACGACGTGTTCAGGAGGCCGCCGGCGAGCCCCTGCTCGGTCGGATGCACCCCGTTCGTTGCCGCGATGTTGAGCGGCCCGAACGAGAGCCCGAAGCCGAGGCCGGCGAGCAGGAACGTCGGCAGCATTGCCGCGAGGTAACCCGAGTGCAGGCCGATCGGCAGGAAGAGCGCGTAGGCGACGACGAGCGACGTCAGGCCGGCGACGATCAACCGGTTGAACCCGAAGCGCTCGATCAGCGGCGCCAGCCGCGGAGCGATCAGCGCAACGAGCAGCCCGGCCGGGAAGATCGCGAAGCCGGTCTCGAGCGCCGACCACCCCCGCAGCTCCTGCAGGTAGAGCGTGAGGATGAACTGGAATCCGACCCAGCTGCCGAAGAGCGCCATCGCGCCGAGATTCGCACGCACGAGCGAGGACGAGCGGAGGATGCCGAGCCGGACGAGCGGGACTCGCGCTCTGCGCTCCCAGGCGACGAATGCGGCAAGCAGCGCCGCCGCCGCGGCGAACGAGCCGATCGTGCGGGCGGAGGCCCAGCCGACGGACGGCGCCTCGACAAGCGTGAACACGAGCAGAAGCATCGCGCTCGTGAGCCCGACCGCGCCGGCCAGGTCGAAGCCGCCGGCGATGCGCGCGACCCGGTCACCGGCCGGGACGAGCACCGTCGCGCCGGCGAGCACGACCAAGGCGACGACGGTGGGCAGGAAGAACACCCAACGCCAGCCGAGCTCTGTCAGGAGCCCGCCGGCGACGAGGCCGAGCGAGAAGCCGGTCGCGCCGGTGGCCGTGTAGACCGAGAGCGCCTTGTTCCGAGCCGGCCCCTCGGGGAAGCTCGTCGTGATGATCGAGAGTCCAGCCGGGACTGTGAACGCCGCGCTGATCCCCTTCACGAAGCGGGTCGCGATCAGGACGAACGCGCCGGTGGCGAAGCCACCGAGGCCGGAGGCGACGACGAACACGGCGAGCGAGAGCAGGAACGCGCGGCGCCGGCCGAGCAGGTCGGACGCCCGTCCGCCGAGGAGCAGAAACCCGCCATAGCCGAGCACGTAGGCGCTGACGACCCACTGGAGCGAGCCGGTCGACATGTGCAGGTCGCGACGGATCGAGGGCAGCGCGACCCCGATCATCGACACGTCGAGCGCGTCGAGGAAAAGCGCTCCGCAGAGCACGAGCAGCGTGCCCCAGGCACGGCGGTCGAGCCGCTCGGAGGTAGAGCTGAGGGCAAGTGCGGACAAGATCAGGGCTCCTTCGTTCGAGGTCTGCTATTGTTCGAAAGCGATCATACAGTTATGTTCGATGTCCGTCAAACAAGTGCTGATGGGCACGCGAGCGGCTCGGGGCTCCACCATCCCGACCTCGCGGAGATCGACCTGCCGTCGCTCCTCCATGCGCTCAGCGACCCGGCCCGGCTCGAGATCGTGCGCTCGCTCGCCTGCTGCGAGGGCGGGACGCTGGCGTGCAAGGCGATCGAGCTCCCCGTGAGCAAGGCGACCGCGAGCCACCACTTCAAGGTGCTCCGGCTTGCCGGGGTGATCGCGCAACGCGACGAGGGCACGCGACGCCTGAGCTGGCTCCGCCACGACGACCTCGAGCGGCGCTTCCCGGGCCTGCTCGAGTCGGTGCTCCGGGCCGCGCAGGCCGAGGAGCAGGTGCCGGCTACCGCTCCGCGGTAACGGCGCTGTACTCGACGGCGCCGAGATCGGCGGGGCGCTTGCGCACCCGCACCTTTACGTGCGCGACGGGAAAGCGCTCGCGCAGGCGCGCGGCGAGCGTCGAGGCGAGCCCTTCGAGGAGCTCGAACTGCTGCTCGTTCACCTCGCGGACCGTCTGGGCGACCTCGCGGTAGTCGACCGCCTCCTCGAGCCGGTCGCTCGCGCCCCATTCGCCGACCTCGAGCTCGACGTCGAACCAGAACGACTGCCCGTGCTCGCGCTCCTCGGGCAGAACACCGTGGCGGCCGTGCAGCTCGAGCCCGCGGAGCTCGATCTTCACGGTCGAGCCACGACCTCGGCGACGCGAAGCGCCTCGACGTGGTCGCGCACGTCGTGTGCGCGCACGATCCACGCGCCGCGCTCGTACGCCGCGAGGGCGGCGGCGACCGACGCGGTCGCCGTGCCCGTCGTCGCAGCAGGGTCGCCCATGATCTTGCCAAGCGAGCTCTTTCGCGAGAGCCCGACGAGCAACGGCCGCCCCAGGTCGGCGAGCTCGCCAAGCCTCCGGAGGAGTTCGAAGTTGTGGTCGGTCGTCTTGCCGAAGCCGAAGCCGGGATCGAGGCAGATGCGTTCCTCGGCGATCCCGGCGCCGACTGCGAACTCGAGCCGCTCCTCGAGGAACGCTTTCACTTCTGAGACCACGTCGTCGTAGCGGGGCGCCTGCTGCATCGTGCGCGGCTCGCCCTGCATGTGCATGAGGCAGAGATAGGCGCCCGCGTCGGCGACGACGCCGGCGAGCTCCGGATCGCCGCGGAGCGCGGTGACATCGTTGACGAGCTCGGCGCCGAGCTCGAGCGCGCGGCGCGCGACGGCCGACTTCGAGGTGTCGATCGACACCGGCTCGCCGGCAAGCCCGGCAAGCACCGGCTCCACGCGTCGCAGCTCTTCCTCGGAGTCGACGGGAGCCGCCCCGGGCCGCGTCGACTCGCCGCCGACGTCGATGATCGCGGCGCCGCAGTCGAGCATCGCGTACGCCTCGGCCGTCGCCGGCTCGAGATGCAGGTATAGACCGTCACCGGAGAATGAGTCCGGCGTCGCGTTGACGACGCCCATGACGGACGGGCGCGGGAAGCGCTCTTCGATCGGAGGCCGCGCCGTCATGCGTGCAAACTCAGGCCAGACGCGACCGGCTCATCCGCTGCGAATGCGAGCGGCCGGAGGACGCGAGGGCTCGGCTTCGTGCGGGCTTTGCTCATGCTCGCCCGCTGAGGCTGAAAGATGTCGGAAGGAGTTTCGCGAGGGGAAACCGAGGGTTTCCACCCGCGCCTAGTTTGCGCCCTCTGGCTTGGGCGGTTGCATCGTCGCGCCGGGGAGCGGGAACGGCCGCGGTTTCGGCTGCGGGCGGCGCTCGGGTTCCGGGGTCGGCGCGGGCACGGCGGGCGGCGCCTGCTCCTCCGGGAACACGGCCTCCTCCGACTCGCCGGCGAGGAGCCGTTCGAACTGGTCTTTGTCGATCGTCTCGCGCTCGATCAGGATCTGCGAGATGCGATGCAGGTCGTCCATGTGCTCGCGCAAGACGCGCAGCGCGAGCTCGTGCCCGTCCTCGATGATCCGGCGCACCTCGTCGTCGATCTCGCGCGCGATCTCCTCCGAGTAGTCGGGCTCGTGGCCCATCTCGCGGCCGAGGAACGGCATGTCGTGGTTGCGGCCGAGCACGCGCGGACCGAGCTTCTCGCTCATGCCGAAGCGCATCACCATCTGCTTTGCGGTCTGCGTGATCTTCTCGAGGTCGTTCGCCGCGCCGGTCGTCACCTCGTTGAAGACGATCTCTTCGGCGGCGCGGCCGCCGAGCGTCATCGCGATCTCCTCGAGGAGCGCCTGCTTCGTCTGCATATAGCGATCCTCGGTCGGCAGTGAGATCGTCAGCCCGAGGGCCTGTCCACGCGAGACGATCGTGATCTTGTGGATCGGATTCGTGTTCTCGAGGAAGTGCCCGACGAGCGCGTGCCCCATCTCGTGGTAGGCGGTGATCCGCTGCTCCTTCTCGGAGAGCAGGCGCGCCTTCTTCTCGGGGCCTGCGATCACGCGCATGATCCCTTCTTCGAGGTCGTCCTGCTCGATCGTCTTCTGGCCGTGGCGCGCAGCGAGGAGTGCGGCCTCGTTGACGAGGTTCGCCAGGTCGGCGCCGGTGAAGCCGGGCGTGCCAGCGGCGAGGGCGTCGAGGTCGATCGCCGGCGCGAGCGGCTTGCCCTTCGAGTGCACCTCGAGGATCTTGCGGCGGCCGTTCCGGTCGGGCCGGTCGACCACGATCTGCCGGTCGAAGCGGCCGGGCCGGAGCAGCGCCGGGTCGAGGATGTCGGGCCGGTTGGTGGCGGCGATCAGGATGATGTTGTCCTTCATCTCGAAGCCGTCCATCTCGACGAGCAGCTGGTTCAGCGTCTGCTCGCGCTCGTCGTGTCCGCCGCCGAGGCCCGCGCCGCGGTGACGTCCGACGGCGTCGATCTCGTCCATGAAGACGATGCACGGCGCGGCCTGCTTCGCCTGCTCGAACAGGTCGCGCACGCGCGAGGCGCCGACGCCGACAAACATCTCCACGAAGTCGGATCCGGAGATCGAGAAGAACGGTACGCCGGCCTCGCCGGCGACCGCGCGCGCGAGCAGCGTCTTGCCCGTGCCTGGCGGCCCGTACAGGAGCACGCCCTTCGGGATGCGCGCGCCGAGCGCCTGGAACTTCTTCGGGTTCTCGAGGAACTCCTTGATCTCTTGCAGCTCCTCGACGGCCTCGTCGACGCCGGCGACGTCCTTGAAGCCGATCTTCGGCGAGTCCGGCGCCATCCGCTTCGCGCGCGACTTGCCGAAGCTCATCACCTTCGAGCCGCCCCCCTGCACCTGGTTCATCAGGAAGATCCAGAAGCCGATCAGGAGCAGGAAGGGCAGGAACGACCCGATCAGCGCCGTCCACGAGAAGCCACCAGTTCCCTTCGAGTCGTAGACGACGTGCTTCGAGTCGAGCAGGTCCTCGAACTGCAGCTGCGACTGGTCGCTCGGGTAGTGGACCGTGATGGTCGTGTGCGAGGCGTCGCTCAGCGTCGCCGTCGCCGAGCGCTTGCTCGGGTTGAAGACGACCTCGCTGAACTGGCCCGGGCTCGCGGCGATCTGCGCCTTCAGCTGCGAGTAGGTGAGCTTGCGCGTGTGATGGCTCTTCGGGATCAGCGTCTGACTCGCGAGCCAGACGAGCAAGACGATCACGATCAGCGGGAAGAACGCGCTGCGGAAGAACCTGTTCAAGGGCTTTCAGGGTACAGGACGGGCATTTGCACTCCGAGGAATTCCCCGTCTTTCAGGCCGCGGGCGGCGAGTCCTCGCTGCGGGGGCGCTCCGGCCAGCGGCCCGGGTGCGCCCGTCCGCCCGGCCGAGATCGCGTGCGCCGTCGCTTCCACTACGCCCCTTCGGGCATCAGGTCGTCGCCACGGCGCCGCTGAAGGGCGTACGGGCCTCGCCCGTGCGCCCGGCCGAGATCGCGTGCGCCGTCGCCTCCACTACGCCCCTTCGGGCATCAGGTCGTCGCCAAGGCGCCGCCTGCGGCGCCG
>Ga0070731_10002759_pt1 | contig 16361 bp, 15 predicted proteins | sample Coa_R1_2_FD_66448 | JGI IMG/M metagenome (GOLD analysis project Ga0070731, IMG submission 66448) | Surface soil microbial communities from Centralia Pennsylvania, which are recovering from an underground coalmine fire - Coalmine... | ecosystem: Environmental > Terrestrial > Soil > Unclassified ...
CCTCTTTCCGCCATATAAACGCCGAACTTTTCCGCCACGGCGCCCCTCGGAAGAAAATCGGCGAGAAGCGGGTAAGAGATCCCCAGCTTTTCGGCGAACGCCTTGTGCGCCCACACGCTATCCACGCTGAGGCCGAGAACCTGTGCGTCGAGCGATTCAAACTGCTTCAAATCGTTGACGAAGCAGGCATGTTCGTTCGAGCAGAGCGGGCTGAAATCGAGCGGATAAAAGACCAGGACGACGTTGCGCTTGCCCGCGAAATCGGAAAGCTTGATATCTTTTTGCGACTGGTCTTTCAGGGTGAAGTCAGGAGCGGGCTGACCCACGGCAATCGGCATGAGGCCTCCTAAGATGAAAATGATTGTTATTTCAGGTGTCGGTCAAGAACGACGTTTTTAGTGGCACAGACTTCAGTCTGTGGGTTTCCGCTGCGAATCCGAGCGATGCCCGAACCACCCAAAAGAAAAGCCCCAGACTGAAATCTGCGCTACTCCCTCCAATCATAGCGGATTCTGTCGAGGGCTGTCCCGGATTCTGGTACCATCGCCGCAAGATGACGCGCCTTACCGTGGACCAGGCCTATCCCGAGATATCGATTCGTCCGCACTCGCGTAGATTGTGGGCGCGCATGATGCGGTATCCCGCGGAGTGCGTTCATCTCGAAAACGGGCATCACTGGATGGCCACGTTCATTCCGGATACGCTGTATCTCCGCGGTAAACCCAGGCCGCGCCGCGATCCCCTCCGGCCGGAAGTTTCGGTCTGCTTCGATTGCCTGGCGCGCCTTCTGGAGAAAGAATTGGCCGCTTCGCCGGCCCGCGTGGTGGCGTTTGAACCGGACGGCGAGACGTTTACGCAATATTTTTTCCTGGGCAAGGAAGATTTCGCGGCCGCCGGCCTGCGCTCAGAAGTCGCTGCCGCGATCCTGACGCGCCTGGAAGAACTGGTTGGCGAGTGCAGCGATTGCGGCCTGCTGGCAACCTGGCTCTGGATTTCGCGGCGGGAAGTTTCCAGCCTGGACCAGACGGAGCGGATTCAGGCTTCTCCGGGAGCGCTGTTCTGCGCAAGGCACGGGGCCGCGAAATTGTGCGAGGCCCTGGGACAAATAGATGAGGCGAATCTGTTTTACATCAATGCGCCGTACGGAGACGCAGGCACGTACGTTTGGATTTGAACGCCGGACGCGGGCTGTACTTGTTCACCCCGAGTTTCGAGGGGCAGCCCGTCACAAACGGGATAAAAAATGACGCTGAGTGAAATTGTCGAGAAATATCTGGCCATCGCGGGCAGCTTCGCGTTCCTCGCGCCGCTTGCGGATTTTGGCCTGGAACGCAGCGATGTCGAGCGCATATTTGGCGCGTTCGACGAGGATTACCATATCAGCCGCTTCCTTCACTTTAGCCAGGTTTCCGGACCTGCCTACAAAATCAACGGATTCGACCAGACCCACATTTCGATTGACGAGGAAATTCAAAGCATTTTGTAAGTAGGACGGGCTTCAGCCTGTCTGGTTTTGAATTTATTCGCGCGCAAAAGCAGGCAGGCTGAAGCCCGTCCTACGAATGCCGCTTCCACAACCAGTAGCCGAGGCCGCAAACGAGGAGGATTGGCAGGGTACTCATGACCAGCGTCATTCCGAGGTAAGTTCCAGCGGTCTTGGGGTCGCCGACCATGCAGGCGGGGCAAGCCCATGCCGCTGCCGGGACCAAAGTTGCGCCAACTACGGCGATCAGGAAACGCGCTGCAACATTTAGTCTATGCATGGAACCCTCACAAATATACGCGCAAATAGATCACCGGCCAAAGGAGAACCACGAAATACCAGAATACCTGCGTGGCCGCGAATGTAGATGGCGCGAGCGTGCCCCGGCGCATGGGGAAATAGATCGCCGTCAGCACGGCGATGGCAACTACGGCGTGGAGCGCGTGCGCGCCAACGATCAGGTAGAAGAACGCGCCGTGGGCACTGGACGTCATGGTCAAGCCTTCGCGCAGAAGAGCGACCCACTCCACTCCTTGCAGTAGGACGAACGCAATTCCCGTGGCGATGGCGCCGACGAGGTAGGGGAGCGCCTTTTCGTGGCTGGCGCGCGCGCGGCGGCTCGAGAAGAATAAGAGGGCGCCGCTGAGGAGCAGGATCGCCGTATTGAACGCAGTTCGCTCCACCGGTAAGCGCGGCTGGCCTGCGGGAGGCCACACTCCGCCCAACACCGTGGCGCGCGCAATGGTGTGAGCGCTCATCAGCGCCGCGAAAAACATGATTTCAGCGACGACAAAAATAATCATGGCCAGAACGGAGTTGGGCAGGCGCTTCCCGGGGACCGGCGCGGGCTGGGGCGTCCGAGATTCGATGATGGTAGTTGGGCTACTCATGTTTGGCCGCCGCGCCTGGCTGCGCCGGTTGATCTGCCGAAGGGTTGGTCCAGTGCAGGCCGCTGTGCTTCATCACGTCGGGCGAAACACCCGCAAAGAAGATGAAAATGAACAGGAGGCAAACAATCAGGAGATACGGCACCCAGCGCTTTTCGACATTTACATGCATGAAATTTTTGGCGACCAGATACGCTTTGACGACCGCAACCCCGAAGGCGGCAATAAGGAGCACCGCCCGGATATGAGACATCGAGCCGATCAAGCTCACGATGAGCAGGGCAACGAGGATGGCCCAGATCTTGACGTAGTTAGGATGTTGGACGTGAGCTTCAGTCGTCATTTTTCCTCGTCATGGCGCCCAATCGGGTTCCTCACCGGGCGATGTACAGCAGCGGAAACAGGAAAATCCAAACGATGTCGACGAAATGCCAGTACAGCCCGATACATTCGACGCGCTGCAATTCCTGATTTTTCGCCGCATCCGCTGCAACAATCAGCATGATGATCATTCCCGCCAACACGTGAAGGCCGTGCAGACCGGCCAGAGTGTAATAGAACGACCAGAATCCGCCGGAGGAAAGCACGAATCCTTCGCGGATGTCGAGGGTCCATTCGTATCCCTTAATGCAAAGGAAAATCAGTCCGCCGAGCGCAGTCAAGCGAAGCAATTTCGCGGCTTTGGGACCGTCGTGCGCGTCCGCAGCTTTGTGTGCCAGCACGGCGCACAAACTCGATGTAAGCAGTACAAAGGTATTGAGCGCACCCGCCCAGGTCAGGGTGTGCGACGCGGACTCCGCCCATTCCGGGTGGCCAATGCGGTGCATGATGTAGCTAGCGAGCAGCCCGCCGAAAATCACGATTTCCGACGCGATCACCCACCAGGTAATCAGCCGCGCGGTGGGAATCCCCGTGCCGCTGCGGGTATTGGCAATTGGCTTGGCGCTTGCGCTCATGAGTCCTTTTCTCCGATGGCCTAATCGGGAACGTTCTGCGGCAAAAAGTCATCCGCGCGGCCCGGCAAGCCGTATTCATAGGGGCCGCGGTACACCGTCGGCATCTCGGCAAAGTTTCCGTGCGGAGGCGGCGATGGCACGGTCCACTCGAGCGTCGTGGACCGCCACGGATTCGCGCCGGCGCTTGTGCCGCTGCGCACGCTCCTGAAAAAATTGAACAGAAAGACGAATTGGAACGCCAACATGACGAGCAGCGCGACGGTGGATGTCGTGCGCAAATGCTGCAGCGCGGGGCGCGATTGCTCCGCGAATTGCGCGTAACTGTACACGCGCCGCTGATCTCCGGCAGTCCCGGTAATAAAGAGCGGGATGAAAATCACGTTGAACGGAATGACCGTGCCCCAGAAGTGAATCTTTCCTAGTGTTTCGTTGAGCATGCGACCGAACATTTTCGGGTACCAGAACGTAATTCCGGCATAGACGGCGATGATTGCGATGGGGACGAACGTGTAATGGAAATGCGCAATGACGAAATACGTATCGTGCAGATAGATGTCCGTGCCGGAGGAACCCAGGAAAATTCCGGTCACGCCGCCAATCATGAATTCCGCAATGAAGGCCAGGGCCCAGAGCATTGGCGTATCCAGGTGGATCGATCCGCCGTAAAGCGTGGCGATATACAGGAACACCATTTCCGTGATGGGGACTGAAATCAGAAGCGTGGTGATCGAAAAAATGTTGGCCATGCGCGGGTCGATCCCTGCCACAAATTGATGGTGCGCCCACACGACGAAGCTCAGAAAACCCACGGCCCAGGTGGTGTAGAGGACCGTCTTGTAGCCGAACACCTTCTTGCGCGCAAACACCGCGACGACTTCCGCGACGATCCCCATGGCCGGAAGCAGTACGACGTAGACCTCCGGATGCCCAAAGAACCAGAATAGGTGCTGCCACAAGAGTGGATCGCCACCACGCGTCGGATCGTAAAAGCCGGTGGACATCGTCTGGTCAAACAGCAACATGACCGCTCCGGCGATCAATGGGCCGGCTGAACACATGAAGATGATGCTCGCGAGGACAATCATCCAGACGACCAGCGGGATGTCATACATTTTCATTCCCGGCGCGCGGCTGTTCATCGTGGTAACAGTGAAGTTGATGCCGCCCAGCAAAAACGCGATGAATTCGAGGGCGACCGCCAGCAGCCACAAGGTGGCGCCGATTGGCGTCAAATTGTAAGCGCCGACCGCGGAAAGCGGAGGATAGGCCGTCCAGGCGCCGCCAAACGGGCCACCCTTCACCAGGAATGAGGCCAGAAGAACAAGGGCGCTCAACAGGAAAATCTGATAAGAAAGGCGATTGATTCGCGGAAACGCCATATCGTCGCAGCCGACCATGAGGGGAATCAGAAAGTTCCCGAACGCGGCGATGAGCACAGGCATGGCCACCCAGAAAATCATGATGCTGCCGTGCATGGTGACTAGCGCGTTGTACCTGCCCGGCGTGACGATTCCGTACCCCGGAACTTGTTGGTTGGGAAAGCCCAATTGCATGCGGAAAACGTACGCGAAGAAGCCGCCTATCAATGCCATCGCCATGCCGGTAAACAAATACTGCATGGCAATCATCTTGTGATCGGTGGAAAAGAAATACTTCCGAAAAATTCCAGGTTCGGCGTGATGAACTTCCGTCGTCATCGCCGCACCTCCGCCATCGTCGAGCTCGCATCCGTGGGGAGAGCGGGAATAGCTTGTTGCCCGGCCACTGCCGGACTTGAGTTGTGCATCAACCAGGCGGCATGAGCCTGCGGCGTCTCGACAATAATTCGGCCGGCCATCAAGCCGTGTCCCAGGCCGCACATCTGTGTGCATTGAATGTCGTAAGTCCCGACGCGATTGGGGCGAAACCAGCCGGTGATAGTTCGGCCGGGCAGCGCGTCCTGTTTGAGTCGAAAGGCGGGAATAGCAAAACTGTGCACCACATCGCGAGACATCAGCTCGAAGTGATAGGTAGAATTCACCTTCACATGGAGTTCGCCAACGGTGCGAACATCATCGGCGGTGTCCATGACGCCGTCCGGACCCGCCTGCTGGAAACTCCAGGCCCATTGCTGGGCGATGACGCGCACGGTCTCATCGGCCGCGGGCATGACTTGCTTGATGTTGTACCAGACCATGATGGCGGGCACGATGATGACGAGGTCACACAAGATCACGAGGACGTGTGGAATGGTAATCCACTTCGTGTACTGTTTCTCTTCGCCAGTGATGTACTGCGTCGGGCGCCCGTCCTTTGCGCGAAACTTGAAGATCAGCCAGAACATCACGGCTTCCGCGACTATCAGCCAAAACCCGACCAGCACCGCGATCAACAGAAATTGATAATCGATCCAATGTGCGTAAGTCGATGCTGCCGTCGAGTACCGCTCTAGCATTGGGGCTCCCGCTACCGGATTAGAATGACGACTCCCGCAATAAAAGCAAGCGTGGATACCGTGATGGTCCAAAAGACGGTTTTGGCTACTTGGTCCGGAGACGTTTCGGCTTGATCCATGGAGTGATTTTCTCCCGTCCTTTCGGCCTAGGGTTTGAGAGTCTCGGTGTAAGCGACAACATTCCGGATCGCGTCTTCGTCAGGAAGCGCCCGCGCCATGGGGCGCATCAATCTGCCCTCGCGATCCTTGGGATCTGTGCCGCGAACGCCGCTTTTGAATTTTCGCAACTCGGTGGCGAGATACCAGTCATCGGTTCCCGCGATCCGCGGCGCGCCCAGGTCCTGATTTCCAGCGCCATTGTCTCCGTGGCAGGACGCACAAGTCGCGTACAGCGTCGCCCCAGATTTCGGATCTCCGGGAAGCGAAGACGCGTGAGGGACAGGTGGCAGAGTCTCCACGTAATGAGCGACCGCCTTCACGTCATCCTCGGATGTCAGACTAAGCGCCATGGGACGCATGCGCATGCCTTCGACGTCGCTAAAATGCATGCCGCGAACCCCGGCTCGAAATTTATCGAGCTCCCGTTCGACGTACCACGATTTCATTCCGGCAATGTTCGGCGCGCCGATCGTGGGATTTCCCGATCCATCCGTGTTGTGACAGGGGACGCAGGTATCGAACACTTCCTGGCCTCGAGTGGCAGCGTCCGTTTTGCGCAAGCCGCATCCGGAAAGGCCCAAGCCGGCGATCAGGAGAAGAAGCGCCCAAATCGTGGGTTGATTTCCAACGAAGGTTTGAATTTTGCGCATGTTCAATCGCAAGGACACTGTCAAGGCGCGGATACTAGCAGCACGCAAAATCGAACACAAGCAGAACTTGCACGAAATGCCGGCCTAAATTCAGCGGCTTCAATACAAAAGAAATAACCAGAACGTTTAACACTTCCTGGGAAAATGCGCCATGACCCGTGTCACAAAAAGCGCATTATTTGGGGACGACGGCGATGCGCTGCAGGCGCTCGCCAAGGCTGTTGTGTTCCTCGCGGATCTCTTCAGGCATGCGATCGCCGAATTTTTTGAAAAATTCTCCAACGTCGGCATGTTCCTTTGCCCAATCGGCGGAGTCGACGCGCAGCAATTCGTTCATGGTTTCGCGGGAAACGTTGATGCCGTCGAGGGTAATCGCGTTCGCGGTTGGGACGGCGCCAATGGGAGTTTCGGTCCCCGCGGCCCTTCCTTCGATCCGCTCGAGCATCCATTTCAGCACGCGGGCATTTTCCCCAAAGCCCGGCCACAGGAATTTTCCGTCAGCGCCCTTGCGGAACCAGTTCACATGGAAAATCTTCGGCGGGTGGGGGATTTTCTTTCCCATTTCGAGCCAATGGCCGAAATAATCGCCCATGTTGTAACCGCAGAAGGGAAGCATGGCCATCGGGTCGCGCCGCGTGACGCCCACCGCTCCCGTGATGGCCGCGGTCGTTTCCGAAGCCATCGTCGCCGCGACGTAAACCCCGTGCTGCCAGTTCATCGCTTCATACACGAGGGGAGCCAGGCGCGCGCGGCGTCCGCCAAAAATAAATGCGGAGATGGGCACTCCGGCCGGATCTTCCCAGCGCGGAGAAATCGATGGTGCTTGAATGGCCGGCACGGTGTACCGTGAATTGGCCTGCGCCGCGGGGCCGTTGGATGGTGCCCATGCGCGCCCCTGCCAATCGAGCATGCCGGAGGGGACAGCTTCACTCATGCCTTCCCACCACGGCTCGCGCTGCGGAGTCATCGCGACATTCGTAAAGATCGTATTTTTCTTGAGCGCCATCATCACGTTCGGATTTGTTTTTTCGTTCGTGCCGGGAGCTACGCCGAAAAATCCGGCTTCGGGGTTAATGGCGTGCAAATATCCGTCCGAGCCGACCTGCATCCAGGCAATATCGTCGCCCACGGTCCACACGCGATAGCCTTCATTTTCAAGGGCCGAAACCATCATGGACAGGTTGGTCTTGCCGCAGGCGCTCGGAAACGCAGCCGCCATGTAGGTCACTTTTCCCGAGGGGTCTTCCAGGCCCAGGATGAGCATGTGTTCGGCCATCCAGCCTTGTTCGCGAGCCATCCAGCTGGCGATGCGCAATGCGAAACACTTTTTCCCCAGCAGCGCATTGCCTCCGTAGCCGGAACCAATGCTCCAAATCAATTTTTCTTCGGGGAAATGCGCGATGTAGCGGCGGTCAGGACTCAAATCCCCCAGGGAATGAAGCCCCGGGACAAAATCCGAGGAACTGCCCAGGCGGTCCAGCGCAACCTTGCCCATGCGGGACATGATGCGCATGCTCGCGACGACATAAGCGCTGTCGGTGACCTCCACTCCTATGCGGCTTTGCGGCGAAGCAGTCGGACCCAGGATGTACGGAACAACGTACATCGTCCGGCCTTTCATCGAGCCATCGAACAATCCGCCGAGGGTCTTTTTCGCTTCGGCCGGCGCCAACCAATTGTTGGTTGGTCCCGCGTCTTCGCGATTCTGCGTGCAGATAAACGTTACTTTTTCCGTGCGGGCCACGTCCGTGGGATCGCTGCGGTGGAGCATGCAGTTCGGGTAGGTTTTCTCATTCAGAGGAAACGTTTGACCCTCGCGGAGCAATTGCTCCTCAATGCGCGCGGCTTCCCCTTCCGATCCATCGCACCATTGAATTTGCGCGGGGCGCGTCAAGCGCGCAACCGAATCCACCCACTGTTCAAGGGGCGTCGACACGAAACCTCCTCCAGATTATTCGGCATGCCAGCGGAAGACTTGATGGCTGGAGCGACACTGAGCAACGAATCAGGAAGCAGACACACACCGAAGCAGAAAGTCTAAGACACGGATGCAGCAAACGCAAGATGTCGGCAAAAGCGATTGTGCCGGGGAACAACAATTCGATTCTGTTCGCATTCGAAACTACAGGCGGTAAAGCCACATTGAATTGAGGCCGATGAAGAAGGAAACAGCGCCGAAATTCATTTCTACGCCGTTGCAAAGGGCGCTAACATCAATTGGCGCCCGCCCGGCCTGCGGTACAGGGAGGCCAAGTGACGGGCGATTGCAAACATCGCCCCTTCCCACTGGAGTTATCCTGCGGCCTCAGTAGTAGTTCAGCAGGCCTTGTGACATACATCACAATCGCCTGTGCGGGTGGTCACAGATGAAAACATGGCAGCTGTGCCAAAAATGTACCTGCACGTTATCCGGTATACAACTCTCAGTACTCTGCGAGGGAAAAATGTTCGAAAGAATCACCAGAAAATACAGAGTTGGCGCCATTGCACTTCTCCCGTTGTTCCTGTTCGCCCTCCCTCATTCCGCGGCAGCGCAGGCAGACGCTCAGAAACTGTTCGACACGAATTGCGCTAAGTGCCACGGCCCTGACGGGAGCGGAAATACGGTGGTCGGAAAGGCGGTGGGAGCCAAGGATCTGGGTTCCGCTGAAGCAAAGAAGCTGACCGACGCCGAGATACGAACGCAAATTGATCAGGGCAAAGGAAATATGCCTCCTTTTGGGGGAACCCTGAACAAGGCGCAGATTGACAGTTTGATTCCAATCGTCCGCGGGTTCGGCAAGAAACCAGCGGCCGGCAAGAAGCCAAGTTAAGGCCCCTGTTCAGGGTGCCTTTCAACTAGCTGCCATCATTCCCTAATGAACGGCCCGTGGCGGGGGGTGGACCGGTAAAGATCCTCCCCCGGCCCCGGCAAGCGGTCACTGAGCCGCTCCAGTAGAGGTGTGTCGATTTTTGAATCTTTGGACGAAGAGGAGAAAGGGGAGAAATACTCATGAATGATCAAAAGAAGTGGTTACACTCAATATTTATTGCCGGGGCATCCTTCATTCTGTTCATCGGTTTATTCCTGCAGGTGCCGACGGCTTCAGCGATCCCGAGCTACGCGCGGCAGACCGGGTTTCCATGCAAGTCCTGCCACTATATGCCACCGGAATTGACGCCACTCGGACGGGCGTTCAAGCTGAATGGCTACACGATGACAGGGAAACCGACGGTCACTTCGCCCGGCAAGGGAAACGAGAGCCCTCTCAACATCCTGGAGTCTTTCCCCCTTTCGGTCTTATTTGATACTTCCTTCACATCGTTAAGATCACCGCAGCAGGTCCCTCAATCGTCTGGAAGCCCGCTGCCGGCGCAGAACGGCAGTTTTCAGTTTCCGCAGCAAGCCTCACTCTTTTTGGCGGGCGCGTGGGCCACGCATGTTGGCAGCTTCGTGCAGGTGACCTATACCAGCCAGGGCGACCATTTCACCTGGGATAACTCCGACATCCGTTACGCCAACGCCACGAAACTGTTCAAGAAAGATCTGGCATTTGGAATCACATTGAACAACAACCCCACCATGGAGGACCTCTGGAATAGTACCCCGGCATGGGGCTTCCCCTGGGTGGGCAGTGATTGGGCGCCCGGACCGACCGCCGGCGCTATCATCAACGGCGGACTTGCAGAGGACGTTGCGGGAATCGGCGGGTACGCCATGTGGGACAACCACTTGTATTTTGCCGGAACCGTTTACCGCTCGGCGCACATTGGCGCTGCGCAGCCGAATACCGGGGTGGGTGCCGGCGTTAATATTCGCGGAGTCGCTCCGTACTGGCGATTGGCCTGGCAGCAAAATTCAAAGAACAATAACCTTATGGTGGGCACCTACGGCATCCACATGAAATCGACGCCAAACGGCATCACCGGCCTGGAAGACGGCTATACCGACTGGGCTGCCGATTTCCAGGACGACTTGACCATTCCTAAATTCAGGGGAGATGTGGTCTCCTTCCGAGGCTCGTATATCCGCGAAAATTCGTCGCTTCTCTCCACTTTCACGGGCGATGGAGCGTCCTTCGTCCAGCATCACCTCAATACTGTGCAAGCCAACGCGGAGTACCATCTTGGCGACAAATACTCGGCCACCGTAGGATATTTCGCCGTAACCGGAACTCCTGATCCGTTGCTCTTCCCGGCGGGCCCCCTGTCCGGCAATGCGAACGGTGACCCACGCAGCGCTGGATTCATCGGCAATATTTCGTGGTGGCCCGTACAGAACATTGGACTCACGCTTCAATACACGGGGTACACGCGATTTAACGGGGCCGCCACAAACTATGACGGAGCGGGACGGAATGCCGGTTCAAACAACACGGTATATCTGGTCGCGCGATTCGTTTTCTAGGATCTTCAGAAAGCAATGGCTGGCTTTTCGAACTTGATTCCAGGCATCAATCAGCTGGCCGGGTTCCGCGTGCTACTAGCTGGATCCGGCCGCTGCGATCTTGCCCCGGGCACGCGCCGCTCGCTGTTGTTATGGCGCTCGGAATGGAATTGCGATGAATGACGTCCATCAATTGTTTCAAGCTTTCGTTGCCCCTGCTATTTTCGTTTCCGCGGAGGGGCTCCTGCTTCTGTCCCTCAATGTGCGCTTGATGGGAATCGTCAGCCGTCTGCGGTCCTACCTTCACGAGAAACATCACGCCGTGAAGCAAGGCCGGCTGGCCGAGTCGGAGGCCTACGCGTGCCAGATTGCTTCGATAGAAAAGCGGGCTGAAATGATTCGCCGTGCATTTGTGCTCACGCTCTATGGATTGATAGGAACAATCGCCGCCTGTCTCCTGCTTGGGGCGGGCCTGTACTGGAAATGGGCAGAATCAGCGGCCGCTATTGTTTTCGTTCTCTCCATACTTATCTTGTTAGGCGGGATGGTCTACTACGCTGGAGAAGTCCGGGTCGCGCTCAGTTCGGTGCGGGATGAAGCCGCGGACTCGCGATTTATGGATGTTCAGGACGAAGCAGATGTTTCAGAGGAGCAGGAAGTTCGACACGGCATGTAATTTAGTTTCAGGTGGCGCGAGTTTCAGCCTGCGGGGATTGGCCGGAGCAGGTCCGTGCTTGCCACAATTAGAATCCGCTGGCTGAAGCCCACGCCACTTGGGTCCATCAACCGCCGCCTGATTTTACCTTGGATGTTTCCGTGCCGAGCTTCGCCGCGATCGCGGCGCGGATTTTCGGCAATGCGGCGCGCGCGGCCGCTTCGCCCGCGGCGATCAGTTCAGAGGTTTTGTCGAAATCATCCCACAGAAAATCTTTTACCACTGGCTCGATGATAATATCCGCCGCCGCCCTCCATTCGAGGTCCGCGTGCCTTTGCAAAATAGCGAAGGAAAGGCCGATCACGTCCACGATGCTGGAGGGCGTGCGGTTATTGGCGGCTTCCAGGAACACTGCAATTACGATGTCCGCCCCAATGCTCCGAGCCGCGTCAACCGGGACTGGCGCGGCAAGGAACCCATCCACGAGCATGTGCCCATCGATCTCAACCGGTACGAACATTCCGGGATACGCGCAAGAGGCTCGAAGGGCCGGGCCCAGCGGTCCGTGGGAGAAATAGACCGGCTTGCCCGTGCCCAAGTCGGTCGCAGCGATCGCCAGCGGAATCTTCAAGTCTTCAAATGTACTCACGCCAAGATATTTTCGCGGGTAGTGCTCCAGCTTCTGGTTCGAAGCGAGACCCATCCAGGAGAGCTTCCAGCTTCCGAAATCCTTAAAACGAGTGGCCCGGGCCTGCTGTTCAATTTCCGGAATGGTATGGCCGCTGGCGTAGGAAATGGCCAGCAAGGCTCCGGCGCTGGTCCCAGTCAGGTAATCGACCGGGATGTTTTCCTCTTTGAGGATGCGCAGGACGCCGAGATGGGCGATTCCGCGCGCGAAGCCACCGCCCAGCGCGACTCCGATGCGGGGCCGCTCTGGCGGCGTAGACGCGGACGGCTCGGTATAGGCGAATTCACGGACACGTTCGACCGCGGTCTGAAGCCAGGTCAGAACCTTTTTTTTGTTGCTCTCGGCCATTGTCGGAATATTACTAGGTTAACGCTAAAAAGGGTCCCCGGCATTTATCGTTGACCCCGGATTGTCGGTTCTGTAACCTGCATGGGCAACCGGTCCTGTCCGATTCCGTCTGATCCCTCTGAAAAGAGGGTGGATTAGGGTTTTCACTGCGGGTCTAAGCTAACAGACATGGCCAAAAGAGCGATCGAAAAAGTCGTGGTTTTGGGAGCGGGCACGATGGGCGCGCGCATTGCCGCGCACGTTGCCAATGCCGGCGTCTGGTGCGCGCTGCTGGATATTGCTCCGGCGCAGCTTACTGCCGAGGAACAGAAGCGCGGGCTGACCCTGGAAAGCCGCAACGTACGAAACCGCATCGTTGGCGCGGGACTAGCTGCCGCCGTCAAGGCACGTCCCGCAGCGTTTTTCAAGCGGGGCCTCGAGAATCGCATCATTACGGGTAATTTCGAGGACGACTTGAAACTTTGCGCCGAGGCGGACTGGATCGTCGAAGTTGTCGCCGAAAATCTCGAAATCAAGCGGGCGCTACTCTCCCGCGTCGCGCAATTTCGCAAGCCTGGCACGATCGTCACAACGAATACCTCCGGCCTGCCCGTGCGCAGCATCGCCGAAGGGATGCCTGAGGAGTGGCAGGAGCACTGGGCGGGGACGCATTTCTTCAATCCGCCGCGCTATTTGAAACTCGTCGAAATTATTCCGGGAACGAAGACGCGGCCAGAGGTGATCGAAACGCTTACGGAGTTCTGCGACCACAAGCTCGGCAAGGGCGTCGTGGTCGCCAAGGACACGCCGAATTTCATCGGCAATCGCATCGGAACGTTTTCCATGCTGAATGCGATTCGGCTGATGAACGAACTCAGCATGACGTTCGAGGAAGTGGATGCCTGCACGGGCCCCGCGCTGGGCTGGCCGAGGTCGGCGACGTTTCGCCTTGCGGATATTGTCGGCATCGACGTCCTGCTGCACGTGATCCGCAACATTTACGAAAATATTCCGGATGACGAATCGCGCGAACTCTACCGCGTCCCGCCGCTCATCGAGGAGATGGCTCGGCGCGGCTGGCTTGGCGACAAGACGGGGAGCGGCTTTTACAAGCGCGTGAAGAAATCCGGCGGCGAATCCGAAATCCTCACGCTCGATCCCGTGAAAATGGAATACCGCTCTCAGCAGAAGGCGCGTTTTGCGTCCGTTGAAGCGGGGAAGGCTATCGAGAACACGCGCGAGCGCCTGCGCATGCTGGTGAGCCCCGTGCTCGAAGGAAAAGAGGGCGACAAGGCGCAGAAATTTATCTGGGGCGTGATTTCCGGCATGTGCCTCTACGCCGCCCGCCGCGCGCCCGAAATCGCGGACTCAATCGTGGATGTGGATCGCGCGATGCGCTGGGGCTTTGCCTGGGAGCTCGGACCGTTCGAGTCATGGGACGCCATCGGCGTTGAGCCGATGGCCAGGCAGTTGGAAAAAGAGGGCAATGCGTTGCCGGCGCTCGTCACGGAACTTCTTTCTTCCGGGAAGAAATCGTTCTATGAGTCGTCGCGTGGCGAGACGTCTTATTTCGATTTTGCCGGAAAATCCTACAAACCCCTCCAGCAGCCCGAGGGAATTGTTATTTTGAAATCGCTCAAGGAGCGCGCCAAAGAGATCGACAAGAATCCCGGCGCGAGCCTGATCGATCTGGGCGACGGCGTGATCTGCTGCGAGTTCCACTCCAAGATGAACGCCATCGGCGGCGACCTGCTGGCCATGATTCACAGGGGCCTCGCGCGCCTGCGCGCCGATTTCGACGCAATGGTGATCGCGAATCAAGGCGAGAATTTTTCCGCCGGCGCCAACCTGATGCTCATCCTGATGACCGCGCAGGAGCAGGAGTGGGAAGACCTGCACCTCGCCGTGCGCCAATTCCAGAACACCACGCTCGCGATAAAACATTCGCCGAAGCCGGTGGTCGTCGCGCCGCAAGGCCTGGCGCTTGGCGGCGGATGCGAAGTGGTGCTGCATGGCACGCGCATCCACGCCGCCGCGGAAGCCTACATCGGCCTCGTCGAAACGGGCGTCGGCCTGATCCCGGCCGGCGGCGGCACGAAGGAAATGATTATCCGGGCGAACGAACGCGCCGAAGGCGAAGAGGACCTCGACCTCTTCCACGCGCTCAAGCCTGTGTTTGAAAACATCGCCATGGCCAAAGTATCTACGAGCGGCGAAGAAGCGCGCGACCTGGGCTATTTGCGCCGCGCCGACCTGGTCGCCATGAACCTCGACCGGCTGGTGGCCGACGCGAAACAAACCGCGCTCGGCCTCGTCCGCGGCGAATGGCGGCAAACCGCGCCCCCGCCGGACGAGCCCTCGATACGCGTACTCGGCCAGGAATTCAGCGCCGCCGCGAAGCTCGCCATCTACATGATGCTCGGCGGCGAATATATATCGGAATACGATGCATTGGTCGCCCGCAAGCTCGGCCACGTCCTGGCCGGCGGCGCGCTCACGTCCTCGCAACTCGTGAGCGAACAGTATCTCCTCGACCTCGAGCGCGAAGCCTTCGTCTCCCTCTGCGGCGAACGCAAAACCCAGGAGCGCATCGCCCACACCCTCAAGACCGGCAAGCCCCTGCGGAATTGACAAATTGCGCGCCGGATTGCATTGGCCCTCACGAACGGCTGCCCCCCAAACTGCGGGCGGCCTCTACAAGACCAACTGCGATCGGCGACGAACGGGTCTGTATAGGACTCTCCGTCCCGTTCACGGTGAACGCTCAGGGTGAACCGTGCATTTCGGGACGGAGAGGGCGCGGTTTTCTGTTCCCATCGCAAATCATCATATACTCGGGGTGTGCGAATCCCGTGAGACTGACTATCCGCATTATCGCTAGGGCTTTGTTCCGTGCAGGTGGATTAGGCGTACTGACGCTGAGCGCGGCTGATTCGTCGCCTCTTGTGGTGCCGGTGGGCAATGACCTGCTCGTGCTGGCGCTGAGCGCGCGCTATCACGATCGCATGCTGTACTACGCGGTGATGGCCACGGTGGGATCGCTGATCGGGTGCCTTGCGACGGTCTGGATCAGCAGGAAGGGCGGCGCGCGGTTGTCGAAGGTTGCGTCGAGCGAACGCATGGGCAATATTCAAAGACTCGTGCAGAAGCGAGCCGGGGGAATGCTAGTGGCGGCTTCGCTCCTGCCGCCGCCATTTCCATTTACGGCGATTGTGGCGGCTGCGGCGGCGTTCAAGTATCCATGGAAGAAACTCTTCAGTTTTGTGGGCGCGGCAAGATTCGCGCGCTTTTTGATCGAGGGCGCTCTGGCGATTCACTATGGGCGGTGGATCATCCGCCAGGCGAGATCGCAAATCCTTGAAGACGTGATGATCGCGCTCATCGTGATTTCGATCGGCGCGAGCGTCGTTTCCATTTATCAGTGGAGTGAAAAGAACAAGCGGACAGCCCAGCAGGCGGCGTAACGTGAGGGCCTTTGGTAAGACACGCTTCAGCCTGTCGCTTTTCCTCTCCGCGAGCGAAACGAAACCCGACAGGCTGAAGCCCGTCCTACTGAGGCCGCGGCGACTCAATCGACACGTTTTTCAGGGTATGAGCGACTGCATCGTTCGCGACAACTTCGTTTCGGCTGTGGTCAGTGATCGAGTCATACAGGAGTTGCGCCGGTTCGGTGTTTAGTTCCCGGTTGTATTCAGCGGTGATTTCAGAGGCCATCCGCTCGAGTGTCTTGTTGGACTCGGTATTCAGATCCGCGCC
>Ga0070731_10002760_pt1 | contig 16361 bp, 17 predicted proteins | sample Coa_R1_2_FD_66448 | JGI IMG/M metagenome (GOLD analysis project Ga0070731, IMG submission 66448) | Surface soil microbial communities from Centralia Pennsylvania, which are recovering from an underground coalmine fire - Coalmine... | ecosystem: Environmental > Terrestrial > Soil > Unclassified ...
AAGCCATGCAGGACGTCGCTCGCGACATGACGCGCGATCGCGTCGAACTCGACATGCTGGGTGAGCAGCTCCCGAAGTGGCGTCGCGTCGAGCAGGTGATTGGACCACGTGTTCGGCCGCAGCACGCCGGCCAGCGTGATGTCGCGTAGCCAGCCAGTCCCGATCGAGAAGAGCGAGAGGGCATCGGTGCGCATCACCGAGTCGATCCGAAGCCCGCTCCAGAGCGCCGCCAGCCCGTTGGTCGCCTCCACCATTCGATCCGCTCTCGACGCCAGGTAGGCCGCGTTGATCGACCCCGCGGAGATCCCCGTGACCACGTCGAATGGCGGCCGATCCCCGAAACGGGTTCCCGGAATCTCCGCCAGACCCTGCAGCACGCCCGCCTGATACGCGCCGCGCGCTCCACCGCCGACCAACACCAATCCCGTTCTCGCGATCGCCCTCATGGTGTCCTGCATCACACGAGCGTACCGGTGCCGAACGCTCGGCACGAGTGCCGAGCGTTAGGCACCTACGGATGCTGGTGTGACGGCCGGGCCGGCCGAGTTCAATGCTTGAGCTTCAGCTTCACGCCGTCGACCCCGAGCGCCAGGCTCGCCCCCTGCGTCGTCGAGACGAGGTTCACCCGGACCCCGTTCTGGTTCTTCATCGCGAGCACGCCGGCGCCTCCACCGGCCGTCCCCTCGGCGGCTACCGCGGTGTAGGTCCCGTCGAAGTCCTGGAGCTTCTTCAGGTTGTAGACCTTTCCCGACGCGTTCATCTTCGTGACGCCCACGTCGCCGACGTTGAAGCCCTCGGCCTCGATCGGGTACCTCTTGCCGCGATACGTGAGCGAGCCGTGTCCCCAGCTCACGCCAGCGCCCGCGGCGACCGAGCCGCCGCTGAGCTCGAGCGTGGCGGCCGGCTTCGCGCCCTTCGCGGAGACGACCACGGCACTGAGACCCACCGCTGCGACGGCCACCAATCCGACGATCACGTGCTTCATCTCCATCCTCCTTGTCCCGACCTCGGTCGTGGACGTGGACTCGGCGTGCAACCGCGATACCAGTGCGAAGCCGCGTGCTACCGGCTCCCGTCGCGGCCGCCCGTGACGGCCGGGCGACGTCGTGCCGACGGGCCGGCGCTCGACGCGGCGGGGAGTACGACGTGGCTCCGGCGAGACGCCCGAGCCGCTATCGGCTGGACAGCGGGTGATCCGGCGCCGGATAGACGTCCTGCGAGGTGCACTCGCCCGCGTGCCAGGTGTACGTCCAGCCCTGGAACTCACCTTCGCGGGCACACGCCTCCTGGGTGAACTGCTCTCGACAGTCGCCGTACGAGCAGCAGCATCCCGCGGGCTCCTCTGGTACCGCGGCCACCCGCGCGGTCGACGCGGAGCACGCCGCCACCAAGGCGAGCAGGAGGAAGTGGGCTCTTACGAGCATGCGCATCGGCGTTCACCCAATCCGGGCCCGGGCGCGACGTTCTCGCCCGCTGCGCGTGAATGTGACCGTCTGGCAGTTCACGACGACGACTGCCCGGCGTGGCAGCAACGCTGCGGCCATCTCCTCCTGGCGGATCAACCGCCGAAGACGACGCCTCGCGACCCACCGCATACGCCACCGTCCGATCGAAGACGCCAGTGTTCGGAGCGTGTTCATGACTGAGTGTTCCTCCCGAACGTGCCGGATCGTGTGTGGAACGAACGCCTCGACGCCGAGTCGGTCCAGCGCCCGATTGATCTCCCTCAACGTCATGGGGTGCACCCGACCTCATCGCTGGCGCTGCTGCGGATCGTGCTCACGAGGTCCTGCAGCGCGAAGCGGACGATGAACCGTCGCAGCTTCCAGCGTGTGATGCCGAGGAGCGCCGCGGCCTGGCGCTGGTTGCCCCGCGTGAGGGTCAACGCATCGATCACGTGCCGCTTCACCGTGTTCTCGAGAGTCTCGAAATCGCTTGCTTCCATGGCCTTCGGTCCTGACCACCATCACGGGTCTGACGCTCAGCAGTACACCGGGTATACGCCGCTGACGCGCGCCTGGATGGAGTCGACCCCGCCCGCTGCGCCGGCGATCTCGATCTCGTGCGCGAACAGGATGACCTTCTGACCGCTGTCGAAGTCGACGGTGAAGAGCTCGCGGCCGAGGTTCTCACGCTGCGAGACGAGCGTACCCGGCGTGGACCGCCGGACGATTCCGCCCGGCAATACGATCGTGCGCGTCGACCGGCACCGTGTCCCTGGAATGATCGACATGGACCTTCTCCTCTTCTGATTCAGGCGCGCGAAACCGAGGCGAGGTCGAAGCGGGAACCCTTGAAGGCTCCGCCGAGCCGCACGTGACCCCGGTTCACCATGTAGACGACCGTCGCGATCAGTTCGGCGTCGGAGCGTGCGTACTCCGCGACCGCGTCCACGAGATCGAGCAGCGTGGTCGTTCGTGCCATTGCCGTACCCTCCGCTCTTGATGCTTAGGCAACTTCGGTGCCAGGCTTCGGAACCGGCCGGCCGGCGCGGGTGGAGCGCTCCGTGTCGAGCCTTCGGCACCCCTGCCGAACGGCGGGCAGAGAGGACCGCCTGGCCACATCCAACCGCCGTGTTCCGACGCTCAGAGAATTGGCGCGTCGGTTGCTCCGTCCACATCACATGGACGCACGTCGGCTCGCGGAAGACCAAGGAGCGCTCGCGCGCATTTCCGCGGACCGAGGGAGGAACATCGAATGGATACGGTCGATTCTCGCGCGCTGCCGCCGCTCTTCGTGAAGGCGATCGCCGCGACGGGCCTGCTGGTCGTCGCCTGCTCCCCCGCGCGCGCGGGGAGCCCGGAGCTGTGCGACCAGTTTCACCGCGAGTGCACCGAGGCGCGGGCAGCGGGCTACGAGGACGTCGGCATCTGCCACGTCGAGCGGCTCGAGTGTTCGGCGGATGGGGATGCCGACACGCGCGGCGTGAAGCGGTCGCACGAGCCGCGGGACGACGAGCGCGCCGATCCCGAACGCTCCTACGGAGAGCGCGACGTCGGCCCGTGAAGGCTCGAAGATGGCGCTCGACGGCTTCTGGCTGCTGTTCTGTCTGGCCTTGATCCTGATCGAGGACGGCTGGCTCTAGCCGCGTCGCGTCGTCACGCCATCGTGTGCCGCGCAGGTGTGGCTCTCGCGTTCCGTCTCGATCGAGGCCGCGTCCGTCCGCAGCCGGACGCCGTCGCCTCCGAGGAACGGCTCGAGTCGCTGTAACTCCCGCGCCGGCAGGTACGCGTACCGCGCGGGCCTCGACCTCGCGCAGGTGCTCCGTTCGGTCGCGGGCGGCGGGGCGGCTTCGTGGTCGCTCTCGACCTACGGCCTGCGCATGCTGAGCGGCGACCTCGACCCCGGCTTCCTCGTGGAGCACTTCGTCAAGGACATGGGAATCGCGCTCGCCGAGGCGCGACGGATGAACCTCTCGCTTCCCGGCCTCGCCCTCGCCGAGCACCTCTACGTCGCGCTTATGGTACAGGGCCCCGTCTCGGCACGCATTCGCTCATCCTGGCCGCTGGCTCGCCTGTCCGACGTCGACTGGCTCGCGTGCACGACGCGCTCGTCGTAAGTGTTGAATCGAATGAGCAACTCGCGGCGCACGACGGCTGCGAAGGAGGCAACTGCATGAAGCTCTACTTTTCGCCCGGCGCCTGCTCGCTCTCGCCGCACATCGTACTCCGCGAAGCTGGGATCGAAGCGGAGCTCGAGCGGGTGGATCTGAAGACGAAGCGCACCAAGTCGAATGCGGACTTCACCGCGGTCAATCCCAAGGGACAGGTGCCCGCCCTGGTGCTCGACGACGGCGAGGTGCTCACCGAAGGCCCGGCCATCGTGCAGTACCTCGCCGACACGAAGCCCGAGGCGAAGCTCGCGCCGCCGAACGGCACGATTGAGCGCTATCGCCTGCAGGAGTGGCTGAACTTCATCACCGCGGAGCTCCACAAGTCCTTCGGTGCGCTCTTCAATCCGGCGGTCCCGGCGGAGTACAAGAAGCTCGCGACGGAGCTCATCCGCAACCGCCTCGCGTACGTCGACCAGCAACTCGGCAAGGGCGGACCGTACCTCATGGGCTCGCAGTTCACTGTCGCGGATGCCTACCTCTTCACCGTCGTGAACTGGACCAAGATCCTGAAGATCGATCTCGGCCAGTGGCGCGACCTCAAGGCGTACGTCGAGCGCGTCGCGGCACGCCCGAAGGTGCGCGAGGCCGTCAAGGCCGAAGGCCTCGTCGGGTAGCCCGATCCCACTGCCGGTGAGGAGGAAGAGCGAGCTCCATCTTCTCTCCTCCCAGCGATCGAGCGAGAAGCCCGGCCCCGAACGCCGCTGCGGCGGAGATGCGGATCATGGAGCGGGAGGTTTCGGACGAGGCGGTTTCGGCCCGAACGCTCTCGCCGTGTCGCGTTGCGGCCGCTTCGTCCGGGATATCTCCCGTTGGCGGGCGAGCTCCCTATGCCCCTGTTCCAGGTAGTCGGCGCTCGTCAGCGAGGCGAGAAGGGCGACCACGTCGTCGATCTCGGACTCGGTCAGCGCCAGCGGCTGGATGTCCTCGTCGACCCACGGATTCTGCAGGCCATGACGTCCCAGAGGGTCTCCTGCGACCCGTCGTGAAAATAGGGTCCGGTCACGAGTACGTTGCGCAGCCCTGGGGTCTTGAACGAGGCGGTATCGGACTCCTTCTTCGTGATGAGGAAGCGACCGAGCGCCGACATGTCGGTCTGAATCGCCGCACGATCGATGGCGGCAGGATCACCCGAGTCGATGAGCTGTTCGGCCCGGCGCGCCAGCGCGACGACGTCGTGGCGGATGATGCCGATGCCGATGTTGTGAAAGTCGTCGTCCATGAAGAACGTGGTGTCCCGCTCTTTCTCCGACAACGCGTGGCACTTGTTGTAGCGGCCACGGGTGTTGAAGAGATCCCAGCCGCGCTTGGCGGACTCGTCGGCGTTCGCGTCGCCAGCGATGAAGTGATCGAAGGGGGAATCGAACGAGAACTGCGTTCTCTCGTACGCCGCGATGGCGCGCAGCAGGTCGGGCCCTTGGGCGGGCGGCCGAACACGCTCCGGAAGCGGTCCTCGTAGTCCGCATGGAGAGCGCGACATCGGCCCCCCTGAGGGCTCGATGGGTTCGCTGATGGCCTTCCGGAATTCTGGCTGGTCTTCTGTCTGGTCCCGATCCTGATCGAAGGCGGTTAGCTCCAGCAGGCAGCGGCTTCAGATCATGGTGTGCCAGGTCTCGCTCTCGCCTTCGGGCGGCACCCACTCCGGCAGCGGCATCATCAGGAACGTCGACAGCGGCTCGACGTAGGGCTCGTACATCGCGCGCAGCGCGCGGAGCTTCTCGATCGACGCGGCGTCCATCCGCAGGCGGACGCCGTCCGCGGCGAGAAAAGCCTCGAGTCGCCGCTCCTCCCGCTCCGGCAGTCGATCGACGGGCTGCGGCGTGCGAGCCAGCGCGAACACGGCGCAAAGGTCCACCACCGCGTGACGCGCCATCGCGAACGTCAGGCGCGCGGCCGTGCTGGACTCGTGCTCGAGCCGCGCAATGATGAGCGCGCACGTGTCCAGAATCGCCGTCAGGGCGGCGACCCACGACTGATTGTCGTGCTGCGACCGAAAGTACGACAGCGCTGGAAACGACACGTGGCTCTCGAGCAGCTCAGCGGACCAGCGCTCCCAGTCGCGGAGCAGGTCACGAAGACCCTCGCCCCCGTCCCGGAAGTGGCGGCGCAGGAGCCGCCCGGCCGTCGGCGGCGACCCTGCCCGGGCGTCGAGCATCGAGATGCTGACCTCGCGGCGCGAGAACGCCTGCGAGATGAGCGGGACGTATCCGATCACGACCGCGAGGAAGAAGAAGCCGAGCCCGCACTCGAGGGCGGTGAGCGCCCGCGCGACGGACGTGCGCGGGGTCACGTCTCCGAGGCCGAGCGTGAAGAACGTCGTGGCACTGCCGTACAGATCGACGCCGAACCCCGCTACGCCGTTCGCGTCCCACAGCTGCGGTCCGAGGCCCCAGTGGAGCAGCCCGAACGCGACGACGAGACCGAAGGCCCAGAGCGCGATCAGCAGCAGGAGGGAGAGCGGCCCGAAGACCGTGAGGACGTTTTCTCTCCCCCTGCCCGGCGGGAGCCTGCGCGTGGCTGCGCGTACCGGATTCCACAGGAGTCGGTAGAACGCGCGCGTCGGCCGGAACCGCCGTGCGACGCGTCGCGAGAGGACCATCGTCTGAAAGGCATCCCAGAGAATGAGCGCGGCGAGCAGCGCGCCTGCGATGACGGACAGCACGTGCATCGCGACGTCCTCATCCCGGCCGGGAGTCGGATCCCTGTCGCGCCGTCGCGGTGGTCTCCCAGCCCCCGCCGACGGCCTTGTAGAGAGCGACGAGTTGCAGCGCGACATCGCGCTGCGTCTGCGCGAGCGAATCCTCGGACGTGAAGACCGCCTGCTCCGCGATGAGGACGGTGAGGAAGTCCGTGAGCCCCTGGGTGTACAGGTTGCGCGCCAGCTCCGCGGCACGCGAGTTCGCGCGCACGGCGTTCTGGAGCTGGTCGCGGGTCGCCTGCTCGTGCGAGAACGCGACGAGCGCATCCTCGACGTCCTGGAACGCCTGGAGCACCGTCCCCGCGTAGGCCGCGAGGAGCTCCTGCTGGGCGGCCGTCTGGAGCGCGATGTTGGCGCGGATCCGACCGCCCTCGAAAACCGGCCACGTGATGCTCGGGCCGATCGCGAGCGCGCGGCTGCCCCAGTCGAAGAAGTCCGACGTGCGGAGACTCTGGAGCTGCGCCGCGCCGCTGATGAAGAAGCGCGGAAAGAGGTCGCGGGTGGCCACGCCGATCTGGGAGGTCTGGGCCGCGAGCTGGCGTTCGGAGCGCGCGACGTCCGGCCGACGGAGTAGCAGCTCGGAGGGGAGACCGACGGCAACCTCCGCTGGCGGTATCGGGATCGGTGCGACCGCCGTGAGCTCTTCCTGGAGCGCCATCGGCGGTTCTCCGATCAGGACCCCGAGCACGTGCATCGACTGCGCCGCCTGCTGCTCGAGGAGCGGGATCGTCGCGGCCGTCGTCGCGACCTGCGCTGCCGCGCGCTGGACGTCGATCTCGGGCGCGAGCCCCGCGTTGAGCAGCCGCCGCGTCAGGTCGAGCGTCCCCTGCTGCGAGGTGACGTTCTGCTTCGCCAGCCGGATCCGCTCCTGGAGGCTTCGATACGTGACGTAGTCGAACCCGACCTCCGCGAGGAGCGACACGACGAACGCGTTGCGGTCGTCCATCGCCGCCTCGACCGTCCGGTCGGCCGCTTCGATCGACCGCCGGATGCCGCCGAAGACGTCGATCTCCCAGTTCGCGTCGAAGCCCGCCTGGAACAGGTCGATGGCTTTCCCGCCGAACGAGAGAGACGTGCCGTTCTTGCTCGCGTGCTCGCGCGCGTACGATGCGGACGATCCCACCTGCGGCCAGAGGTCTGCCGCTGCGATCCGGCGCTGCGCGCGGGCTTCGACGACGCGCGCCTCGGCCTGCTTGAGGGTGAGGTTCTGCGCGACGGTGCGCTCGATGAGCGACGTGAGGAGCCGGTCGTCGAAACTGGTCCACCAGGCGGTCGGCGTGCCGCCGGCGACGGCGTCGCTGCGTCCGTCGGGCGCCGCGGTGGGCGCGAGCTCACCGAAGGACGGCGGCGTCGAAGTATCCGGCCGTCGATAGTCCGGCCCGACCATGCAGCCGCCCGCGCCGACGATGGTGGCGAGGAGGACGATCGCCCGGCTCGTCATGACGTCGGCGCGACGGGCTTCGCGGGGGCCACCCGGCTTCCGTCCGCGACGTTCGGTGACAGCCCGGTGGCGAGCACGTCGGTCGGCGCGAGCCCGGACAGCACCTCCACGGTGTTCCCGTAGTCGTGACCGATCTGAATCGCCCGGTAATGGAGGGTGCCGTCCGGGTCGACGAGCGCCACCCGTACGCCGTTCGCGTCGACGAGGAGGGCGCTCTCCGGGATCACCAGCGGCGGGCTCAGCCGCTGAATCCTGAACCGGACGGTGGCGTAGCTTCCCGACAGCAGCAGCCCTTCGGGGTTCGGCACGTCGACCTCGGTGAGGAGCGTCCGCGACGTCGGGTCGATTGCGCCGGCGGTGCGCGTCACCTTCCCCGTGAAGACGCGCCCGGGGCGCTCGCGCACGCTTACCTTGGCGGACTCGCCCACCTTGATGTCCGGTGCGTTCGCCTGCGGCACGTACACGAAGATGCGGAGGACGTCGACCTGCGCGAGGCTGAAGAGCATCGTCGTGCCCGCGGTCGAACCTGCGGTGATGAGCGAGCCAGGATCGACGTTGCGCACGGTGATGACGCCGTCGAAGGGCGCATACACTTTCTGGTAGCTCTGGAGCTCGAGCAGGCGGTGGACGTTCGCGTCGTCCGCATTCACCGTGGCACGTGCGGCGTCGACGGCCTTCTCCGCGGTGGTGGTGGCGGAGGTCCGCTCGTCGATCTGCTGCTTCGAGACCGTGCCCGGTCCGGCGCCGACGTAGCGCTGGAGAGTCGTCCGGGCGAGCGCGAGGTCCGCCTCGAGCTTCACGACGTTCGCCTTGTCCTGCGCCATCGTCGCGATCGCCTGCATGAGCTGCTGGTCGACCTCGGGCGTGTCGATGTCGGCGAGGATCTGTCCCTTGTTGACGCGGTCGCCGATGTCGACGTAGCGCGCGTTCAGGTAGCCATTGGTGCGCGCCCAGATGCCGGTCTCGAGGATCGCCTGCATGCTCCCCGGCAATGGCAGCTCGATCACCTCCGGCGCGCGCTGCGGGCTCACGGTCGTCACCATCGGCAGCTGCTGTGCCACCGTGGTCGCCGCAGCGCGGAGGCGATAGCGCAGCACGAGGCGCGGCACGACGCCGACCAGGAAGAGGACGGCGAAGAGAGCCCCCACGGCGACGAGGGCGCCGCGGACACGGTGGTCCGGAACGGTCTGCGGGGCGGGCACGACGACACGTTCCGGAACGCTCATTCTCGCAGCTCCTCTGGTACCTCGCTCACCACGGCCTTGCGGCGCAGGACGCTATAGACCACGGGCACGAAGAGGAGCGTGGTGAACGTCGCGAGCATCAGACCGCCGATGACGACGCGGCCGAGGGGCGCATTCTGCTCGCCGCCCTCGCCGAGGCCGAGCGACATCGGCAGCATCCCGAGGATCATCGCGAGCGCGGTCATGATCACCGGGCGGAGGCGAGTGGTCCCCGCCGCCATGGCGGCGTCGTGCGCATCGAGGTTCTTCTCCGCGCGCTCCTCGTTTGCGAACTGGATGACGAGGATCGAGTTGCTGGTCGCGACGCCGACGCACATGATCGCGCCCATCAGCGCCGGGATCGAGATGTTCGTCTGGGTGACGAAGAGCATCCAGAGCACACCCGCCATCGCGCCCGGCAGCGCCATCAAGATGATGAAGGGATCGAGCCAGGACTGAAAGTTGACCGCCATGAGTAGATAGACGAGGACCACCGCCAGCACCATCCCGCCCGCGAGCGCCGTGAAGCTCGACCGCATGGTCTCGGCCTGCCCCCGGATGGTGATGAAGGTGCCGCGCGGCAGCGTCGGCCGGATTTCGTCGACGATGCGCTGGACGGCGCTCGTGACCGACCAGAGGTCGGCACGATCGGACGCGGCGAGGACATCGAGGACGGGCTGGACGTTGTAGTGGCTGATCACGCCGGGTGCCACGGTGCGATGGATCGAGGCGAGGTTGGTGAGAAACTGGGGTTGCGGCTGGTTCGGCAGCGCGATCGGCTGGCTGCCGAGCGCTTCGACCGAGTCGACGCGGTACGGCGGCGTCTGGGTGATGACGGGATAGTTCACGCCCGTCTGCAGATTGAGCCAGTAGTTCGGTTGCGCCTGCGCCGTTCCCGAGAGCGACACGAGCAGGCTCTGCGCGACGTTCGCTTCGGTGAACCCGATCTGGCGCGCCATCCAGCGGTCGACATCGACGTTGAACTGGGGATAGCGCGGCACCTGCTGGAGGCGCACGTCCGCCGCGCCGGGGATCGCCGCGATCCGGCGAACGAGGTTCTCGGCGATCGCGACGTTCCTCGGGTCCCGCCCGACGAGCTGCACGTCGATCGGCGCCGGGAGCCCGAAGTTCAGTATCTGCGACACGATGTCGGCGGGCTGGAAGAAGATGGTCAGGTCCGGAAAGCGCTTCCCGAGGAGCGTGCGCAGCGTTTCGGCATAGGCGGCCGTCGAGCCGTGCTCGGGCTTCAGCGCGACGAGGATCTCGCCGTCGCCGTCGCTGACGAGCGACCCGTCGCTGAACGCGAGGTTGATGCCCCCGTTGGGGAGGCCGATGTTGTCGAGGATCGTGTCGATCTCGTCGGCCGGTATCGTCTGGCGGATGACGTCCTCGACCTCCGCAAAACGCCGCTCCGACTCCTCGATCCGGGTGCCCGCCGGGCAACGGACGTGCAGGCGCAGCTGTCCGGCATCGACGTTCGGAAAGAAGTCCATGCCGATCAGCCAGAACAGGCCGAGGGAAAGCGTCACGAAGCCGGCGAAGACGGCCGCGACGATCCGGCGGTGATTCAGGGCCCAGGCGAGCAGCGCGCCGTACTTCTCCCGCAGCCGCTCGAAGCGCCGGTTGAACGCCCGGTGCACGGCCCAGATGGGCCCGGCGTCCGTGACCGTCTCCTCGGCGCCCGGGGCATGGAGGTGCGCCTCGGCGGGCAGCAGGTAGCGCACCATCGTCGGCACGACGGTCCGGGAGAGGAAATAGCTCGCCAGCATCGCGAACACGACGGCCATGGCGAGCGGCGTGAAGAGGTACTTGCCGACGCCGGTGATGAACACGACGGGAACGAACACGATGCAGATGCAAAGCGTCGCGACGAACGCCGGCGTCGCGATCTGCTGTGCGCCGTCGAGGATGGCGCGGATCACGGGCTTGCCCATGGCGAGGTTGCGGTTCGTGTTCTCGATCTCGACCGTCGCGTCGTCGACGAGGATACCGACCGCGAGCGCGAGGCCGCCGAGCGTCATCACGTTGATGGTCTGGCCGAAGAGCGCGAGCGTGATGATCGACACCAGGATCGCGAGCGGGATCGACACCATGATGACGAGCGTCGAGCGCCACGAGCCGAGGAAGAGGAGGATCATGAGCCCGGTGAGGGTGGCGGCGATCACGGCCTCGCGGACGACGCCCTGGATCGACGCGCGGACGAAGACCGACTGATCGAAGAGCGGCTTGATGTTGAGCTCCGGCGGCAGCGTCGCCGCGATGCGCGGAATCGCGTCCTTCACGCGCTGGACGATGTCGAGCGTCGACGCCGTGGGCGTCTTCAGGACCGTGAGCAGCGAGGACCGCCGGCCGTCGACGTGCACCTGATTCGTCTGCACCTGGAAGCCGTCGTGGACCTCCGCGACGTCTCGCATGTACACCGTGGCGCCACCGACCTGTTTCACGGGGAGCTCGTTCAGCGTGTCGATGATGTCGGGCGACGAGTTGGTGTGGACGTTGTACTCGATCGTGCCCATCTTCGCGGTGCCGGCCGGGAGGATCACGTTCTGGCTGGCGAGCGCCGAGGAGACGTCGAACGCCGACAGCCCTTTCGCGTACATCGCCTCCGGCTGGAGGTCGACCATGATGGACCGCACCTTGCCGCCCCACGGCAGCGGCACCTGCGCCCCCTGCACCGTAGCGAGCTGGGTGCGGATGAAGTTGAGGCCGTAGTCGTAGAGCTGCTGCTCGGACAGCGTCGCCGACTCGAGCGCCAGCTGCAGGATCGGAACGTTGGACGCCGAGTACCGGATGATCAGAGGTGGCGTCGTCCCCGGAGGGAGAGTCCGGAGGAGCGTCTGGTTGATCGCCGTCACCTCCGCGTCGGCAGCGCCGATGCTGGCATCGGGCTGGAAGAAGACCCGGATCAGCCCGACGCCCGAGAGCGACTGCGACTCGATGTGCTCGATGCTGTTGACGGTCGTGGTCATCGCCCGCTCGGAGATCGTGACCATCCGGCCCTCGACCTCGGCGGGCAGAAGCCCGTTGTACTGCCAGATCACCGAGACGACGGGGATGTTGATCTCGGGGAAGATGTCGACCGGCGTCCGCGCGATCGTGAGCACACCCCCGATGCCGATCAGCAGCGCCATCACGATGAACGTGTACGGGCGGCGGAGGGCGAGGCGGACGATCCACATCGGTCAGTTCGTCACAAACGCAACTCCCGTGCCCGTCGTGCCGGTCCGTCGGCACGGCCCGCAGCCCGGAAGCCCCTCCGACGGTGCCGAGATGGCGGCAGCAATGCCGGTATGTCGGCGTGCGGCCTAGCCGCAGCTCGTCGCGCAGCTGAGCGGCCCGACGCAGCAGGTGCGGCAGTGGCCCGGAGCGAGGTCGACGGTCCAGCAGTTCGTCAGCGGCGCGTCCACGCCGAGCGGGCCGGGGGTGCCGGCGCGTATATCGACGGGCAGCACGTTGACGAGTGGCGTCGGCAAGGGGACGACTTCCTTCACCGCGGTCGTGCCGGCGGCGTCACGGTGGAAATGCACGAGCCGGGAGTCGCGATAGTAGACGAGCTCCAAGTCCATTCGGCTCGCCACGAGGACGAAGTCCGGTGCACCGTGACGCCGGACGTAGTCGCGTACGACCGGATCGCGATCGCTCTGCGCACGCAGCTCCTCGGCGCCGAGATTGCGCGCGTCGAGCACGATCCCCTGGTAGCGCGTCGCGGGTGTCGCCCGGAGCCCGCCGCAGGCGAAGAGGACGGCACAGGCCGCGAGCGCGAGCTGCCTCCGGGGGATCATCCCACGACACGCCACCCCGATGCGGGCCGCACCCGCAACGTGCGCGCGACGCGGGCGGTGTCGGACCCGAGGTCGCGCTCGTAGACGACGCCGTCGCCGCCGACGACGAACGTCATGACACCGGACGAGCGGTACTCGTCGGGGTAAGCGACGACGGTCAGGCCGCCGCTGTTCCGGACGACGAAGTGATAGCCGTGAAATGCTGCGTCGTCGGCGGTCGTATCAGTCGCGCCGTCGGCCGCGGCACGCGCGAGACGCTGGGCGTAGGCGACGATCGGGTCGTCGCTGTGCGCTGTCGTGTCTCCCTTCTTCGCCGCTGCCACCGCTGCACGGCAGACCTCGATCGCGGTCGTCTCGTCCGCTCCGATTCTCCGAAACGCGACCTCGCGCTGGCCAGCTTCGGCGTCGAAGTGGCACTGGCCCTTGCTCGATACGAGAGGGATCGGAAACGGCCAGTTCTCCGCACCGACGTACAGGACGACGGTCCCGTCCGGTTCGCGGACGAGGCGATGCATCTGCCGATACTTCTCCACGAATCGTTCGCGTTCGACCTTGTCCTGCGCTTCGTCGCCACACGAGGCGAGGCCGAGCTTGCCGTCGAGGATCGCATCGAGTGCGCGCCGATCGCCGGCCTGCGCGGCCTGGAAGAGTGCGTCCGCGGCGTCCGGCGCGGACGCGAACGTCTTCGCGTCCGCCGCGTCGGCTGCGGACCCGAATGGACCCATGACGAGTGCAGCCGCCATGAGGACCAGAACCCCGGAACGTGGAGTAGACATCGTCCCCTTCTCCTCTCGATACCGGCTCATCGGTGTCCGCCGCCGCCGTGGAAGCCGCCGCCTCCTCCTCCACCGTGGAATCCGCCCCCGCCGCCGCCGTGGAAGCCGCCGGCGCTCGAGAAGCCGCGCTGCGACATGCCCCGCGTGGCGCCGCCGTGATCGAAGCCGCTGAACGCGCCCCACTGTCCTTGGGGTGCGCTGCGTGGCGCCGCGAACCCGTGCGTCGCGCCGCCACCGAACCCGGCGGCGCTGCGCGAACCCGCGTCGCCCGGTCCGCGGTACGAGCCGAGGGTACGAGCTCCGCCCTGGCGAGCGAGGCCGCCCGGCGCGCCACCGGGGCCACGGTACGAGCCGAGGGTGTGACCCTCGCCGTCGCGCGGGAAGCCGCCTGCGCGACCCTCACCCGCTCCACGGAACGAGCCGGGGCCACGAGCCCCGCCGTCGCGCGCGAATCCGGCCCGCTCGCGAGCGAACGTCTGGCGGTTGACGAACGTCCGGCTGCGCGAGACGTACGTGTTGTGGTTGAAAACGACGGTGTGGTGGTGCCAGTCGCATCCCCAGCGGCCCCAACCCCAGCCGAAGCCGCCGAGGAAGCCGATCCCGAATCCGACGCCGAACACGAGCCCTGGCTCGGCGATGAAGAGTCCCGGATACGGATACCATCCCGGCCACGCGACGACCGGCGGGCCGTACACGATCCACGGATCGTACGCGGGGACGTAGACGACCTCGGGGTTCGCGGGCGCGATCTGGATATCCGAGCCCTCGTCGACGACGTTCTGCTCGGACGTCGTCGCGAGATGGCCGGCATTCTTCGCGCGGCGGCGCATCGTCTGGACGGCGTCCATCACCGCTTGCTGGTGGTTCACGTACGCGTCGCCGAGGGCGGACGTCCAGGACAGGTTCTTGTCCATGTTCGCCAGGACCGACGGAAACTGCGTGAGCGCCTTGACGCTCGCGTCCCACGGCTGCGCGTCGACCTGGGTTGCGAGCTCGGCGCCCTGGAGGTCGTGGTGCTCCTGCACCCACCGGTCGGCCTCGACGATCTGCTCGGGATAGGTCGCCGCCGCGAGGACCTGGGCGACGAGCTCGTCGGGATACAGCGCGATGGGCGCGACGAGCTGCTGCAGCTGCGCCGCCGTCGGCTCCGCGGGCTGCACTTCGGTTCCCGGCGCCGGCTGGTCGTCGGAGTGCGCGACGCCGGCCGGAACGTTGCCCGCGATGAGGACGAACGTCAGAAGTAAGGACAGGTAGCGTTTCGCGCGGCAGCGCCGCGCTTTCGTCGTGCGTGTCATTAAACGATCTCCCGAGACATGGGAGACGCAAGGCGCGTGCCGAATGCGGGCAACGGTGATCCGCCCAGCTGGAATGCGTCGCGTGCCGACGTTTCGGCACCGTGCCGGGGGATCGTCAGGGTGATGCGAGCGCGGAACCGGCGTTACGACGGTGCGCGGTGGTGCATGACTTGCTGAGACGCGTCCTCATGAAGACGTACACTTGCGCAAGCGTCCTCGTCCTCGCTCTCACCGTCGCGGGATGTGCGACCATGGGCGGCTACCGGCCGACCGTCGACCCCTACGGCGATCCGCACGCCGGCCGTATCGCGCGCGACGAGGCGGAGTGCCGCGACCTCGCGCTGAGTGCGTCGGGAGGGACCGCGAATAAGTCGGCGATCGGCGCCGCGGTGGGCGGGTTGATCGGCGCCGCGAGCGGCGCCGCGATCGGCGCGGCGGCGGGAAATCCGGGCGTGGGGGCCGCGGTCGGCGCGGCGACCGGCGGACTCGGAGGCGGCACGTTCGAAGGCGTGACCGCGGAGCAGCGCTTCAAGACCGCGTTCCAGACCTGCATGCGCGAGCGCGGCCACCGGGTACTCGACTGAAACGAGCTACCGCGGGGGCGACGTCGATTTGATCATCTGTCTCGAAGCGACCGTCTTCTCGTCGACGACGAGAGCGTACGTGTAGAGACCATCGCTGAGACCGTCGCCGAAGACGAACAGGCGGCCTTCGCCGGCGCATTCTTCGCTTCCGTCGCTCGCATCGACGGATCGCTCGCGGCTGGAGCTGAGGTCGACGGCTTTGATCCGGTCACCGCGAGCGTCGGAAAAGACGATCTTTGCCGTCTTCACCCGGTCGGGGACCTTGTACGTGATGGTCGTCTGCTCGGCGAAGGGATTGGGCGAATTCTGATTGAGGACGAGGTTCTCTCTGTCGCTGAGCCTGACGGTGGTGGAAGGGCCGTAGCAGGCCGCGACCTCGTCCCCCGTCTGTCCGAGCGCCGCCGTGGCGACCGTTGCGGCGAGGATTGCGACGACCTGAATGCGCGCCCCGTTCGTGTTCATCGAGGACGCGCAGTCGCAAACTGCGTGCCGGCGCGGCGGCGACTTCGGACGGAGAAGCCGCATCGCTGGATGCCGCGCCGTCGACGAAGTGTCGACCCATCGGCGGCGGGACGTCACGCATCGCGCGCGGCCCCTTCGCGTTGCGCTGCGAGCGGTTTCCACGTCCAGCTGCCGTCGTCGGCGAGGTCGAGCACCACGTCATAGTCGTCGAGCGCGTCGGCACCGTTCCCGATCGTCAGATACGTGATCGAGCGCGCCGAGAGCAGGTTGAGGATCGCATCGAGCCGTTCGGGTTCGACGGCGGCGCGTACCCGGTCGAGGAAGACGAAGTGCGGCGCGGCGAGGACGACCCGGGCGACCGACAGGATCTGCTGCTCGCCGAGCGAGAGCGTGTCGTCCCAGTCCCGCTCGACGTCGAGGCCGCCTGCCCGTTCGAGCGTGGTGTCGAGACCGAGCTCGTGCAGGACACCGCGTATCTCCTCGTCGCTGA
>Ga0070731_10002761_pt1 | contig 16357 bp, 10 predicted proteins | sample Coa_R1_2_FD_66448 | JGI IMG/M metagenome (GOLD analysis project Ga0070731, IMG submission 66448) | Surface soil microbial communities from Centralia Pennsylvania, which are recovering from an underground coalmine fire - Coalmine... | ecosystem: Environmental > Terrestrial > Soil > Unclassified ...
AATCCACGCGCTCGACAAATTCGGGAATCACGATGTTCATGTCCGCGTAGCCCTCGCCATGAGCGTGAGACGGCAGATTGAGCGGCATGCCATCGAGAAAAATAGCGAAATCAGTGCCGTGATCGAGATTGAAGCCGCGCAGGAAATACTGGTTGGCTTTCCCGCCTCCGGCGTGTTGCGTAATGATGACGCCCGGAACCGTCTCCAGGATTTCGCCGCTGCGCAAAATTGGCCGAGCCGCCAGTTGCGCCGCGCCGGTGGTGCCCTGGCTGGCGGACTGGGCAATGCCGATCATGCTGTCCTGTCGACCGGTGACGACGACTTCGGGCAAGCGAATGGGGTTTTCGTTGGTAGCCCCCGAGGCTCCCGGAGGCGCGTTTGTGATTTCGCCGGCCACATTCATTCCAGCAAAGAGCAGCCCGGCAAAAAGGAAGATCGCGAAGGGACAGTGATTATTTGAAGAAGGTTTTGCGCACATCGCGGACGGAGTGTCCGGTTTCAAAGCGGGTGCAGGTATTTTCATAGTATTACGAATTTATTGACTCGTAATATTCCGACTGGCGAAAATGTCAAGCTACATGATATTACGATTGTTTTAAATCGTAATATTCCCGAGAAACCTTATGATCGTCGAACGGGGTTAGGACCGGAGCGTGCAACTCGCCAAACGAGTATTTTTTGTTTGGTTCAGGAACCAGTAAACGATCCCGCCCTTGCAAAACGGATTGCGATGTTCAAGGCTTCCAACCTTGTCGGGAAAGGCGCGGTGGGTTCGGATTCGATGTTGAAGTGTCTCAATGAAAACAGCGAAACGTCCGTGAAAGCTGTTGCGCGGAAATATCTTCAAGAAGACTCTGCCTATAGTTTACTCTCGGATAATCTTACAAAGAAAGCGACTTCTAAAGAAGCCCGGGCAGCGACGCCAAGGAGGTGGAGCAGAGGATGCCCGCTGAAGAAACGTGCGCCGCCCGAACCGAGTTCATTATAACTCCTTTTTTGAAAGGAGGTAAAGCAGAAATTCGCTTCATTTCCTGCCGAATGACTTCGGCGGCGATACTCTTTTTTGGAGGCGGTCATGCAAAAGGGAGCGTCCGCTACCGCAAAGAACCGCTACAGTTTTCCGGCGTTCCCGGGATCACTGCGACGGCGAGCCGTCGTAAGACCAATTGATGTCGGGGTCGCCGGGGTCGCCGATTTTCGTGCCCTTCGGATAGGCCATGTAGGTATATTTGTAATACGCGGCGTGGCCGTCGAGAAATGTCAGGTTGGCTCCGGCATTGTGGCGCGCCGAGAGGTGGTTGAGCGAGCCGCGCGGGGCGCCAAGGTCGTTCAGGGGATTCGAGCCGTAAAACGGGGTTTCGCCGGAATTGGCGCGCACATCGGAAAAGAAAACGAACGCCGAGGGATTCACCACCACCGCCGCCTTGAACGGCGCCGGCGCGGGGACTATGCCGTTTGTGCCTCTGAAATTGATGCCGTAAGAGAACGCCACTCGCGTCAGCGGGTCAACCTCCGCGGGGAGGAATTGGGCGGTCGGACAATTGAAGATGCTGCGGCTGTTCACAAAACTGGCGGGCTCGGCGGCGTATTGCCACAGCGGCTTTTGCGAAACATACGGCGGCAACGCGTTAAACCAGGCGCTGTTTCCATAGCCGCCGACGGCGAAGCCGGCGAGGTCCGTCCAAAGAATGTTGTCCTGATCATAGCCGCCGCGGGCGCCGGGGGTGTTGTTCGCGATGCTGAAATCGGGAAAGACCTGGGCGTATTCGTCCAGATACATATCGAGCGCGAGACCCCACTGCTTGAGATTGGAAAGGCAGACGGTGCGGTTGGCCCGTTCTTTGGCCCTTGAGAGCGCCGGCAAAAGCATCGCCGCCAGAATCGAAATGATGGCGATCACCACCAGCAGCTCGATCAGAGTAAATCCACGTGCGTTCCGTTTCATTTTCATGCGCTCTAATGTCGCAGAAAAAATCCGTTGCGCTTTCGTCCCGTTGCGATTTTTTGGCGGCAAATTGCGGTGTGGCTTACCCTGATGGATTACATGGCTTTCCTTCTCTTCGGATTCTTGAGGCGACCGCCAATAAAATCAATTGTCGAAAGGGACCGATTTCGCCCCAAACTTAAAACGCTCTTCGCGGTAGCAAAGTTCAAGCTCCCCACACCAATTCTTTCAATTTCCAATCCGACGTGTGGGGCATTTCACGCCTGTAATAGCGCCCCTCAAAAGCATTCACGAATTTCAACTGAGTTTCCTTTGGGAGCGGTTCCCACCAGCCTGGCAACAGAATGAAGTTTTCAAAATGGCAGAATACGTAAGTGATGATGGCTGTTGTTTGCGAGGCCGCCGGCAGTCTGCGAAACGAATTGACTAATTTGGAGAGGACTAAGGAGCCCTTTTCCGCGCAAAGCAAAAAAACCGCTTTGTCGTTTGACGCCGCGACCGTCATTGACACCCAACCGAGAGGCCCGCGAGACTTGCAGTCTTGCACGACGTTCCCTTGAAGGTCTTTCCGAGGTGCAAAAAAGCCGGTCGCGAGAATGTCCGGCATCGTGTCGCCCGCAAAAGCATACCCTTCCACTGCTGGCCAATTCTTTTCTCTCAGCCATTGCTCGTATGTCGATTTGTGCCCCTGCAGCTCCTGCACGTCTCGTTGATTCGTTTCGATGTCTGCCGAGAGCGACTTCAGTTCGGTGGCCGGCAGCGTCTTGGACATCTCTTTGACGGCAGATTCGATTGTTTTGAATTTGTGGGCGAAGTCGTAGTACGTCTGCGCAAATGCCCTGTAATGATAGAGGAATTTGTATTCCGGCGTATTCTGAAACTGGGAATTGTCGATGGTCGCAAAGGTGTGCGAATCGTGACATTCACAAAAGCCGGTGAACGTCGTGGCTCTTTTGATTCCGATCAGATCTGGCCACAGCCTTTTATCGGCATCGCGTGTGCCATTGATCGGTTCAAACTGATATACGTGCCCGTTTTTGGCGTGGTTTTTGAACAGAGCCTTTTGGACGGCGTGAGCTCGAACAATTTTCTGGCCGCAATGGCCGTGGCCTTTCAATAGGCACAGTTCAGGAAAGCCCTTCTGCAACTGCTGATGAATGTGAACGAATGAATTTCCAGGTTGCTCGCGCTTAATTCCTCCCCAAATCTGTTGCGATTTCAAATGCGGGTTAAACGGTTCATCCAAGTTCGCCAATATCCCCTTCACTCGACTTGACGTAGTGTCGCCCTCGATAAGAATTTCAGAATTATTACTGCTGCCCAAAAGGAGAGGTTTTGGAACGTGAATAAAACGAGGAAGGCTGTCAAAAAAGGATAGTATCTTGCTGATCTGCGTTCTTCGCGCCAATTGTTCAACGCGCCTCATCTCGTCTTGTGTTAATGTTCTCACATCAAGGTTGCGACAATGCCCGAGCCGCGTCCTCACGTCCCGCTTTCACTTCCCCCGAATCGTAAACCAATTCGAAACAGCGGACAAGAGATCGGAGTTTCTCGCCGACGTGCCGACGTTACCATTTAACGAGGGCCGGGACGGATTAAGGAGGGGAGCCGGAGACTCTGGCATAGCGACTTTGAGAGGTCGCCTTGCTCACAAGAAAAGAGCATTAGCATCACTGAAAATGATTGTTCAAAAGACTTGACAACAGGATATTTTTTCACACAATCAGTTCCAGAGCCTCGCATGTGTGTCGATTGTAGACCGCTGCGAGGCTTTTTCCGCAAAAGACTTTTATGAAAAAGTTTACCCATCATTCCACGCAAAGGACTGTTGCGACAGCCTTGCGTGGAAATGATGGGTCTCGCGGACATGCCCTTTCGGGCCTCCATGTGCACCTTCCTTGCGCTAGAGCACCTCTGGGGTCGGGGGTCCCTCCAATGAGGGCCCCTGATGTCAGCGGAAATCTTTTGATTTTATGTATTTTTCTTGTGATGAAGGCATAAATCAGCCGGTCTCTCCTGAGCAGACTGTCCGTATTATTGCGGATTATCGCTCGGAATGCAACGTTGAATGAATTGAATTTGTTTGTTCCCAGATTCCCTTTGAAAGAGTAGCGACGGAGCGGGATGCGCGTCGGGTAGTTCATCAGTCCAACAAAAACGGAGCAGGGAGGCTAGCCAGTTGCATTTGTTCAAAATGGGGTTATACTACTTTACTAGCGCTGGACAGAACCTTTTGTCCGGCGTTTTTTCGTTTATGAGGACCCGAATAAAAAAACTCAAAACTAACAACCAGCAACGGCAACCACCAACTGCTAAAGAGGGTACGCGGACAAAGCCTACATATTTAAAGGCGTCCGACGGTGCGAGCGAAATCATTTCCGGCATCTGGATCACCGCAAAAGGTGGATTAGCTAATTGCATGGCCCGCATTAGTTAATTATTTGTGCTCGGAGCAAGATAAAGCTTCCGGGATATAATGCAAGCAGGTAAATGCCCGGAGTTTCCGGGCTGAACCGGTGCTGAAGTGAACCATGCCAGGCTCGCTTCAAAAACACCCTTTGGTTCATCCGAGCTATTGAGGAAGGAAATTTCCGAAAATAACGAATCTTTCGGAAAGAAGCGAGGCTCCTTCTTCGGAGAACCATCTGACTGCGTCACGGAAACGGGTCGCGCCCCAAGAACGCCGCCACTTGGGAGTGGTAGCGCCGCTTCGGGAAGGCGCGGTCCAGCTCCCATAATCCGAGCGTGGGAGCCGAGACCCCGAGGATCGGCGCGGCTTCGAAGATGCAGAGCTTCAGCTCCAGGCGGCGCTTCCGCAGCTGGGTCCCCAGGGTGTCCGGCGCTTCAATGGCCTCCTGTGCAAATGTCAAAGCGGGTTCGGACGGCAGATCCACGAATCTCCCGAGCTCATCCCATTCCCGCTGCGTCGGCACCGCGCGGTCGAGTTCCCACCGCCGCAGCCAGTGGACCTTGATGCCCGTCTTTGCGGCAAGTTGCCGGTGCGACATTCCGGCCTGTTTTCGCCTCACCATGACGAGGTCGCCCAGCGACCGGATCCGGAGCGGAAAGGGCTTGTGATGATACAGAAGGCGCGATTTCCTCACGTTTTCGGCGCGTATGGTGCGCTGTGCAAATGTCAAAAGCGCGGATGCGGGCATTGCAGGTGATTTTAGGCTTCTCACGGAAGCGCGCCTGCTGCTTGCGTCGCGCTGCCACGACCCGCTCACGAATGGCGGCCGAAGATTCCCCGTTTTGAGTGTCGGAAATCTCGCGGAACTTCACCTGCGGCACTTCGATATGCAAATCAATCCGGTCCAGCAATGGCCCCGAGATGCGCCCGAGGTAGTTCTGGATTTCGCGTGGTGAGGAATGGCTCTCGTGCGGCATTTTTCCGTCCGGCGTGGGATTCATGGCCGCAACCAGCATGAACTGCGATGGGAAGGTCATGGTGCCAGCCGCGCGGGAAATGGTCACACGCCCTTCTTCGAGCGGTTGGCGCATCGTTTCCAGGACGCTGCGTTTGAACTCCGGCAATTCATCCAGGAACAAAACACCATGATGCGCCAGCGAAATTTCTCCGGGCGTCGGATTGATATTGCCGCCCAGCAATCCCGCATCGCTTGCCGTATGATGCGGCGCGCGAAAAGGCCGGCGCGTCACCAGCGCCTGGCCTGGTTCCAGCAATCCGACGATGCTGTGGATTTTGGTAGTCTCCAATGCCTCGTCCAACGTGAGCGGCGGCAGAATGGTCGCGAGCCGTTTGGCCAGCATGGATTTCCCCGTGCCTGGCGGTCCGATAAGAAGAATATTGTGACCACCGGCGGCAGCAATCTCCAGCGCACGCTTTACACTTTCCTGTCCTTTGACTTCGGCGAAATCGATTTCTTCGTCGTGATTGTTTTCAAAGACGCTGGCCATCTCTACTTTCGTTGGCGAAATCTTGATCTCGCCTTCGAGGAATTGTGTCGCTTCGCGCAAATTTTGAATCGGAATGACTTTCAGGCCCGAGACCACCGCTGCTTCAGGTGCGTTGTCCGCCGGAACCAGCACGCCCACTTTCCCATCCGCCTTGGCCCGCAATGCAATCGGCAAAACTCCTTTGCATGGACGCACCGCGCCGGTCAACGCGAGTTCGCCAACGATGACGAAGTTATCCAACTGATCGGTTTCAATCTGTTCGCTCGCCGCAATCATTCCTATCGCGATCGGCAAATCGAAACTCGGCCCTTCCTTCTTCACGTCTGCAGGTGCGAGATTGATGGTCGTGCGGCCCATGGGAAATTTGAAGCCGGAATTCGAGAGCGCGGTGCTGACGCGGTCGCGCGACTCCTTCACCGCCGCATCCGGCAATCCGACAATCACGATGAGTGTGTCTCCCCATCCGGCGTTTACCTCCACTTCGACGGGGTACGCCTCGATGCCATTCACGGCGGCCGAACAAACCTTGGACAACATGCGGAAGTTATGCGGGACTTCCGCCCGGACTTCAATCCGCTTTTGCGCCGATTTAACCCGTTTAACCATTCAGACCTGTGCATATATGTCAAATATGTGTTTGAGTTTGCCAACCCGTTCCGGCTGGGCTCTGAAAATGGGTGAAAATTGCCGAAAGTTTGGACTTCGCCGGCGCGACATCGCTTTCCGCCCTCAACCATCCCGTTCATCCTGTTACAATTTTTCGAGTTGAGATTACGGGACTTGAGCCGCTTGGGAAGCGGCGAAAGGAATTCGACCGAAGGTGAAGGCCCACGAGGGCCGAGCGAGCGGGAGCGAACGAGTCAAATTTCAAATTTGAAATCTGACCAATACCCCGCCAGCCCCATGTCAAAGAACAACCCCTCGGCCCAACGGCCGCCCTACACGCGACCAACTATCAACCATCAACCGATTCTTGTAATGCGTTGATGGCGTTGTGTGCGTTGGCGCCGTTCGGCGTTCGATGTTTCGGACAAGAACTGGTGATGAAATAAAAAAATCATCGTCGCATCCACAGACCCGGTTGGATTTAACCAGTTTCTTAGACTCGCCTGACCTTTTCAGCGAAAAGCAGCCGTTCCGGTTTATATCCGTAATCGGCCATACTTGACGCGGGGGTTGACCGCCATAGCATTCGGCAATGAGTTTCAAATCCACTTCGCTCTATCACGTGTTGCTCTCATTGATGTTCTGCGTTGCGACGGCTTGCACGAGCTTTTCACAGATAACGAATGCTCTCACGACAAACACCTGGCAGGTTTCCATCACACGCATCCAGTCGCGCACAAAAGAGACCGGCGCGGCTTTTGTGAACTTTAATCCTGATGGTGCCTATTCGGGCTATGGCCTCACGACGCTTTCCGGTGGCTTGCTCACGTTTTCTGGAAATTGGTCAATGGATGCCAAAGGAAACATTCTCGGACGCTACGCTCAGGACTCAGGGCCCTCTGGCGATATTGCCGGGAAGGCCAGCAGCAAAGCGCTTGTCCTGACCATCACCACCACGAACAGCACCTACAAACTCAGTGGCAAGCCCGTGACCAGTCCCATTCCGGATTTGAGTGGCTCGTGGAATTCAAGTTTCACTGTCGCGCACTCGACAACCGCTGAGGTGATTACCCTTTCGGCGGAAGAAGGCTTTCCAGGCGTCTTTGAATTTGCGGGCAGCAACCCCGATGACGTGCAGGGTGGATTAATTGTGACACCATCGGGACACCTGACAGTATTGTTGGAGGATTCTACGACCGGCGAAACCGCTGGAATCATCGGCAAATTTAATCAGCGCAAGCAGGCAGGGAGTGCAAGCGGCAAGGATTCGAACAACCATGCAGTCAGGGCAAAAATATCTCGTCCGTGACCTGCTGCTTTGTAGGACAGGCTTCCAGCCTGTCTCCATCTTCACGCAACCCCGACTCTTTATCTGCCGAGCGGCTGCGTACGGGAACTTGGACACAGCTCAACCATTTGTTTTACTGTCCAGACGGCGAAAATGAGTGGACGCGTGCATATTACAATATTAGGCATTGAGCCGTTTCTGTTAACCCAAAGCCCTTTCCAAAAGTTTTATCCGTAAATCCTGTTCATCCTTCCTTTCCCCGTTGCGCCGTAACTCGTGAAGGCGGATTTGCTACCTTCTGTTAAATCGGCATCCGCGTTCTTCCGCGCAATCTGCGGTTAAACCTCTGCCCCTTGCAAAACAGCAAAATTAGTCAAGCCGCCCATGACGGTGTTTGTTAGCTTACTTGCAAATGAGCGCCACACGGCCAAAGCATCAGACGACCTGGAATGATTACAAGCAGCGCATTCTGCGGGTTTTGGTCCATATCCAGGAGCATCTGGACGAGGCACTTGATTTGGAGGAGTTGGCGCACGTGGCGTGTTTTTCGAGCTTTCATTTTCATCGCATCTTCGCGGCGATGACGGGCGAGACGATTGCCGACCATGTCCGGCGGCTGCGGTTGGAGCGCGCCGCCACGGAATTGCGGTCGGGCGCGAAGCAGGTGATCCAGGTGGCGCTGGATGCCGGTTACGAAGCGCATGAAGCGTTCACGCGGGCGTTCAAGGCCGCCTACGGCATTTCGCCGGCGGCGTTTCGCCGCGCGACAGGGCCCATCGCCATCCGCCCCGCGCCGTCCGGCGTGCATTTTCGACCGGGAATTCCTTTGACCACATTCAACACGAATCACATCACAACAAGGCTTATGAAAGTCATCACCAGGAAAATCAAACCGATGCGCGTGGCTTATTTGCACCATGTCGGGCCATACGAAGATGTCCGTCAAACGTGGATGGACCTCGTCGCGCGGCTATCCGCCGACAAGCAGATTCGCAAACGTTCACTGTTCATCGGCATTGGTCACGATAACCCGGCAATCACACCGGCCTCGGAACTTCGTTACGATGCGTGCATCACGGTGGATGAAGACTATGAGCCGAAGAAGCCGGTTGAGTTGCAGACCATCGCCGGCGGCGATCACGCTGTGATAAAAAATTGCCCGGTCGAGAAAATCAAGGACGCCTTCGGGCATCTCTATGGCAAATGGCTCGCGCGGAGTTCACGGGAGCTGCGGCCTCTGCCGGGCTTTGCGGTGTTCGTGGGTCCTCGGGACGCGGTCGCGCCCAGGAAAATGCGGGTGGATATCTATATGCCATTGCAACCAAAGCGATACCTGAATAAAGCGGAGGAAATGAAAATCGAAGTGACGACGCTGAATCCGCAGCGGGTCGCATACATGCGGCATGTGGGACCGTACAACGGGGCGCATCGGGTATGGATGGATTTCATGACCAGGCTGAAGAAGGATGGCCTGCCCCGAAAGGATTCATTGTTTATCGGCGTGCCCATGGATAATCCGAAGGTCATACCGCCGGAGAAATTGCGTTATGACGTCTGCGTGACGATGGATAAGAAGTACGCTCCCACGAAGCCGGTGCGCGTGCGGACAATCGCGGGTGGCGACTATGTGGTGGCGAGGAATTGTCCCATCGGGATGATCGCCAAAGGCTATGAGAAATTGTTCCGCTCCTGGCTGCCTGAGAGCGGCCGCAGAGTACGGAAAGGCCCGTCTTTTCTGGTAGCGGTGAATGGCTCGGAAGGCATGCCGCCAACATTTGGACTCACGGATATTTATGTGCCGTTGGAGCTATCGAAATAAGATCGGTTGGGAGATTACTGTGTCTTGATTCGTAGAACGGTGAAGGACCACGGCGCAAAATTCTGCGTGAAATCATTGCCCGAAACCGTCACAGACGATTCCCTGGGCTGAACAACGGCTGGACGGCCAATTGTGTTGGCATCATGCAGGTTGCTGCTCGTCAAAACAGTTGCTTTGGCTTCGCTGGCTGTCCCTCCGGCCAATTTAATTTCAACCGGTGCTTCGGCATCGCTTCGGTTGACCACTTTCAAAATGATCTCGCCGGTTTGATCGTCATGCGTTGAGGTGGCAAAGAGTTGTTTCTCCGGCGCATCGGAAAGGTCGGTCGGCAGGATTTCGTCGCCGCGGTTGCAGCTGTACATCTGCTGGACGAAATAATTGGGCGTGAGGTCCAGGTGCAGGCTGTCGACCCAGATCAAATCCGGCGTCCATTGCCAGGCTTCGGTATTGGAAAAGAGCGGCGCGTAAGATGCCATGCGCACGACGTCCGCATTGCGTTCGAGACCGGTCAGGTAGGCGGCTTCGGCGAGGGCGCATTCGAGGTTGTTGCGGTTCTTGGTGCTCACCACGGCGACGCTTTGCGCGGCGTATTCGCCCATGAAAACTTTCGGGCCGTTGCGGTCGTAGCTGTCGTAGCGATGCGTGTTGCTGAAGAACCAATCGGGCAGGGCGTAACTGTGTTCGTCGATGATATCGGCGTGCAGTTCGCGCAATTTCGACCACGCGAATTTGAATCGCTCGTCCGCGGGTTCCGGTCCGGCGGCGGAGACGAGTTGGATGTCGGGATATTTCGCTTTGATGGCGGCGGCGAATTTCGTGTAGCGATCGATGTATTGCTGGCCCCATTGCTCATTGCCGACGCCCATCATCTTCATGTGAAATGGTTCGGGATGACCCATGGCAGCGCGTTTGGCGCCCCAGGTCGAGTCCGCCGGGCCGTTGGCGAATTCAATGAGATCCAGCGCGTCCTGAATGTAGGAATCGAGTGAATCCATCGGGCACAGCTCGCCGGAATTGAACTGGCACGCCATGCCGCAATTCAAAATCGGCAACGGTTGTGCGCCGATGTCTTCGCACATTTGAAAGAACTCGAAGAACCCAAGGCCGAACGATTGAAAATAATCCGGGGTAGGGCGGTGGAGGAATTCATAATTCCAGCGATCGATGAGAAGTTTGCGATCTTCGACGGGCCCGATGGTGGTTTTCCATTGATAACGCCGGGCCAGCACGCTGCCTTCCACGATGCAGCCGCCGGGAAAACGCATGAAGCCCGGATGCAAATCCGCGAGGGCCTGCACCATGTCCGCGCGCAAACCGCCGGGCCGATTCTTCCAGGTGTGCTCGGGAAAAAGCGAAATGAAATCCAGATCCAAAGTGCCTTTGCCGATGAGCGTGAGTGACAACCGTGCCTTCGCGTCGGTGTCTTTGGGATGAATCACCCCCGTGGACTTCTGCCAGTCGTCGCTGAAATCTTTCAGGTCGATGGAGTCGAGCAACGTGCCGTCGCCGCCCCAGAGTTGGACGCGCAAAATCGGCGAGCCGACGACGTGGCGAATGCGCGCCGAGAAATCATAAGCATCGCCTTTGCGCACGCCCATTCCACGGAAGCCTTCGTTGGAAATGCCGAAGGGCGCGTTCTCCGCGCTTTTCCTGGATTCGAGGCGGACGTAATGAGGGTTGTTGGTATCGAACGGCTGGTCGTCGCGTACAGTCAAGTCGCCGTCGGCGAGCGACGGAGAAATTTTGGTCCAGCCCATCAGCGGATCGGGAAATTCAAAGCCGCGGTTCTTCACCATCTCGGCGTAAAGCCCGCCGTCTGCGCCAAAGTTGATGTCCTCAAAGAACACGCCCCACATGGCGGGATTGATTTTCGCGCCGGGCTGATCGGCGTGAATGGTGATTGTGGGAGCAGCTGAGGCCGTAGCGATTTCACATAAGATGGCTGCGGTGGCAGCCAACGCGAGTGGAGCTTTGGGATTCATGGATGGGATTATCTTTGGAGTCGATAGAATCGGGTGGAGTTGGTTTCGGCAACACTGATGGACCACTGATCAGCATTCAACGATGGAATTTCAGCGGCGGGAGTCCAGGCCCCGTTCAAATCGGTGGCGGTTTGCGGAGCGAAACCGACTGCCCACGATGGCCATGAGAGCATGAGCGCCGGGGGCGAATTCGACTCGGCCAGCGTGACCGGCAGAGCCAGCGCATTCGGTCCGAATCGATCGTTCACCGCGATTTCCAATGGCGTGAGGCGTCCATCGTAAATGCGGAGTTCATCGATCGTCCCATTCAGCGACGCGTCGGAACTGAAGAGTGAACGGCCGATAAATGACCAGGCGGGGTTGACATTGGTGAAAGCGGGGATCGCAGTCGAGACGGCGTTTTCCAGGATGCCGTTCGTATAAATGGCGGCATAATTATTTGTCGGGTCAACGATGCAGACGAGGTGAACAGTTTGGTTGTCGAGAGTCCCCGGCGTATCGAAAGTGAACGTCGTCGCGGCGGAGAGTTGAGCGCGGTGAGTGCCGAGGCTGCTGTGCGGACTGAAGACAAAATATTGCTGACCGGACGTCCCGGAGATGTTCCCAAAATCAACGAGGGGCGCTCCATTTCCATTGACACCAAGCGTGGCCCAGCATTCCAGCGTGAGCGCCGAGGAACCGGACACGAGCCCGCCGGGGAGGTTCACATAATCCCCCGCCAGTCCGGTGAGTTGAAGGGCATTGTTGCTGACCGTGACGTTGCCGTTGAGAATGCCGTGTGCCATGCCGATGGAGTCCCACGCGTTACTCGTGAAACTATAACGATGCGCCAGGGCCGGATGCGCGTAGGCAACATCGCGGATTTCCGCCGCCGCCAAAGGCCGTGAAAAAATGCGGAACGAACCGATCTCGCCATTGAAAAGAGGGTCCACGGGAAACTGGCTCTTGCCGAGATAATTGCTGCGGGCGAGCGTTTGCCACGGCCGAATGGTGAGACTCGAGTTGGTTCCAACCGGGTTGCCATCGAGGTAGAGCACACCTTTGGAGCCGTCCAGCGTCACCGCGACATGACACCAGGAATTGGTCGGCAACGGAAAGGGAGCTTCAATGATTTGTTCGCCGCCGCCGCCGGTGGTGGTGATGGCAAAGCGCATATTTCCGCTGCTCGCCTGCGGCGTGAGGAAAAAATAAGTCACGGTGTTGCTGCCAAAATCGAAGACCCGCTGCCACTGAGCGCCACCGCGCCATTTGACCCACGCGGCGATCGTGCTGCAGTTCGCCACTGAGTCGGGCAGCATGACATATTGCGATACGCCATCGAGGTTCAGAGCATTTCCGCGCAGGCCGTCGTTGGTGATGGTGGCGCCGTTTTGAGGCGCGCCGTTATAAACTCCCGTGGCTTCACGGGTATCTGTATTGAGTGGGTAAAACGCGCTCCAGTCGTTCGTTAAAATGGGCCAGCCGTCCGCGCTCCAGTTCAATTGAGCGAGGCCCAGCGTCGCTGTCCCGGCATTGGTTCCATCGTAATAATGATACGTGAACCAGTTCGTGCCGTTGTCGTTCATGATTCCCGCCTGGCCGGGTCCGACAAATCGCAAAGTGCTTTCCAGAAACGATGAGCCCCCGCTGGAAACCATGAGGACTCCCTTGCGATCCAGATATGGCCCGGTGACGGTGGTGCTGCGGCCGACGCGAATGTTGTAAGTGCTGTCAATGCCGTCGCAGCACGTGCCCCAGCTGACGAACAGGTAATAAAAGCCGCCGCGTTGATACAGAAAGGAGCCTTCGATGGAACTGTTGAAAGCGAGATGAGTCACTGTGGATGAAGGCGAGATGCGCTTGCCGGTCGTGGGGTCAAGCTGCACGAGATAAATGCCGTTCCAAAATGAACCGAATGACATCCACATCGTGCCGTTCGTATCGATAAGCGGGCAGGGATCGATGCAATTGTAGAGGCTGCCGTTGGTGGACTGAATGACCGGGCCCTGGTCCACCCACGGGCCAGTCAGGAGATTGGTCGCCGTCACCAGCCCAATGCCCGAGACCTGGCTCCCGAAAGTTGACACGGAGTAATACAGGTAATTGGTGCCATTTAAATTCACGACATCCGGCGCCCAGAAATTGCCGCCGGAACCGGGCACCGCATTGGTAGTCCACGAGGGTGGCTTGCCGGGAAAAACCTGGCCGGTGTAAGTCCAATTCCGCAAGTCCGTCGAAGTTTTTCCCATGATGCCCTGGCTGGTGCGAAAAACGAAGTAGTTGGACCCTTGCTTGATTATTCGCGAAGGGTCGTGGGCGAAATAATCGCCGTAGACCGGCATTTGGGCAGAGCAAATCGAAATGCCAGCCAATGCGAATCCGACTCCCAACCAAAGTTGTGCTCTGAAGAACATTCCGAAAAATATGGCGTGGCGGTCAAACGGCTCGACCGCCACGCTGCATATTAAGACCGATTCAACTCAAATTGTCGCGGCCTATTACAATCCGATCCGATAGAACTTGCTTCCCGAGTTCGTAATCGGAATGACATAAGGACTGTTGGTGGCATTCGCGATCGGTGTCCAACTGTTTGGGTCTGATAGATTAGTGGTGGACTGGAGGCCGGCACCCGCGACGTTCCAGGTAAAGTTGAGATTGCCGCCGGCTGCGTTTACTTTCACGTTCGGCTTGTCAAAGACACGCGCTTCGAAACTTTGAAGCAGAAAGGTTTTGTGAACTCCGTTGGCGACATCTTCCGCAAACACGCCCGCAGTCAGGTTTGTAGTCGAGTCCAGAGTGGGGTCGGGTTGCGTGAGAACGTCCCAATTAACGCCGTCAATGTAGTAATGCCAGACGCCGGCCGTGCGAGTGATAAAAGCGGTCATCGGAATCGTGCTGTCAAATGCAAAGCCGAAATACTGACCGCCTCCGTTTTGAGGAACACCGCCGACAGGCGCGACGTTTTCCGAGAAACGTTCCTTGTTGGCGAAGGTGATCGACCCATCGCGCGTCAGGTAATTCGTGTCTTGTCCGACATAAACGCCGAATTGATCAAAGCTGGCAGTCGCGGGGAACGGTTGCGGAAAGAACGCAGTGACATTCAAGTCTTGTGTGCCGGTGAATCCCAGCGATGACAGGGCGACGCCTAGATTCTCGTTCACATCCATTCCATTTCCGCCATTGTAATCACTGCTGGTTGTGGTGATGTCGAGAAGACCGTTCACTGTGTCGACAAACAAATTGGTGTCATCGGTGGGCAACGCTGCGCCGGTTCCTGGCAATCTGGCCTGAAAACCGGTTCCAACTCCGTTGCTGTCGAGGATGCCACCGCTGACGGGCGAGCCGAAATTCAATGAAAAGGTTCCCTTCGGCATGACAACATACAAAGGAGCGACGCTGCTCGTAACGCTCCCGAGCGAATTCGTAATAATAACGGTAAGACCGCCGGCGTTCGCCACGGACGGATTGAATGTCACCGCGTCATTGGTTTGTCCATTCATCGCAACGCCGTTGTCATACCATTGATAAGAAATGGGCGCTTTCGTGTTGTCGCCCGGGACGACAGAAAATGTCGCAGGATTCCCCTCATCCACGAGTAGCTTTTGTGGTTGAGTGGCGATAGACGGCGGGGAATTGCCGGAAACAACCACTGAAAATGATGATAAGTTTGCGCTCCAGGGGCTGTCGTTTCCAACGTCCATTGCCACAACGCCGACAAATAAATCTGGAACGGCATCCAGGCCTATCACGGTAGGAGGTTCCGGCGTTCCCGTTCCATCTGCGGATGAATTCGGCATTCGATCTATCCCGTTCACCGTTACACTCCACACACCGCCAATTCTTTTGATGACAACAGTCATCGTGCTGCCGACGACTGAGCCAAAGAAACGGTCAAATGCATCACTGCCACCTGATGTCAAAGTGCCAAAACCTTCATTGGCATCCGTCCCGACAGCATGGAACTGATTAAAATTGATGAAGCCGGCGCGAACCGCGGTGGTCGAATCTGTGCCAACGATCAAACAAAGTTGATCCGGCTGCAATGCCTGATTGGCGTTCGATCCTGTCGTGGGGAGGCCCGTAAAAACTGCTGTCGCAGTGAAATCATTGGAGCCGGTATAACCAAGCGAAGACAAATTAACCCCGACTACGGTAGCGGTACTCATGTCAACCTGCCCGTTGAAATCCGCGCCCGGAGAAGTGTGCATCGTTAAAGCCGGCGTGTTTGTGCTGAGCAGCAGGTTCGGGTCGTTTCCGGTGATGGCACTGCCGGTTCCGGCCATGCGCGCCGTGAATCCTGTTCCGATGCCGTTGGTATCAAGAATGGTTCCGCCGGCGGAACTGAAGTTCAGCGTCAATGACGATGCGTGAGTCGAAGCAATCTGAAGACTGACGGCTGCGACGGCAGCCAGCAGTATTTTTACGGGTTTTGTTTTCATGGTTCTGAGGGTTGGTTTGTTAAGGAAGTTTCACCACCAAAAATTGACTCCCGTGCCGGCCCCACCAGCAGCGATGCCTTGTGAACGAACTATGTCTCCAGGGTTGACGGTGAATTTGCGCCATTCAACGTGATTATCAAGCATGGCCAGATTGCCGCCCGCCGGAATAACGCCGGCGAGATGCGCCGTTTGATGCAGATCGGCCCAGGCGCCTTGAACGGCGTTGAACTTGTCGCCGGCCAAATCAGTTGTGCTGGCAGTCACAGAAATGATCGCGCAGGAAATTAAAACGCGATCACTGGGCGACGGTGCCGGGATCATAGTGCCCAACGTATCAATTTTAATTTGTGAGGCTGTAAAGCTGAAATTGATGTTCGAAAG
>Ga0070731_10002762_pt1 | contig 16356 bp, 15 predicted proteins | sample Coa_R1_2_FD_66448 | JGI IMG/M metagenome (GOLD analysis project Ga0070731, IMG submission 66448) | Surface soil microbial communities from Centralia Pennsylvania, which are recovering from an underground coalmine fire - Coalmine... | ecosystem: Environmental > Terrestrial > Soil > Unclassified ...
TTGGGAACATTCACGCGACGCCGTAATACTGGAAGCGCGCTGCACGTGATCATGTACGTGATCAGGCGCGAGATGGTGCTAATGGCCACCAGATAGATGAAAGTTCCGGATAGCGTGAGCGCGAGGTTCACGGCGCCCGCAACGACTACCGTCGCGGCGGGGGTGCGGAATCGCGGATGGACCTTGGCGAGCCACGCCGGCAACTGGTCATGTTCCGCCATCGCGAACATCACGCGGGATGCGGAAAGAATCAGAATGTTCAAATTTCCGGAGAGGGACAGCACGATACCCGTCGTAATCATGATGGCGCCGCCGGTTCCGAGAAAACGAGCCGCCGCGTCGGCTAGCGGGCGCTGGGACGACGCCAGCTCCGGAAGCGTGCCGATACAGACCACTTGAATCGCGATGTAGGCCGCGACGACGATCGACATCCCGACCAGCAGCGCCCAGGGAAGAATTTTCTCAGGGTTGCGGATCTCGCCCGCCGGGATCAGCGCCATTTCGAAGCCGGTGAAAGCGTAGACCAGTAGAAGAATCGTTTGCGAAAAGGAACGATAATCGGGAGCCGCAGCCAGAACGAAACGGCCCGGTACGATGAAGAAAAGCCCCACGGCGATGAAGATGAGGAACGTCAACAGCTTGCCGGCCGCGAAAACGTTGCTGGCATCCGCGACCTTCCGTACGCCGCGAACGTTGAGCACGGTGAGTAAGACGATGATCGCCGTCAGGATGACGGCCCGCGGCGCTCCCGTGGCCACTTTCGGAAAAAAGAAACCGAGATAGGCCGGCAACAGGTTGATGTTCGCCGAAAACGACGTGATACGGGCGACCCAGACGAGCCAGCCAACCGTGAATCCAGTGAGCGGCCCGTAGGTTTCGCGGGCGAAGAGATACGGCCCGCCAGTGGTGGAGAAGCGGCTGCCGACCTCGGCGAAGCTGAGAACAATCAGGCACACGCAGGCAGCGCACAGAACGAACGAAATCAGACTATAGTTGCCGGCGAGCGCGAAGACTTTGGAAGGCAGGCCGAAGATCCCCGCGCCTATGACTGCGTTGATGACTACGGCGACCAGATCCCACGGGCGGATGGAGCGGACCAAAGTCGGAGTGCTGGTTGTCGGCAGGGCCACAACGGAAGGTAACACACTGCGGCCTGTTTACGGCATCTGCGGGCTGGCACCGGCGAGGATTCTCGCGATCCAATCGGCGTGGGGGAAGCCGGACGTCGAGAGAATCTTGAGCTCGCGATCGATGTCGTATTCGACCCGTCGGATGGAGGGTTGATCGTTGAGCAAGGGATCGTCGTCGAGCAAGAGATAGGAAGCGCGGCGATCGCCGTCGTAGGAGAGACTCACGCTGCCCGTATTGACGACGGTCATGTGTGCGAGTTTTCGGATATAGGGGCGATGAATATGCCCGTAAACGGCGATCGGCCGGCCGAGAGGCAAGAAGACCGATTCGAGTTCCGCATCACTTGCAGTGTGCTGGGGTCCGCGCCAAGGGCTCGCGGGACTCGCGTGCACCAGGGCCATCGGGCCGTGAATCTGCTGTCGCGGCAATCCGGCGAGCCACGCGATTCGCTCGTCGCCCAGGGCTTCACGGGTCGCGGCGGCCATTTCTTCAATCGTGGGAACCAAAGATTGCATTCCCGGCGACTGCCTCGCGAAATCGGTGAGCGATTGCGGGTTAAAGAGCAACTCGTCGGTGTTACCAACCACGCCTTGCCAGCCGAGGTCACGGATTTGGTCGACGATCGCCACCGGGCTCGCGCCGCTGTCCGCCAGATCGCCGCCATGAAAAATAAGGTCGGGCGAGGTCTGGCGCAGATCCGCAAGAACGGCTTCGAAGGCAGTCCGATTGCCGTGGATGTCGGAGACGATGGCGATACGCATACTCCATTATTCGCCGCTGGTAGGTGGGTGAGCCGGGGGGACCCAATCGCTGCCGCTCATGGCTCGGCAGGTCGCACTGCATGCGCGTCAACGCCCGCACCGAGCCGCGAACGCAGTGAGCGGGTCCGCTACCGTCCACAAACGCGCGCGAATGCTCTTAGCGGATGGCGAAGGTTCCAAAGACCATGCCGAGTTCGCGATTGTCGCTGGAGGCGCGGAGGACTTTGCTGAGTTCGATGGCGACTTCCATCGATTCCTGGCCGGTGAGCGCGGCAGGCAGCGGGAAATCGAAGGCGAATTGTTCGTCGGGTTTGCGGATCACCGCGGAGCCGATTTCCTGGCCGGATGCGGTGACATGCATCGTCACGGGGCCGGAGGCGAGCACGGCGGCGGGGCCATAGCCGGTGACGTACAACCGCTGCGCCGGCGACGACGGACCAGAAAGTTTGATCGTCGCGCGCTTGGGCATCCAACGAAAGGTTTGTTCGCCGGGATACCATTCGGGGCCCAGGTCTTCCGCGTAGGCACGATCGCCGACGTCGACAAAATCGATGCGCGTGGCTCGCGGGTCGGCGCGGAGCAACAATTGATAAGCACGCGTGATGTCGTGCGTGTCGGTGGTGGCCACGCTTAGCACGCGGGCTTTGTCCTGATCGATGAGATTGAGCTGCTGGCGTGGCGAGGCGAGGAATCGCGAAACGCCGCCGAGATCGGCGCGTGCCTGGATGCCTTTTTCGCCCCCGGGAACGAAGTAGATCTTTTGGACGCCGAAGAGGCGGAAGGGGTCGTCCTGGAATCCGCTCTGGAACAGTTCGTTGTCGACGCCCTGCAGGATAATCGCGGAGCCGGGGTGCGCGCGGGCGGATTCCTGGACGCCCAGGACGGTAGCTCGCATTCGAAGAGCCCGGTTGTAATACCAGTGCGTGTACGCATCGATCTCCCGAGTGGATCCGGTGAGAAATGTCCCCAGAAGCGCGAGGGCGGCGATGCGTCCGGGCCAGCCTTGTTTGAATCCCGCGACCGCGGCCCATCCGGCGAGCCAGCAGAATCCGAGAATGGGCACGGTGACGTAATAATCCTGGATGTGATTCGGCAAAGGAAGCACGGGCGCGAGGAAAAGCAGGAACCATGCGACGCAGAAGAGGGCGGCGAATTCGCGTTTGTAGGTCCGCCAGAGGACGAACAGCACAAGCGCGACGCTGACGGCGATCGTAGTCCGGATGCCGAAGCGGCGCCAGTGACCCGTCAGATCTCCAAGACGGCTCGGGCCGAGCGCCCATTCCAGGTATTGCCAGAGCGTCGACGGCAAGCGTGAATCGAAGGTGAGCGAATAGTACGGCCCGGCGCTCTTCGGGATTACAAAGAGATGCAGGATGCCAAAGATGATCGCGGGAACGAAGAGTGGGAGCGTGCTTTGGAATTTCTTTTTCGCGACGCAGACGGCGTGCAACGCAGCGATGACGGGGTAGACGACGATAATCTCGAGCGCGCCGAAGCCGGTGAGATAGGCGATCCACTCGACGACCGTCCATTTTCTTTCGGCGGACTCGAGCCAGCGGAGTCGCGCGTAGAAAGCCATTAAGATGCAGAACGCAACCAGGACTTCGTTGTAGCTCGAGGTCCACGAGAGTGGAGTTACCACGATAGAGTTCGCCGTCCAGAGGACCGCGGCAATCACACCGGCGGCGCGCGATCCGGTGAGGCGCGTGCCGATCAGCGCGGCCAGTGTAAGATCGGCGAACCAGGTTGCGAGCACCCAGATGCGATAGGGCAGGACGTGCAATCCGAACAGCGAGGAAAAAGTCAGGAAGAAGAGACGTTCGCTCAAGAATCGGATGGTGCCCTGGGCCTTGGGGGCGAACAGGACCGGGATCAGATCGCTGGCGCGGTTTAATTCCAGGGGGACGCCCAGCCACGCGAAATCGTCGTTCAGGAACCAGATGTGCGGAACGCGCCAGAACAGGATCAGACACGTGAGCGGAGCCGCGGCGAAATAGAGCGCCCGGAGCGCGCGCGTCATTTTGAAATGAGACCGGTCATTTTGTAATAAGACCAGTCATTTTGAAATAAGGCCAACGGAGGTGACGATGACGGCCAGCTCACGCGGGTCTGGATCGCCGGGCGGCAGCCCCTTGTCAACCGCGAAGTCGATGGCGACGGCATCGGAGGCCAGCGCGGTCGCGGGGATGTCGCGGGTGTAGGTATAGTCGCCCGCGTTCGAAAAGGTCTGCGCGCCGAGATCGATCCCGTTGATCCGGGCATCGACCGTCATCGGTCCGACACGGTTGAACATGACGTCGGGAATGGTGAACTTGAGTTGAAGGCTCGCGCCTTTTTGCGCGGACCCGGCGGGCGGACGAAGAGTCGCCGTGAAGCTCTTCATGGTCCAGCGCCAGGACTGGTTTTCCAGGCCGTGGAAGCCGCGCGTGAGCTGCACCGATCCGCGCGGGTCGGCGACATTGATCATGCTGACAAGCTGGCCGTCGTCCTCGGCTTTCGCGGCGGATTTTTTCTTGATGCGGCAGCTGGTGGAACCAAATGCAATCAGCAGCAGGGAAGCTGCCATCAGTCGCCGCATCGTTCAACCTCGACCAGGCAACTGAAGAAAGTGGGTCCACCGCCGATGTCGGTCAGCCGGTCCGAGGTAAGCACGTTCGCGCTGCGGCCGTCTTGGGAAAGTTTGTTCCACCGCACGGCGGGGGCGCGGACGACGCCTTCCGAGACGACGCCATCCACCTCGGCGGTTGCGATCAAGCTGCCGCGATCGTTGAAGGCGCGGACACGATCGCCATTGTGAATGCCGCGGACGGTCGCGTCGGACGCGTGCATCTGCACAACAGCGGTCTGCCGATGGACGTCCGGGCGGAGGCCGAAGGTTGAGTTCATGCTGTCGTCGTTTTTGGACGTAATCATTTCCAATGGATAGCGTTTCTTGAGGGCGGCGTCGCCAAGGCGGGATTCAACCGGCGGCGTGTAAGCCAGATGCTCCGCGCCAAATTCGCATTTTCCGGAGGACGTGTGGAAGCCGTTCGCGAAGGGAAGAAAATGCTCGCCGAGATTCAGGCGCACGGAATGCTCGCGATCCAGCCGTTCCAGCGTGATGCCTTCCAGGAACGCGTGGCCGGAGCCGAGCAGCGTGCGAATCATGTCGTCTTCCGTGTCGTGGAAGCAGGCATCCTCGAACCCCAAGCGTTTGGCAAGAGCCCGGAATACTTCCACATTCGAGCGCGCTTCGCCGGGGGCGGGGAGCGCGGGGCGGGCGAGCTGCACGTGATAGTGGCCGTAGGCGAAGTACAGGTCGGTATGCTCGAGGAAGGTAGTCGACGGCAGCAGGATATCGGCGTGATCGGCAGTGTCGGTCTGGAATTGCTCCAGGACGACCGTAAACAGATCTTCGCGGCGAAATCCGCGCAGCACCAGGTTCTGATTGGGCGCAATGGTCGCGGGATTGGAGTTGTAGACCACGATCGCCTTCACGGGCGGGTTGTCGACCGCCGTGAGCGCTTTGCCCAGCTCAGTCATGTTGATCAGACGGGCTTCGCGTCCGAGCGCCGATTTGCGCTGTAACTCGGGCATTTCGAGGCTGGGGCGATCGAATTGAAATGCTTGCGACGTCGTGAGCTGCAAGCCGCCGCCGACTTCGCGCCAGGAGCCGGTGAGCGCGGGCAGCGCCGTGATGGCCCTTACGGCCGCGCCGCCGTGCTCGCTGCGCTGGACGCCGTAGTTGAGACGGATCACGGCGGGCCGCGTGGTCGCATACTCGCGGGCGAGCATGATGATGTCTTCCTTGTCGATTCCCGTAAGGGCCGCGACGCGCTCGGGCGGATACTGCGCGGCCAGCGCCTTCAGCTCCTCGAAGCCGTTGGTGTAGCGCGCGACGTAATCGGCGTCGTAAAGCTTTTCGCCGATGATGATGTGGATCAGGCCGAGCGCAAGGGCAAGATCGGAACCCGGATTTACTCGAAAATGACGGTCGGCGAGAGCGGCCGTGCGGGTCTTGATGGGATCAATTACGTAAAGCTTTGCGCCGTTGCGGCGGGCTTCAACGATGAAGGGCCACAGATGGACGTTGGTCCCATGAATATTCGCGGCCCAGGCGAAGATGAGCTTCGAATGGCGGAACTGCTCCGGCTCGGTTCCATACTTCACGCCTAGAGTGGCCGTCAGCGCAACGCCGCCGGCGGAGGAGCAGATGGTCCGGTCGAGCCGGGATGCGCCCAGGCGATGGAAGAACCGGCGGTCCATGCCGGAGCCGTTGAGGATTCCCATAGTGCCCGCGTAGCTGTACGGGAGAATCGCTTCGGAGCCGAACTCGTTTGCGATAGTAGTGAGTTTTTCTGCGATGGTGTCGAGGGCCTCGTCCCAGGAGATGCGCGCGAATCGGCCCTCGCCTTTCGCGCCGATACGTTTTTGAGGGTAGAGGAGGCGATCCGGCGAATACTCGCGTTCGAGATATTTGGCGACTTTCCCGCAAAGGAAGCCGCGGGTGACAGGATGATCCGGATTCCCACGGAGCCGCGAGCCTTGGCCGTTTTCGACGTTAACGAGCAGGGAGCAACAGTCCGGACAATCGAGAGCGCAGACGGAGTGGCGAGTCTCCATAAGTGACAGAATAGCAGCGCGGGCGGGCGGCGAAGGGTTCAAGGCCGCGGTGACGCGGATTGAAAACGCTTGCCATTTCCCTTTTCTTCGCCTAGAATTGGCGTATGGCACTCACCAAGCGTCAGAAGGAGTTTCTGGAGTTTCTTTCCGGGTTCCTCGAAAAGCGGGGGTATAGCCCGAGTTACGAGGAGATCGCCGAAGGATTAAGCCTGGCTTCGCTCGCCACCGTGCATAAGCATATTCTGGCGCTCGAGTCGAAACACTATCTGAAGCGCGGGTTCAATCAGAGCCGGTCGCTGGAGCTTGCGCCGAAGTACTACGACGAACAGCGTCAACATCGGCCGCCCTCGCTGGAGATACCGCTGCTGGGACGGATCGCGGCCGGAGCGCCGGTCGAGGCGATCGCGGGGCAGGATTCGTTGAGCTTTGCGGACTTCGATGGGAATTCGGGCACCTACGCATTGCAGGTGCGCGGAGAATCGATGATCGAGGACCATATCTGCGACGGCGATTACGTGCTGGTTCAGCGAACGGACGGGGCCCGCGACGGGGACATCGTGGTCGCGCTGGTGGATGGGATGGAGACGACGCTGAAGCGGTTCTATCTGGAGCCCGGGGATCGGGTGCGGTTGCAGCCGGCGAATGCATCGATGGCTCCGATTTACGTTGCGCGGGCGGCGCTGCAGATTCAGGGTAAGGTGCTGGCCGTACTGAGGAGATATTAATCAAATCGGGATTCCGATGCGCCAGAAGCCGTAGGCAATGGCCTGGCGATAGTACAGCCACTGTTGACGCCAGTCGTCGCGCTGGATTTCGGGGCGGGGGGAGCCGTAGACGTTCATTCCCTGCGACTCGAGCATTTTTTTCACACGATAGATGTGATAGCCATCGCTGACGACGATGCAGGACCGGAGATTCATACGGCGCATGATCTCGGCCGCGGCGGCGGTGCTGTAAACCGTGCTCTCGCCTTCGGACTCCACCAGGATTGCCTCGGATGGAATGTCGTGCTTGCTTAAATATGCCCGCGCGACTTCGCCTTCGGTGAATCGGGGGTCGCCGCCTTTGCCGCCCGTGGTCAAAATGCGCGTCGACAGGCCTTGGCGATAGAGAAAGAGAGCATGATTGAGACGGCGTTCGAGCACGGGCGAAGGGCGTCCGCTGTACTCGGCCGCGCCGAGAACCAGGATTACATCCGCGGGATGAGCTTCGTCCACGGTTGACTGGCGAGCGATGGCCTTGGCGACGCGCGACACGGACGCGAGAAGCTCGCCGGTGACGAAGGCGAGCAGCAATACGGCGAAAGTGGTCAGGAAGCGCCGCATCTGGGAACCCGTTATACCCGATATGCAAACATTGTAGGGCGGGGACGTGCCCGGATGGGAGCGGCCCTGATCTCAGCCCGAATAGCAAGCATGACGGAAACGTTGGTTAGCGACAAGAATCCGCTGCTGAAGCAGGTGCGCCGTGCGGTGGCGCGCGGGACGCTGACCGAAGACGGATACGCGGTGGCGGAAGGCTTTCATCTGCTCGAAGAGGCGCTCTCTTCCGATTGTGAAATACGCGCGGTAATCGTTGCCGAATCCGTGAAGAGCACGATCTCGACGCACATCCGTGGATTGAAGAGAACTCGGCTAGTGGCGATCCCGGACAAGCTTTTCGATGAGCTGGCCTCGACCGATGCGCCCCAAGGCGTGATTTCGCTGGTGAAGCCGCCGGCTTGGACGCTCGATCAGCTACTGCGCGGGAAGGCTTTGGTAATCGTGCTCGACGGCGTGCAGGACCCGGGCAATGCGGGCGCTATTCTTCGTGCGGGTGAGGCGTTCGGCGCAAGTGGGGCGGCATTTTTGAAGGGGACAGTCAGCCCGTATAATCCCAAAGGCGTGCGGGCATCGGCAGGGTCGTTGTTCAGGCTGCCGGTGGTCGCGGGCGTAGACGAGAGCCTGCTTCTTGCGGCGCTCGATCAGAAACGCATTCGGCTCTATGCCGCGATGCCGCGGGCGACGGCGACCCTGTTCGACGCGGATCTTTCAGGGCGCACGGCGGTCGTAATTGGAGGCGAGGGGCGGGGCGTGAGTCCCGGCATGCAGGCTCGGGCGATGGGTGTGAAGATCCCGACTTCGGGCGTGGAGTCGCTGAACGCCGCAGTTGCGGCCGGCGTAATGCTGTATGAGGCCCGGCGGCAGAGGACCACGGCGTGATTCGGTTGCTCTTGTTCCTGGCGCTACCGTGTTGGGGCGCGGAGCCCAAATGGACCTCGATCTCCGATCAGGCGTTTCAATATTTCAAGTTTTGGAACGACGGCGGGCCGCGGGCGCTGGAACATGCGAACTACGATCGCGCGAATCCGCATCCACCGTGGAAGTATGGGTTCTTCTCGGGACCGGTGGCGCAGCGGACCACATGCCAACTGGCGGATCGGCCGGCGGGCGCGGATAGTCCCGTGTATTGGTATACGCCGGACGGGAAGCATCTGGATCAGGCATTTGCGACGCCTGCGCCGTCGGAATACAACGTAAGTTCCTTGCAGACGGATATGAAGGGGTTCGCGGTGACCGCGGCTTTCATAGGAACCGCGAAGGGTGACGGCGCTGCAATGGAGATCGCGTATTACACGAGCCGCGCATGCTCGGATGCGGGAGTTGAGTACGGGTTCGGGAAGGATCTTGCGACGAATAGCGTGCTGGTTTACTGGTCGACGTTTGCCAATTGTGGAACGGATGCGGTGAGCGTCTGCCGGAAGTCGAACGATCCCGGGCTGGGGAATGGATTTTCAAACGTCCAGCAGGAAGACGCGAAAATGAGCGAGCACGGGTTTAGGATCTACGGGCTCGATACGAATGCCGAGCATACGTACCGGATGTTCATCGCGGAACATGAGTTCCACGTGCAAGTGCTCAAGGGCGGTCACATCGTACAGTGTTCCGAGACGGATGGCGGGAAGCTCGGGCTTTGTACTTTTACGAAGAAAACAGGCGACTGGTATCCCATTAACCGGCTGGACAACGGCTATATTGTGGCGGGGACGCAGAACGCAGGAACGCCGGCGCTCAGCTCCGATGCCGGTTTGCGCGTCGCTGATATCCTGATCGCCAAATGAGCCTGTTCGATACTTCCGCGCTCGCTCCCACCGACGACCCTAAGCGCCCGTTGGCGGAACGGTTGCGGCCGGACAAACTCGATGACTTTGTTGGGCAGCAGCACATTCTGGGTCCGGGCAAGCCGCTCCGGGCGCAGATTGAGCGGGACCAGCTCACATCGCTGATTTTATGGGGTCCGCCTGGGGTGGGAAAAACCACGCTGGCGCGCCTGATCGCCGGCCTGACCAAAGCCGATTTTATTCCGTTCAGCGCCGTGCTCTCCGGCATCAAAGAGATCAAAGCCGTGATGGCGGACGCGGAGCGCGCGCGGCGCATGGGACGCCGGACCGTGCTGTTCATCGACGAGATTCACCGCTTCAATAAAGCTCAGCAGGACGCGTTTCTACCGTACGTCGAGCGCGGCGACATTACGCTGATTGGCGCGACTACTGAGAATCCGTCGTTCGAGGTGGTGTCGGCGCTGCTCTCACGCGCCAAAGTTTTCGCCCTGCGGGCGCTTTCGATGGACGAAATCGTCCTGCTGCTTGAACGGGCCCTTAAAGTACTGCAGCTTTCCGCGACGCGCGAGCTGCTGGAGCAGATCGCGATTTACGCGAATGGCGACGCGCGGTCGGCGTACAACATACTGGAGTTGGCATCGTCGGTGGCGCGCGACGGCGTGCTCGATCAGACGGCGATTGAATCGGTGATCGAGCGCAAGGTCCTGCTGTACGATAAATCGGGCGAAGAGCACTTTAACCTGATTTCGGCGCTGCATAAGAGCATCCGTTCGTCGGACGCGGATGCGGCGCTGTACTGGCTTGCTCGAATGCTGGAGGGCGGCGAGGACCGGATGTACATCGCGCGCAGATTGGTCCGGATGGCGATCGAGGATATCGGGCTCGCCGATCCACGAGCGCTAGAGCAGACCATCGCGGTGCAGCAGGCCGTGCATTTCCTGGGCGTCCCCGAAGGCGATCTTGCGCTGGCGCAGGCGGCGATCTACCTTGCCGTCGCGCCCAAGTCGGATGCAGCGTACAAAGCGCTGGGTAAGGCGATAGAGACCGTCGAGAAGACCACCGCCGAGCCGGTCCCCATGCAGTTACGTAACGCGCCCACACGGCATATGAAGGAGTGGGGGTATGGCTCGGGTTATCAGCATGCTCATCAGTTCGAGGATGCTCTGAATACGATGGAATGTTTGCCGGAGAGTCTGCGAGGGACGGTCTTTTACGAGCCGCTGGATCGGGGCGTGGAGCAGAGGATCAGGCAGCGGATCGAGGAGATCCGGGCGCGGCGAAAAGAGTAGGCGTGACGGGCGGCTACTTCCGGTCTTTTAGACGAGTGTTGTCTTTGCGTGCCGCAGCATCCGCGTCGCAGATTAGCAATCGCTGCAAGCCGAATTCTCCGTTTCCCAAGGTTCCCCCCACTGGCAGCACGTAGTAACGGTCGCCGTACCACGCCGCTTCATTCTGGAAATGATATGGCTCGGCATTCTTGAATGACCCCTTGATCCGTACAAGCGGTCTAGCGGATTCCGTCTCGTAGATATCGACCCAGAAATCACCCTTGATGTGATTTCGTCCACTCCAAGTGGGATCCAGGATGCTTCCAACGTCATTAATCCCGTCCCAGCTATTCACCGCAATGCGATTCTTGCTGTTGTTCAGAAATGTTGGAAGTGGAGCATTGAACCCCTTGCCTGACCAACTTGGACCGGATCTCTCAAGAACAGGTCCTCTGTAGCGGACACCCGGTTCGTCAGTTCGTGGAAAAAATCCATCGGTGCTCCGCAGTAGTGGTTTCGCAGCCTGCCATGCCTCCTCTGTTATGCGATGATACCTACTCGTTCGGTTGAGATCGACAGCATACTTCTGCGGAGACAACAGCCAGCGAGTGAGATTGTTAGTACATTCGATGCCGACGTATAACTCCACTTCGTTGTTGGTACTGATGTCAGGATGGCAATTGCCGGCCTCTACGTGGTCCATTCCGGCCGCGGCGCCCTTGGGCACCGTGAAACTGCCGAGATGCACTTCGTGGCAGGTGTCCGGGTACAAAGGGACCTGATAAGTCACGCTGCCGCCGAGCGCGCTTGAGGCGAGGCAACAAGTTGCCAGAGCGCATCGACAGTAGGCTAAACGGTGCAGGCCTACTTCCGAGCTGTCACCGTGATTTCGATGTGCGCCCCGGCGCCGGCCAGCCGGGTTACGCCGATCGTGGTTCGCGTGGGCCGCGGTTCCTTGAAAATCGTAGTGTAGACCGCGTTCATGCGCTGAAACAGGTCCATGTCGGTGAGATAGACCGTGACTGCCACGACGTCCGAATAATCCATGTTGCCGGCTTGCAAGGTGCCATGGATATTTTCCAGGGTCTGGCGGACTTCATCTTCGAAACTCGCCGGGATCTTGCCGTCTTTGTTGCCGGTCATACCCGAGACATATAACGTGTCGCCAACCTGTATGCCGGAGCTGAAGTTGGGGCTGGGCGCGGCGCCCTTCGGCGCGACGACCTTTTTCTTCGATCCAGCGGCGTAGATCAGCGCGGCGACCAGAAGCGTGGCAAAGAACACTCGAGGGACAAGCTTTATCTTCAACATGCAGGTAATGATAACTCAGGGATGGATCTCGAAGTACGCGGGTACTATTGCGGCAAAAGACACCGAACGGCAAACTCAAAAAGCGCAACAGGATCGAAATGTTTCCTGCACGGATCGAGGTATACATCACATGAACTTAGAACAGACAGTCCAGACCGACCGGCGTCATTCCGATCGTTTTCCCGTGGAGCGCGAAGTCCGCTATCGCGTGCTGAACAAGCGGAGCGGCGAAGAGATGGGCGAAGGGAAGACGATCAATATCTCGAGCTCCGGTGTTCTGTTCACCTCGGAACATGTGCTGTTACCCGGACGGCGGCTGGAGTTGTCGATTAGCTGGCCGGCACAGTTGGACAACCGCTGCGCGTTGAAGCTGGTGGCTCGCGGGCGCGTGGTCCGATTCGTCGCTGGACGGGCTGCGATCGAGATCCAGCAATATGAGTTTCGGACTCAGGGGACGGCTCCGGCGCGGTTGACGCTGAACTAACGCTGGGAGTTAGCGTCGGCGCCTTGCTAATCTAGTCTGCAGGGATGGAGACGTTTTATGGACGCCTGTACGGGCAATGGATGCTCGCCTGGGAGAACCGGTTGTGTTCGCGCGCGACGAATCGCGTCGTGCGGCCGTTCGACTGGGGGCTCGACTGGGCGCATCGATGGCCTCTTGCACAGAAGTTTCCCCGCAACGGGCATGATCCGGAAGCCTATCTAAAGCTGCTGAACCAGGCGGCGCTCGCGGAGAGCGACGAGTTTTTCGCGTATCAAACTCCTTCCGATTTTTCGCTTGACGGGAAATTCTTAAAATTCACTAGCGCCGTCGAAACGCCCTATCCGGAGAACAACCGGGTGCATGGGCAGTGGTTCCCTGCCTTGAAGGCGAAACGTCGCGTGGCGGCGCTGGTTTTGCCGCATTGGAATGCATCGGCGACGCAGCACAATGCGCTGTGCGCGGGGCTCGCGAAGCTGGGGATTTCGGCGCTGCGGCTGAGCATGCCGTATCACGATTACCGCATGCCAGCCGAGCTGGAGCGCGCCGATTACGCGGTTTCGGCGAACGTCGCACGCACCGTGGACGCGACCCGGCAGGCCGTCATCGACACGCGCAGTTGCGTCGACTGGCTCAATTCAGAAGGCTATGCGAGCGTTGGGTTGGTCGGCACCAGTTTAGGATCGTGCTACGCGTTTCTGGCCAGCGTCCACGATCCGCGAATCAAAGTAAATGTTTTCAATCACTGCTCGACGTATTTCGCGGACGTCGTGTGGGAGGGGCTTTCGTCACAGCACATCCGGCAGGGCCTGGAGCCTTCGATCACGCTTGAACAGTTGCGGGAAACGTGGATGGTGATCAGCCCGCCGAATTATATCGATCGTTACGCGAAGATGAACAAGAAAACGATGTTCATTTATGCGCGCTACGACACGACATTTCCCATTCGATTTTCCGAGCAGGTGATCGAAAAGGCGAAGGAACTGGGGATGGATCATAAGGCGGTGGTTATGCCATGCGGCCACTATACCCTGGGTGAGACGCCGTTCAAGTTTATTGACGGCTATCATATCTGCAACTTTCTAAAGAGAAATCTTTAGGAGCAGTCCAGCCCTGCTTACTCTCGCTGCGCGGTTCGGTGTGGAGTCCTGTCCGTTTTCCGCCGATCTGTTGCGTATGATAGGCAGAGGTCTGTCCAAAATCGCTATTGTATTGATTTTAGGGGCGTTAATTGCCTCGGCGCAGAGGGCGCGCTCGGCCGTGGAAGGTGCGACGCCGAGCAGCCTTCCGAACACTGTCGATGTCGCTTCCAGCCGCGGCGTCGGGCCGTTCGATGCCAAGCAGGCGCAGGAGTGGCATGACGCGGCGGAACTGCTGTGCGCGCAAAGCCGGTATGCGGAAGCGGAGAAGCTCTACGCGAAGCTGCTTGAAGAGCGCGAGCACGCGCTGGGGCTGAATAGTCCGGAACTGGTCAACGATCTGAACGACCTCGGGCGCGTTAATTTCGCACAAATGAAGTACCAGCAGGCGACGACGTACTATGAGCGGTCGCTGCAGATCATGGAGACTTCGAAGGGCAAGCAGGACGTCGCCGTTGCCGGGCCGCTGGCCAAGCTGGTGAAGGTTTATCAGACGCTCGAGAAATATCCGCAGGGCGAACAGTATGCCCGGCGGGCCGTCGCCGTCGTGGAGAAGGCCAAGGGACCCGAGGCGGCCGAACTCGCGTCGCCCTTGATCGCGCTGGGGGATGTCTTCGAAGCTGAGAAGGATTTTGCGGGCGCGGAGCGGCAGTACGATCGCGCAGCAAAGATTATCGAGAAGCATTCCGGCGCGGCGGCAACGGATCTGCTGCCGGCGCTGGATGGGCTCGCTTTCGCGTACGCAGAGCAGCATCGGGCTTCCGACGCTGAGGCCGCCTGGCGGCGGGCCTTGTCGATCAGAGAAAGCGCGTATGGGCCGTCGACGTTGGAAGTCGCCGGAACACTCGACCGGCTGGGAAAATTCTATTTCGAACAAAAGAAATATCCGGAGGCGGCGTATTGCTACGAGCGGACGCTGTTCATCCGGTCCAAAGCGCATGGCGAGATGGCGCCGGATACCCAGGCGTCGCTGACCGAGGTCGCGAATGTGTATGGCGCACAGGGACGGCATGCGGATGCGGAGCCGCTCTACCGGTCCATGCTGACTGCGAAAGAAGTCGAGCTGGTGGGCAGCCTGAATTCTCTGGCGGCGCTTCTGGCCGCGCGGGATCGCAACGCTGAAGCGGAAGCCATGTACAAGACGGCGATCGGAGTGTTGGATAAGAACGGCTTCGTGGCGTCGCGCAAACCGGTGCTGAATCCGGCCGATCCGCCGCCGCCGCTGCTGGCCGAAACGCTGGATCAATACGCCGCGCTGCTCAAAAAGATGCGCCGGAAAGCGGATGCCGCCAAGATTGAAGCTCGGGCGCGGATCTTGCACGGAGCGCCCGAACCGGCGCATGGTGCGCCTGCGGCCAAGAAAAGTAAGTAAGGTCGAGTACTTTTAAGTACTCCGGTACTAAGGAAAATCGGGGAACGGCCGATAGATTCGGTGATGCTTAGCATACTTCGTTCGGAGTCCCCGGCAGAAGCTATGCACGCCGAGCCGGAACCACAAACCGTGGCGCCACCGCCAGTTGTGGCTGAAGAACCGTCGCAGCCCGAAGAAAAGGTTGTTGAATTCGAAATCGTTCTCGGGCGGACTCAGGTGGCCGGGGTCTTATTCGTCGCCATTGTGGCCGTAGTCGTTTTTTCCGCGATCTCCTATGTGGCGGGCAGGGCGCTGGTTTCGAAACCCGTGGCGGCTGTACCCGTGGCGGCTGTAACGACTCCTCCACCGGCGCCGGTAGTAGAGGCTACCATCGTCAAGCCGGACTTTCCGATCGCGGAGCCCGCTCCCAAGGCTCCAGAGCCGATTCCCGTCCCGGAGGCTCCCGTTTTTGCGAATCCGTCGGCAAATGGGGTCTATCTGCAGATGGGCGCGGTAGAGAAGGGCGTCGCCGTGATCATGGTTGACGGGCTGCGAAAGCGAGGCTTTTCGGCATTCGCGGCGCCAGGACCGACCGAGGCGATTTTCCGGGTACTGATCGGGCCGCTGGGCGATGCGGAAGGATTCCGGAAGACCAAGGAAAAGATCGACCAGATCGGGCTTAACAGTTTTGTGCGCAAGTACCAGCCCTAAAGCATTCTTGGCCGCGATTCACGCCACTGAACTCGAATCTTATTTGATTACGTTGTGGCGCTTTAGGGTTTCCACGGTCGATTCAATGGGCAGGGCTTCGATGGTGCGGCCATTGCCCGTCGTGGTTTCGGCGCGGAACAACGAGTTGTAGATTGCTTCTTCCGTGGCTTCGATGACCGCAGGGAACAAAGCTGAGACGGCGTCGTTCGACAACAGCTTTGGGTCGTGTGAAGTGCTGAACGCTACTGCGTAATCGCCGCTGCCGTTCGATCCGGCCGAGCCCGTGCGGCCCAATCCCATCATTGTGCGGGCGCCCATGCGTTGCAGGTTGCGATGGTCCACGGGAGCGTCGGTGGCGACGATCATCATGATGGAACCGTCGACGGCGGCCGGTGGCGACTGGCGCGGGCGCTCGATAGGCACGCCGGAGATGGTCAGCCGTCCACCGAAGTTCGATTGAACAAGAACTCCGACCGTGTACTCGCCGGCTTTGCGAGAAGA
>Ga0070731_10002763_pt1 | contig 16356 bp, 13 predicted proteins | sample Coa_R1_2_FD_66448 | JGI IMG/M metagenome (GOLD analysis project Ga0070731, IMG submission 66448) | Surface soil microbial communities from Centralia Pennsylvania, which are recovering from an underground coalmine fire - Coalmine... | ecosystem: Environmental > Terrestrial > Soil > Unclassified ...
GCCGGCCGGGGTTGAATCGATCACCCCTGATACGGCGTTGGCGTACCACGAATCGGTGGCCGCGATGCTTAGGGCCAGAGACTGCGTGCCGTTGCTGTAATTTTGCTTGGGCTGCGGGCTGAGGCTGGCGCTGGCAGGCAGAGATCCGCGAAGGCTTTTGGTGTCGAAAGCGTCGCCCGAAGTCTGATGAACCAGGCACGAGCCGGGCGGTGGATAGGACATGTACGGATCGAAGTTGTAGGGCGAATTAGGGCGCGTGTAGAACCGCGAGTAGATGTGGCCGAGAACCTTGGTGATAGGGATGGGAGTCTCGATGTTTTCGATGCCATCCACTTGCTCCAGGTGAATGAACGCCTGCGTTCCGGGAGTGCGGACCAGTTTCGAAAGCGGGTTGCCGGGGTCGTCGCACGACGCCGCGCCCGGAGCGGCAATGGCCATAGTCGCGGTGTTCGAAACCACGCCGCCCGCCTTCACCACTACCGGCACCCAGCAGCCGAGAGGAGCGTCTTGGGGAACCTGCACGTCGATTTGGTCGATGCCGGAGCAGCAGGGCGAGCGCCCGGCATAGAAATTCGTCGCCGGCCGGCCGCCAACGGTGACAGTGACTGCCGCAGCGACGTTGCCGGGCTTCGGCGCGGCGTTGTCGGGAAACGTGACCGGGCCCAGACCAGTGCCCCAAATCGTGACGGTTTGGCCGGGCGCGGCGGGCAGCACCGCTGAGTTGAGCGGTTGATTGTTCCCGGCCACAAAATTTTCAATGACGCCGGGGCCGGCACCGTCCGCGGAGACCGTGAAAATGCCCGGGGCGGAGTCGGCGATCTGGATGGAGATCGCGTTGCTTCGCACATCTTGGTAAGTCAGACGGAGCGTGGCTAGACCCGCAGAGACCGAAGACGGCATCACGGCGTAGATCTTGGTGGCGGAAATGGTGAGCGGATACGCTTGAGCAGCTACGCCATTCTGCGTGACGCTGAGCGAGACTCCGCCGAACGTGGTGGCGAGAGGAAAAGAGGACACCGTCTGGCTTTGAGCAGGGCCGAGGTTCTCGCCGGAAACCATGAAAATACTGCCACGGGCGATCGGAGCGTTGGGCAGACCAAAGGGCGCGAGCGAGGCTGCATTCACTGCACCGCGATGGTAGAGGATGGGTTGCAGGGCGAATAGAGCGCTACCTGAGAGAAAAAGTAAAAACAAGCGCATGACTCTGTCCATAATAGCGGCGTTGAGCCGTTTGCTACCATTCCTGGGTGCGAATCGGGATCGACGCCGGTGGAACTTTCACGGATTTTGTCATCCTCCACGACGATGGGCGCTTAGAGAGCTTCAAGCTGCGCTCGAGCCGTTCCGCGCCGGCGCAGGTGATTCTGGAAGGCCTGCGCCGGATTGCCGCGCCGCGCGGCGCCGATGTAGTTCATGGCTCAACCGTCGCCACTAACGCGCTGCTCGAGCGCAAAGGCGCGCGCACCGCTTTCGTCACTACCGAAGGTTTTGCGGATCTGGTACGCATTGGCCGGCAAAATCGTTCGCGCCTCTACGATCTGACGCCACCGCTCAAGCGCCACCTGGTGCCGCGCGCGCTTTGCTTTGGCGTCGGCGAGCGCACGTACTTCGATGGCGCGATCGCCCGCACGCCATTGGCCGGGGAACTTCACCGTCTGCGCGCGAAGCTGCGGCGCGCGGGCGTCGAAGCCGTTGCCATCTGCTTCCTGCACGCTTACCAGAATTCCGTCAACGAGCGTGCCGCCGTTGCTGCTCTGCAGGGCTTGGGATATGTGTGCGCCTCCCATGAAGTCTCGCCAGAATTCCGCGAATTCGAGCGCGCGTCGACCACGGTCATCAACGCCTACGTCGGGCCGCTGATGGACGCTTATCTGGCTGAACTGGACCGCGGCGCGAAGCAGCGCATTTCGATTTTGCAATCCAACGGCGGATTCATCACCGCCCGGGAAGCGCGCCGCCATGCCGTGCGTACTATTCTTTCCGGACCAGCGGGCGGCGTGGTGGGTGCAGCCGCGGTAGCGCGCGCCGCCGGGTTCAAACGCGCGCTCACTTTCGACATGGGAGGAACTTCCACTGACGTCAGTCTCTCGGAAGCCGCGCCGCGTCTGACTACCGAAGCCTATGTGGACGGATTCCCGGTGCGCGTTCCCATGGTGGATATTCACACGGTAGGTGCGGGCGGCGGGTCCATCGCGCGCGTGGATGAAGGCGGGCTGCTGCGCGTCGGCCCTGAAAGCGCGAGCGCCGATCCCGGACCGGCGTGCTACGGCACCGGCCGACAGCCCACGGTCACCGATGCGCATGTGCTGCTGGGGCGCATCGCGGCGGATCAATTTCTGGCCGGGGAAATTCGCATTCACAAAGAGCGCGCGCTCGCCGCCATCAAGCCCCTGGCAGCGGCGCTGCGCATCAATTCCATCGCAGCCGCGGCCGGCATTCTGCGCGTGGCGAACGCCAACATGGAGCGTGCGATTCGCGTGGTGTCGATCGAGCGCGGCCACGACCCGCGCGATTTTCCGTTAGTCGCTTTCGGCGGCTGCGGTGGGTTGCATGCCTGCGAAATCGCCGAGGGGCTCGGTATTTCAACCGTGATCGTCCCCGAATACGCCGGAGCGCTCTCGGCGCTTGGCATGCTGCTGGCAGATCGCGTGCGCGATTACTCGGCGGGGGCGCTGGGAGCCGACATCGAGCAGCGCTTCGTCGCCCTCGAACGCGCGGCTCGCCGCGATATGCCGGGCGCGGCGATCGAGCGGCTGGCCGACGTGCGCTATGCCGGCCAGAGCTACGAGCTCACCATCCCGTGGGGCGCGTCGTTTCACGCCGCCCACCAGCGCGCGTATGGCTATGCGGATCCGGCGCGTCCCACCGAAATCGTGACCGTGCGCGTGCGCGCGGCGATCGAAACCAGCAAGCCCGCGTGGCATAGAATTGTGTCGCGCGCGCGGTCCGTCCCCGCTGAACGCCGCGTATTCACCGGCGGCAAATGGCTCACGCTCCCGGTCTACTTGCGTGATGCTTTGCCTCGCGCCAGCCGCCGCGGTCCCGCTTTAGTTCTCGATTACGGCGCGACAACTCTGATCCCGCAAGGCTGGAAGTTCCACATCGATTCGACCGGCAACTTGATCGCGTCTGGTTGATACTGAATTATGATCCGGGTTTTGGTCGTACTGGGTACGCGGCCGGAGGCCGTGAAACTGTGCCCATTAGTCCTCCAACTGCGCCGCCAGCCTGAGGATTTCCAAATTCGCGTTTGTGTCACGGCTCAGCATCGCTCCATGCTGGACCAGGTTTTGACCGCATTCGATGTTGTTCCGGATCACGATCTCGACGTGATGCAGCCGGATCAGACCCTGGCCCAGACTACCGCGCGGATCATCGCCGCCCTAGAGCCCGTCATCGCCCGGGAGCAGCCGAGCCTGGTGCTGGTGCAGGGCGATACGACGACCACGCTGTGCGGCGCGTTGACTGCGTTCTACCAGCACGTGCCCGTCGGCCACGTAGAAGCAGGCCTGCGCACCTGGGACATGGCCCAGCCGTTTCCCGAGGAAATGAATCGCGTGGTCACCGCGCGTTTAGCGACGCTGCACTTTGCTTCCACCGATTGGGCCGCTCGCAATCTTTTGAAGGAGGGCATTGATCCCGCCCGCATCTATGTCACCGGCAACCCCGGCATTGACGCCTTGCTGCTGGTTCGCGACCGGCTCGCGAGCGGCGAAATGCCCGGCGGCGACTGGCGGCATCTCGATCCTCGCAAAAAGCTTTTGGTCGTGACCGCCCACCGGCGTGAGAGTTTCGGCGCTGGCCTGGAGCACGTATGTGAAGCGCTGGCCCGTTTGGCGGCGCGGCCCGATGTGCAAATCGTTTATCCCGTGCATCGCAACCCGCACGTACTCGATCCGGTCTCCAGGCTTCTTGGCAAAAGCCCGAATGTTTTTCTGATAGATCCGCTGGATTACGTCCCGTTCGTCGACCTCATGCGCCGCGCGTACCTGCTGCTCACCGATTCAGGCGGTATTCAGGAGGAGGCGCCTTCGCTGGGTAAGCCGGTGCTCGTGCTGCGCGAGAAGACCGAGCGCCCCGAAGCAGTCCAGTCCGCCACCGCTGCCCTGGTGGGTACTGACACGGACGAGATCGTCCGCGAGGCCACGCGCCTGCTCGATGATCCGGCTGAGTACGCCCGCCGCGCCCGCGTTCATCATCCTTATGGCGACGGGCACGCCAGTGCGAAAATCAGCGCCTGTATCCAATCGTATTTTGAACCCGCGAAGAAGGAGGTTATCAGTCACGCATGACCGACACGGAACGGGAACTTGCTGTCCAGCATCTCATTGAAGGGCGCGACGCGCTGCTGACGGCCATCGCAGACGTTTCGGAAGCACAGGCGCGTTTCAAGCCGGATCCGGAGCGCTGGTCGATTGCCGAATGTGCCGAACATGTCGCGATTACCGGCGACTCCTTGCTGGCGCTGCTGCAACGGGGAGTAGAGAATCCGCAGGGCGTTGCGCTCGAGGCCGAAAAATATGGACGCCTGGCGGAGGCGCTGGTGAACCGCTCGCGCCGCTTTCCGGCTCCGGAATCCATTCGCCCCATCGGCCGCTTTGCTTCGATCGCCGATGCCCGCGCTCATTTTTTGGACGGCCACGAGCGGGCGATGGCCTACACGCTGCACTGCCAGTTGGACTTGCGGCAGCACTTCACCGTGCATCCGCTTTTGGGGGAAATCGATTGCTTCCGGTGCCTGCTGCTATTGGCATTGCATCCGGCGCGCCATGCCGCGCAAATCGCGGAGATCAGGGGCGATCCGGAATTTCCGAAAAACTGAGGCTCAAGAGCCGCTTCGTCTGACTTGCCCGCCGGCAAAGCGCACTTGCGAGACCATGGAATCCACCACTTGTTTGCTCGCCTTCAGGATTTTGGCGGTCGGTCCCGGATTCAGGATCGCCAGCCAGAACATCACGCCGCCAACCGAGAGCCAGACAATGCTCTTGTCTTTCAAGCACTACTCCTGCCCAATGATCGCAAAATTCGCGCCGGAGCGAACCTGCACTAAGGTTAACAAGGGAAAAATAGTTAGAAGTTGGGATCCAGTCCGTGGGCAACGGCAAATTCGCGCGCGTGGCGGTCGCAATATTCGCAGGGAACCAGTACGGTTTGGCCGCTCAAGTCGACGCTGCACCACCACCGGGCCATCTCACGACAGCCTTTGGAACGGCAATAGGGCGCGTTGCCGAATTCCCACGCAAGCAACTCTATCTCGGCCTGCGTGAGTGGCCGAATCTTGGCTCCCGAACGTTCCTTATCACCCATTCAAGCGTTTGACCGGTGGCATCACGGCGAAACAGTATCCCCTCTGCTCCGCTGCGTTTTTGTTCTGTTATCGGAACAAGATGACAGTATAAGCAGATTTAGATAAGTAAGCAAGGCCGAAATGCATAGAAATTGTTGTTCTGAATTCAGAACAAAAAAGAAGCATCGATACGGTCCGGTGCGGCAGAAGTGCCGTTATGCGAGTCTATTTCTTTACACGATTTTGCATGGTTGAGATGCGGCGATTAAAAACCGGTAACCCAAGATGCATCGCGCGCGTTTCTGATATGAGCGGCTTATTTGAGATATCTGCGAGTACGGAGCGTCCTACCCCTAAAATGAGACATTCAATCGCCTCTGCAATTTTCCTGCTGGCCATGGTCCTATTTCCGATGTCCCCGGCTGGCAACGCCCAGTCCGTGACCCATACCTGCACCAACGCCAGCATTTCCGGCAACTATGGGTATTCCATCAGTGGACTGCTCTCATCGAGCGGCGGCTTCGCGGCCTTTGGGGCGGCCGGCATTTTCACTTCCGATGGCAACGGAAATTTCACCGGTTCTGATTCCGCGACCGAAGGCGCGATCACAGCGCGTACCTTCACCGCCACTTATACGGTGAACAGCGATTGCACCGGCACTGCCGCGTTTGCGGATAGCCTGGGGAACACCGCGGCGTTCAACCTGCTGGTCGGTGGCGGCGGCGAAGCGGTTCAATTCATGCAAACCGACTCAGGCACAATCATCGCGGGCGAAGCGCAGAGGCGGCGGGCTGCATGCACTGTGCAAGACGTCAATGGCTCCTACGCCTTCGCCATCCACGGATTTTATATTGCGAGCAACACGCTGCAAGCAGTGGTCGATGCCGGCAGGATGTCTGCCAATGGCAACGGGACCTTGGCCCTGACGGATGCAATCAGCCAGTCCGGAACCGTCACCAGCCGAACCATTCCCGGCACCTACGCCATCAACTCGAATTGCACGGGTCTCGCCACCTTCAATGATCCGAACCTGGGATCGTTTCATGCGAATTTCACGGTGGTCTCATCCGGCCGCCGGATTCAGTTCCTGCAGAGCGACGCGAACTTCATCGTCACCGGATCAGCCGAGCGGGAATTTGCTCCAGCCGGGATCTTGTCCCATATTGCCTCGGGCGGTTTCTGGAAGACCACTATCACTCTGGTCAGTCTCAAACCCACCGCCAACGAAGTTCGGGTCAATTTCCGCGCGGATAGCGGGGCCCCGTTGACCTTGCCCATGACCGTCACCTTGCAAGGCGCCTCGACGACGGTGACTGCTTCCACCCTGGATCGCACCATCCCTCCCGGCGGAACCTTGCTTATCGAGACGGAGGCGCCAGCCTCGCCTACAGTAGTTGGCTGGGCCCAAGTGCTGAGCTCGGGGCCGGTAGAGGGCTCGGCAATTTTCGGGGCCAGCAGCGCCACCGGATCATCCGAGGGCACCGCGCCGCTCGACACCAGCGCCGCCTACGATCTGATTCTGCCCTTCGATGAGACCGCGGGCTTCACCACCGGAGCGGCTTTCGTGAATCTATCCAACACCACCGCGGCGTCCATAACAGTCACGGTGCGCGACGACAGCGGGACCGAACTGGGCACGCCCACGATCCTGCCTGATCTGCCGGCCAATGGGCATACCTCTTTTGCCGTCGGAACCCAATTCCCGGCGGCGGTTGGCAAGCGAGGAACCATCGAGCTTCTGGATACTTCGGGTGGAGGCATTGCCGGCCTGGGACTGCGGTTCAACGTGTTCGGCAGCTTCACATCGACACCGATCATCGTTAAGCAATAGAATCAGGTTCATGGGCTTCTACGAAGTTCCGGGCATGACCCTGATTCCCCAGAAGCTGACCATGTCCTGCTGGTACGCCAGCGCGCAAATGTTGATTCAGTGGCGGCAGGACCAGGTGCAGCAATCCATCGCCGGGCTGGTACCGCCGGATTTGGACGCGCAGTGCGTGGCCATTCGCGACGGCAACTCCGGCATCCAGAATCCGCAGATCGTGCCCATGGCAAAACGGCTCGGCTTGCAGGCCGTCCCGCCGTTGAGCCCCACCCCTGAGACTTTGCAAAAGTGGCTGCAAGTGTACGGGCCGCTTTGGGTGAACGGAAAGACCCATATCGTGGTGATTGCCGGCATCGATACCGAAAGCCTCATGGTGAAGGTGTACGATCCGGGACCGGTCAACGTGGGGAAGGTGGAGTGGCGTTCGCTTGAGACGTGGTACGCATTCGGGACTTCGGTTTCGAGCCGGGATACGGGGCGGGACGTGGAGACGGTTTTTCTTTACGTGCCGGGGTGAGTGAAGGGAGTAGTGCGTCCGGAGAGACTCGAACTCACGGCCTTGCTGGTTCGAAGTCTACCACTCATACAGCAAGCTATTGAATTTTTTGCAAGCGAGAAAAAGATGCAAATTCCAACTTTCCAAAGTCCGCCGGCCATAAATGGCGACCCTATCTGACCGTGTGCGCTGGGCTACGGCGTATCACAGCTTCAACAGACCGCCATTCTGGAGGGCCCGTTCAAGTTGGCTCAGGTCAAACTGGTACGAACTGCCTGAACGGTCTGGCCTGGTCATATGCTTGATTCTGAGTCCTCGCGCGAGTAGGTTAGCCTGCCGAATGGCTTCGCAAATGTCGAGGAAGAGAGCACCCGGATGTACGATGACGATCAGATCGCCATCCCGATCGAAGCGGTAAGATAAGTGGTCTAACGAAGAGCGGTTCGAGGCCACCATTGCTAATGGCCACCTGTGCTTTACTCCCTGTAAACCCAAGGCCAGTTTCTTACCGTCGGTCAGCGTGACGATGCTGTCTTGGTACTCGTGAGCGTTTCCATTGCGGATCAAATCCCACAACGCGCTTAGCAAGTTCTTCAATGGGTCAGGGCCAATCCCCGGAAATCCGAAATTGGCCGGTTTTACGGCGTCATCCAGCTGGGTGAAATACTTTGATTCGATCTTGTTCAATTCGATAGAGAAATCACGCAGAGCGTTAGGGTCAGAAGAACAAAGGCGACACGACCACTCCAGTAAGATGGCCGCTTGAAGCGCGAAAACAAAATTACCACGGTGGCCTGCAGAGCAGTCGGGCAGTTCAGCGAGCGCATTCCAAGCGCATGTAAAATCACCTACAATGAAATCGAAAATCTCCTGTTCACTGTGGTGTCGTGCCATAGCCGAAGTTTACAGGAAGTGGCCGCGCCTCAAGCTAACTGGAAAGCCCGCAGTCAATTGAACCCAACCGCGAAGTTAAATGGTGCGCCCGGAGAGACTCGAACTCCCGGCCTACTGGTTCGAAGCCAGCCGCTCTATCCAACTGAGCTACGGGCGCACTTCGCTTATTATAGCCGCCAGGCCTGCTTCAGCTTCTGGTAAGTCACACCCAGGTCTTCCGGCATCACGCGCGTCTCGCCAATCGTGGTCATGAAATTGGAATCGCCGGCCCAGCGCGGGACCACGTGCATATGGATGTGCCCCGCCACGCCCGCGCCTGCCGCGGCGCCGATATTCATGCCGATATTCAGCCCGCTGGGATGATAAATCGCGCGCAATTTTTTTTCGGACTCGCGCATCATGCGCATCATTTCCGCGGCTGTTTCTTCCGCCGCCGCTTCGAGCGATGCCACGTGCTCATACGGCGCGATCATCAAATGGCCTGAGGTATAGGGATACAGATTGAGCATCACCAGATTGCTCTGGCCGCGATGCACTACCAGGTGCTCGCCGTCCGCGCCGTCGCGCGCCTGACAAAAAAGACACGCATCCGAGGGCCGGTGCTCCGTCAGATACTGGTACCGCCACGGGCTCCAGAGATGGTCCATGTAAATCAGCCGCGGGCTGACGCGAAACGATTAGGGAGTCTGCAACTGGTTTGCGGGCGCCGGAGCAATGGTTCCGCCCGACGTATTGACTACGTCTTTAAGTTCTTTGCTCGGCTTGAAATACGGGATTTTCTTGGCGGGCACTTCCACGCGCGCGCCAGTCTTGGGGTTGCGTCCCACGCGAGGCTGCCGCTGCCGCGTACGGAAGCTGCCGAAGCCGCGTATCTCAATCTTGTCACCGCCGCGTAGCGACCGGACTATGCTGTCGAAGATCGCCTCGACAATGACCTCGGACTCCTTGCGCGTCATCTCAACGACGCGTGAGACTTCTTCAATCAAATCGGCCTTGGTCATCGGCTACGCCTCCTTCGTTAGCATCCCACAAACTCACGTACATCAGTCAATTACAGTGTACCTCGCCCGGCCTATCCCTTTTTGTCTCGTGCGCTCATAGCCTCTTCGATTGTTGAAGTTGCAGCCGCAGCCTGGCGTTGATAGTCCTCCAGGCGAGCCCGCTCCTCATCATCGGTGACGGCCTTGAGGCTCAGGCCGATTTTCTTCTCAGCCTCGTTCATCTTGATGATTTTAAAGTCATGTTCCTGGCCTACCACCATCGGCCGCTCTTCCGACCGGCGCCCGGAATAGCCCGGAACCTCCGAAAAATGGCATAGGCCTTCCACGCCTTCGGCTAGCTCCACAAACCCGCCAAACCCTGCCAGCCGGGAAACCCGCCCATGCACAATGTCTCCCACGCGATGGGTCTGGAAATAGCGCTCCCAGGCATCCGGCTGTAACTGCTTGATGCCGAGCGACAGGCGCTTGCCTTTGACGTCGATCGCCAGGATCACGGCTTGCACGATCTGGCCTTTTTTCAGGATTTCCGAGGGATGCTTCACGCGCTTGGTCCAGGAAAGGTCGGAGACATGCACGAGGCCATCGATACCCTCTTCGATTTCGATGAACGCGCCGAAATCGGTCATGTTGCGGACCCGGCCCTCTACCACCGAGCCCACGCTGTAGCGAGTGTCGATGGTGGTCCAGGGATTGGCTTCGAGCTGCTTGAGTCCCAACGAAATGCGGCGCTCCTTGGGATGCACTTCGAGCACCACCGCTTCTACTTGATCTCCCGGGTGAACTACTTTCGACGGATGTTTCATGCGGCGCGACCACGTCATTTCGCTGACGTGAATCAGCCCTTCGACTCCCGGCTCAAGCTCGACGAATGCGCCGTAATCGGGCACCGACACCACGCGGCCCACCACACGCGCGCCCACAGGATATCGCTCGACAATGTTCGACCAGGGATCAGGCTCCAGTTGCTTGATGCCGAGCGAAACGCGCTCTTTGGCGCGGTCGAATTTCAGCACCTTCACCGTGACTTCGCTGCCGGCGTGAACGATTTCCGACGGATGGCCGATGCGCCCGTAGGACATGTCGGTGACGTGCAGCAACCCGTCGATGCCGCCGAGATCGACGAAAGCTCCGTATTCGGTGAGGTTCTTCACCACGCCCGTCAGCACCGCGCCTTCTTCCAGGTGTTCGAGAGTGATGCCCTTGCGCTGCGAGGTCTCCTGCTCGACGGCCAGCTTGCGCGACACCACAACATTGCCGCGGCGGCGGTTCAGCTTGATGATCTTTACAGGAATATCCTGGCCAACTAAAACGTCCAGATTGCGCAGCGGACGGCTGTCGACTTGCGAGCCCGGCATGAAGCTCTGCACGCCGACGTCGACCGAAAGGCCGCCCTTCACTCTGCCCAAAACGTGGCCGGAAATAATGAGCTGATCCTGAAATGCTTTTTCCAGATCGTCCCACACGCGCAGGCGGGCCGCTTTCTCGTGAGACAGCAGAATATAGCCTTCGACCGGCGGGCCGTGATCGATGATCACATCCACCACATCGCCAGGCTGCACATTCACCTGGCCATCGGGTCCGGCGAACTGGACTGCGGGCACCGAGCCCTCTGATTTGTAGCCGAAATCGACGATCACATCCTGCGGCGTTACTTTCAGTACTTTGCCCTGCAGGACTTCGCCTTCGGCAGGCGGCGAGAAATGGCTGTAGTCGTCCAGAAGATGTTCGTAATCTTCCGGTCCGCTGTTTGGCGGGTTAGTCGGATTTAGATTCCCGCTGTTTTGATCGACGGCCATACCCAAGTCTCCAGGGTCACTGATTTATCGATGGCGCAACGGAAATTTGAATTCAGGAATAAGGAAGCGGATAGGGGAAGTGAACGGCAAAACGCTAGACCCGTGAGCTCTCCAGCCGAAACCATAACGCCAGGCCACCAACAAACCAAAACGAATCAGTATTTTAACAAGATATTACGGCAGCGGGCCCTTGTCAACGGCAGCACGGCGGCCGGCGTTCTGGGCCGCTAGCTGCAAGGGTTGCATTATGCTCCCTCGGAGCTCTTGAATTCAGTTATCATATGGCTGCTAGGCCATCATCTATGTATCGATTTGCCGTTTTACCGCTTTTGCCACTGGTCGCCGTCTCGCTTTGGGCACAGGAGCCCGTCAGCTTCAACAAACAGCTTAGGCCGATCCTGGCGCGCAGTTGTCAAGGTTGCCACCAATCGACCAGCCGTCAGTCCGATCTGTCGCTGGCGAATTTTACGGACTTCAAAACCGGCGGGAAGAAAGGCGCGGCCTTTGTGCCGGGCAGCCCCGAGAAAAGTGTGGTGATCACCTACCTCACCGGCGAAGCGAAGCCGCAAATGCCGTTTGGCGGCAAGCCGCTGGCGGACGATCAAATCGAGTTGTTCCGCCGCTGGATTCGCGAAGGCGCGAAGGATGATTCGCCTCCCGATGCTGTGGAAACGGAAGTCGCCGGCGCACCTGCGGTATACCAAGCCGCGCCCGTGATTACTGCCGTTGCCATTTCGCCCGATGGCCAGACGATGGCGGTTTCCGGGTATCGCGAAATTCTGCTGCACAAAACCAGCGGCGGGATGATCGCGCGCCTGCCAGGCCTTTCGGATCGAATTCACAGCCTCGTGTTTTCACCCGATGGCGCAACCCTGGCCGCGGTGGGCGGCAGCCCTGCGCGTTTCGGCGAATTGCAGATTTGGGATGTAGCTACGCGCAAGCAGAAGAAATCGGTGGTCGTCACCAGCGACACTTTGTTCGGTGCGTCTATCTCGCCCGATGGGACTCGGGTTGCCTTCGGCGGCGCCGACAAATCCATCCGCATTTACGATCTGGCCACCGGCAAAGAAATTCGCAAGATGGATCACCATGAGGATTGGGTGTTCGGGACCATTTGGGGGGTGGACGGCAAACGGCTGGTTTCGGTAAGCCGTGACCGCGCCGCCAAGCTCACCGATTCTTCCACCGGGGCGTTCATCGAAAACGTCAACCTGCTTAAGGAAGCACTGAGCGCCGTCGCACGCCATCCCAAAAAAGACTGGGTGCTCATCGGCGGCGAAGAGCGCATTCCGTATCTCTATATGATGGACCGGCCGCGCGCCATGCGCATCGCCGACGATTCCACCCTGGTTCGCAAATTCGACAAGCAGGACGGGCCTATCCTGGCTTTGGCGATTAGTCCCGACGCGAAGCGGATTGCGGTCGGTAGCGCGATCGGCGACGTGAAGATTTACGATATCGACACCGGCGACGAAGTCGCCAAGTGCTCCGGAAATAAGGGCGGCATTTATACCGTGCAATTTTTCCCGGACAGCCAGCGCGTGGCAGCGGCCGGTTTTGACGGCACCGTGCGCGTCTACGACTTGACCGGGAAGATGGAGCAGGCTTTCGTGCCCGTGCCAATGGATCCGGCTAAGTCCAAAGCCGTGGCCGGCCTGAGATAGAAAAATGACCAGACAACCAAAAGTTCTGGCGCTCGGACTGCTGGCAGCCGGATGCGCGCTGCAAGCTGCCGTTCCGACGCTGAAAGAACTTTCCCCGCGAGGCGCACAGCGCGGCAAGACCATCACTCTGTATCTTCGCGGCGAAAATTTGACCCAGGCGGCGCGCGTGCAGTCGACTTTGCCCGGCGTGTTTTCCCGCTTGACGCTCACCAAGGATCCGTCCGCGGAATCCAACCTGGCGTCGATGGCGCCCAATTCATCGCTGCCCTTCCTTCTGACGTTGAAGAGCGATGCGCCGACTGGGTTGTATCCCATTCGCGTCGTCTCCCCCGATGGCATATCCAACGTGCTGCTGTTCAGCGTGGGAGATCTGCCCGAAGTGGACGAAGCCGAATCTAAGAATCCCAAACTTTCGAACGACCAGGCCAAGGATGCCCAGCGCGTATCCGTGCCCGTGACCATCAACGGCACGCTCGACGGACCTGCCGCCGACATCGATAACTACACCTTCACTGCCAAGGCCGGTCAAAAACTGGTATTCGAAGTCGAGGCGCGGCGCGCCGGTTCAGCCGTCGATCCCGCCATCGAGATCTACGACGCGACAGGCCACGAGTTGATAAAGAACGAGGACGCGCCTGGTTTGGGCGTGGATGCGCGCCTCACTTACACGTTTGCCAAAGCCGGCGACTATCGCGTCGCCGTGCACGATTCCAAATTCAGCCAGCAATCCCAGAACTTCTATCGCCTGCATATTGGCCGCTACGACTACGCCGACGCCATGTTCCCGCTGGGCTGGCGGCGTGGCGAGCCGGTGGAGGCTTCGCTTTTTGGCGGCAATCTGGAGCAACCGGTGAAAGTGACGCCCGACGTCAGCGCAAAATCGGCTGCGGTCGGCGTGCGCGTTCCGGGCTCACCTAGCCTGCCGCTGCAGTTTGCGATCAGCGATTCGCCCGAAGTGCTGGTACCGGAATCCGGCGGTCCGATGGCGCTGGTCGAAGGCACCATCGTTAACGGCCGCATTGCCAAGCCCGCCGAAGTGGACAAGTTCACCCTCGCCGTGACGCCTGGGCAAAGCTGGGTGATCGATCTGGGCGGCGCATCGCTCGGCACCACGCGCCTGGACGCGCTGGTCACGGTGAACGACGAGAAGGGCAAGAAAATCGCGGTTGGCGATGACACTGACGGATTCGATCTGGCCCTGCCATTCACCGTGCCGAAAGACGTGCACCAGGTGACTGTATTGGTAGAGGATTTGTTGAAGCGCGGCGGCCCGGCTTACAGCTATCGTTTGAAAGCGGCGCAGGCGCATCCGGATTTCACGGTCGATATCGCGACCCCGTTTCTGAACGTTCCGGCGGGCGGCACGGCGGCTATCAACGTGGATATTCAACGCCGCGGCTACGACGGAGAAATCACCCTGGAATTGCAGGGCCTGCCGCCGGGATTTACCTGGGCCGGGGGGCATGTTGTCTCGGAAGCCGCGGAGCAGTCGTTCAACAATGAGAACGCCGGACGCAGGCGGGCGCGCAGCGTAATCACTGTCACTGCCGATCCCGACCTCAAGCCGGTCGCGGCCGAGTTGACCATCGTCGCCGAAGCGGTTACGAAGGAAGGCGTGCTTCGCCGCACGGCGCGCGGCGCGGGCATGGTGACCCAGGTTCGCGGCAACAATCAGAAGGCCTTCACAGCGCCCTGGCTGGACATGCAATTGCCGATGGCCGTTACGGCGGCGCTGCCGGTGAATCTGGCCAGCCCCGTACCGTTGGTGCGCATCGCGCAGGGTTTCGAATTTCCCATCGAGTACCAGGTGAAGCGTGGCGCGGCGATGAAAGGCGATGTCAAACCCTATCAACGGATCAACGCCGCCGTGGGAAATTTACGCATTCTGAAAGGTCCCCCCGGCAAGAATGCCGACAACGGAGTCTTTCTGCTCAACACCAATTTTGCCTCGCCGGTCAGCGTTTTCGACGCCACCGTGCAGGCGGATGTGGAAATCGACGGCAAGACGGAAACGATTTACTCGCCCACGATAGTGGTCCAGATCGTGCCCGGCTATGAAGTGCAGTTGCAGCAAAATAATATGGAAGTCACGCCGGGCGGCAAAGTCACAGTCTCCGGCAAAGTGCGGCGCGAACCTACTTTTGAAGGCGGCGCGATACGAGTGCAGGTGGAGGATCTGCCTGATGGCGTGAAATGTCCGATGGTGGAAGTTGCAGCCGATCAAACGGAGTTCACTCTAGCGTGCGAAGCAGCGGCCGGGGCCAAGCCAGGTGCGTTTCCTGTGCGCATTTCTTCCACCGCGCCCGATACGGGGCGCAAGAACAAGGCAGATTACAAAATCGCGGATTTGGACGGTAAACTGGTGGTAACCGGGGCAACCCGCGCGTCACAGTGATCGAGGGAAAAGGGCAATGCGGAAACATTTTTTACTTCTTGCGGTAGCCGTTTCGGGAAGTGTCGCGGCCTATGGCGCCGAAACCAAGATCAGTTTCGTCAAGGACGTGATGCCCATCCTCAACCGGGTTGGCTGCACGCAGGGCACCTGCCACGGGGCGGCGAAAGGCAAGGGAGGGTTCAAACTTTCCCTGCGCGGCTACGATCCCGAGTACGATTACCGCGCCCTCATTCAGGATCTCTCCGGCCGGCGCTTCAACCGCACCGATCCCAGCCGCAGCCTGATGCTGCTCAAGCCCACGCAAGGCATACCGCACGGCGGTGGGCAGCGCTTTGAAGTGGATTCCGCGTATTACAAGATCATCAAGCAGTGGATCGAGGAAGGCACCGATTTCGGCGACCCGGTCGCGGCCCAGATCAGCAAGCTCGAAGTCACGCCGCCCGAAGTGCTCATGAACAAGCCCGGCGGCGAGCAGCAGTTCAAGGTCGTGGCGCATTACGCCGACAACTCCACGCGCGACGTTAGCAAGGAAACCGTCTTTTCGAGCAACACGCCGACCATCGCCGAAATTTCCGACGGCGGCAATCTGAAGGCTGTGCGCAAGGGCGAAGCGGCCATGCTGATTCGCTACGAAGGCAAGCTGGCCGTGGTCAATGTGACCATTCTGAACGACAAGCCCGGCTTTAAATTCCCCGCCGTTGCCGAGAACAATTACATCGACACATTCATCAACGCCAAACTCGAGCGCGTGAAAGTGACGCCCTCCGAGTTGACCACCGATGCTGAGTTTCTGCGCCGCATCTCTTACGACCTGATCGGCCTGCCGCCCGCCGTCGAAGAGACGCAGGCATTTTTGGCTGACAAGACCGAGAACCGCGCGAAGCGCGCCAAGATGATCGACAAGCTGATGGCGCGGCCGGAATTCATCGACCACTGGGCAGTGAAGTGGAGCGATCTGCTGCAGGTAAATCGCAATCGTCTGGGCGATAAAGGCATGT
>Ga0070731_10002765_pt1 | contig 16347 bp, 13 predicted proteins | sample Coa_R1_2_FD_66448 | JGI IMG/M metagenome (GOLD analysis project Ga0070731, IMG submission 66448) | Surface soil microbial communities from Centralia Pennsylvania, which are recovering from an underground coalmine fire - Coalmine... | ecosystem: Environmental > Terrestrial > Soil > Unclassified ...
GGCGTCCCACCGAACCAGGGAGTCCGGAACGTCCGGATATCGCTCTGCGCGTACATCGAAACCCAATCCGCCGCGCCCGCGCCAGCCGAGGCTGCCTTGAAACGTCCCGTGACGGTGATAATCTTGTTGGTCATGTGACCGCCGCCGCTCCAGCCCATTTTGATCATATGGTCCGGATCCGCGACGCCGGTCTTGATCACGTAGTCGACGCCCGCGAGGACATCGAGATGCGCGTTCTTGAAATAATGGCCCACCATGTCGCGTAGAAAATCGTCGCCATACCCCGTACTGCCGCGATAATTGGGTTGCAGCACAGCGTAGCCCTTGGCCGCGAGCACCGGCACGAAATTCTGCGACCCGCCGAACCCGAACTTATCCGACGCCTGCGGCCCGCCATGCGTCTGCACCGCGAGCGCATACTTCTTGCCTTCCTGATAATCGATCGGGTAGTAAAGCAGGCCCTCGACCGTGACGCCGTCCGCGCCTTTCCACTCCACGCGTTCCTGCCGCGGCAGCTTGAAATCGCGCGTCAGATAATCGAACACCGCGGTAACTTTGCGCGGCGCAGAGCCGCCGTCCGCACTCAGTATCCACACTTCGCCGGGACTGGTCATCTCGGACGACGTGTAGACATGCGCGTTCGCGCCAGGCGAAAGTGTCCACCCGGCGATCGCATGTTTGCCCGTAGTGATCTGCTCCGGATGCCCACCCTGCGCGCCCACTTTGAACAGTTCCGCGTGCACGCCCATGTTGGCGAGAAAGAAAATCGACTTGCCGTCCTTCGACCAGCTTGCCTTTTCGACTTCGTAGGGCAGGTCCGGCATCAATACTTTCGAATCCCCGCCGTTCGCGGGCGCGACGAACACCTTGCGGTTGTAATAGTTCTCGAATTTGGCGTTCGCCTGAGAAAGGAACATCACCTGCGATCCGTCCGGCGAAAGCACGGCATCGTTTTCCGCAACTCGATTGTGGGTGATCTGATGCGGAGAAGCCCCCGCCGAGTCCGTCACCCAAACTTCGCTCTGATCGCTATCCTCCAGCAGCGGCGACGGCGCGCGATGCATGGCGATCTTCTTTCCGTCAGCCGATAATTCGTAGGACAGAATCGAAAAATTGCCCGTGGTGACGCGATGCTCGGTCTTGCTCGCGATGGCGACGGTCCACAGATGCTGCTGCTGGAAATCTTCATCGAACATGAAGACGTCGTCTTTCAGCTTCTCCCGCGCCTTCTGTTCATCGGACTTCGCGTCGGCGGCGCGGAAGTAAATCGTCGCGCCGTCCGGCGTCCAGGTGATATTCGACGTAGGCGTCGCATGGGTGGTCAACTGCCGCGCCTCGCCGCCCGCCGGCGAGATGAGAAAAATTTGATTCACCGCCTCCGGTTCCGTGCCGCGCTTGGCGACGAACGCGATCGTCTTGCCATCCGGCGACCAGCGCGGCGATAGTTCACCCTCCGCGCCGCTGGTCAACTGCATCGCGCCCGAGCCGTCCGCGTTGATCTTCCAAAGATGGCTGACACGCCGGTCAGACTTCCAGTTCGGGTCCGATTGAACGTACAGAATCGTGCGGCCGTCCGGCGAAATCTGCGGATCGGTGACTTGCGGGACATTCATCACATCCACCAGCGTCATAGGACGCGGTTCGGCCAAAGAGACAACGGCAGCAGCAAGAAATAGAGGAAGAGAAGTTCTCAGCATGGCAGTTTCACTCAAGCTAGCACACGCGCTTACGGCTGCGTCGGCAGTTCCGGCTTCGCGCCCTCCGGCATCGGATAGCGGTCGACTTTCAGCAGCATCGAAACCATGTGATAGTAGCCCATCACGCCGACCAGGTCGACCACGCCGCGCTCGCCAAACTTCGATTTCACGGCATTAAATGTCGCGTCGCTGACTTCTTTCTTGTTCACCAGTTCCATGCAGAAGTTGTAGATGGCTTCCTCATCCGGAGCCATCGAGGTAGGACGTTTCCCCGCAATCACCGCGTCGGCAATCGCCGGACTCAATCCGGCCGCCAGCGCCAGCCGGTGATGCGCCGCGAACTCGAACTGTACCATCCACAATCGCGCCATCAAGATGATGGCGAACTCGTTCAGCTTGGTCGGCAGCGAAGAGTGAAATCGGAACTGCAGCCCCAGTTGCTGCGCCAGTTCGCCGACGTCAGGACTCCGCAGCAGGACGTTGAACGGTCCGTCCATGTTATGCCGCGGGCCGTTGAGAATGTGGTCGGCAAGCGTCTTTTGCTCGGGCGTCATTTCGTCGTACGTAAGCGGCTTGAACCGGTCGCCTCGAAGCTTCGGGTCCGGCCTGGTTTGTGCGGCGCCGATAGCCGAAAATGCCGCCAGGAAGGCGCATAAAACATGGAAACGCATGGTAGAGTCCTTTCTAACCGATGGTTAGCATTCTACTCCAGGCGCTCTCCGGGTGTTCAAATTGATATACAATTCGCACAGGCGAATGCGAATCGTGAGACTCATTTTTCTCGCTGCCATTTCCACGACGCCGGGTCTCTTAAACGCACAACTGGTGCAGTTGCGCCACTGGTCGGGCCAAGGCATCGCACCCGTTTACGAAGGATTCGACGCCAATTCCGACGGCTCCTTCAATATGTGGTTTGGTTATATGAACCGGAATTACGAAGAGGAACTCGATCTCCCCATCGGACCCGATAATCATTTCGACCCCGGCGCCGATCGCGGCCAGCCGACGCATTTCCTGATTCGCCGCCACAAAGACGTATTCAAGGTCGTTGTCCCCAGGGATTTCGGAGAACAGAAGCTGGTGTGGACCGTCACCGCGCACGGCCAGACACAGCAGGTTGCCGGAACTCTCAATCCAGTCTGGATGATCGACCGCGTCCGGACCACGCGCGGAGGGAACAGCGAAAAAGTCGACTCGAATACGCCGCCCGTTGTGCACATCGATCCCGCCCAACAAACCGTCTCCGGCAAAGCGATTCTGACAGTGTCCGCCACCGACGACGGGCTTCCGCTCCGTCAAGGGAAGCCGATCGGCATGACGGTTGTATGGGGAAAGTATCGAGGCCCGGGCGTCGTGGTCTTCGATCCCGGCAAAGCCACCATTGTCGATGGAAAAGCGTTGGCATCGGCCAGTTTCAGCGAGCCCGGCGAATATGTGCTTCAAGCTGTTGTCGACGACGGTTCCGGCGAGGTCGCGGGAAATTTCGGATATCACTGCTGTTGGACCAATACGGAAGTCAAAGTCACTGTAAAAGGAGGCGGCGATGCAGGCACGCAACACTAAGCTATCTCTGGTCGGTGCGATCATGGCGGCGTTAACGTTGGCCTCCGACGGGACCGAAGCAACCGGCTCCCGCCCCGTCACTTTCACCAAAGACATTGCGCCGATTTTTCAGAAGAGTTGTCAGTCCTGCCACCACACCGGGACCTCGACGCCGATGTCCCTGATGACGTACATCGAAGCGCGGCCCTGGGCCCGCTCGATTAAAGAACGAGTCGCCCGCCGGGACATGCCGCCCTGGCACCTCGACAAGACCGTTGGTATTCGCCATTACAAAAACGATCGATCGTTGAGCGACGAAGAGATCGCAACGGTGGTCCGCTGGGTCGACACGGGCGCCGCCGAAGGCAACTCTGCCGACATGCCTCCGCCCAAGACATTCACGCCCGATAACACCTGGTTCATCGGCAAGCCGGATCTGGAAGTAACCACCGCGCAGGACTTCAAAATGTATCCGAAAGGTCCGGACTGGTGGATCGATCAGTACGCCGAAGTGAAACTCACCGAAGACCGCTGGATCAAAGCGATGGAGATCAAGCCGGACAACCCCAGGATCGTCCATCACTGCGTGGTCTACGCGATCGAGCCGGACGCCCCGGAAGGCACGCCCGAAAGCGGCGTCCAGCTTCACGAATACGCGGTGGGCAAATACGGAGACATCTTCAACGACAATACCGGCCGACTGCTAAAAGCCGGAACCCGTCTGCGCTTCGACATGCACTATTTCGCCATCGGCTCCGAGCAGCACAACCACACCACCATTGCTTTCAAGTTCTATCCCAAAGGCGTCACGCCGAAGTATCAGGTCAGGTCCCTCGCCGTGCGCAACATCCCGAATGACGAACTCGAAATCCCGCCCAACACCGTGGTCCGCACCGACGGCTATTTCCGCCTGACGCGCAACGCGCGCATCGACGCATTCCAGCCCCATATGCACATGCGTGGACGCGGCATGACGCTCGAAGCGATCAAGCTCGACAACAGCACCGAAATCCTAAGCTCCGTCGATCACTTCGATTTCAACTGGCACATCAACTACGTCTACGCGGACGACGCCGCGCCGCTTCTGCCTGCGGGAACTGTCCTGCATATGATCGGCATTCACGACAACACATCCGCGAACCGCCGCAATCCCGACCCGTCCATGTGGGCCGGATTCGGCGAACGCAGCGTGGACGACATGGTGCAAGTCTGGCTCGATATCGTTTATCTGGATGACGCCGAATACAACCGGATGGTCGCCGAACGAAAGGCGCAGCACAAGTAGACTCATGAAAACCGCATGTTTCGCCCTGGCGGCGGTTGCCATCGCCGGGATGGCCGCCGTGTCCGGCCAGCAAGGCGCCAAGGAAGCTTCGCACACGGTCGGATACCTGACCCGATACTTGAAAGAATCCGGGATTCCCGACATGGTTCGCGTCCTTCCCACCGCGCCCCCCGCCGGCACTCCTCGGGACAACGCCGATCGCGTGATTTTCAAAACCACGCGGGCTCTTCAGGATTCGCCGCGCTGGAAGCTCGCCCAAAGCGACAACGACATGTCGGTCACGGGAATGCTCGCCGCCTTTCGATGCGCCATCGGGATGACGGTCACGCGCGGGAACGCGCCTCATTTCGCGGCGCTGCTCGACCGCGTGTCCGAGGATGCCAACATCCTCACCGGCCCGCCGAAGGCGCACTATCATCGCGATCGCCCATTTCTAAAGGATGCGGGCCCGGTCTGTGTCATGCGTCCCGACACTCCCGATTTCCCGTCCGGCCACAGCACGTTCGGGTGGGCCACGGGCCTGATCCTCGCCGAAATCATGCCCGATCGCGCTTCCGAGGTCTTGACTCGCGGCCGATCGTTCGGCGAAAGCCGCGTAGTATGCGGCGTCCACACTGCGAGCGCCGTTGAAGGAGGCCGGATCGTCGGAGCCGCGTTGGTCGCGACCTTGAACTCCATCGGGGAATTTCGCGCAGACCTCGAAGCCGTCAAGGCTGAACTAGGCGGGCTCCGACGCAATCCGCCCGCCCCACCAGCCAACTGCGCGGCCGAAGCAGCGCTAATCGCGAACACCCCGTATTAGAAGGACGATCCCAGCTCCGCTTTCCGACGCGTCCACCCGCTCGCTATCGCGCGCGGCTCTGTGTCAGCCTTGCGTCGTCAGCCGCCGGCACGGAGCCGCGCACGCCGTGAGCGGGTCACAAACCTTCAATTCCCTGTCGCCGCCGACTTCGGAACCTCGCCTCCATGCGGACGCGTCCCACTCGCTTTCCACGCCCGTAGTTCCGCGAAGCCGGCCGCGATCTCTCCCGGCAGGATGGCGCAATGCCCGTCGTGCTTCACATATTGCTGGACGAACAGATTCGCCGCACCCGAGGTCTGCACCGCCGTTTGATACATGTTCGGGATCCATACCGGCACCAGCGGATCGTAACTCGTGTGAATCGCCAGCATCGGCCTCAGAATTCGTCCCGTTGGCGTATAGAAAGCCCTCAGGTATTCGAGCGCTTTCGGATCCGCCGCATAGCGCGCGATCTCGCCGTTGATTTTGTTGTCGTCGAGCGTCCCGTTATAAATCATGTCGCGATTGTCAAACGGATTCCCGCCCGCCCTCTCCGTAAGTTCCTTGATCAAATATGCGATGAACGCCGTCGTGCCGGCCAGATCGCGATTGCTCTTCAGGTTACTGTCGTGGAAATGGCGCAGAGACCCCGCCTTCTCCGGGGCCGCCTCCAACGCCTGCTCCACTTTACTGACTAGTTCCCGATTATTGACGAAATTCTTTGGGATTTTTGTCGGCTCCGGCAGTACGCTCGGGAAATAGTAATTGAACAGCACGTAGCTGTCGAACGCCCCGCGGCTCATGAACAGATCCGAGGAAGCCAGCGGTCCGCAGAGCGGCAGCGCGGCGTCGTACGTGGCCGGATCTTTTTCCATCAGCATCATCGTCAAGAATCCGCCCATCGAGTGCCCGGTGAGGAACGTCTCCTTGGGCCGGCCATATTTCGAGACGAAGTACCGTCGCAGGCTTTCGGTGTCCACCGCCGCTTCCTGAACGGCCCATCCACCCGCCGCGTATCCGGACTGCGCCACCGCGTATCCCTGATCCAGGAACGGCTTCAGCGCCGGTGAGAGTTTCTGATCCGCGTAGGTAACCGGGGTCACGTTGTAGCCATGGCAGTAAACCACCAGGCCTCCGTTCCAGGCTTCCGGAACGTCGATCCGAAACGCAGCGCCATTGATGGCCCCGGTCTCAACTTTAGGCTCGGCAACCGCGGCTGTTCGAAGAGCCGCGAAAACAAGGCAGACTGCAAGATGTTTCATACCTGGGACGAAGGTATTCAATCGGATGGTACGGTGTCAACCCGGTGGCAAGAAGAAACGAATGGCGGAGAGGGGGAGATTCGAACTCCCGGACCCCGTGAAGGGTCAACGGTTTTCGAGACCGCCGCAATCGACCACTCTGCCACCTCTCCGCGACACCTCATTTTAGCATGTACGCGTTTTTGGCCGGCAGAATCGGTAAAGTCCAACAAATGAATCCACTACCGAACCCCGCGGCAACGCCGATACGGTAGAATCTTGTTCGACTGGCCCGTGTCGGACATTGCAACCCCGCATGCGGGTTCGGCTGACCCCAAGGAGGCTGAATGTCCGACGACATCAGCGCGGGAGTTCCGGTTCATGCAGTCGCCGGCCCGATTCAGGAGATCGACGTTCTCTGGATCAACGCCGGTCTGAGTTGCGACGGCGATACCATCGCCATGACCGCGGCTACCCAGCCCAGCATTGAGGAACTCATTCTCGGAGCCCTGCCGTGGATTCCCAGAGTAAAACTGCATAACGCCTTCCTCGCCTTCGAAAATGGCGACGATTTTATGAGGCGTTTTCATCATGCCGCACAGGGCGCGCTGGATCCTTTTATTCTTGTGGTTGAGGGATCGATCCCCGACGAAACCAATAAAACCGAGGGATATTGGGCGTCTTTTGGGACCGATTCCAGCACCGGACAGCCAATTACCACGTGCGACTGGATCGACCGGCTGGCGCCCAAGGCCTGGGCCGTTATCGCCGCCGGAACCTGCGCGACCTATGGCGGGATTCACGCCATGCAGGGCAATCCGACGGGATGCATGGGGCTCGCTGATTATCTCGGATGGAAGTGGACCTCGAAAGGCGGTATTCCCATCGTCTGCATCCCGGGATGCCCCGTGCAGCCGGATAATTTCACGGAGACCCTGCTGTACCTGCTGCACATGGCCGCCGGACGCGCGCCGATGATTCCGCTCGACGACGCCCTTCGGCCCACGTGGCTGTTCGGACAAACCGTGCACGAAGGTTGCGACCGCGGCGGTTACTATGAGCAGGCCGAATTCGCCGAAGAATACGGAGCGCGCAATTGCATCGTGAAGCTCGGATGCTGGGGGCCCGTGGTCCAATGCAACGTCGGAAAGCGCGGCTGGATGTCCGGCATTGGAGGATGCCCGAACGTCGGCGGGATCTGCATAGGCTGCACCATGCCTGGATTCCCGGACAAGTTCATGCCGTTCATGAATCAGCCTCCGGGCTCGCTGCTCTCATCGAACGCCGTCATGACCTACGGCCGCGCGATCCACGCGCTCCGGCGATTCACCCAGGCATCCCTAAATAAAGAACCAAGCTGGCGCGGCGTGCGAGGGGAATAGACGAGGACAATAGGGAATGCATGGGCGCGCACGTTCCATCGCTTGATTCGCTGAATATCGGAGCCTCGGAAGAAATTCTCGCCGGGCTCGCCAGCGTATTCTTTCAGGCCGCGCCCGGCCGCCCGAAATCATCGGGAAACGGCAGCCGTCCAATCCCCACGCTCGAAGCGCGGTATCGCGTGCTGCTCGATCAGATTCCGGCGGTCGTGTTCATGGCATATCTCGACCAGGGGATCGGCGAAGCCTACGTGAGCCCGCAGATTGAAGCGACGCTCGGATTCTCCCAGAAGGAATGGCTGGAAGATCCCGTTCGGTGGTATCAGCAGATCCATCCCGACGACAAGAGCCGCTGGAGCAACGAAGCCGCCGAAATGTTTCTATCCGGCAAGCCGCTGCGCTCCGCCTATCGTGTTATGGCGCGCGACGGGCACGTGGTCTGGTTTCACTGCGAAGCAAGATTGGTGCGCCGCGAAGATGGCGAGCCCTGGTTTATTCACGGCGTGGGCTTCGACATCACGGAGCTTAAGCAGACCCAGGAAGAGCTGCAGGAAGAACGCAACGTCGTTTCCGCGATTTTCGATACCGTCGGCGCGCCGATTATCGTCCTCGACCGCGAAGGCCGCATCGTGCGCTTCAACCGCGCGTGCGAGCAGATGATCGGCTACACCGTCGACGAAGCGAAGGGCCGTTTCTTATGGGAGCAATTCGTTGCGCCCGAAGAAGCCGGCGAGTTCCGCGACCTGTTCCTCCGAATCTGCGACAGCCCTGCCCGCACCGAATCCGAAAGCTGCTGGGTCACGCGCGACGGCAAGCAAAAAATCGTTGCCTGGTCGGCCGCCCTGCTGCCCGGGACCCAGCAGACACCGACCTACATCATCGCCTCAGGCATCGATGTTACTGAGCAACGCCGCGCCCAGGCCAAATTCCGCGGCCTCCTCGAAGCCGCGCCCGACGCGGTGGTGGTGGTCAACCGCACCGGAAAGATCGTGCTGGTGAACGCCCAGGTCGAGAAACTGTTCGGCTACGGCCGCCAGGAGCTTCTGGGCGAGGAGATCGAGAAGCTCGTGCCCGAGCGGCTGCGCGGAAAGCATCCGGAACACCGCCGGGACTTCATCTCGGAGCCGCACCAGCGCCCCATGGGCGCCAGCCTGGACCTCTACGCGGTGCACAAGGACGGCCACGAATTTCCCGTGGAGATAAGCCTGAGCCCGCTCGAAACGGAAGAGGGCACGCTGGTTTCCAGCGCGATTCGCGACATCAGCGAACGCAAGCGGTTGGAGAAAACCATTCTCGAAATCAGCGAAACCGAACGCCGCAGAATCGGTCAGGACTTGCATGACGGATTGGGCCAGCATCTCACTGGCGTGGCGTTCATGGGCAAGGTTGTCGAGGATCGCCTGGCGGAATCGTCGCCTGGCGAAGCCGCGGAAATGGCCAAAATCGTCCAATTGGTCAACCAGTCAATCAAGATGACGCGGGAACTCGCCCGCGGCCTTCTGCCGGTGGTGGCGGAACCGCACGGCCTGATGTCCGCGCTGGAGCATTGGGCGGGCGAAGTGAGCGAGCTGTTCCACGTCTCCTGCCGCTTCGAATGCCGTGATTCCGTGCCGATTCACAACGAAACGCTGGCCGAGCATTTGTACCGGCTGGCGCAGGAAGCCGTCAACAATGCGGTTCGACATGGAAATCCACGAAACATAACCATCGGGCTGGCCATCGTAAAAGGAGGCGGCGCCCTGACCATTCATGACGACGGCTGCGGATTTGAGCCGGATTCCAAGGGTTCCTCCGGTCTGGGGCTGCGCATTATGAATTATCGGGCGAAAATGATCGGTGGCTCCTTGAGTGTGCAATCGTCGTCGGCGGCTGGAACGTCACACAGCGGTACGCTCGTCAGGTGCCTGTTTCCGATTTCGAACGAGGTCAATCATGTTGACTGACGCGGCGGCTCGCCAGGCCGGCGAGGGCAAGAGCACGATCCTGATCGTCGATGATCATCCCATCGTGCGCCAGGGACTCGCGCTGCTGATCAATCGCGAACCGGATCTGGCGGTGTGCGGCGACGCGGAGGAAGCCGGTTCCGCATTGCGCCGGATCGAGGAGCTGAAGCCGGATCTGATCGTCGTCGACATTTCCCTGAACGGCCCCGACGGCCTGGACCTGCTCAAAGACATCCGGACGCGCGATCCGAACCTCCCGGTGCTGATTCTGTCGATGCTCGACGAGTCTTTGTATGCAGAGCGCGCGTTACGCGCCGGCGCCAACGGTTACATCATGAAGCAGGAGGCCACCGAGCGCGTGCTGGTCGCCATTCGCCGGATTCTTGGCGGCGAAATTTATGTAAGCGAACGAATGTCCGATCGTATGCTGCATCGCTTCGCCGGCGGCGGCCAGGTCGGCGAGCGGTCCCCCATCGCCGATTTAACCGATCGGGAACTCGAAGTGTTTCGTTTGATCGGCGAGGGCCATGGCACGCGCCAGATCGCGGAAGAGCTTCACATCAGCGTAAAGACCGTCGAATCTTATCAGGCGCACATCAAAGAAAAGTTGTCGTTGAAGAACGCGCGTGAGCTGGTTCAGCGCGCGATTCAGTGGACCGTGGCTGAGAAAGCCACCTGAAAAGGCGGTTACAGTTACATGTCACGCATCGGCCCTGCTTGATTGCTCTAATTACGCAGGGAATCCCTTACGCCCCCGGTAGGGTTTCCACGAACGCGAAATTAGGATCACTCCGCTTGAGAAACTTTGCTCAGGACGCTTCAATAGTTCCGTACTAAGTGTGCGAGTACGCGCACGTGAACCGCGGAGTTCAAAAGGAGCCAGGTATGCCGACAGACGCCATTCCCTACGGCCGGAAAACCCAGAAGCCCTCACCTGTTGCCGAAGTTCATATCCTATGGATCACCGCCGGTCTCGGTTGTGACGGGGACTCCGTTTCGATCACCGCGGCCACGCAACCCGGCATCGAAGACGTGGTTCTCGGCGCGATTCCCGGCCTTCCTAAGGTTCATCTCCATAACCCCGTTCTAGCCTATGAAAACGGCGACGATTTCTTGAAGTATTGGCACTTGGCCGAGCAGGGGAAACTTGAACCCTTCGTCTTGGTGGTCGAAGGATCGATTCCCAACGAAAAAATTAAGAAAGAAGGCTACTGGGCCGCGCTCGGCACCGATGCGAAAACTGGGCAGCCGATCACCACGTGCGAGTGGATCGACCGTTTGGCGCCCAAAGCTCTCGCGATCGTCTGCGCGGGTACGTGCGCAACCTACGGCGGCATTCATGCGATGGAAGGCAATCCCACCGGCTGCATGGGCCTCGCCGACTATCTCGGCTGGGACTGGCGATCGAAGGCCGGTCTGCCCATCGTGAACGTTCCCGGATGCCCAGTCCAGCCGGACAATTTCATGGAGACCGTGCTGTATCTGCTATATCAAGTGGCCGGTCTTGCGCCGATGATTCCGCTGGACGATCAACTGCGTCCCAAGTGGCTGTTCGGCAAAACCGTGCATGAAGGCTGCGACCGGGCCGGATATTATGAGCAGGGAGACTTCGCCGAAGAGTACGGTTCCGCGAAATGCATCGTCAAGCTGGGCTGCTGGGGACCGGTAGTGAACTGCAACGTCCCCAAACGCGGATGGATGAACGGCATGGGCGGCTGTCCCAACGTTGGCGGCATCTGTATCGGCTGCACAATGCCCGGCTTCCCTGACAAGTTCATGCCGTTCATGGATGAACCCCCGGGCGCGCGAGTTTCCGCCGGCACGATCGCCGTGTACGGGCGTACCATACGAGCATTGCGCTCTTTCACCAACCAGACCGTCAACAAGGAACCGAAGTGGCGGCATCCCAGAGCCGAGCTGACCACCGGCTACAGTCCGAGATCGTTCTGAGGAGAATCTACCGTGAGCACAATCACAACACCCGACATAAAGACATCCGGCAAAACGGGCAATCTGGTGGAGATGAACTGGGATCCTATCACCCGGATCGTCGGCAGTCTCGGAATATTCACCAAAATCGATTTTGAAAATCACCGCGTGGCGGAGTGCCACAGCACCTCCTCCATCTTCCGCGGATACAGCATATTCATGAAGGGCAAAGATCCGCGCGACGCCCATTTCATCACCAGCCGCATCTGCGGCATCTGCGGCGACAATCACGCCACCTGCGCCACCTACGCCCAGAATATGGCCTTCGGCGTTCGCCCGCCGGCGATCGCCGAATGGATCGTCAATCTCGGCGAAGCCGCCGAGTATATGTTCGACCACAACATCTTCCAGGACAACCTGGTCGGCGTCGATTTCTGCGAACAGATGGTCAAGGAAACCAATCCCAGCGTGCTGGCGAAGGCGGAAAAAACCTCGTGCCCGCATTCGGACGCGCACGGCTACAAGACCATCGCCGACATCATGCGCGCGCTGAACCCATTCACCGGCGAGTTTTACCTCGAAGCGCTCCAGGTAAGCCGCATGACGCGTGAAATGTTCTGCCTGATGGAAGGCCGCCACGTCCATCCCTCAACGCTCTATCCGGGCGGCGTCGGAACCGTGCCGACTGTTCAGCTTTTCACGGATTACATTGTCCGCCTGATGAAGTACGTCGAGTTCATGAAGAAAGTCGTCCCGCTGCACGACGACCTGTTCGACTTCTTCTACGAAGCCTTGCCGGGATATGAGGAGGTCGGCCGGCGCCGCATTCTGCTCGGCTGCTGGGGCTCGTTCAATGATCCCGAGCATTGCGATTACACGTACAAGAACATGACCAAGTGGGGCCGCAAGATGTTCGTCACTCCCGGCGTGGTCGTCGACGGCGAACTGGTCACCACGGACCTGGTCGATATCAACCTGAATATCCGCATTCTGCTGGGCAGTTCTTATTACGATGACTGGCAGACCGGCGAAACCTTCGTCAAGCAAGATCCGCTCGGCAATCCCGTCGATCAGCGGCATCCGTGGAACCAGACCACCACGCCTCGTCCGCAGAAGCGCAATTTCAAGGACAAATACACCTGGGTGATGTCGCCGCGATGGTTCGACAAGAGAACCGGCGATCATCTCGCCCTCGACACTGGCGGAGGTCCTATCGCACGCTTCTGGGCGACCGCGCTCGCCGGTCTCGTCGATATCGGCTACATCAAAGCCACCGGCAAGAGCGTGAAGATCTACCTGCCGAAGACCATGTCGAAGCCCGAAGTCGAGTTCGAATGGAAGATCCCGAAGTGGAGCAACGCCATCGAGCGCGATCGCGCCCGGACCTACTTCCAGGCTTACGCCGCTGCCGCCGCCCTATACTTCGCCGAGCAGGCGTTGAAGGAACTGCACGCCGGCCGCACGCGTACCTGGTCGGATTTCAAGGTTCCCGACGAAGCCATCGGCTGCGGCTTCCATGAAGCTGTCCGCGGCGTGCTCTCGCATCACGTTGTGATCAAGAACGGCAAGATCGCCAACTATCATCCGTATCCCCCGACGCCTTGGAACGCCAATCCCCGCGACTCCTACGGGACCCCAGGCCCCTACGAAGACGCCGTCCAAAACACGCCGATCTTCGAGGAGAATGGAAGAGACAAATTCAAAGGCATCGACATTATGCGCGCAGTCCGAAGTTTCGATCCGTGTCTGCCCTGCGGCGTGCACATGTACGACGGCGGCGGCAAGGTACTCGAAACCCGCCATTCACCCATGTTTGGATTAAACGAGTAGAAGCACATGCCCGTACAACCGGAGTTCCAACAGCGCCTCCAGTCCATCGAGACGCTGCTGGGAGAAATCGAATCGGCCGCCGATCCAAGCCTGCGCAGCAATGTGCAGGAGCTTGTGCAGACCGTAATGGATCTGCACGGCGCCGGGATCGAGCGCATGCTCGAGCTGATTCGCGCCTCCGGCGATGCCGGTGAAACCATGGTGCAAAAGTTGGGCCGGGATGAACTTGTATCGAGCCTCCTGGTCCTGTATGGCCTGCATCCCGTGAGTCTTGAAGGCCGCGTTTCGCAGGCTCTCGATAAAGTAGGTCCGAAGCTGCGAGCCCGGGAAGGGGACGTCGAGTTGCTGCGCGTCGAAGAAGGCGCAGTCCGTCTGCGCCTCCACGCCAACGGTCACGGCTGCGGCTCTACCGCGGAAGCTCTGAAAGAAATGGTGGAGGAGGCCATTTACCAGACCGCTCCCGACGTGACTTCTCTGATCATCGAAGGCACAGAGCCGAAGCAAAGCTTCGTGCCCCTCACGATGCTGCAGGACAGCATGGTGCGAGACACCCTGGCAGCCGCGGAGAAAGGCGGGGTGTGAGCGACTCCTCCCCGGCTGGCTCTTTCAGCGCTCTCCGCCGGTTTGTGCGGCGTCCGACGTCAGCAGAGACCTGCGAGTTGTGCAGCCTGGAACTGGCTTCCATCCATCAGCACCTTTTGGAGCCCACAAGCCGCAAGCTGATCTGCGCCTGCGACGCCTGTGCGATCCTGTTTAGCAATCAAGGTCAGTCTAAGTACAAACGCGTCCCCCGCCGCGTGCGTTATCTCGCGGATTTCCGCCTCAGCGACAGCCAATGGGACGGATTAATGATGCCAATCAACATGGCGTTCTTCGTCAGAAGTACGCCGCATGCTCGCGTCATGGCGCTCTATCCCAGCCCTGCGGGCGCAACCGAATCGCTGCTTTCCTTCGACACCTGGGAGGACATCGAGCGCGAAAACCCCGCACTTCTCGAAATGGAAGCCGATGTCGAAGCGCTGCTGGTAAACCGGATCGGCCACTCTCGTGGCTTCTCAAATCCCGAATATTACATCGTGCCCATCGACGAATGTTTCCGGCTGGTCGGCCTGATTCGCAGCCGATGGCAGGGTCTGTCGGGCGGGGCGGAAGTCTGGAAAGAGATCGGCCAATTTTTCGGCGGCTTGAAGGACCGGGCCGATATCGTCGCGGAGAGAACCCATGCCTAACCTCGCGATCTCGGTCGATGGCGCCGAAGTCGTCCCCTACGCGGCATCACCCACAATTGCGCTGAAACTTCGCGTAGCCAACTCGGACCCGCACGAAGCGATTCACACGGTAGTCCTCCGAAGCCAGATCCAGATCGAGGTGACGCGCCGCCGTTACACTCCCGAAGACCAGGAACATCTCCGCGATCTCTTCGGTGAGCCCGCGCGCTGGGCGCAGACTCTGCGCAATCTGCTGTGGACCCACGCCACCGCCATTGTTCCGCAATTCAAAAGCTCAACTACCGTGGATCTGCACGTCCCCTGCACCTTCGATTTCAGCGTGGCGACCACCAAGTATTTCAACGGCCTCGCCGACGGAGAAATCCCGCTGCTGCTGATGTTCAGCGGTAACGTCTTCTACGCCGAGCCTTCCGGAGACCTGCGCGTCGCCCCGATTTCCTGGGATAAGGAAACCAAATTCCGTCTTCCTATCAAGGTTTGGAAAGACATGATGGACGCCTACTATCCCAACAGCGCATGGCTTTGCCTGCGCCGCGATATCTTCGAAGATCTGCATCGCTTCAAAATCGAGCGCGGCATTCCCACGTGGGAGCAGGCGTTCGAAATTCTGCTGGCCTGTTCGAAGGAAGAGGTCGGGTAAATGGACCTTCGCGCTGTGGAACAAATCGCCAACGCAGTCATGTATGAGGGTTACATGCTCTACCCGTACCGGCGATCCGCGGTAAAAAATCAGCAGCGGTTCAACTTTGGCGTCCTGTATCCGCGCGAGTACTGCGACCTTCAGTTAGGCGCGGAAGCATGGGAAATGCAGACCGAATGCCTGGCGACCGGAACTCCGTCCAGCACAATCGAAGTAAAAACCCGCTTCCTTCAAATGTCGAGCACTCCCGCAGGCTGGCAGGAAGGCATCGAACGGGAGGTTTGCGCCGATCCCCATACTTTCAATTCCATCGCGTCAAAGCAGCGATTCGAATTTGAGTGCCCTTCCGGAACCTTGGAGGGCGAATTGGAGCTGCGGGCATCGCCGCTGGGCGGCAATCTTTTCAAGCTAACGCTTAACGTTCGAAATCTTGCCCGGCTCCAGGGGGCGGATTTGGAGAATGCTGGCGGTGCAGACCGGGATCGGATGTTGCTGCAATCCCTGGTTTCCGTGCACAGCATTTTCCATGTTGCGGGCGGCGAGTTCATCTCCTTACTCGATCCGCCCGATCAGTTCAAGGCCGCGGTAGCCGGATGCCGCAACGTCGGAACCTGGCCCGTGCTCGCCGGACCCGTGCTCGCTGGAGAAGAAGGGCAGAGAAATCTGCTTCTTTCCGCGCCCATCATTCTTTACGACTATCCGCAGATCGCTGCCGAAAGCGCGGGCGATCTTTTCGACGGCACGGAGATCGATGAAATCCTGGCGCTGCGAATCCTCACCATGACCGATGACGAAAAGCTCGAGGTGCGCAGCGGTGACGACCGCGCCCGGCGGATTCTCGAACGAACTGA
>Ga0070731_10002766_pt1 | contig 16340 bp, 15 predicted proteins | sample Coa_R1_2_FD_66448 | JGI IMG/M metagenome (GOLD analysis project Ga0070731, IMG submission 66448) | Surface soil microbial communities from Centralia Pennsylvania, which are recovering from an underground coalmine fire - Coalmine... | ecosystem: Environmental > Terrestrial > Soil > Unclassified ...
GATGCCCCAGGGTGCGGTCTGCTCGTCGATGATCCCCTGCAGGATCGCGTTGATCTTCTCGCGCTCGGAGAGCAGCTCGTCGAGCGAGTGCTGGCCGAGCACGGAGCGTAGCGTCGTCTGGGCGATCTGTGAGGTGGCGACGATGAAGTTCTCCACCTCGACGATCGCCGCCTTCGGGTCGACGATTCGGAAGTAGGCGACCGCGTTCACGCGGGCGGGGACGTTGTCCTTGGTGATCACTTCCTGCGGCGGGATGTTGAGGGTGATCGTGCGGAGATCGACCTTGACGATGCGGTCGACGATCGGGATCAGGAAGACGACGCCGGGGCCTCTGGGGTCGAGTAGACGTCCGAGGCGGAAGACGACACCGCGCTCGTACTCGCGGAGGATTCTGACAAAGAACATGACGCTCCTTTCAGGCGGGGGTTGTCTTGGTGACGGTGAGCTCGAGCCCGTCGCGTCCGCTCACTTCGACGGGGTCGCCGGGGAGGAGCTGCGTGCCGTCGCTCGTGTGAGCGCGCCAGAGCTCACCGTTCACGAACACGAGTCCGTCGGCGTGTACCTCGCCACGCCTGCCCACGAGCGTCTGCGGGCCCATCCGAACTGGTCTCCGCCGTGCGGCGATTCCCTTGCTCGTGATGAAGACCCAGAAACTCGCGATCGCCAGGCCGAGCCCGACGACAAGGAGGGTGTCGACGTGGTACGGCGGTGGGGCGTTTCTGAAGAGCAGCGGCAGGCCGACTCCGAGGCAGATCAGGCCGGCGATGGTCAGCGCACCGTGTGTGGTCGCGTGCAGGTCGACCACGAGGAGCGCGGCGCCGAGCGTGACGAGCGCGAGCCCGGCCCAGCTGAGCGGCAGGATCGCGAACCCGAACAGCGCGATGCTCAACGAGACCGCGCCGACGGCACCGGGCAGCACGGCGCCGGGATGGAAGAGCTCGAACACGAGGCCGACGATCCCGACGAGGAACAGGATCGAGATCAGGTTCGGGTCGATCAGCGTGTTGAGGAAGCGGGTGAGGAATCCGGGCGAAACGGTGGTGATTTGCGCGCCGGCGAGGTGGAGGGTGAACGGACGCTGCGGGTCCTTCGTCCGATAGCCGTCGAGCTGGCGCAACAGCTGCGGCAGCGTGGGGGCGATCGTGTCGATGACGTGTATGCGCAGCGCTTGCTGCGCGGTCAGGTTGGAGGCCTTCGTGACGGCAAGGACCGGCCAGGCGGTGTTGCGATGGTGCACCGCTGCGAGCGAGCGGAGCGAGGCAGCAGAATCGTTGATCACCTTGCGGCGCAGGTCGGAGCCGATGTTGCTGCCGCTGGAGTCGATCGGCGTCGACGAACCGATATTCGAGACCGGGGAAAGGGCGAGCACATCGCCCGCTTCGGCGATCCAAACGCCTGCCGACGCGGCGCGGGCGCCGCTGGGCGACACGTAGACGATCACCGGAACCTTCAGCGCGAGCTCCTTCTGGTAGATCGCACGCAGCGAGGTCGAGAGGCCGCCGGGCGTATCGAGCTCGATCACCGCTGCGTCGTAATGCTTCGCGGCCACCTCGAGCTCGTGGTCGAGATAGCTCTGCGTCACCGGGTTGACCTCGAGGTCGGGGCCGAAGCGGATCGCGAGCACCCGCGGTGTCGCCGCGCGGGCGGGCCCCGCGCCGAGCAGACCCTGGCCGGCGATCGCGACGATCGCCAGGGCCAGGGTCGTCAGGACGCGGGACCGCTTGTGCATTGCGCGCTCAGCGCCCGTCGTCCAGCGTCGAGGGTCGGAGCAGTCGTTGTGCGAAGACGAGGAGGAAGAAGCCCAGGAAGATCGTCGTCATGCCGTCGAAGAGCAATGTGAGATCGACTGCGAGGCGATACCCGGACTCCATGAAGCCGAAGAGCGGCGTGTACTCGCTGATCAGGAGGCTGACGAGCGTCCCGAGTGCGATCCCGATCCCGCCGAGCGCGCTCAGCACGAGGATCACGTCGCCGAGCGGCTGCCCGAGCCGTCTGACAGGCGCCAACAGCGTGACGCCGACGACGCCTGCGCCGATGAAGCTCAGCAGGAAGAGCGTCCCGATCGTCGGCACCGCGTAGAAGTAGGCCTCGTAGTACTGCTGCGCGTGGACGGCGCCAACGAGCAGAATCGAGACGGCGCCGAGGTAGCGGGCGGCTTGGCCCGCGACCGCCAGCCGCCTCGTCGGCGGCAGGGCCCCGAACCGAGCGTGGCCGCGGAGTGCCGGCCCGTGTGAGGCGTGGCCGAATGCGCTAGCCATTGTGGATCTCCTTGCCGGCCGCGGAAAGCACCCACCAGGGGGCGCCGAACTGATTGAGCCCCTGGCCCGTCGTCTCGCCCGGCTTGCGGTCGCTGACGTAGTAGTAGAGCGGGTGGCCGTCGTAGGTGACCTCGAGCTTGCCGTCGTTGCGCTTGGTCGTGCCGAGCAGCGACGCGTGCACGCCCGGGCCGGCGATCGGCTTCGCGCCGGTCGTCAGCGGCGGCCAGAGTGCGGCGCATGCGCCGTAGCAGGCGCTCATGCCGCCTTTGTCCTTGGCGAAGTCGTAGAGCGTGATGCCCTTGCTGTCGACGAGGATGTGCCCCAGCGGCGATGCGGCGAGGGCGACTTTCGTAGCGCCGGTCTTCGCTGCGCCGGCGAGTGCGAGACTCGTCGCGGTCACGGCGACGGCCGCGGCGGCCGCGGCCGCGGCCAGCAACTTGCTCCAGCTTTTCATCGGACCTCCCAGTGGTTGGAGATCGACCGCCCACGCGGCCGATCAGTCGTTGGCCTCAACCGGGTGCGAGGTGCGAGGGGCTCGAGTGCGCGCCGACGGGCGCCCGCGTGAGCAGGTGCCGCTACGACGTGCTCAAAACGATTCGAGGCCATGACGTTCGCCTTTCCGGTCGAAGAACTCGGAAGAGGCGAGCCTTGGCCTCGCGCGGCGTCTTCGTGAACGTCGCGGCGTCAACGTAGCAGGACCGCGCGAGCTTCCGCGCGAGCAACGGGGTGCGACGTCGTTCGCGTCGCTTGCCCGCTCGATGCCCCAGAGCATGCCGGCGAAGACGCGACGGTGCACCGGGTAGAGCGCGTACCAGTACGCCAGCCCGACCACGCCGCGCGCATCGAAGATCGTCGTCTGGCGAACACGAGCGCCGCGTCGACGAGCAACGACCTCGAACTGGAGCCAGAGCCGGCCGGGGATCTTCATCTCTGCGCGCAGCCGCAGCAAACGCCCGGGCTCGAGACGCTCGACGCGCCAGAAGTCGACCGTGTCACCGACTCTCAGGTCGACCGGGTCGCGCCGGCCGCGTCGCAGCCCGACGCCGCCGCGGAGCGTGTCGAGCAGACCCCGGAGCAACCAGAACCAGTTTCCGGAGTACCAGCCGGTCGATCCGCCAATGCGCTGGATGGGGGCGAATGCCTCGGCCGCTCCGCCCTCGACCTGGACAGAGCGGGTGAACACATGGCGGTGGCCGATACCCGCGCCGCCCCAGCCGTCGACATCGGTGGGGAGCGCGTCCGACCAGCGCGTCTCGGCGTACTCGTTGTCCTCGTTGCGCAGCGCCCGCTCGATTGCCTCGTGCACGCCACGAGGCCGAGTCTCGAACAGCTCACGGGCCCGGCTGCTGAGAACCGTGGTCTCGTTGCGCATGCTGTCGACCATCGTCGCGGCGATCTGTCCGTACACAGGGGTCGCGAGGCTGAGGAACCACCGCGACAGCCGCGGCGTCGCGAGTGTTGCCGGGACGACCGCGCGACGCAGTCCGCGCTCGTCTGCGTAGGCGCGCAGCAACTCGACGTACGTAGTGCGATCGCGCCCGCCGATCTCGACCACGACGTTCAATGCGTCCTCGAGCCGCGCCGAAGCGAGGAGGTACTCGACGACGTCCTCGACCGCGATCGGCTGCACCATCGTCTCCGCTGACCGCGGGACGATCACGACCGGTAGAAGCTCGACGACCGCACGCAACGCTTCAAAGGAGGCGCTACCCGAGCCGATCACGATCGACGACCGGAGCTCGAGCGTGGGCACGCCCGACCGACGGAGGATGCGGCCGACCTCTTGTCGGCTCGCCAGGTGCGACGAAAGGTCCCGGCCGGACCCGAGCGCGCCAAGATAGACGATCTGGTCGACGCCGGCGGCGCGTGCAGCGGCAGCGAAGTTGAACGCAGCGCGCCGATCGAGCTCCTCGAACCGGCCGCCTGCAGCCATCGAATGGACGAGGTAGTAGGCCAACCTGACGCCGGTCAGAGCGGAATCGAGCGTCTCGCGGGCGAGAAGATCCCCGGCGACGACGGTCGTGGACGAGCCGGTGTCCCGCACGAGGGCCTCCGGCCGCCGCGTCAAGCAGCGGACGGGCTGCCGCTCCTCCTCGAGCCGGCGCAGCAGCCGTCCACCGATGTAGCCCGTCGCTCCGGTGAGGAGGATGGGCGTAGTAAGAGGCGGACGTCCCGCCACTCATCTCCCTTTGCCGTCGGTGTCGCGCCACCCCGGCCGGGTGAGGGGGGCCGGGGTGGCGACGACGCCGACGATTCCCGTCTCCCGTCGAACGGGGAGAACCGTGCCGCGCGGGAGGCAGGACGCGCGACAGGCGGCCGGCGGGGCTTGCAGGAGCCGGGTGGGGGCGGCTCGACCGCAAGCGCGCACCGCCGCGGGCTGGGCGAGCGCAAGCCGCCCAGTTCGTGTGCCGGCGGAGGGGGACCGTCTCGCAAGCACCTAGTAGACGCGCCGGACTTCGATCGGGACAGGCTGGACCCTGATTGCGCGTGTTGCGCGGACCGGCACGGGCGCACTCCGGACGAGATCGAGCACCCACCGTCGAGCGTTCCTCGCTGCCGTCAGCGCGGCGGCGAACGAGCGCTCGGCCGAGCTCGCGGCGGCGCCTCGTACTACGTCGGCCGGCGAGACGGGGTAGGCGAGCGACGTCGCACGGACGGCTGTCAGCCGCTTGAGAATCGCAGCCTCGTCGGTCAGTTCGAGGTTGCGCCCCTGTGGGCGCGCTGCGCGTGGCGCAACAAATCGCTGCGGATACATATCGGTGCGGCGCCTCATGACGGCGCCTCGACGAGCTGGTCGGTGGTTGGGGCGACAGACGACATTCCGATCTCCTTTCGCGCAAAGGTGGTGAGGAGCGGAAGGGAGCAAGGGCCGGCGCCGGCTCGTCGCCTGCTTGCCGAATCGGTTGTCACTCATGACCGTCTCCCTTCCTTCGTCGCACCCGCGGATTGCGGGGCTGGGAAGAGGCGGTCATGGCCTCTCGCGACGTCATCGCGAACGTCGCTTCACGAACGTAGCACATCGTGTTGGCTCGACGCGAGAGACTCGCGTGACGCCGGCAACCGCCGGGGGATCGCGCCGCCTCGCGGCGCGATCAGTCCCACAGACGACCGGCGCGTTCAGGCCGCGAGCTCGACAGCGACGTCGCGGACGGCAGCGACGCCAATCTGGAGCTCCACTGTGTTGCCGACGAGGAATCCGCCGGTTTCGAGCACCCGGTTCCAGGTCAACCCGTAGTCGGCCCGGTCGAGCTGGCCGCGCAGGTCGAACGCGATCCGCTCGCTTCCGTCCAGCCCGACCCCGCCGCCGCGGAACACTCCCAAGAGCTCGATTGGCCGCGTGAGCGCCTTGATGGTCAGGTCGGCGGCGACGACGAGCAGGCCGTCGACGCGGAAGTACACCTCGCTCGAGACGAACAGGATCTCCGGGTACCGATCGACGTCGAAGAAGTCAGGTGAACGGAGGTGCCTGTCGCGCTCGGGGTGGCCGGTGTCCAGGCTCCCGGGGCGTACGGAGCCGACGATCGACGGTTTCTCGCCTCCATCGATCAGACCGTCGAACCCGTGGAAGCGACCGGCGACGGTTTCGATCATGAGGTGCTTGACGCGGAACCCGACGACCGAATGAGTGCGGTCGACGCGCCACGTCCCGGCGGCAAGCAGCTGGTCCATATCTCTGACAGCAGACATTCCGATCCCCTTTCGAAAGAAGAGTGGAGAGCGGAAGGAAGCGACTGCGAGCCCGCGGAGAGTCGTTGCCCATCTCGCCGTCTTTCATCGCCGGCTCCCTTCCTAAGACGCTCCGTCGTCGACAGAGCTGGAAAGAGGCGGCCTTGGCCTCGCGCGGCGTCGTCCTGAACGCTGCGAGCCGAGCTTAGCAATCGATTAACGGCAAACCGGCCCCCGAGCTTTCACGTAAGATCGTGCGATGGCCTCCCTCACTCGGGGCGCGACGTGAGTTTGTCGGCAGTGCGGAGCACCGTGGGCGGACTGCGACTTCCGTCGCTCGCCGTCGCAGACCCGATCGATTCCCGTTCCGACCTCGAGTTCAGACTGACCGTGATCAAGGCCGGCCCGTGGCTCGGTTGGGTCACGCTCGTGGCGGTCTCGGCGGGCTTGGTCCTCGGCCGTGCAACACACCTTGGGCTGCTGCTCGCGCTGTTGCTCGTGGCCGCGGCGCTGAACACTGCGGCGATGTTCGTGCCTTGGCACGACGTGCTCCACGCTCTGCGTGGGCGTCTGTTGCTCGATCTGTGGTCGGCCGCCTTGATCGGCTTCGTGGCGCTCCTGGTCGCGACCGGGGGCGTCAACTTCTCGCTGCTCCTGTTCCTCACGGTCCCGTACATCGCCGTCGTGCAGACGGGCACGCGAAAGGCCCTCTGGCTGGTCGTCGCCGGCGCGACGTGCGTTCTCGTCGCCGCGGTCGAGGGGCTGCCGGCCGGAGTCACCGCGATGAGGTCCGCGCTCGTCGCGGCTGCGGTCGCGGTGGTGCTCGTGCTCGCCGGCGCGATCAAGCGCGAGGGCGTCGCGCGTCGCGCAGCGCTCGACCGTGCCGAGCTCGAGCGCACGCTTGCCGTCGAGGCAAACCACCGGATCAAGAACAACCTGCAGGCGGTGGCGGATCTGCTGCTCCTCGAGCGGCCGCCCGGAACGGAGGGCCAGCCCTTCGAGGACTCAGTCGCGCGGATCCGCTCGATCGCGACGTTGCACCGCTTGCTCGCCGAGCAAGCATCCTCGACGGTCGATGCCGAGGCCTTGCTCGCGAGCATCGCCCGCTCGGCCGCGGCGCCCATCGGGATCGAGGCCGAACCGCTCACCTTCGACTCGACCACCGCACAGAAGGTCGGCCTGGTCGCGAACGAGCTGATTACGAACGCGATCCGACACGGTGCAGAGCCGATCAATGTCACGCTCAGCGGTCGGGCGCCGATCGTTCTGCGCGTCGACGACGGCGGCGGCCGGGTGCCGGCCCAAGATGGGCTGGGCCTGACGCTCGTGCGTCGGATCGCCGAGCAAGGCCTCGGTGGGGAATTCCGGCTCAGCTCCCGCTCCGACGGCGGGACGCGCGCCGAGGTTGCGTTCTCGCTCGAGCCGCGATGAGGATCCTCGTCGCCGACGACGATCCCGTCGTCGCGCTCGGGCTCACGCAGAGGCTGCTCGTGCTCGGCCACGAACCCGTAGGTCCCGCCGCCGACGGCGCAGAGGCGGTTGCGCTCGCGAAGGCCGAGCAGCCGGACCTCTACCTCTTCGACATCGAGATGCCCAAGCTCGACGGGCTCGCCGCGGCAGCGGAGCTCGCAAAGCAAGGCCTACGGAAACCGGTCGTGGTCGTGACCGGAGTCGAGGATCCGGAGCTCATCGAGCGCTCGATCGACTCGGGCGTCAGCGCCTACCTGACGAAGCCGATCGACGACCGCGAGCTGGACGCAGCGATCAAGCTTGCCGCGTCCCGTCATGCCGAGTTCTTGGCGCTCGAGGCCGAAGTCGAGCGCGCGCAGCAGGCGCTCGTCGACAGGAAGCTGGTCGAGCGCGCCAAAGGCTTGCTGATGACCGCCCTCGGGCTTTCCGAGCAGGACGCGTTTCGCCGACTGCAGCTACTCGCGCGCGAGCGCAACCTGAAGCTCGCCGAAGTCGCGCAGCGGGTCGTCGAGCAGGAGAGCCTGCTCGAGCCGAAGCAGCGCTCAACGTCTGCCGCCGGCACCGCGGCGGACTGATCCATCGCGCACTGAGAAAGCGGGCGAGGGCGCTTCGCGCCGGTTGTGCTAGCGTCTGACTGACGACGTTCTCGACGACGTCGCTGGGAGGCCAAGGCCGCCTCGTTCCCCGCGGAGCCGTTTGGCTCACGCGACTCGGGAGAGGTGGCGCGTCACGAGGCTCCGCTTCCTTTCGGGCCGCTGCGCGGGTCCATGACCCGAGAACGAAGGGAGTTACTGATGTTTGCAACACCAATGTTGGGCCGGCGGGCATTCCGCGCACTGTCGCTCGCGCTCGTCGCGATCGGGATCGCCGTCGCGGCGAGCGTCGCCCGCGCCGACACACCTGCGGGCAGCGTCGTCGCGGCCCCGAACGCGGCCGTACCGGCCGACCCCGTGATCGCCTGGAACCAGACCCTCGTCGGGATCCTCGGCACGCCAGGTACGCAGCCCGCCACGATCCACGCGACCCGCAGCCTCGCGATCCTGCATGCGGCGATCTACGACGCCGTCGATTCGATCGAGCACACCTCGGCGCCGTACGCGATCTCGATCAAGGCGCCGCGCAAGGCCGACCCGACCGCCGCCGCGGCGGCGGCAGGCTACACCGTCCTCACGGGGCTGTACCCGAGCCAGCAGGAAACGATCAGCTCGGAGTTCAACTCGCTGCTCTCGGCGGTTCCGAACGGCTACCACAAGTACGAAGGCGTTCGGACCGGCGAAGCCGTTGCGAGTGCCCTGCTCGCGCTGCGGGCCGACGACGGCTCGAGCCTGCCGCAGCCGACGTTCACGCCCGGCACGCAGCCCGGCGACTACCAGCTCACGCCGCCGGCATTCGCGCAGCCGGTCTTCACCCAGTGGCCGCTGGTGCGGCCGTTCGCGCTCAAGCACGCGAACCAGTTCCGCCCCGCACCGCCGCCGGCGCTGACGAGCAAGGCCTACGAAGCAGCATTCAACGAGGTGAAGAGCCTCGGCTCGGCGACGAGCACGACGCGGACAGCGGACGAGACGCAGATCGCGCAGTTCTGGAACCCGCCGATCTGGCTCGCCTGGAACAACATCGCGGAGACGGCTGCTCTCGCACATCACGACACGCTGATGCAGAACGCCCGGCTCTTCGCGTTGCTGAACATCACGCTGGCCGACTCCGTCATCGCGTTCTACGACGCGAAATACACGTACGCCTTCTGGCGGCCGGTGACCGCGATCCGCGCGGCCGACACCGGCAATCCGGCCCTCGTCGGCGATCCGAACTGGACGCCGCTCGCGAACACGGCGCAGGACCCCTCCTACCCGGGCGCACACGCCACCGTCAGCGCGGCAGCGGCCACGGTGCTCGCGTCGTTCTTCGGCGGCGACAAGTTCAACTTCTCGGCGCAGTCGTCGGCGCTGCCCGGAGTCTCGCGCTCGTTCACGAGCTTCAGCGCAGCGGCGAACGAGGCGTCACTCAGCCGCATCTACGCCGGTCAGCACTTCCGCACCGACGAGGACGCGGGTACGAAGCTCGGCAACGACGTTGCGGGCTACGTCCTGGCGAACGAGCTCCTCACGAACCGCGCCCCATAGTGCGCGGGCGGAGAGAGGGCCGCACGGCCCTCTCTCCGCCGTTCGTAGATCGACCTGGCCAGGGGAGACATCGACCTCTACGTCCGTGATCCGGCGAGAGCGATCTCGTACCAGCGCGGGCTACCGTTGCCGCGGCTCGCCGTCAAGGGCCGGTGAGGGTGACTAGGAGTCTCCGCCCTCGGCTTGCTCCTTGACGACTTCCTTTGGGTCCTTGTCGTCGCGCAAGCCGAGAAAGCGCGGTTGTCGAAGTCGTCCGTCCGCGGTCCACTCGGCGAACCCGATCTCCGCGACGAGCTCGGGGCGCGTCCAGTGGGTTCCGCGCGGGATCGGACGCGCGTCGGCGAACGGCGACGCGGGGATCTCCAGTTCACGCAAGCGAGTTCCCAGCTCGGCGAGCCTGGCGGCGCTGTAGCCGGTTCCCACCTTGCCGGCGTACCTGAGCTGGTTTCCCTCGTAGTAGCCGACGAGCAGGGCGCCGAAGTCGGTTCTGTTGCCGGCTGGGTCGGTGTACCCGCCGACCACGAACTCCTGCTCGAGGACGCACTTCAGCTTCAGCCAGTCTCTCGAGCGACCGGCGGTGTAGGGCGCGTCGGCGCGCTTGGCGATCAGCCCTTCCCACCCGGCTCGGCATGCGTCGGCGTACCGCCGCTCCGACTCGTCGGACCAGGCTTCGCTGATCTGCAGACTCTGCGTCGGCCTGATCGCCCGCTCGAGCCGGGCGCGGCGCTCGACGAGGGGTCGCCCGGTGAGGTCGGTGCCGCCGGCTGCCAGGAGGTCGAAGACGCAGTAGACGACGGGGAACGCCTCGACGAGCGCCGGAGAAGGCGTGCTGATCCCGAGTCGCTGTTGGAGACGGCTGAACGACGTCTCATCGCCGTCGAAGGCGACGACCTCGCCGTCCAGCAGCAAGCGGTCGGTGCGCTGAGCCGCGATCGCAGCACGCACCTCGGGATAGGTGCCCGTCAGGTCCTTGCCGGAGCGCGACTCGAGCCGCACGACGTCGCCTTCCCTCCTGGTGATACACCGCTCGCCGTCGAACTTGCGTTCCAGCAGCCAACCGTCGCCGAACTCGCGCCGATCCGTCAGCGTTGCCAGCATCACGGCGATCGACATCACGCCATTCTCCGACACCCGGCCCTCGGCCACCAACCCCGGCCGGCGGAACCAACGTCCTTCGGTACCAGCGGAGACAGCGGCAACTGTGGCCGCATCGCTGACGAACGCCTGAGCGGATCCATTTGCCGAGCGGAGGTCGGAGGCTCAGAGGCACAGTCAGGCCAAGAACGGCATGAGCTCGAGGGCGATCGTGACGAAGGGTCGCCTCATGTCGCGGTCTTCGTGCTCGAAGCGACCGCCCATCGCGGCCCGGTTCAGCGTCGAGCAGCCGCAGTCGCTTGAGCGTCGGCGGGTCGTCGCCGCGCGCTTCATACCGACAGTGACGGCTCGTCCGGCGCCGACAGGCTGAAGACGGCGCCGGCAACCGCCGGCGAGGCGCTGATGCTCGCCTCGAGCGCCCGGAGGCGGATGGCGAGGTTCGGCTCGGTGTCGTCGCCCTCGAGGTCGACGTCGCCGATCACTGAGACCATCTGGGGGCCGACGATCTCGAGGCGAAGATAGGTGACACGGGCGACCTCCGGCATCTCCAGCAGGGAGCGAAGTGCTGCGGCGCGGATGCGCGGGTCGGCCTGTTCACCGACGAGGAACTGTCGGTTGCGGTTGATGAGCGTCGCCGCGACCACGGCGAGCAGGAGACCGACGAGAATCGATCCGACCGCGTCCGGCGTCGACGAGCCCGTGGCCTGGTGCGCCGCGAGTCCGGCCGCGGCGATGACGAGACCGACCAGCGCAGCGGAGTCTTCGGCGAACACGGCCCGCAGCGTCGGATCCGACGTGGCCATGACCTGCTCGATCAGATCCCGCTCCATCAACGCGGCGGCCGGCTTGGCCTGTCGGACGGACTGCAGGAAGGAAATCCCTTCGAGCGGGAACGAGACGGCGAGCACGACGTAGCCGACGACGAAGTCGGTCGCAGGCGCGGGTCGCAAGAGCTCCTGGATGCCGTGCGTGACGGACACCGCCGCGCCGGCGACGAACAGCCCGAGCGCTGCCAGCAGCGACCAGACGTAGGCCTCGCGGCCGTGTCCGAGTGGGTGCAGGTCGTCGGGTGGCCGCCGCGAGCGCCGGTTGGCGACGAGCAGGAACACCTCGTTGCCCGTGTCCGCCCACGAATGTGCCGCTTCCGCCAGGACCGACGCCGAGCCGGTCACGACCGCGGCGACCGACTTCGCGGTCGCGACCAGGAGGTTGACGCTGAACGCGATCAGAACGGTCCTGGTGCTGGCGGACGGGCCGGCACGCGAGACCTGCACGAGCCGCCCCAGAAAGTCGTCCGCCATCGGCCAGTGCTACCACATCACGCTCCGAGCGCGGCACGGACGCCCCGGGCGATCTCGAGGTCTTCGCGGGCCTCGACGAGGAACGTGCGCACGGCGGCGTCGGGGGCGCCGATCTCGCCATCGAGCTGTCCGGCGTCGTTCCTCGGGCGGTCGAGCTCGACGCCGAGGAAGCCGAGACCGGCCGCGGCTCGCGCGCGGATCGGCGCGGCGCGCTCGCCGACGCCGCCGGTGAAGACGAGGACGTCGAGGCCGTTCATCGCGGCGGCCATTGCCGCGACGGCGGCGCAGAGGCGATGGACGTAGACCGCGACGGCGAGCCCGGCATCGGCGTCGCCGGCAGCTTCCGCTGCGAGGACGGTGCGCATGTCGGCGTTGCCGCCGAGGCCGAGCAGGCCGGACCGGTGCTCGAGGGTTGCGGCGAGCTCCGACGGGGGCATGCCGACGTGCTCCTCGAGCCAGACGAGAAGGCCGGGGTCGATCGTCCCCGAGCGGGTGGCCATCACGAGCCCCTCGAGCGGCGTGAAGCCCATCGTCGTGTCGACCGAGCGGCCGCCCTGGACCGCGGCGAGCGAGGCGCCCGCGCCGAGGTGGCAGGTGACGATTCGCAGCTCGGCCACGTCGCGGCCGGCGAGCTCGGCGGCCCGCCGGGAGGCGTAGGCGTGCGAGAGCCCGTGGAAGCCGAAGCGTCGCAGCGGCCAGCGCTTTCGCCATTCCGCCGGCAGCGCGTAGGTCGACGCGGCCGCCGGCAGGCGCGCATGGAAGGCGGTGTCGAAGCAGGCGAAAGCAGGCGCGCCGGGGAGCAGGCGCGTCACGAGCTCGAGGGCATGCAGCGACTTCGGCTGGTGCAGCGGAGCGAGGTCGATGAGCGCCTCGAGGCGCCGCAGCACCTCCGGGTCGACGAGGGTCGGCTCGACGAACTCGGTGCCACCGTGGACGACGCGATGCCCGACGGCGTCGACCTCCCCGCTGCGACCGAGGACGTCGCGAACCGCATCCGCGTCGAAGCGCTCGCGCGCGGCCGGGACGTTCTCCGCGAGTAGGAGCCGGTCGTCGTCGAGGAGCGAGAGCTTGAGGCTGCTCGAGCCGGCGTTGACGACCAGCACGCGCATCGCCGTCTAGGAGTGCGGCCAGGTCCAGTCGCGAATCTCGGGCGGATCCTCGCCGTCGGCGCGGGTGTAGGCGCGGCAGCGGAGCCGCTCGTCGATCATGCGCTGCCGCAGCTCGGCCGCGTGCGAGCCGAGCGAGGGAACGCGGTCGATCACGTCGACGACGAGGTGGAAGCGGTCGAGGTCGTTCAGCATCACCATGTCGAACGGCGTCGTGGTCGTGCCCTCCTCCTTGTAGCCGCGCACGTGGAGATTCCCGTGGTTCGTGCGCCGGTAGGTGAGGCTGTGGATCAGCAACGGGTAGCCGTGGAACGCGAACACGATCGGACGGTCGACGGTGAAGAGCGTGTCGAACTCGGCGTCGGACAGTCCGTGCGGGTGCTCCGTCTCGGGCTGCAGCCGCATCAGGTCGACGACGTTGACGACCCGCACCTTCAGCTTCGGCAGCTCCCGGCGGAGGACGTCGGCGGCGGCGAGCGTCTCGAGCGTCGGCACGTCGCCGCAGCAGGCGAGCACGACGTCGGGATCGCCGTCGCCGTCGGTCGAGGCCCACTGCCAGATCCCGATCCCGCGGGTGCAGTGCAGGATCGCGTCCTCGATCGCAAGGTAATCGAGCGCCGGCTGCTTGCCGGCCACGATCACGTTCACGTAGTGGCGCGAGCGGAGGCAGTGGTCGGCGACCGAGAGCAGGCAGTTCGCGTCCGGCGGCAGGTAGACGCGGATGATCTCGGCCTTCTTGTTGACGACGTGGTCGAGGAAACCGGGGTCCTGGTGTGAGAAGCCGTTGTGGTCCTGGCGCCAGACGTGTGACGAGAGCAGGTAGTTGAGCGAGGCGAGCGGCCGCCGCCACGGGATCCCGCGCGTCACCTTCAGCCACTTTGCGTGCTGGTTGAACATCGAGTCGACGATGTGGATGAACGCCTCGTAGCAGTTGAAGAGACCGTGCCGGCCGGTCAGCAGGTAGCCCTCGAGCCAGCCCTGGCACTGATGCTCGGACAGCACCTCGAGCACGTGCCCGTACGGTGCGAGATGGTCGTCGGTGGGCAGGATCGTCGCCTCCCAGACCCGGTCGCTCGCCTCGAACACGGCCGAGAGCCGGTTCGAGGCCGTCTCGTCCGGGCCGAAGAGCCTGAAGCTGCGCGGATTCATCCGGATCACGTCGCGCAGGTAGCCGCCGAGGACGCGGGTCGCCTCGCTGAAGGTCGTGCCCGGCCGCCCGACCGTGACGGCGTAGTCGCGAAAGTCGGGCAGGGAGAGGTCCTCGAGCAGCGACCCCCCGTTGGCGTGCGGGTTCGCGCTCATCCGCCGGTAGGCCTTCGGCGGCAGCGCCGCGAGCTCCGGCACGAGCGCGCCGTCCTCGTCGAAGAGCTCGTCGGGCCGGTAGCTCTCCATCCAGGCCTGGAGCTGCGCGAGGTGCTCGGGATTCGTCCGCACCTCGGGGAGCGGCACCTGATGCGAGCGCCAGGTCCCCTCGACGGGCAGGCCGTCGACCGTCTTCGGCCCGGTCCAGCCCTTCGGTGACCGGAGGACGACGAGCGGCCAGCGCGGCCGGCTCCGGTCGCCGTCGACGCGCGCGCCGCGCTGGATCCGGCCGATCTCCTCGACGACCTCGTCGAGCACCGCCGCCATCTGCTGGTGCATCGGCCCGGGCTCGTGCCCGTCGACCCAGTAGCTGCGGTAGCCGCATCCGTCGAGCAGTGCGGTGAGCTCGTCGTCGCCGATACGCGCGAGCACGGTCGGGTTGGCGATCTTGTAGCCGTTCAGGTGCAGGATCGGCAGGACGGCGCCGTCGCCGACAGGGTCGAGGAACTTGTTCGAGTGCCAGGAGGTTGCGAGCGGTCCCGTCTCGGCCTCGCCGTCGCCGACGATGCAGCACACGAGCAGGTCGGGGTTGTCGAAGACCGCGCCGTGTGCGTGCGAGAGCGCGTAGCCCAGCTCGCCGCCCTCGTGGATCGAGCCCGGCGTCTCGGGTGCGACGTGCGACGGGATCCCGCCCGGGAACGAGAACTGGCGGAAGAGCGTCCGCAGCCCGTTGAGATCGCGGCCGACGTGCGGGTAGACCTCCGAGTAGGTCCCTTCCAGGTAGGCGTTCGCGACCGCCGCCGGGCCGCCGTGCCCGGGGCCGATCACGTACATCGCATCGAGGTCCCAGTTGCGGATCACGCGGTTCATGTGCGCGTAGACGAAGTTGATCCCGGGCGACGTCCCCCAGTGCCCGAGCAGCCGCGGCTTGATGTGCCGCGGCTCGAGCGGCTCGCGGAGCAGCGGGTTGTCGAGGAGGTAGATCTGGCCGACCGAGAGGTAGTTCGCGGCCCGCCAGTAGGCGTCGATCAGCTCGAGCTCGTCTGCGCTCAGCGGCTGCGCGCGGTCGACCGCATGCGTTGAGCGCTCGTTCACGGTCGGCCGTCGCATGCGCCGGGCTCGACCGACGTGATCGTCCGGCCCCAGTACGTGTAGCGGCCTTTGGCGAGCTCCAGGCGCACTTCGCCGCGGGTAGGCAGGCACACGCCCCCGATCGTCGCATACTCGGAGAGGCGGGCGCCCGTCGCGACCTGATGCACTCGCCCTTGCTGCGTTGCGAGCGGTGCCGCATGGATCCTTCCTCTCGCGTTCATGTTCGACGCGCGGGTCGGGCTCGGTCCGTCCGGCGCCGGGTTCATCTGTGTGCCCGTTGCGCGGAGAGCAGGAGCCGGCGGACGGCGGGCACGCGGGTCGCGGCTGCGGGGCTGAGCAGGTCGAGGCCGTCGGGCGTGTGCAGGTATCCGGTGGCGGTTCCGGGCGTGTCGGTGTGTCCGTACTGCCAGACGATCCGGCGTGAGCGGATGCTGACGAGCACGACGCGGTCGCGATAGTCGTCGTTGATCGCGATCAGGTCGGGCGCGATGCGCATTGCCAGCGAGGGGTGATCGAGCTCGCCGGGGCCCGAGCGCGGCGCGTACCTCCAGATCACGTGCCCGCGACGGTTGATGATCAGGACGGCGCCGGGACGGCTGTAGTCGGCGATCAGGATCCGGTTCGGGGCGAGCAGCTGCGGATCGGAGGGATAGGAGACCGGTGCCCGGACGGCCCAGCGGAGCTCGCCGCTGGGGCCGATGTCGTCGACCCAGGAGCCGTTGATCTCGCTGACGAGCGTGCCACCGTCCGGCAGCGGCGTGGCGCCGTTGATGCTTCCGAGCGATCTGGGCGGATCGTGCACGCAGCTGCTGGCGGAGCCGTAGGCGTTCACGATCCGGTGCGTGCTCGGCAGGATGAAGAGGACGCGGCAGTTGGACGAATCGGCGACGGACACCAGGCCGCTCCGCAGCAGGTATGCGTCGTCAGGGG
>Ga0070731_10002768_pt1 | contig 16338 bp, 18 predicted proteins | sample Coa_R1_2_FD_66448 | JGI IMG/M metagenome (GOLD analysis project Ga0070731, IMG submission 66448) | Surface soil microbial communities from Centralia Pennsylvania, which are recovering from an underground coalmine fire - Coalmine... | ecosystem: Environmental > Terrestrial > Soil > Unclassified ...
TTGTCTCGATGGCATCCCAGGAAAGCGCGGAGCTCCTCGACCACGAGCAACGGGCTCTCGACCTGTATGCCCAGGCCGGTCGCGAGGACGGTGTCATCCGGGCCCGCCAAGGCCTGGTCCTCGCATCGTTCCTAGCCGGCGATTACGCCAAAGCCCGGATCCTCGAGGAGCAGAACGTGGCGGCGTTCCGGTCGGCCGGTTCGGCGTTCGAGATCGCAGACGGGTTGACCCTGCTCTCGGCGATCCTCCTGCAGTTGGGCGATGCGGCGTCGGCCTGGGATCGGATGGCCGAAGGACTCCGCTTCTTTGCCGCCAGCGACAGCGCCTCCGGGATGGCCCGGTCGCTGTGCATCGCCGCAATTATCCAGCTCCAACACGGCGAGCCGGCCTTGGGTGCCCGGCTAGCTGGGGCGGCGTACGAGTTGGCCCGTGAAAAGAACGTGATGCTGGCCCCGGTCGAGGTGCTCCACCTGCCGGATCCCGCTGATCTCGCGACCGCGCACTTCGGCGCCGAAGAAAGCGAGCGTCTCCTGGCGGTCGGGGCCGCGACCCCCCGCTCCGAGATCATCTCTGAGATCCTGGCCGCCGCCTACCAGCCGATTTCGGGTCCAGGCCCCAGTTCGGAGCACGTGGCATCTCCAGCCTCATCTTGAGGGCGCTGGCCTCTCTGTGCGGAAGGCGATCGCCACATGGGTCGCGTCGCGACGGGGCCGGGTCTCGAGGTCTGGGCGTACCCAGCTGGCCTCGTCTTTCAAGCCTGGATGATCCCGCCAAGGGTGATCCTCGTTAGCGAGATTCGAGGCATCCGAGCGACGCGCCAAGGTGTCCTTCAATTACGACGTCCAGGGGTCGTCATCGACCATGACGGCATCGAGATTGGATCGCCGACCGTTTTCGTGGGCCCGGCAGCGGATCGTCTGGGCCCTAGCTTGATCGGCTACGAGGCCGAGCGGCCAGGCATAGGACCAGAATGAGCCGGTGAGACGGCCAAGACCCCTGATGATCGTCGCGGGCGCTGTGGTGATCGTGGCTCTGGTTGGCGTCCGGCTCAGTCCGATGGGGCCCGGTCCGTCCGTGCCCGCCGGCGCGACCGCCTTGCATATCACGACGGAGTCGCCCCACCTGCTGCCGACCTTGGCGTGTGAGACGGCCGCGCTCGTTCCGGCACGGCTCGCGACCGTGAACAGCGATCTCGTCCTACGAGCCGTGGGATCCGGCGAGACGATCCCCGTCGTCTGGCCGAGCGGCTGGGCAGCCTGGCTAGTCGATGGACGTGGCGAACTCGTCGGCCGTGATGGCTCCGTCTTCGCTCGAGAGGGCGACGTGCTCAGTGATCTCGGTGGGGGCGTCGGCAGCGACGATCTGTTTCACGTGTGCATCGTCGGAACCTAGGGCACGGCCGCAGCATCGACGAGAGACCCTTCGGCGTTACCGCCGTACGCACCGGGACTCTGGGGCACGCGTGATCGCGCACAGGTCCTTTGGGAGATTGACGCACGGCCCGGCTACGCCCACGCTTCGATGGAAGTGGCGAGCCCGTTCGTTCGCGGCTCACGACAGGGGGGACTGACATGGCAGGAAGCAGGGACGATCCGGTGACCGCCGCCACCGGACCAGCCGGTAGTCAGAGCCCAGCGGGTGTCGCCACGCTCTGGGCAAGGCGCTGGCCCTACGCCACCGCTACCGTGACCGGCATCACGATCTCGTTCGCGACGATTGCCATCCTGGCCGCGCTGATCCCGGCAGCTCCGCCCGTGGTCGGGTGGATCGGCTACCTCGCCGGTGTGGCCGTCGGCACGCTCGTGGCCGGCCTGAAGGGGGCCCGGGGTTGGGTGGTCGCCCCGATCATCACCCTCGCCATTGCGCTCGTTCTCGGCGGGATCCTCGCACTCTCGGGCGTGCATCTGCCCTGACACGCAACCGAGATGGCGACTGGGCTGGTGACTGGTCCCATGGCACAAGCGGGCTACTCCGGGCGCGATCCCGCAATCGCAGGGGGGTGAGGCGTTTTTTGCTCTCCTGGCGGGTCGCCTGCGATGCCGCTGCAACGTCTCCGGGCGGATGGCATGCCCCGGGAGCCCCGCGGCCGGCTCATGCTTTACGCATGGCGCACCATCTGCGACCCGTCCTGGTAACCAACCCAGTCGATGACCGGGACTTTGCGATGGCTGCCGAACGTCTCCTCGACGACGGATTCCTGCTGATCGACGACTTCCGGCGACAGCTCGCGATCACGTATCCTGACGCCGCGGTCCATCGGCGGGAGATCGTCGCCGAGCCGGTCGTGATCTGGTACGTCTACCGTGACGGCCACTGGGTCAACGCTCGGCGCGAACCGGGCGAAGGTGGAGGATCATCGGTCCGTGACCAATCCACGCGAGGATCTGCGGGCGACCGAACAGGCGATCCACCATGACGCGAAAACGATCGTCGAGCTCGAAGAGCAGAAGGCGCAGCTCGACCCGACTGATGCCGAGGTGGAGCGGATCTCGGACAAGGTCCAGGACATCGCGTCCAAGCTGAGCGACAAGACAGCAGCCGAGCAGGAGCTCGTCGCGGAGATCCAGGCGCCGGAGAAACGCCGCCGACGGAACTAGATTCGAGTGAGTGGGCGGTAGGACGCGATCGAACTTGCGCTGCGCGTAACCGCCTGGTCAGCGGGCATCGGGGGCATCGCGTCCCGGGAACGGCGGTGGGGGCGGCAGACCCTCAGCAATCGCCTCATCGATCAAGGCCCGGTACTCGTCCTCAAGGGTCGCGGCGTAGGCCATCAGTTCGAACGAGGCGGCCGCGTCCGGCCCAAGGACATCGAGACGATGCATCACGGCCCGGTACTTCGCCAGCACGAGCTCGGCGATCGCTTCGTATGGCACACAACCTCCGGACCGGAAATACATCGCGCCGGCCCACACCCGGCGGCGCCATGTCGTTCCCACGGCTCGGCCGGGTGCCCGTGAGCTCGACCGGCCAAGGCGTGGCGTGACGATATGCGCCAAGCTCCTCGAGATCGCTGATCGAGCGGCCTCGGCCCATTGCAGCCGGCTTACAAGGTTTTGGGGATCGACCGTCGAAAGGAGATGTCCGGCCCGTCGCCGAGCTCGTCCGCTTGCGACTGAGGTTCGGGGTTGAAGGCCTCGTCCTCCGGGAACGGAGGCGGCTTCGGACGGTCGTACGCTGTCGCGGCGTCCACGAGGCGCTGATATTCGTAGCGAAGGACGTCGGCCTGCCCCCGGATCGAGGCGGCCTCAGGTGAGCGCGGATCGACCTCGGCGAGGCGCCGCTCGAGGACACGCCATTCCTCGAGGACATGGCGGGCGAGACGCTGGAAGGGCATGTGCTCGGATGCTCCGCTGGCAGCACGGCCGACCCATGTGGCCGGGGCAAGCATATGACCTTGCCAGATCGCTGCAACACGGCGCGATGTGCTGACATCCCGCCCGGATCCCGTGCTCCCCGACGATCGACTAAGTCGCCCCGACCACGGGGCTCGAACGTCAAGGAGTGCCAACGATGGGCGGAAACCAAGGTGGTCAGCCGATGACCCAGAACCAGCCAACGAACCCCAACCAGCCCGGCTCCCAGCCAGGCAATGACTGGGGCAACGACCAGCAGCGCCGCGACCAGCAGGACCGCGATCGCCAGGTCGAAACGAACCAGCATCCGACCGGCTCACCGGATGGCAGCCCGACGCAGCACGACGAGGATGGCCACGGGACTGCGACCAACGGTGCCGGCAACGACGGCACGACCCGCTACTAGCCGCCCGGGGTGCGAGGGATCCGCAACAGGATCCGCCCGCAGGTAGACGGGTCCGCGAGATCCTCGCTGCCAGACTCGCGCCAGCTCCTCGACAACGGACGCGGCGGTCATCGAGGCCCGTCCTGCATACAACGCCTCCGGCCTAACTGGGGTTTGCCGGAGGCGTTTCGTTTGTCCCGACGCCCCGCGGCGGGGTCCTACCGGACCGCCTCGTAGTGGAGAAGGATCTCCTTGTTCTTGCCCGGCTTGGTCTCGACAAGACTGAGCGTCGTCTGACCGTCCATCGGACCCCAGTACCGAGGACCCTTCCCATAAACGACGGGCATAACGAAGAACCAGTAGTCGTCGGCGAGATTGCGCCGGAGGCACTCCCGGACCACGGCCGGACCCCCCTCGATGATGATGTTGCCGCCCTCCTCGCGCTTCACCTCCTCGAGGATCTCAGCGAGATCGCCGCTCATGATCCGCGAGTTCTCCCAGTCGGTGGACTTGAGACGGTGCGAGAGGCAGAGCTTCTCGACACGGTCCAGGTACCGTCGGTAGTCGAGGAGCCAAGCCGCCTCGCCCGGCTCGAGCGCCTTTTCGCTCCACGTCTCCTGATGCCCGAGAAAGGATCGCCGGCCCATGACGACCGTCGTGACGTCGTCGAACCGGTCGAACCACATGTTTCGAAAGAGTGGGTTGGGCTCGGTGGATGGCGGACCCGAGGTCGGATACTCCGGAAACGCGCCGCGGCCATCCAAGGTCATGTACACGTTCGCCGTGATCTTCCGCATCCTCTCGTCCTCCGAGCCTGTCCATCCTTGCTGTGGACTTCCCGTTCCGTGATAGGGGGAGCATTGGCATTTATACACATCCGCTGGGCATATGCAGAGCGTGGCCGACGTGCTTCCAGCTCCTCGCACGACGGCCGCGAGGACATCTAGGCGGTCAGCGGTTGCCGAAGGTTCCCGATGGGTCTACGATCCGCCGGGTTCTGCGGAACCCGTGGAAACCGTACGCAGGAGGCTGGGATGACAGGTCGATCACCCGAGCCGGCGCGTACCCGAGGCGCCGGCATCCGTTCCCGCGGCTGACCTCGCCCACCTGACCTTCTGACGGGCCGGCGCCGGCCGCCCATCCCCGTTGCGTCGGCGTCCGCCGGCGGGAGGTCATCGATGTGTTCCGCTTTATCTTCGCCCGGCCGCGCTCCGCCCGTGCGCGAGTCGGCATCGCCGCGTTGATCGCGATCGTGGGGCCCGGCATCGTCTCTGGCTTTGCCGACAACGATGCCGGTGGGATCACCACCTACTCGATCGCCGGCGCCCAGTTCGGCTACGACCTGCTCTGGGTCCTGCTCATTTCGCAGCTCGCGCTGATGGTCACCCAGGAGGCCGGCGCCCGCCTCGGCCTCGCGACCGGCCACGGCCTGTCCGGGCTGATCCGCGAGCGCTACGGCGTTCGCTGGGCCACCTTCGCGGTCCTGACCATGCTCGCCGCGAACCTGGGCGACACGGTCGCCGAGTTCGCGGGCATCGGCGCGGCCCTGGCCCTGTTCGGGGTGCCGGTCGCGCTGAGTGCGTTCCTGGCCGCGATCGGGATGGTCGTCCTGCTCGCTCGGACCAGCTACCGGCGGGTCCAGATCCTGTTTGTCGTTGTGGGCGTCGCGATCTCGCTCGCGTACCTCGTGAGTGCCCTCCTCTCCCGACCGGATTGGGGACGAGCCGCGGCCTCGTTGGTCGTGCCCCATGGCCAGTTCACGAGCGCCGCCTACATCCTCACCGTCGTCGGCGTGGTCGGGACGACGATCACACCCTGGGGCCAGTCGTTCATCCAGTCGTACGTCGTGGACAAGGGTCTGACCGCCAAGGATCTCCTCGGCTCGCGGATCGATGTGACGGTCGGCGCCGTCCTGACGAACGTCGTGGCCGGCTTCATCGTCGTGGCCTGCGCCGCGACCCTGTGGACCCACGGCGTCGTGATCAGTGATGCCGCCGATGCGGCCAAGGCGCTTGGACCGCTGGCCGGTCCGTCGGCCACGGTCCTGTTCGCGGCGGGCTTGCTGGCTGCCTCGCTGCTTGGGCTTGGCACCGTGCCGCTCACGAGTGCCTATGCGGCGTGCGAGGCCTTTGGATGGGAGGCGGGCCTCGATCACCGCTGGACGGACGCCCGCGCCTTCTATGGATTGCTGGCGTTCTTCGTCGGCTTTGCCGCCCTGTTTGTCCTGATCCCAGGACTGCCGCTGATCGCCGTCCTGTTCCTGAGCCAGGTCTTCGATGGGCTGCTTCTGCCGATCATCCTCGTGTTTGTGATGCTCCTCGCCCGCAATGTCGAAGTGATGGGCGAGCTGCGCAGCGGGCGGCTGGCGATGGCGCTCGGCTGGAGCGTCACGCTCGGGATTGGGCTGTTGTCGGTTGCGCTGGTCGTCAGTCAGGTCGTGTAGAGGCACAGCCCGACACGACCATGTCATCGTGCCGCTGGAAGCGAGCCGCAGGGTCGCGGAACAATCGTCGTTGCGGCGTCGTCAGGGGTGGGACGTGCGAACCATCATCGGATTGCTCGCCGGACTCAGTGTCGTCGTCCTGGTCGGAGCCGGCTGCGCGAGTCCGGCGCCGCCTGGGCCTCTGGTCGGCCCAAGCCCAAGTCCGACCGCGAGCGCACCGGCAGCAGCATCGCCACAGACGATCTACATCGAGGTCGATGGCGTTGTGAGCTACCAGGAGCTCTGCGTCGGCGTGAACGAGTCGATCTGTACAGCGATTGGCGACGCTGCAGTCCACACCTTGGGCGGCGCCGAGCCACCCGGCGACGTTGTCGTGCTGCCGAGGTCCACCCGTCCGGCGCAGATGCCGTCGTGGGCCGACTCGAGCCAGTGCTGGCAAGTCAACCTGCCCACGAACCAAACGACATTGGCTTGCGTGATCGTGGCCAAGGGGACCGACGGCGAATTCCGTTCAGTTCAAGACCAGCCGACGCATCCTGCCGGCTGCCAGGGTTCCTAGGCTCGCCAGCCGGAGGACCGTCGAGGAGGAGCGAACGTCACAGCTTCTCCTCGGTGAAGAGCCGCCATCGCTCGGCCATCGCGTCGATGCCTGGGGCCTCGCCGGGGGCGACCGGCATCCAGCGGACCAGGCGGTTGAGCGCGGCAGCGTGGTCGAATGCCTCCCAGATCGCCTCGAGGGTCGGCCAGGGGTCGCTCACCTCGGCCCGGTGCTCGTAGAGCGAGAGGACAGCCAGACGCATCCAGCGATCACGCACCTGAGCCTCGGAGGGACCGTGGAGCGCCGCCTCGCGTTCGACGATGGCGGCGAGAGCCGATGGCTCATCCGCCGCGAGCGCGATCTCTACGCGAAGATCCGGGTCATCTTCGGCCAACCGGTCCGCGAGATCGACAATGTCTTGAGTGGGCAGCCACGGGTTCGCGGTGAGCCACGCGAGGTCACCCCACCCAAGCTCGATCCTTGACTCGACGAACTCTCTCGTGAGTGGCGGATGAGGGAGGTATTGGAGCGGCCGCGGTTCCATCGCGACTGAGGATACGAGGGCTGCGATCGATCACGATGCCCTCATCGTGCGGGACGAGAGCCAATCAGCCCCCAGATAGGACTCGGGCGATCACCACCCGTTGCCTGGCTCGCGTCGCCAGGTGACACTTCGGGGATGGGGAGCCAGTCGAAACCAGCAATCAATCGATGAGGTGCCGGAGTGCTCCGCGTTCGTTTCCTCGTCCTCCTGTCCGCTTGTCTCGTGGCCACAGGCGCGTGTTCAGTGGGCGCGTCGGCGTCAACGGGGCCATCGGCGACGACAGGTGGATCGAACTCGCCCGCCACACCGACTACGACGGCCACGGTGTTGCCCTCAGCCAGCGCAGCCGCGAGCCCTAGCTTCTTCGTAGGCACGTGCCCCAACCCGGAGGGCGACATCGCCAACACCTGCCTGGGGACTGTCCAAGCAGGGACCTACACGACCAAGACCTTCTACCCCTATATGACCTACACCGTCCCGGCAGGCTGGAGCGACATGGAGGACCTGCCCGGCAACTTCGTCCTGATCCCGCCCGGGGCGACCCTCGACGGGATCAATGCCGGAACGAGCGATTACCTCGGGGTGTATGCCGCGGTGGCGGCCCCTGATCATTGCCTCGGACAGCCGAGTGACACGGTGCCCCAAACATTCGATGGGCTGCTCGGCTGGCTCAAGCACGATCCCGCGATCATCGTGTCGAACGTCAAGGAGGTGACGATCGGAGGCCTGAGCGGGACCGTGCTCGATACCAGGATGCGCGGAACCAAGGGCGACGGCTGCCCCGACGGCGTTTGGGCGGATCTGATCGTCGGCGTTGACAACAGCAGCCTGGTCCATTCCGTCGGGCCGGACCCGGCCACTCGTACCCGGCTCTACCTCTTGAGGAACGGAACGGAAGTCCTCGCGATCGAAGTCGCCGATGTGCCGAATGGCCAGAGCTCAGCGGCCGATTGGTTCAAGGCCGCGACGCCGGTCGTCCAGAGCCTGTCGTTTTCGAAGTAGGGACCAATCTCGACCCGTCTGAAACACCTGCGCCGGCCTCGATCCCGCGGCGGCGGTGCGGACCCGAGCGCGGGACACGATTGACTCGTCGCCTGCCACTCGGTCGCATACCGCGTCTCGAGTCTCGCCCACGACGACGGAGTCCGCCCTAGGTTCGGATGGGCCGCCCCGCCGAGGTCCCAACCCTCGCCGCACCGACGATGCCGGCGAGGTTTCCTAACGTGGCTGGAACGAGCTGTGCCGTTGTCGCGAGGAAGCCCGAGAACTTCGAGAAATCCTTGGCCAAGCCCCCACCGATGATGATCAGGTCCGGCCAGAGGTACGCCTCGTACAGCGCAAGAAGTTCGTTGAGCTCGCGAGCCCATGCCTTCCAGCCGAGATTGCGCTGCTTGCGGGCCAGCGGCGAAACCCGGGATTCGGCATCCTGACCGTGGAGCTGGAGATGGCCCAGCTGGAGGTTGGGGACGAGCTCACCATGCGTGAAGAGCGTCGTCCCGATGCCGGTCCCGAGATCCAGGAGCAGGACGACCCCTGGGTGGTCGCGACCCGCCCCGTAGGCCATCTCGGCCACGCCGGCTGCATCCGAATCGTTGAGGACGGTGACCGGCCGGCCGAGTCGGTCGCCGAGAAGCTGCTCGACCGATTGACCCACCCAGGCAACCTCGCCGTGGGGGGCGGTCAACGCGTGACCGGATCGAATCGCGGAAGGAAAGCCCGCCCCGGCCGCCATCGCCGGGGTCAAGGCGCGGGAAGCCGTCAGCTGCTGGACGACCGCGCCGACGATCGCTAGCACGGCATCAGGTGTCGGCGGCTGCGGTGTCGGCTGGCGGATCCGCTCGCTCACGAGTTGGCCCGTTGCCACGTCGACGACGGCGGCCTTGATCCCGGTCCCGCCGATGTCGATCCCCAGGGCGGAACCTTTGAGAACAGCGGTCGATGTCGGAATGACCGGGTACTCGCGGACGACCGTCTCCTCCTTGGCCGGTTTGGGTTCGCTTATGGCCCGACTTCCCTGGTGATTATCTGCGCAACCGCCCAGCCGTGACTCGCAGTGATGCCGCGAACGCGAGCAGCAGGATGACGAGTAGGGCCATCCACGGAGCCGAGGGAGTTTCGTCAGTGACCGCTGCCTGGCTGGAGGCGATCTCGTCGGTTGCCGGAGCCGCGCACAGCGAGCTATTGATCGTGTTGTGGTCCATTGTGACAGCCCCGTTCCGGGCGAGAGCCCGGCCCTGGAGCGTCGCCCCGGTCTTCAGCGAGATCGAGGTGAGGGCCATGATCGTGCCCTTGAAGCTCGTGGACGTGCCCAGGGTCGCCGAGCTGCCGATCTGCCAATAGACGTTGCAGACCGAGGCACCGTTGATGAGCGCAACACGGCTGTGCGACGCGGTGATCAGCGTGGACCCGGCCTTGAAGACGTAGACGCCCGGACCGTCGAGCGTCAGCGTGCCGGTCAAGCCAAGGTGGGCCGAGGAATACACACCCGGCTTGAGGGTCTTGCCACCAAGCTCCGTGGGCACCTTCTTGACGGGGGTCGCCCCGGCTGCCTCGTTGTAGGCGGCGACCAAGGCATTCTTGGCGTTGAGCGCAACGGCGTCGGCGAGGTGCTTTGCTCCGTGGAGCGTCACGGTCGTGAAGCCCTTCGCTGACGAGCCTGGATGGAGCCCGACGTTGCCCGTGATCGTGGTCGCGCCGGTGTTGGTGATCGTCGTCCCGGCAAGGACGGCAAAGCTCGTCGCGCTGCCAAGGTTGATCGACTGTGCGGCCAGCGCCGTGCTGGCGAGGGTGAGGGCCAGGATCGCCCCCATGCTGATCATTGCGAGGCGTCTCATGTCACTGCCTTCGAACTCACGGCTGGCCCGAGACTCGGCACTTGCGCCCCGCTGACGTGGACCTGTCGAGGGGCTTGCGGCTCAGACTCTCAGGGCAATGTGGCGCAGGGGGATGGCCCTGTCATGACGGTTCGTCATGGACTGGATCCCCGGACCTGATCACCGTCCCGGCGAGCATCGCAGCGACAACCAGGCCGATCGCGACGATCGCCAGCGGAGCACCCATCCATTGGGCCGCCCACCCCAGCGCCAAGAGCACGAGCGCCGCGATTCCGACGAGGGCCGGATCCCGTCCGTGCCATCGCCGGTGGAGCACGCTCACGCCAGTCAGGAAGATCGCGGTCCCGGCTCCGACCAGGAGGCCCGCGTCGATCGCCGGGACGCGCGCGGGATCGACCGTCGAGTCCGCCGCGAGCTGGAGGCCGGCGCCGATCGCGGCAATCGAGACAAAGATCACGTAGTGGCCGTAGCCCCAGGCGATCTGGACGGCGAACGGCTGATCCCGGCTGATCGTCTCGGTGTCCTTGAAGTACGCCCACCACAGGCCGAACACGAGGATCAGCCCACCGATCGCGAGCTCGATCAGGGCAGCCGTCGGTGTCGCTGCACCGAGCGCGGTCTGGATCGCCGTCGTCGCTGCCAGGACGCACTCGCCCAGGACGATGATCGTGAACAGCCCATAGCGCTCGGCGATATGGCCCGGATGCCAGGGCGTCTCGGGGCCACTCCGCTCGGCCAAGATCGGGACCCCGTGCTCGAGGATCGCAACGCCCACCAGGAGGATCAGCCCCGGGGTGCCAGGGACACCCAGCCGGACGACCCACAAGAGCTGGACGACCGCGACGCCGAGTCCATACCGCAGGGCGACCGCGCGTCCAGCTCGATCATCGTGCGCGGCGCGCAGCCATTCGAGCACCAGGGCGCCGCGCATGATGACGTAGCCCGCAACCGCGACCGAGAAGTCGAAGCTGGCAAAGATCCGGGGCACGCCGGCCGCGACGACCAGGACGCCCGCGATCTGGACGAACGTCAGGAAGCGGTGGACGACATCGTCTGTGGCGTAGGCCGAGGCGAACCAGGTGTAGTTGACCCACGGCCACCAGATCGCGAAGAAGACGAGCAGGAAGTTCGCGAGCCCCCGGGCGAAGGCACCGCCGGCGATCGCCTCCCTCAGCCCTTCGCCGGCCTGGCCGACCGCGACGACGAAGCACAAGTCGAACAGGAGCTCGAGCGGGCTCGAGACCCTGAGATCCTCGAGCGGATCCCGGCCGACCACAGGCTCCCGCAGTGGCAAGCGGCTGGCCGACGCGGTCGAGGGCTGATTGGGGCCGGTCGGCTCGATCGGGTCATCCTCGTGTTCGACTGACCAGGGATCGCCGCCATCGTAGCCGCTTGCCAGGCAGGCCCGACCTCGTTCAGGCTCGAGCGGGAGGGGTCGCCCGCTGGCCGATGGTCCAGGTGGCGATCCTGGACGTCACCAGGCCCAAGGCAGCTTCACCCCGCCGACCTGGCTGATCACCGCGGCGAGATCCTCGAAGGCCCACTGTTCGCTGATCTTCCCGGCGTCGTTGATGCGATAGATGTCGACGGCGTCCCAATGGACCGGTCCATTGGTCGCCGGGATTCCCAGGAGGGTGCCGGTGTGTTGCGCCGTGACGATCTGGCGCAACGCCACGAGATCGTCGCTTGCGATCACGTCCTGGACCTCGGCGTGGATGTCAGTGAGTGCATCGATGAACCCGCCGAGGATGGGCACGATCGTGTCGATTCCATTCACGGTTCCCAGTGTGCCGCCATGCCAGGCGATGTCCGCGGTAAAGAAGTCACGGGCGCGCTCCGCGTTGTGCCCGTTGAAGACCTGGCCGACGAAGTCCCGGGCTACCGAGATGCGGCGTTCCGTGGTCATGGCTCCGGTCATTTCGTTTTCTCCGATGGGTGAGAGGTATCGTGGGCGATCTTCGAGCCGGGCCCGCGCCCTTCGCATCTGGGAATTCCTTAGTCCTCGCACCGAATGGCATGCTGCGCAGGGCCAGTCGGCTCGCTGAGGGTCAGGAGGTCACGGGAATGCCGCTGCTCGGCCGGAAGCGGGAGCAAGCCGCCTTCGACCGGCTGCTGGAGTCCGCTCGAAGTCGGTCGGGCGGAGCCCTTCTCGTGTACGGCGAACCTGGGGTTGGCAAGACGGCCCTGCTCGACGACCTTGTCGCGAGGGCCTCGGATGTGCGCGTCGTCCGCAGCGCGGGGATCGAACGCGAGATGGAGCTCCCGTTCGCCGTCGTCCAGCAGCTTTGTGTGCCGTTCCTGGCCCTCGGCGAGCGGTTGCCGGCTCCCCAACGTGACGCCCTCGACGTCGCCTTCGGGCTGAGCTCCGGGCCCGCCCCGAACCCGTTTCTCGTGGCGCTTGGGGTCCTCGGCCTGCTGTCCGAGGCCGCCCGGGAATCGACCGTCCTGTGCGTGATCGACGACGCACAGTGGCTGGACCGGGCCTCCGCCCAGGCCCTCGGATTCGCGGCTCGTCGCCTGACGAACGAGCGAATCGCGGTCCTCTTCGCCGCCCGGGAGACCGGCGATGCGTTCCGTGGGCTGCCAGCGGTCCATGTCCAACCCCTGGGCCGGCGGGATGCCCGCGCGCTCCTCGCGTCGGTGCTGCCGGCCCCGCTCGACGACCAGGTCCTCGAGCGGCTCGTCCTCGAGACACGCGGCAATCCCCTCGCGCTCGTCGAGCTGCCCAGCGGCCTCACGTCGGCGCAGCTCGCCGGCGGCTTTGGCGTGCCAGCCAGCGCACCCCTGCAGACAGGGATCGAGGCGAGCTTCCAGCGGCGCGTGGCTGCCCTGCCTCCTGATGCCCGCCGGCTCCTGCTCGTGGCCGCCAGCGAGCCGACCGGCGACGCCGCGCTCGTCTGGCAAGCGGCCCAGCGCCTGGGGATTCCGGAGTCAGCCGCCCCGGCCGCAGAATCGGACGGCTTGGTCGTGTTCCGGCCGCGAGTCGCGTTCCGGCATCCGCTCGTCCGCTCGGCCGTCTACCGGGCGGCGAGCGCAGTCGAGCGCACCGAAGTCCATCGCGCGCTCGCGGACGCCACCGATCCCGACACCGACCCGGATCGCCGGGCCTGGCACCGTGCCGAGGCGACGACCGTGCCCGACGACGACGTTGCCGCGGACCTGGACCGTTCCGCGACGCGTGCCCAGGCACGCGGCGGGTTCGCCGCCGCCGCCGCATTCCTCGAACGTTCGGCCACCTTGACCACGGTTCCCGAGACACGCTCCGGTAGGGAGCTGGCGGCCGCCCAGGCGAAATACCAGGCCGGCGCGAGCGAGGATGCCCTGGAGCTGCTGGAGCGCTCCGAGGCCGGCCCGCTCGATGCGTTTCGCCTGGCCCAGGCGGAGGTGCTTCGGGCCCAGATTGCGTTCGCCACCAACCGGGGACGTGACGCGCCGGCCCTCCTGCTCGCTGCGGCGCGCCAGCTCAGAGCCCTCGACGCGTCGCTCGCGCGCGAGACCTACCTCGATGCGTTGACTGCGGCGTTGTATACCGGCCGCCTGGCGGAGGCCCTCGATGCCCGGCAGGTGGCAGACGCCGCACTCGCGGCGCCGCCGGCCGCCGCCCCCCGACCCGTGGACCTCCTCCTCGACGGCCTGGCGACGCTGATCGCTCACGGGCCATGGGCGGGAACCCCGCGCGTTCGGGACGCGCTCAATGCGTTTGCCCAGGCCGACCTGGAGTCGAGCGTGGCGCTGCGTTGGCGTTGGCTGGCCGGTCGGGCGGCCGGATTCATCTGGGAGCACGAGGCCTGGGACCTGCTGACCGCGCACCACATTCGAGCGGCTCGCGAGGCCGGAATGCTCGCGGAGCTGCCCCTCGCCCTGAGCACGCGGGTCGGGGTCCTCCTGCTGGCCGGTGAGATCCAGGCAGCGGTCGCGCTGGTCGAGGAGGCCGACAATCTCTCCCAGGCCACGGGCGACGGGATCGCCCCACGCTACGGCCCGATGGCGATCGCTGCCTACCGTGGACACGAGGCCGAGTTCACGAAGCTCGTCAGGGACGGGACCCATGACTTCCTGGTGCGGGGTGAGGGCCTGGGCTTGACCGCGGCGGGCTGGCTGACGGCCTTGCTCAACAACGGTCTGGGACACTACGAGGAAGCGCTTGCCGCCGCGACGGAGGCGTCGAGGATCCCGGGCGAGGTGTGGTTTTCGACCTTTGCCCTGGCGGAGTTGGTCGAAGCCGCGTCCCGCAGCGGGCATCGGGAGCGGGGCGTCGAAGCCCTGGAGATCCTCGCCGCGTCGACCAGCGCCAGCGGCACCGCCTGGGCCCTCGGGGTCGAGGCCAGGTCACGGGCGCTCCTGGCCGAAGGCGACGCCGCCGAGCCGCTCTACCGCCAGTCGATTGAGCTCCTTGCGGGGACCCGACTTCGCCTCGACCTCGCCCGCGGCCACCTGGTCTATGGGGAATGGCTGCGGCGCACGGCCCGCCGGATCGACGCCCGGAACGAGCTTCGAATCGCGTACGAGCTGTTCACGGAAGTCGGGATGGAGGCCTTCGCCGAACGCTCGCGGGTCGAGCTCGAGGCGACCGGCGAGCGCGCTCGCAAGCGGACCTCGGCCACGCTCGCCCAGTTGACGCCCCAGGAACACGAGATCTCACGCCTCGCGGCCGAGGGCCGCACCAACCGCGAGATCGCCGCTCAGCTGTTCATCAGCCCGAGCACGGTGGAGTACCACCTCGGCAAGGCCTTCCGGAAGCTCGACGTGACATCCCGGACCCAGCTCGCTCGGAGATTGCCGGTGTAGCCGACCCGAGCGCTATGCGCGTGGATGGCCTGCGCGGCTTCGATCCTCGCGGCGTGATCCGAGGAGCCTTCGGGTCACCGGGACGAACGCGGCTGCGAAGCCAACCTGGCCAGCCACGATCACCAAGATGAGCAACGCTGGGACGCTCAGGAGGAAGCCTGGCACCAGCCACGCGACGAGCGCCGTGGTATCGAGCGCGCCAAGATCGCTCAACGCGACTCCGCCACCGGCCGGCAGGCTGCCGATGTCAACCTCGACTTGACCGGGACCTTGGCTGGATGGGCTCGGCGGGCTGGCTATGGTCCCCAGGATGCCCGAACCACCTGGCGACGATGACGGAGTAGGCGATGCATCACTCGATGGCTGGGCTGAGTCCGCGACGCTCGGTGTGGGAGCTGGGCTGGCTGTGCCGCCCGGACCGGAGCCGGGGCTGGATGTTGGGTTCACCGTCGGCGTCGGCGTCGGCGTTGGCCTCGGCGTCGGCGTCGGCGTCGGCCTCGCCGTCAAGCTTGGCGTCGGGGAGGGTGTCGGAGTGGGGGTCGGAGTGGGAGTCGGAGTGGGCGTGGGTGTTGGCGTTGGAGCCGGCCCGCCGACTGCGAGTCCGACGGTCAGAGAATCGGCGCCAGCCGAGCAGTTCGCATGGTCATAGGAGATCCCGGCGACCGTGTAGGCCCCTGTCGGCGTGCCGGTGAGCTGAAGCGTGAATGTGACCGAGTCGCCCGTCAGGCTCAGGTCGTCGAGGTCCGTGAGCCCATGGACACGGACGATCGTCTGGCTCGGTGGGCCACCTGTCGGTGGATCGGCAGTCCACAAGTGGGGGAGAGTCGCAGAGTTGACCGTCACCTGGTGCACGGTGAACGCAGCCGGCAGCTTGAGCTCGACACAACCGACGGTGCTGCCGCCGGGTTGGTTCGTTGCGGTGAACGTGACACCGGTCGACACGCCGTTGGAAACCGTGCTCGGGTTGTCGGTCAAGGTCCATCCGCCCGACGCGGCCAACGCCAAGCTCGAAGCGAACAGGACGCCGGCCAACGCTCCGACCGTGACCATCCCGATCCGGGTCAGCCGCGATCTCCCCAGCTCACGGCGGCGCATCAGGCGACCTGGCGACCCGGGACGATCAAGGGTGGTTCGGTTCGTGCCGGCCTGGGTTGGCCCGGCATCGGGGCGTCTACGGCGGTCCAGATCCCCCGCACGAAGATCTGGACGAGGCGAGCCTCGAGCTGGCTGCCGGCCGCATCCTCGAGCCGGTTCAGCGCCTCCTCGACCGAGAGCGCCTTGCGATACGGACGGGTTGTGGTCATCGCGCTGAAGGCATCACCGACCGCCAGGATCCGGGCGACCAAGGGGATCTCCTCGCCGGCCAGCTCGTCGAGGTAACCATGGCCATCCCATCGCTCGTGGTGATGGCGGATGCCGGCCCGGATCAGCTCGATGTCCGGCAAGTCGCGGT
>Ga0070731_10002770_pt1 | contig 16334 bp, 15 predicted proteins | sample Coa_R1_2_FD_66448 | JGI IMG/M metagenome (GOLD analysis project Ga0070731, IMG submission 66448) | Surface soil microbial communities from Centralia Pennsylvania, which are recovering from an underground coalmine fire - Coalmine... | ecosystem: Environmental > Terrestrial > Soil > Unclassified ...
TTTTTTGCGCTGCAGATCGCGTGGGCCGGCCCCTCACGCCCCTGCGGCCCATGATACCGTGAATGACATGGATCCTGCCGAGCGGTTCGAGGCGTTACTCGCGTCCGGAAAGGACGATGCGCTGCTGCGATTCGGTCTCGGAATGCACTATCTCAAGGCCGGGGACGCAGCCCGCGCGGCGACCCATCTCCGTGCTGCCGTCGCTCACGACACCAACTATTCGGCCGCGTGGAAGCTTCTCGGAAAAGCCCTCGAAGCGAGCGGCGATTCGCAGGGTGCCGCGAGCGCATACCGCAGCGGAATCGAGGCCGCGACACGGCGCGGCGACAAGCAGGCCGCGAAAGAGATGGCAGTGTTCCTGAAGCGAATCGAGAACGCAGCGGACTCCTAGGCCTGCGCCAGGAAGGACTCGAGCTCGCGAGGAGCGGCGTCCTTCACCACGGCGCCGGCGCCCAGCGCATCGAGCAGGATGAGCGTGATCCGTCCGCCCTCGTTCTTCTTGTCGCGCCCCATGTATTCGAGCCAGACTTCCATGGGAAAGCGCGGAGGAACCACGGGCAGCCCCAGGCGCTCGAGGAGCGCGATGAGCCTCGCGGCATCCGCCTCACCGAGGCGCCCCGTTCGCGCTGAGTATCTCGCGGCGAGCGCCATGCCCGTGGCCACCGCCTCGCCGTGCAGGATCGTGCCGTAGCCTGCCGCCGATTCGATCGCGTGGCCGAAGGTGTGACCGAAGTTGAGCAGAGCGCGCGCACCCGATTCGCGTTCGTCGCGCGCGACGATGAGCGCCTTGATCTCGCACGAGCGGCGCACCGCGTGCTCGAGGGTGGCGACGTCGCGCCGCAGGATGGCGTCGGCATGCTCCTCGATCCAGGAAAGGAATGCGACGTCGTGGATCGCGCCGTACTTGACGACCTCCGCGAGGCCGGCCGAGTACTCGCGCGGCGGAAGCGTCGCGAGCGTGTCCAGGTCGGCCACCACCAATCCCGGCTGGTGGAAGGCGCCGATCATGTTCTTGCCAAGCGGATGGTTGATCGCCGTCTTTCCGCCCACCGAAGAATCCACCTGCGCGAGCAGCGTCGTGGGAACCTGCAGGTGCGCGATTCCCCGCTGGTAGACGGCCGCAGCGAGACCGGCGATGTCGCCCACGACGCCTCCGCCAAGGGCGACGAGCACCGTCCTCCGGTCGGCTTGCGCGCGCAGCAGCGCTTCGAAAACGCGGTCCAGCGTCTGCCACGTCTTGTGCGCCTCGCCATCGGGCAGGACGATGCGCAGGACGCGGGACCCAGCCGCGGCGAGCGTTGTCTCCAGGCGCGCCGCGTAGAGCGGCGCTACCGTCTCGTTCGTCACGATCGCGGCCGTGCGTCCCCTGACGTGCTTCTCGAAGAGTGAGGCCTGTCCGAGAAGTCCCGAGCCAATGTGGATGTTGTAGGAGCGGTCGCCGAGGTCGACGCGCAGCGTCGCGCTCATTGCGGGTCTCCCGGAGATTCGCGTTCCCGAAGGGCCGAGAGCACCCGGTTCACGAGCGTGCTGGACGTCTGGGAGCCGGTGTCGACCACGACGTGCGCGGCTTCGCGGTAGAGCGGCTCGCGCTCTTCGAGAAGGGCCTGGAGGGTGCCGCGCGGGTCGGGAGTGGAAAGCAGGGGCCGCGTCGTGTCGTGTCGCGTGCGCTCCCAGAGATTCTCGAGGCGGGCCCGCAAGTAGACGACCATCCCGGATTCTCGCATCACGCGACGGTTGGTCTCGTCGAGCACGATCCCGCCGCCAGTGGCCACGACGTAACCGTCATGTCCCGCGATCTCGGCGAGGACAGCCGATTCGCGCTTCCGGAATCCAGCCTCGCCCTCGATCTCGAAGATTGTCGCGACGGGAACCCCGGTGCGCTCCACGAGGACGCGGTCGGTATCGAGGAACGCGTGGCCCATCCGCTGCGCGAGCGACTTCCCGAGGGTCGTCTTGCCGGCGCCCATCATGCCCACGAGGAAGATGTTGCTGCGGCCCATGGCGATGTATTCATGTCCTCGCCATCGAGGATAGCGAAAAAAAAGCCCCGGAAGGATCCGGGGCTCTTGGGTTGTTTCGGAGCGTCAGCGCGCGGTCAGCGAATCCTTCACGATCCGCGGCGTCACGAAGATCAGCAGTTCCGTCTTGTTGTCGGTCTTGCTGGTCGTCTTGAACAGGTAGCCGACGAACGGGATGTCGCCCAGGAACGGCACCTTCGTGGTCGTGGTGCGCGTCTCCTGCTGGAAGATTCCGCCCAGCACGATCGTGTCGCCGTTGTCGACCAGCACTTGCGTCGTCACGGCCTTGGTATCGATCGACGGGATGCCCGAGAAGACCGTTCCGACTGAATCGTTCTTCACCTCGAGGTCCATGATGATGCGATCGTCCGGCGTGATGCGGGGCGTCACCGCGAGCTGCAGGACCGCGGGCTTGAACGACACCGTCGTCGCGCCGCTTGCCGCCGCGGTGAGGTACGGGATCTCCGTGCCCTGCGAGATGATCGCCTTCTTCTTGTCGGCCGTGACCACACGCGGGCTCGACACGATCTTGCCGCGGTTGTCGGTCTCGAGAGCGGACAGCTCCAGGTTCACGAGGTTGCCGCTGCCGAGGTTGAGGATCGACAGGCCGATGGAGCCGGCCGCGCCCGGGACGGGCAGGTTCACGTTGAGCTGCTCGGGCTGCGCGCCGATCGGGATGGTGCCGATACCGGAGCCCGTGCCGGAGAACGGCGACGGGTTGCCCGAGTAGGCGAGCGACGAAGAGCCTCGCGAGATCGGGTTGCCGCCCACGGAGTTGACCGTGTCCGTGAGGGTGCCCGATACGCCGATGTTGTAGTTGCCGGTGTTGAAGGCCGATTGCGTGCCGAAGCGCACGCCGAGCTGGCGCGCCCAGTTGTCGTCGGCGATCACGATGCGGGCCTCGATCAGCACCTGGCGGACCGGCACATCGAGCTGCAGAACCAGGCGGCGGGCTTCCTCGAGTCGCGCGCCCGTGTCCTGGATGAACAGGGTGTTGGTGCGCTCGTCGATCGTCGCGCTGCCGCGCTTGGAGAGGATCTTCTGGTCCTTGTTCGAGAGCAGCTTCTGGAGATCCTCGGCCTTCGCGTACGAGAGCGCATACGACTCCGTGCGTACTGGCTCGAGGTCCGAAACCGCGGCCTGCGCCTCGAGGGCGAGCTTCTCCTTGGCGGCGAGCTCATCCGTCGGCGCGATCAGCACCACGTTGCCGTTCTTGCGCTTCGACAGCCCCTTGGCCTGCAGGATGATGTCGAGTGCCTGGTCCCACGGCACGTCCTTCAGGCGAAGCGTGAGGTTGCCACCCACGGTGTCGCTCGTGATGATGTTGAGACCCGTGAAGTCGGCGATCACCTGCAGCACCGCGCGGACCTCGACGTTCTGGAAGTTGAGCGAGAGCTTCTCGCCCGAGTAGCCCGGCGTGGAGCTCTGCACGAGCCGGTTCGGGTCTTCCTTGACGGGCTTCACTTCGACGATGAACTGGGTGTCGGTCTGGTAGGCCGAGTACTCCCAGATGCCGCGCGGCTCGATCACCATGCGCGCGTTGCCGCCCTGCTCGAACGTGTCGACGAAGCGCACCGGCGTGCCGAAGTCGCCCACGTCAAGGCGGCGGACGAGGTTGCGCGGCACGTTGGTGTTGATGAAGTCGACGAGGAGCTGGCGTCCCTGCTGTCGGATGTCGATGCCGATGTTGGCCGACGAGAGGTCCACGACCACGCGGCCCTCCGAGCTCTGGCCGCGGCGGAAGTCGACGTCGCGCAGGTTGAATCGCGTCGTGAGGCCGGCCGGCGTTTCCGCGAACATCGTGTTCGCCGCCGTCGGCGCGGTGCCTGTCGTGGGTGCCGCCGCCGCCTGCGAAGCGTCGATCGTGACGACCAGCTGGTTGCCGTCCACCGCCTCGGTATACGTGAGCGTTCGCGTGAGGTTCATCACGAGGCGCGTACGGTTGCCCGTCTGCACGATGGACACGCTCTTCAGGTCGCCTTCGCCGGCTTCGATCTGGCTGCGGTTCAGGCCGTTGGCGGTGTCGGGGAGGTCGATTGCGATGCGAGGCGGGTTGCTGACGGTGAAGCCCTGCGGCACGGCCGCGAGCGGTTCCTTGAGGCCCACCTTCACGATGATCTTCCCGCCCTGGACTTGGGAGAAGTTGATCGAGTCGACGCTGTTCTTCGCGCCGGCCTGGGCCCACGCGAGCGGGGCGGCGAGCACGAGGGCCAGCGCTGCGAGCGCGGTCCCGATGTTGCCGATTGCGTTGCGGAGCGTTGTCATCACTTGCTTCCCCCTTTTCCGGGTTCCTCGAGCAGCGGCAGCACACTTTGCCGCTCCGCCCAATCGCCGGCGCTGTCCTGGACGATTTCCTTCAGCTTGATCTCGCTGTCGGTCACGTCCGTGATCAATCCAAAGTTCTGCCCCATGTAGTTGCCCTTTTTCACCCTGTAGAGGGTCTTGTCGGCCCGTACCAGGGCGTAGATGTCATTGCCTTGCGAAAGCGTGCCCACCATCTTCAGCTGCTCGAGCGGGAACGCCTCCAGCGGCTCCTTGCGTCGGTTCAGGTCGGGCGCGAGGCCGCCGCCGCTGCCTTCCTTGGGCGCCGAGAGCTTGCGCGGCTTGAACGGGTCGGGAAGGTCGAAGCCCTCGTAGGTGAAGGGCTCGAACGGCTTCACGGCCGGAAGCGGATCGATGCGGCGCGGCAATCCCTTGTCGGAGTCGCGCACGAACTGCTTGAGCTCGTCCATTTCCGAGCTGCAACCGCCAAGCAGGGCGGCCGCGGCAATGGGGATCAGGAGTCGCTTCATTACTTGCCTCCCGGCTTCTTCTTGGAGTCCTTGCGCTGCTTCGCGACTTCTTCCTCGTCGAGGTAGCGGTAGGTCTTGGCGACGGCCTCCATCGAGATCTGGCCGCTCGGGTTCGGCGGGTCGAGCTTGAGGTCCGTGAGCAGCACGATCCGCGGCATCTTCGCGACGTCGCTGGCGAACGCGCCCAGGTCGTGATAGTTGCCGACGACCTTGATCGACACCGGCAGCTCGGCATAGAACTCGGTGAAGTTCTCCGTGGCGGCGGGCTTGAAGAGATCGAACGCGAGGCCGCGGCCGAGGCCCGCCTGGTTGATGTCGATCAGGAGCGCGTCCATCTCGCTCTTGTTGGGCAGCTGCTTGAGGAGCGCGCCGAACGACTGCTCGATCTCCGCGCGCTGCTGCTTGTACGCGTCGAGGTTCACCGCGAGCTTCTTCTTCTCGAGGAACGTATCCTTCTGCTTCGTCACGTCCTCGCGCCCCTTGTCGATGTCCTGCACCTGGTATTGCCAGAAGAAGACGTAAGCGGCGACCTGCAGCGCGATGAACAGCAGGACGAAGGCCCCCGCCTTGACCGGCCAGGGCCAGTTGCCGGGCTGCTTCGGGTCTAGTTGCCTCAGCTCTTCGATCAGGTTCATTTCGCCCCTCCGGCCTTGGCCGGCGCGCCCTTGCCCGAGCCCCTCGCATCTTCCGGCTGCGCACGCTTGATCGAGATGTTCATGTTGAATTCGTTGATTCGCGAGCCCGCCTTGTCATTGGCGTTCACGGCGTGGATCTCGACGAGCTCCGGATTCTCGAGGTACGGGGAGGCGCCGAGGTTGCGCATCAGGGTCGAGACACGCGCGTTCGATTGGGCGTAGCCCACGATGTTCACCTTGGGGCCCGACTGGCGGACCTGCTTGAGGTACACGCCTTCCGGCAGCTGACGCAGCAACTGGTCGAGCAGCTGGACGGGCTCCGAGCGGTTGCTCTGCAGCCCTTCGACCACCTGCTTCTTCGCGAGAAGCGCCGCGGTTTCCTCGCGGATCTTGCGGATCTCTTCGATCTGCTTGTCGAGCTTGTCGATCTCCTGCTTCATGTAGGCGACGTTGCGCTGCTGCTGGTCCACCTGCTGGTCGAGGTAGAACCAGACGGCGCCGGCGACGACCAGGCCGAGCGCCACGGCGATGCCGGCGAGGACCGCGAACTGCTGCTGGCGGCGCTTTCGCTTTTCCTCGCGGTGGGGAAGTAGGTTGACGCGAATCATGACGGGTCGAACCTCCGCATCGCCAGGCCGCACGCGACCATCAGCGAAGGCGCGTCGATGGTGAGCTGGCGGGGCTTGATCTTCGACGACAGGGCCATGTTCGCGAAGGGATTCGCGACCACCGTGTGCACCTGCGTGCGCTGCGCCACCATCTCCTCCAGCCCGTCGAGCATCGCGCAGCCGCCCGTGAGGAGGATGTGGTCGACCTTGTTGAACTGCGTCGACGTGAAGAAGAACTGCAAGGCGCGCTGGATCTCCAGCACGATCTTCTCGTTGAAGGGCTGCAGCACGTCGGGCCCGAAATTCTCGGGCAGGTTGCCGACGCGCTTGGCGGCCTCGGCTTCCTCCGCGGGCATGTCGAACTGCCGCGCGATGTCCTGTGTAAGGTTGTTGCCGCCGATCTGCTGCTCGCGGGTGTAGACGGTCTGGCCGTTGTGCACGACGGTGACGCGGGTCACGGTGGCGCCGATGTCGACGATCACGGTCACGTCGCTTTCGGAAATGCCGGCGCTGCCGCCGCAGATCAGCTCGAACGCGGTCTGGGCGCAGAACGACTCGACGTCCATCACGATCGTCTTGAGGCCGGCCGCTTCAGCGGCGGCGACGCGGTCCTCGATCTTTTCCTTGCGCGAAGCTGCGATCAGGACTTCCACCTCGTCGTCTCCCGACGGCGCGGGACCCAGCACCTGGAAGTCGAGGTTCACCTCGTCGAGCGAGAACGGGATGTACTGGTTGGCTTCGCCCTGGACCTGGACTTCCATGTCCTCCTCGCGCTGGTTGCCGGGCAGGATCACCTTCTTGGTGATCACGGCGGCGGCGGGCAGCGCTAGGGCGATTGTCTTGATGCGGGATCCCAGCGACTTGTGGGCCCGCTTGATCGCCTCGCCGGCGGCTTCGATGTTGGCGATGTTCCCGTCGACGACCGTGTCCTTGGGGAGGGGCTCGATCGCATACCGCTCGACGCGATAGACGTTCCGGCCCGCTTCCGCGATCTCCACCATCTTGACCGAGGACGAGCTGATGTCGCAGCCCACGAGGGGCGGCGCTTTTGCTTTCAGGAAGTCGAACTGGGCGGCTAATTTTTCTTTAAGCATGGTGGAAGGTTAGCACCCAAACGAAGAATCTACTTTAGATGCTAGCAACAAGTCCTAGGCCTGTAAAGCATTTTGTGGCAAGGCTTTAGCGTGGGCACACCGACTATAATGGCCGCTGCGAATTGAACTTGGCGAAGGGGCCCGCGGCGCGAAACGCTCCGGGTTCGCGCCCGCGGCTTCCCATGACTTCCCGCTGGTGGTTCTATCCGGCTTTGATTGCCGTCTCCCTGGTGCTGGTCGCCATGGGTGTGGGGGCGCTCACAGTCGTGCTGCTCTGGCCCAACCTGCCGAGCCTCGAGGTCCTCACCGACTACCGTCCGAAGGTTCCCCTGCGCATTTACAGCGCCGAAGGCGAGCAGATCGGCGAGTTCGGCGAGGAGAAGCGCGCCGTCGTGAAGATCCAGGACGTGCCGCAGGTCATGAAGGCCGCAATCCTCGCCGCCGAGGACGACCATTTCTACCAGCACGGCGGCGTCGATTTCGGCGGGGTGGCCCGGGCAGCCTGGGCGAACCTGCAGGGGCGGCGGGAAGGCGCCAGCACGATCACCATGCAGGTCGCGCGGACCTTCTTCCTGACCCGGGAGAAGACGCTCGCCCGGAAGCTTTCGGAGGTCCTCCTGGCTTTCAAGATCGAGGCCAACCTCACCAAGGACCAGATTCTCGAGCTCTATATCAACCAGATCTTCCTCGGCCAGAGGGCCTACGGATTCGGCTCCGCCGCGAACGTCTACTTCGGAAAGAACCTTCCGGACCTGACCCCGGCCGAGGCGGCCCTCCTGGCCGGCCTGCCCCAGGCGCCTTCACGCCAGAATCCCTTCGTAAATCCGAAAAAAGCCCAATGGCGTCAACAATATGTGCTCAAGAGGATGCACGACCTGGGCTGGCTCAACGACGACCTTTTCAAGAAGGCCATGGCAGAGCCCCTGCGCCTGAACCCGAACCAGCGGGAGACCTACGCAGTAAGGGCTGACTACGTTTCCGAGATGGCCCGCGCCGCCGTGGTCGAGCAGTTCGGCGAGGCGGCTTACATAAACGGGCTCAAGGTCTACACGACGATTCGCCGGGCGGGGCAGGAAGCGGCCGACGACTCCCTGCGTGCGGGGGTTATCGAATACGACCACCGTCACGGGTACCGGGGCCCGGAGGGCAGCGTGGACCTCCCCGCACAGCAAACCGAGGTCGAGGACGCCGTCGACGATGCGTTGTCCGATCGCGATCCCGTGAACGACCTGGTGGCCGCGGTCGTCATCCAGGCCTCTCCCACCGAGGTGCGCGCAATGATGCGCCGGGGCGAGGAGGTACGGATCACGGGCGACGGGCTGAAGTTCGCGTCGCGCGCATTGACGGAGAAGAACCAGGACCATTCGATCCACCGGGGCTCGATCATCCGCCTGCAGGCCGGCGAGAAGAGCGGCTATGCCATCTCCCAGGTGCCGAAGGCGGAGGCGGCACTCGTTTCGGTTGACCCGACCAACGGCGCGATCGTGGCCCTGTCCGGCGGCTTCGATTTCAACGCGAGCAAGTTCAATCACGTGACCCAGGCGTGGCGACAGCCTGGCTCGAGCTTCAAGCCGTTCATCTATTCGGCGGCGCTCGAGAAGGGCTTCACCCCGGCCACCGTGCTCAACGACGCGCCGTTCGTGATCGATGCGTCGAAGACCGGCGGGCAGCTTTGGGAGCCCAAGAACTACGACGGCAAGTACGAAGGCCCCATGCGCCTGCGAACGGCGATCGCGAAGTCGAAGAACATGGTTTCCATTCGCCTGCTGCAGGCGATCGGCACCGGCTATGCCCAGGATTACATCCAGCGCTTCGGTTTCGAGGCGAAGATGCACCCGGCGTACCTCACGATGGCGCTGGGTGCCGGATCCGCGACACCCCTGCAGATGGCGGCCGCCTATTCCGTGTTCGCGAACGGCGGATACCGCGTGAAGCCCTGGTTCATCTCGCGCATCGAGAACAACAAGGGTGAGCTCCTCTATTCCGCGAAGCCCGAAATCGCCGGCCAGGATGCCGAACGCGTGCTCGACCCGCGCAACGCTTTCATCATGACGTCGCTGATGCGCGACGTCGTGCGCTACGGCACCGGCGCGAAGGCGATGGCGCTCGGCCGCCAGGACCTCGCCGGCAAGACCGGGACCACCAACGACCATGTCGACGCATGGTTCTGCGGTTTCCAGTCGCAACTGGTCGCGGTCGCCTGGATCGGATTCGACACGCCGGCCAATCTCGGCAACAACGAGACGGGCGGCGTTGCAGCGCTTCCGATCTGGATGGGCTACGCGGGCAAGATGCTGAAGGGCGTGCCGGAAGCCGAGCTCAATCCGCCCGATGGAATCGTCGCGGTGAACATCAATCCCAACACGGGATTGCGCGAACGCGACGGCTCCGGCAAGACGACCGAGTTTTTCTACCAGGAGTCGCAGCCCCCGTTCAGCGACGACAACGCCTTCGCGCGCGACGGCAGCCGTCCGCCCGAGGAAGTGAAGAACCAGATCTTCTAAGGCGATGCCAAAGTCCCGCTCGCGACGCGACATGAACCTGCGCCGGCAGATCGCCTACATCGCCGCGCGAATGATGGCCGAGGACGGCGTGGCCGACTACGGCACCGCGAAGATGAAGGCCGCGCGCCAGGCGGGCCTCGTGGACGCGAACCTGCTTCCGGACAACCAGGAGATCGAGGAGGCGCTGCGCGAATACCAGGGCCTCTACCAGAACGAAGAGCAGCCCGCGCACCTTCGAATGCTGCGCGAGGTGGCGGTGAAGGTGATGCGCGAGTTCTGCGATTTTCGGCCGGCGCTCGTGGGCTCGGTGCTCTCGGGAACGGCCGGGATGCATTCCGACGTGAACCTGCAGCTCTTCACCGACGACGCCAAGGCCCTCACGATGTTCCTGGTGAACAGGCGCTACCGCTTCGAGGAAGGATCGCGACGCGTCCGCCGTGGCGAGCGCCTCGAGGAAGTGCCGCAGATCTTCCTCGACGTGGACGACGTGACCGTGACGCTCACCGTCCTCGATCGCGAGGACGAACGCACGGCGGCCCGTCCGAAGGCCGAGGCGCGAGATGCGCCAACGCGGGCGCGGCTTGCCGAGGTAGAGGCCCTGCTCGCGCGCTAGGCGCGCTCGCGGATGCGCGCGGCGGCGTCGAGGGCGAAGTACGTGAGGATCGCATCGGCGCCGGCTCGCCGGAAACCGAGCAGCGCTTCCATCATGCAGGCGTCGCCGTCGATCCAGCCGTTCTGCGCGGCCGCCTTGAGCATCGCGTACTCGCCGCTCACCTGGTAGACGAACGTCGGGACTCCGAAGCGTTCCTTCACGCGCCGCACGACGTCCAGATAGGGCATCGCGGGCTTCACCATCACGAAGTCGGCGCCTTCCTCGAGATCGAGCGCCACTTCCCGCAGCGCCTCCGCGGAATTGCCCGGATCCATCTGGTACGACTTCTTGTCGCCCTTGCCGAGGTTGGCGCCGGATCCCACCGCGTCACGGAATGGCCCGTAGAAAGCCGACGCGTATTTCGCCGCGTACGCGAGGATCCGGACATGGATCTGCCCCTGGCCGTCGAGCGCTTCGCGGATCGCGCCGATGCGTCCATCCATCATGTCCGAGGGCGCGATGATGTCAGCGCCGGAAAGCGCATGGGACAGCGCCTGTTTCTGCAGCACCGGCAGCGTCGCATCGTTGTCGACATAGCCGGCCGCATCCACGAGCCCATCCTGTCCATGCGTGGTGTACGGGTCGAGCGCGACGTCGGTGATGATGCCCATCTCCGGGAAGCGCTTTTTCACCTCGCGAATGCATCGCGGCACGAGGCCGTCGGGATTGAACGACTCCTCGGCGCGCTCGGTTTTCTGCGAGGCATCGATCACGGGGAACAGGACCATCGCCGGGATCTTCAATGTGAGCGCTTGCTCGACCACGCGCATGAGTTCGTCGATGCTGCGGCGGGCTACGCCGGGCATGGAAGGCACGGGCTCGACCACGCCTCGTCCCTCGCGGATGAACACGGGAAGGATCAGGTCGTCGGCGGCGAGCCGCGATTCGCGAACGAGGCGTCTCGTGAAGTCGTCGCGGCGGTTTCGGCGCATGCGCCGTCCGGGAAAGCGGCCCAGATTCAAGGCGATTCGGCGTGGGGAAAGGTCGGGAACTTTATCATGCGGGGCCCCTCTTATCCGATGAAGGGTTACTCCTTCCCCGCTTCTCCTCCCTGAGCGGGAGCCTTAATCCCAAATTAAGGCATTTTTAGCCCCGGCTTTACTCCCCTTTAGCCGGGGCATTTTGTTTTCTGCGCGCGAGTTGCGCGAGAGCCGCGGCCGCCTCGGCGATGCCGTCGCCCTTCAAGCTCGAGAAAAGTTGCGCCGTCGATCCGGGACACAGGTCCTGCAACTCGCGCTTGACCTTCGTGAGCGTCTGCTGGGCCGCCTGGCGCGAGATCTTGTCCGATTTCGTGAGCAAGGCATGCAGCGGGCGTCCTGCGTCGCGCAGCCATTCGATGAGGCGCCGGTCGAGCGGGGTGAGTGGATGGCGCGCATCCATCACGACAACCACGCCCGCGAGCGAATCGCGCTCCGCGATGTAGCCGCCCACGAGCGTTTCCCAGTGGCGTTGCACTTCCGCCGGCACGCCCGCATACCCATATCCGGGAAGGTCCACGAGGAAAGCCGCATCGCCCAGCGTGAAGAAATTGATGAGCTGCGTGCGTCCCGGAGTCTTGCTCACGAACGCGAGGCGCCGCCGCCCCGTGAGCGCGTTGATCGCGCTCGACTTGCCCGCGTTGCTGCGACCCGCGAATGCGAGCTCGGGCGCGCCCGGCGGGGGCAGCTCGCGCGGATCGTGCACGGAGAGGCTGTAAGCGGCTTTCGCGAGGGGCAGAGGCGAGCCGCTTCGCGCAGCGCTGGCGGGGGGACGGCGCGCTACGCTAAAATCCGCAGGTTTCCGCGATTTGCCCTTCCCCTCCCCCTTTCGAGGTTCCCGAATGCGTTTCACTCTCGGATCTGCCGGACTGCTCATGGCGCTAGTCTACGCAAGCGCCGTCGCCGCCGCGCCGGCTCCGGAATCCAAGCCCGACCTGCAGCGTGGCCAGCAGATCGCCACGACAATCTGCGCCGCCTGCCACGGCGCGAACGGCGTGAGCCCCTCGCCCGCGCAGCCGCACCTCGCGGGGCAGAGCGCCGGCTACATCGCCAAGCAGCTTGCCGCTTTCAAGTCGGGCACCCGAGTCAATCCCATCATGCAGCCGATGGCGGCGACGCTTTCGCCCGAGGACATGCAGAACGTCGGGGCGTACTTCGAGATGCAGAAGCCGGTTCAATCGGTGGCGCACGACAAGGCGCTCGCGACAGCGGGCCAGAAGATCTGGCGCGCGGGCAACAAGCAGCTCGGCATCCCCGCGTGCGCGGGCTGCCACGGCGCCGGCGGCCACGGCATTCCGATCCAGTATCCGCGCCTTGCGGGCCAGTATCCCGACCTTCTGCTCGGATGGCTCAAGGCCTACGCCAACGGCACGCGCCAGAACGAGGTCATGGGCCCGATCGCGGCAAGGCTCGCGGAGCCCGACATGAAGGCGGTGGTGGAGTACATCTCGGGACTGCAGTAGCCGTTACGCCGCGGTTTTCGCGTTCGCGGGCGCTCGAGGCTCCGCGACCAGGGTCCGGTTCTTTCCCTCGCGCTTCGCGCGATAGAGCGCAGCGTCCGCGGCGCGCAGGAGCGATTCCGGATCTCCCCCATGTTCCGGAAAGAGGCTCACGCCGACGCTCGCGGTCATCCTTCCCGTCCCGGCTTCGAGCGGATAGGGCTCCGCCAGCGTTTCGCGCAACTTTTCCGCCACGCCCAGGGCTCCGTCGATCGAGGTGTGCGGGAGAATCGCGAGGAATTCGTCGCCGCCCAGTCGGCCGATCGTGTCAGATGCGCGGACGCAACGCCGCACGCGCTCCCCGACCTGCGCGAGCGCGCGATCGCCCGCCGCGTGACCCCACGTGTCGTTCACCGCCTTGAAGCCGTCGAGATCGAACATGAGCACGGCGAAGGTCTCCGACCCGCGTTTCGCGCGCGCGGTTTCCGTCAGGAGGCGATCCGACAGCAGCGACCGGTTGGGCAATCCCGTGATGGCGTCGTAGTGCGCGAGGAATTCGATGCGCCGGACCGCGTCGCGCTCGCGCCGTTGCACGCGGCGGTACGAGGCAAAAAGCATCCCGAGAACGGTGATCGCGAGCACGAGCAACCCCACGATGTAGTGGCGTAGCCGCCCTCCCAGCTCGATCTGCGCGGCGCTGCGGTCGTCGACACGGCGAGTCTGCGCTTCGAGAGTCCGGTCGATCACGAGCGTGGCTTCGTCGCTCAGGGCATCGACTCGTTCCGCGAGCGCGTCGGCCGATTCGACGCCGTGGGCGCTTCGCACGCCGGCGATGGATCGCGCGTGCACGATCAGCATCCTCGCGCTGTCGGCGAGCGGGCCCACCACGGCGAGGTTCTCGTCGCTCGCGGCGCGCGCCTCGAGGCTCGCCAGCCCGCGCTCCACTTCCGCGGACCGGGCCTCGATGCCGCGATACGCGGACGCTTCGCCCGTGCGCGCGCCCAGGCGCGCAACGGAGCGAAGTTCCACGACCTGGGTTCGCACTGCGTACAACCCGTCCTTCACCTGCTGCGCCGCGACGACCTCGCGGTTCACGCGCGCTTCCCGGTCGAGGTCGAGAAGCACGAACACCGCGAGCGCCACGATGATCGCACCGGCGAATGCGAGGCCCAGGCCCGCAAGGCGGGCGCGCGAGGGAAAGACGCGCATCAGTGGGGTGCCGCGGCGAATGCGCCGCGCGCGGCCGCGAGTGTCGCGTCGATGTCGGCCGCGGAGTGCGCGGCCGAAACGAAGCCCGCCTCGAACGCCGATGGCGCGAGATACACGCCGCGCTCGAGCATCGCGTGGAAAAACCGGTTGAAGGCCTCCCGGTCTGCCTGCATCACCTGCGCGAACGATGAGGGAGGCGCATCCCGGAAGAAGACGCCGAACATTCCGCCCAAGCCCGCGGCGCTGAAGGCGAGCCCCGCTTCGCGGCCCTCGCGCGCGAGGCCTTCCACGAGACGCGAGGTTGCGGCGCCCAGCCGCTCGAAGAATCCGGGCTCGAGCACGCGCCGCAGGGTGGCGAGACCGGCCGCGACCGCCACCGGGTTTCCCGACAGCGTGCCCGCTTGATACACGGGACCCACGGGCGCCAGCTTCTGCATGATGTCGCGCCGGCCGCCGAAGGCGCCCACCGGCATTCCGCCACCGATCACCTTGCCGAGCGTCGTGAGGTCGGGCGTGACACCGAAGATTCCCTGGGCACCGCGTGGACCCACGCGATATCCGGTCATCACTTCGTCGAAGAGCAGCAACGCGCCATCGCGGGTGCAAAGCCTTCGCAGTGTCTGGATGAATTCATCCGACGGACGCACGAAGTTCATGTTGCCCGCGATCGGCTCGAGCACGACAGCCGCGATGTCCTTGCCATGGCGTGCGAACGCGTCTTCGGCTTGCTGCGGGTCGTTGTAGTCGAGGACCAGCGTGTGCGACGTGAGCTCGGGTGGCACGCCTGCCGAGGTGGGATTTCCGAACGTGAGCGCGCCGGAGCCCGCCTTCACCAGGAGGAAATCGCTGTGGCCGTGATAGCACCCCTCGAATTTCACGATGACTGCACGACCCGTGTAGCCGCGCGCGAGGCGCAGCGCGCTCATCACCGCCTCCGTGCCGGAGCTCACGAGGCGCACCTGTTCCATCGAGGGAAGGCTCGACGTGAGGAGCTCCGCCATCTCGAGCTCCCGCGCCGTGGGCGCGCCGAACGAAAGCCCCTGGCGCGCCGCGCTTGTCACAGCCTCGACCACTTCCGGGTGCGCATGCCCGAGGATCAGGGGCCCCCAGGAGCCAACGTAGTCGATGTACTCGCGCCCGTCCTCGTCGATCACGCGCGAGCCGCGCCCCTCGCGGAAGAACAGGGGCGTGCCGCCCACGGCGCGGAATGCGCGCACGGGCGAATTCACGCCGCCGGGAATCAGTTGCTGCGATCGCTCAAAAAGCTCGTTGCTGCGCCGGCCCACGGGCCTCCCGGATTGCCTTGTCGAATCGATTGGAGAAGGCGCGCGCTGCGCCGCGAACGTCGGGGGCGTCGAAGAGCGCCGTGATCACTGCGAGCATGTCGGCGCCGGCCGCGAGAGCCTCGTCGGCGTTATCCAGCGTGATGCCGCCGATGGCCGCGACGGGCAGCCCGGAAAGGCGCCGCGCTTCGCCGAGAGCGGCGAGCGAGGCTCGCACCGCGTGCGGCTTCGTGGGGGAAGTGAACACGCTGCCGATTCCCACATAGTCGGCGCCATCCCGCGCGGCGATCCGCGCGAGCGAGGGATCGCCATAACACGACACGCCCACGATCGCCCGCGGCAGCGCGCTGCGCGCCTGCGCGAGGCGCGCGTCGTCGCGACCGAGATGCACGCCATCGGCGCCCGAGGCTGCGGCGAGCTCGATCGAATCGTTGACGATCAGCGGGACGCGGAAAGAACGGCAAAGCGCCACGAGCGCCTTCGCCTGCTCGAGCGCGAGCTCGGGTCCTGCCGATTTCGCCCTGTACTGCACGAGGGCCGCGCCGCCTTCGAGGCAGCGCTCGACCCGCGAGACGAGGTCCACCGTGTCCGCGCACTCGGGCGTGATCGCATAAAGGCCCTTCAGGCGATCGCGCATCTCACTTCTCGTCGGTCTCGTTGCCGTCGCGAGCCCAGAAGAGGCGGTCCGGGAGGTATTGCCCCATCCCGGGCCTGAAGGCGTGCGCGAGCGCCTGCCACGTGTAGTCCTGCGCTTCGTAGACCGCGTCGCCGATGTCCAGGCCACGCGCGAGATTCGCCGCGAGCGCCGAGGCGAGCGTGCAGCCGGAGCCGTGATAGCTCCCGGGCAACCGCTGCCACGTGTCCGCGCGCAGCACTCCGCCGCGGTGATAGAGCGTGTTGACCACGTCGGCCGTGGAATCGTGCGTGCCGGTGACCAGAACGTACTCGCAGCCGCTGTCGAGGAGAGCCTGCGCGCACTCGGCGAGGTTCGCGTCGTCGTTCTCGTCCTCGCCCGCGAGGCGCTTCAGCTCCGGGATGTTGGGCGTCACCACGGTGCTCTGCGGCACGAGCAGCTCGCGGATGGCGGCCACCATGTCCTCGCCGGCGAATTCGTCACCGCGTC
>Ga0070731_10002771_pt1 | contig 16330 bp, 13 predicted proteins | sample Coa_R1_2_FD_66448 | JGI IMG/M metagenome (GOLD analysis project Ga0070731, IMG submission 66448) | Surface soil microbial communities from Centralia Pennsylvania, which are recovering from an underground coalmine fire - Coalmine... | ecosystem: Environmental > Terrestrial > Soil > Unclassified ...
TCTCAAAATTCTGATCTGGAACGAGCGACCATTGTGCGTGCACAAGGCGCGAGTGAAGATGAGAATTTTGAGAAAAAGCCGACGCAGTCAAAAACCAATTTTTCAGACACGTTGTGTATACATAGATAGAAAAGGATGACTCTAAGAAGGGGCTTTGATGAGATATAGATCGCGGAAAAGATCAGGCCTTTGAAGCATAAAATTGCGCAGCTTGTGAGGGGAAGTGCGCTTTGCATCGAATTGGAAAGCGATTTCTTTACTCATTTTGTTCCAAAATTGACACCGTCGTATGCGTGCCCACAGTTCGCGGAAGAAGGGGCGATTGAGCCACGTGTTTTCCTGTGAGGGGATATTGCATTTTCCGAGCAAGGAGGGGATAAGAGTGCGGCTTTCAGCGACCTGATAACAGTATCCGGCAAAATAGGAGCAGAAAAAGTTTTTGCGTCCAAGAATATTCGCAGGGATGTCTCGCACACGATCATCGATGAATTGTTTGAGATAGCGATAACGGCCAAAAAAGCCAAAATTAGATGGATGGCAAAGGGAACTACCCGCCTCAAATTTATTGTATTTTACCGCTTCGAAATGCGGATCGGAGTAGGTATCGTCTTTTGCTATCCAGGCGGCGATCACAGCTGCGCTTAAAGCGAGATCTTCATCTTTAAATCGAGAAATGAGGTACTGATATTTAGAAGATAAAATGAACTCCGGATGATGGATAGAGATAATTCTCACATCGCTGCCGTGCTCTGCAGGGACGGCCTCTGCGATTTTTCCATTTCCAATATAGATTCCCACATGGCTAAACGTATGTCCTTGTCTTTCTTTATTTCTTAAAAAGGGCGCAAAGAGGCGTTGACCAGTAACGACAAGATTTGTTTCATTTTCTGGTATTTTTCTGAAAAAAATATCGCCTGGCTTTAAATGATGGGTGATAGCGACGTCATCAAAAGGGATGATTGTGAGATGCCGATTTTTGAAATCCTCTAGGCGTTTGACAGCAAGTGCGCTCGTTTCTTCACTCTCGTTTGTAGCCATGAGCTGCTGAATAAATGTAGGTGTGCGGAACTCGCGGAAAAAATGTGAAACTTTTTCCGCAGTGGGAGTTACTCCAGTAAGCGGGTTGAGATTTTCCAAAACAAGATGCGTGATTTTTTTAGAGGTAGAGGGAATGATTTGCGCAACGCCTGTATTGGGAATAGCACATAGATGGCGAACGATGTCTCGTGTGCGTAAATAAAAGTATTTACAGGTTTTTTCATCGTAAATACGCAACGCGGAGTCGAAGAGGGACAATATCCATCCTTGGATCCTACCGTATACGCCATCTAGGCGTTTTATGCAGTCAATTGAAGAATCGCAAGTGCGAGGCAGCCCGATACGAAAATAGTCTGCAGCATAGGGGGAAGGTGTTGAAAGTGCTTGCGAAGGCATTTTGAACCCGTAATAAAAGTTAATACAATTATAACAGATTTATTAATTTAAGTAATTAACTTAATTGTAAATAATATTTATTGAAATTTAATTTTTAAATTTATAGTCTATTGCTGTTATTTTTCCGTTTAATGATGCAGATTTGGAGGTTGTGATTCATTCGAAAAACTGTTGACTTGCACGGTCCAAAGAATTTTATAATGCCCATTGAGATTTAACAGTTGAGAATGCGTCCCGTCTTCTACTATTTTACCCTCATTAAAGACTAAAATTCTGTCCACGTAGTGCAAGGTGGATAAACGGTGTGCAATGATGATGGATGTTTTATTTTTCATTAATGATGGCATACTTTTTTGAATGTAACTTTCTGTTACGGAATCTAATGAAGATGTCGCTTCATCGAAAATCAGGATAGGGGCATTTTTTAGCATCGCTCTCGCAATTGCAATGCATTGCTTCTGACCACCTGAAAGTTTAACCCCACGTTCGCCTACCAAAGAATCGTAACCTTCTTTGAGATTTAGAATAAACTCATGACAATGTGCTTTTTTAGCACATTCGATCACTTCGTCATCGGTTGCATCTAAACGACCATAACGGATATTGTCCATGAGGGAACGATGAAAGAGGACGGGGTCTTGGGGAATCATCGCAATTTGACTGCGTAACGATTCCTGTGTAACTTCCTTTATATTCTGACCATCGATATAGATCTTACCAGAATCTGTGTCATAAAAACGGAGTAGAAGATTTACAAAAGTCGTTTTTCCGCTACCAGAAAGACCCACAAGGCCTACTTTTGATCCTCCAGAAATAACTACAGACTTATCTACGAAAAGATTTTGCCCCTTTTTATATTTGAAATGCACCTGATCGAAGGAGATTTCTCCATGAGTAACTTGCAAAATTGAACTATTAATTCCATTATTGATTTCATGGGGAGAGAGAATAGTGGAGATAGCTTGTTTACAAACGCCAATTTCTTCAGAAAAGGCGACTAATTGATTGGTAATAATAAAAACATCTCTAATTAAGGAAAGAGTCAAAGTAAGAATCAGAGCAGAATCTCCGATAGTTATTTTATTTAGCGAACGCTCGTAAATTATTAATAATATCATGCAGCTGGTCAGCGCTACAATTGCTATTCCATAAAAAGCTTTTACTTTCAAAAGGAACCATTGTAGCCTCTGGTCCTTGGAAACCATTTCTTCCAAAGAATGGGATAGCACGCGATTTTCATAAGCTTCTCGAGCAAATAACTTGACATTTAGGATATTCGAAATGCTGTCGACTACTTTGCCCGCGACATGATTGCGTGCTTGTGAAAAATATTCCGAGTGTTTTTGAGCCTTTCTTGAAAAGAGCATAGAAGCTTTGACAATGCAAACACACCAAATTATTAAACAGAGGGAAAAGCAGGGATGTACAAGAAACATAGTTATGGCAGCAATTAGGAATGAGAAGATGCGAGAGCAGAACTGATCAAGGAGATAATGTACGATAAAAACAGCACCTTTTGAAATTTCATTTATTTTATTTGCCAAACTACCAAGAAAGTTGTGATGCATATAGCTGTAGGAATGTTTTTCTACATATGCAAATATTTCAGAGGTAATTTCACTTTTTATTTGCGGGAACACTTTAAGCATGGTCCAATCATATATTCGGAGAATAATACTTGTAACAATAGTTAGAAGAACGAAGAACAAAGCTGGAGGCCATAAGTAATGAATTAAATTCCCATTTTCTATGTCTACTCTACCCATTCCATCAATAAACAATTTAAGAGCGTAGGGATTTAGCGATACGGTAGAGGCCCAAATCAAAACAAGGGCTATGAGACTGAATAAACCTAGTTTAGCTCTCTTGCAGTAATGCCATAAGAATTTTGGTAAAGTTGTAGGAATATCCTTCATGAAATATTAATATCTCGGTTATTTACATTGAGATTTTTTTCTCGCTTGCTCAATTAGTTCCTGAACACGGACTCCTTCTACAAATGAGGGAATCATTTGCTGGCCTTGCAAACAAGCATCGATAAATTTTTTGGCCAGTCGTTTGACAATTAGGACTCGTTCATCATTATCTGCACCTTTGCCAGGAGTGCAATCTCGAGACGCGATTATCGTTTCACACCCGTGATTATCTACGTTTTTTAAAATAAAATTTTCTGTTATATTCTGATGGTTTTCTAAAGATATTTGTCCCGATTGACAGGTGAGAATGAGTTGATGCCGCATCTGATCGCTGTTACAAGAAATGCGGGCAATACTCGTCGCCCCTCCAGCGAATTCCAAATTTAGATCTACACCCACCTCACCGCCATTAAGGCTATCTGGAGAATAACTAAAACAACTTTTTAGACTTATAATAGTGCCCACCAAATATTCTAGATAATACAAAGCGTGAGAAAAATAAAACGCAAGCGCTCCTCCGCCTAGATTCGAATCTGTTTTCCAGGAAGAAATTTTTTGCCGCACATCATAACTACGAAAATCCCAATTTACTGTCACATGGCATATTGGGCCGAATTTCTTTTCATCAAGCATCTTTTTAGCCATTTGCCATACATCGATCTCAGGGAATAGGAAATCCATACCGTGTGTTACTTTTTTGCGAGTAGCAAGGTCTACTAAATCATAAGCATGCGTTAACTGAGCTGTCAGCGGCTTTTCAGCAAAAACATGCATATTTTTTTCTAGTGCCATTTTAGCAATTTGATACTGAGCGAATGGCGGCACTGCTATGGCTACTGCATCCAGTTGCTGACAATTGAACATTTCTTGCCAATCTTGATAAAGCTGGATAGTGCTCTCCAGAGACAATTCTTTGATGCTATTCAAAAGTCGTGGAGATTGTTTACCGCAAAAGGCAACTACTTGGCAATTTGGAAGTGAGTGGAAAGCTGGCAATAGTCCATATAGTCCAAAACCAGAGCCAATAATCCCTATATTTAGCATACGTTTGAGTTCTTAATCACTTGGAAATCAGGTAACGGGATCACAAAATCAGACTTTAAACCACGGGCTTTTAATTGTTTCATAATCGGTTTAGCATAGTGCCAGGCCATCAGCACAACATAGTCGGGTTGTTCATCGAGGAGAATTTGATTGTTCACAATGGGAATATGTTTCCCTGGAAGGTACATCCCTAACTTTAAGGAGGTAGGCTGCTCGGCTAAATAAGGGATTAGCGCCGTATCTATGCCATAGTAATTCAGAAGCGTTGAGCAGCGCCCTGGACAAGAGTTTCCTACGATATATTTTCCTGCTTTTTTGACTTGAACAAGAAAATCCAAAAATTCTAAACGCGCTCTTTGAACGCGTTCCCCAAATTGGACATAGGTTGCAATTTTGTCAAGTTTCGCTTCTTTTTCTACTTGGAGTAATTGGACGATAGCAGGCTCAACAGGTTTACCCTTGCCCTTAGTGACATGAATGCGAATATTTCCCCCATATCGGCTTCCTCGCTCGACGTCAGTGACAGTAAAGTCATAAGGTTCAAACAGTTTTATTAATGAAGCCAATGAATAGGTGCGTAAATGTTCGTGATAAACAGTATCAAACTGACCTCCCTGAATCACATCTAATAAATAGTGGGTTTCTGCGACAAAAACTCCATCATCCTTCAGCAAGTGGTGAATACCCTGAATAACCTCACCAATAGTCTGCATGTGAGCAAACATATTTGTGGCTGTAATCACTGAGGCCAAGCCATACTCGCTTTTTATTTTTTTGGCAGTTGGAATATCGAAAAAAGACTGGATAGTCGGAATCCCCTCTTTCTGTGCTATAGCAGCGATATTGGTAGGCTCAATACCAAGCACCTGAATGCCTTCTCGTTGGAAGCCGCTTAGAAGTGTTCCATCATTGGAGCCGATGTCTATTGCTAAATCACCCGATTTCAGCCCATATTTTTCGATCAGTGAAAGGCATATATTGATTTGATATTCGGACAGCTCTTTGGTAATACCACTTCGATAGGGATAATCAGGATGATAAACTTCCTTGCCATCCACACAATAATCAATCTGAGCCACAGTACAATTTTCGCACCATACCATCCTTAGCGGATAGGTATTTTCCGGTTCATTCAACATTTCCTTGCCTAGAAGGGAATCGCAGAGAGGTTGGTGACCTAAATCTAATATTGTATGTAGTTTTTTTGAATCACACACCTGACAAGTCGGAATAAATCCTGTCTTGACAAAGTGGTGGGCTGGATAGGAGTCCTTTTCAGGATTTGGTAAGAACGATTGTTGTGTTAATTCAAGAGATGTTATCATTAAATATCCTCGGGTATAGAACGAGCAACAATTTTCTCTAGTTTGTTTTTAGATGTTTTTTGGAAAAAGCGTTCATACCATTTTATTGTTTCGCTGATTCCTTTAGTAAGAGAATATTCAGGACTCCATCCAAGCACTTTGAATGCTTTAGAAGAATCTAGAACTTGATTGCGGATTTCAGTAGAAGCGCCATGTAGAATGATTGGCTTAAGAGAAGCACCCATCATCTTTTGCAGCATCTCGACAATTTCAAGAACACTAGAGGGTTGTTCTGGGCCAAAATTAAATGTTTCCCCACACACATTCTCACGATCTGCGTTCATGGCCATCAACAGATAAGCCCTTACTGCATCTTGAACGTAGAGATAATCACGAGTCAGTTTTCCATTGCTGCGAATCAGGGGAGGTTCCCCAAGTAAAATATTCCGGATCGTACCAGGAATGATCCGACTCCAATGTAGATCTCCACCTCCGTAAATATTTCCGCATCGAGCAATCACGATCGGAAGTTGATAAGAGGAGGAATAACTCAATGCAATTAAATCTGTGCAGGATTTTGAAACATCGTAGGGTGTTTTCCCTCTTAAAGGCATGGTTTCCACATAAGGCAAAACTTCGCTTTCTCCATAGGCTTTATCGCTTGAGGCAACGAGGATTCTTTGGATCATTTGACCTTGACGGCGACAGGCTTCTAACAAATTATATGTGCCGCGAATATTGGATTCAAAAGTCTGAAAAGGATTGCGAAAAGCGATTTCTACCAAAGTCTGCGCGCCCAAATGAAATACTGTATCGATTTCGTATTCATTCAGGATTCTTTGCAGAAGAGAATAGTTCTCGAGGTCGCCAAAGACAAGATGCATGTTTTGTAAGTCCTCTTTACTAAACAGAGTAGTTTCAGGATTCCAATCGCGCACTAAAGCGGTTACACGAGAGCCAAGACGGATGAGTTCTTTTGAAAGCCACGAGCCAATGAAACCAGCAGCTCCAGTAACTAATACATTTTTATCTTCCCAAAATTGGTTCATGCTGATCCAATACAATGAATGATCTTTCTTTTTGTTGAATAATCCAAGGAGCATCTTTCGACTGCCAAAGAGCTTCTAACTGTTTTTGCTCCCGTAATGTATCCATGGATTGCCAAAATCCCTTATGGCGATAAGAATAAAGTTCTCCATCCCGCGCTAAATGTTCAAGAGGCTTTAACTCCCAAGCCGAATCATCCCCCTCAATATAACCGAGAACCTCGGGCTCAAGGACGAAAAAACCTCCATTAATCCACCCTTCCTTCGTCTGAGATTTTTCTGCAAAACAGCTGACTCGATCACCGTTAAACTCCAAGCAACCAAATCGAGCAGGAGGGTGTACAGCTGTTACTGTCGCCAACTTTTTGTGTTTGCGGTGGAAATCCAGCAAAGCTGGAATATCGATATCAGCAAGGCCATCTCCGTAAGTCATCATGAATGTATTATGGCCAATCCTGTCTTTCAACCGTTTCAATCTTCCGCCGGTTTGCGTGTGGAGACCTGTGTCCACTAGATCGATTTTCCAATCATGCGACATTTTCCGATGCACCTGCGTTTCTCCGCTTTGTAAATCTATCGAGATATCACTATTAAGGCGGGAAAAATTAAGGAAATATTCTTTAATCACATCACCTTTGTAGCCCAAAGCAATGATGAATTCATTAAAGCCATATGCCGAGTAAATATTCATCAGATGCCAAAGGATCGGTTTCTCACCAATTTCAACCATAGGCTTAGGCCGATCATGCGTTTTTTCGGAAATGCGCGACCCGAGCCCACCAGCAAGAATTACAATTTTCATATAAATTCCCCCAAAAACCAGAAAAAAGATAATGGTAAATTTTTTTTTAATAATCAATGGGTTTTGTGCATAGAATTGGTGTCATGATCTGGCAACAACCCCTCCGATTTTTGATCCAATTCTTCATGTTATTTCTGTAAAGAAGGGAATACCCTATTCTTCCATATGCCCCAGGGCCTTTCCTGAGAGCGCCACAGTGCCTCATGCGAAGCAAAGTCTATGTTGTCGACTTCGAGGGAAAGTGTAATTCCGTAAAATTTTTTTGCTAGTTGAGAGTAAATAAATACCTCATTGGTTGATCGAACATGGGGTTGATCTTGCTCGTGTACGTGGCCAACGCTGAAATGAAACGCATGTTCTGGAAGCAAATCTCTATACGTCCACCACCAATAAATACTGGGAAATAAGACCATCGGCGTTGGAATCAATGGAATATTGTTCAATAATAAAAGACAGCTTATCAGAGCATCGTCGGTGTAAAAGGTGTTGTTAAATAATAAATCTTTAGATTCTAGGAGGAATTCGGCGATATCTCGGGAGAAAATAATTCCTGGGCCGCCGTAATAAAAGCCTCCATACTCTCTCTGTCCTCCTGAAAGATCTCCGCAATAGAAATGAGGCCCACAAAAACATTTTGATCGGGGAACGGTTTCTAGATATTTGAGTAATCTCGGGAATACAAAAAATGTAGTTGCAGATGCTCTTAATACATAGTCAAATTCTTTGAGCCTGTCTTTCATGTATTCAAGGCCGAATATAATTTTATTGGTAATTCCAGGGAGTCTTTCATCTGGTACTTTACACCATAAGATGTCTCCTTCGAGGACGTAATCCGTTGGTAGGTTGGGATTGGCTTTTAAGAAATAGGCTTCTACATGGTCGGGATCTAAATGCATGTAAGATCTCCATATTTTTTGTGTTTCTATATAGACTCGCTCTTGATCTGTAGCTACAATAAGAACAAGAACCTTGATATCTTTTTGTATTGAATCCTCTTGGGGATACATATGAACAGATAAAGTGAGGAATATAGTAAAAAATAGAAAATATTTCATAAGATTCTCGTTGTTTGGTTTTTTTAAAGACTTTGAGTCTGCCGTTGAAATAAGCTTCAGTCGATTTTCTGGGTTATTCCGGTATAGAGGAAAATATCAGACTTTTCCATCTGCCCCAGGGTCTTTCCTGAGTGCGCCACAGCGTCTCTTGCAAAGCAAAGTCTATGTTGTCGATTTCAATGGGACATGTAACTCCGTAAATTTTTTTTGCTAGCTCAGAGTAAATATATATCTCATTGTTTGATCGAAAATGAGTGTAATATTCGCTTGGGTGATCGTGGCCGACTGCGAAATGAAACACATTTTCTGGAAGAATATCTCTATACGTCCACCACCAATGAATATTGGGGAATAAGATCATCGGCGTTGGAATCATTGAAATATTATTCAGTAATAAAAGGCAACTTATCAGAGTATCGTCGGTTAAGTTGGTATTGTTAAATAATAAATCTTTTGATTCTATGAGGAATTCGGTGACATCCCTGGAGAAAATAAGTCCTGGTCCACCATAATAAAAGCCTCCCCAATCTACTCCTCCTGAAGAATCTCCGCATAGGAAAAGAGGCCCGCAATAACATTTTGATCGGGGAGCGGTTTTTAGATATTTTAGTAATCTCGGGAATGCATAAAATGTTGTTACGGATGCTCTTAATACATAGTCAAATTCTTTGAGTCTGTCTTTCATGTATTCAAGGCCCATTAAAATTTTATTGGTAATCCCAGGGAGTCTTGTATCTGTTGTTCTACACCAAATAATGTCCCCTTCGATGACGTAATCTGTTGGCAGGTCGGGATTAGCTTTTAAGAAATATGCTTCTACATGGTCAGGATCTAGATGCATATAAGATCTCCATATTTTTTGTGCTTCTGCATAGACTCGTTCTTGATCTGTAGCGACAATGAGAACGAGAAGCCTGAGATCTTTTTGTATGGAATCCTCTTGGGGATACATATGGACAGATAAAATGAGGAATAGAGTAAAAAATAAAAAATGTTTCATAAGATTCTCGTTTGAAGTCAATGGGCGACATACTGCTTCAAAAAATCATTAAGATTCAATAAAAATTTTTTGCGAAGAATTGATAGGCGAAAGGCATAAAAACAAGCCAAAAATCCTTTAAAAAATCCATTGTTGAGAATTTCGGAATAGGTTCATAATTCTTATCATGGAAAAACCACCTTCTAAAAAAACCGCGATGCGCGTGGAAAGCGACAGCCTAGGAAAGATTGAAGTTCCTCAGGATCGCTATTGGGGAGCCCAAACGGCGCGCTCTCTAGTGCATTTCACCATTGGTTTTGATCGCATGCCTTCGAGTGTGATTCGAGCATTGGGAATCATTAAAAAATCTGCTGCACAGGTGAATGCGGAATTGGACATGCTTCCCCTGGAAAAAGCCCAATGGATCATTCAGGCGGCTGACGAGGTCATCGCTGGCAAACTAGATGAGCATTTTCCTTTAAAAATCTGGCAAACGGGCAGCGGCACTCAAACGCATATGAATGCCAATGAGGTCATCGCCAATCGCGCCATTGAATTGGCCGGCGGGGTCATGGGGAGCAAGAACCCCATCCATCCCAATGATCATGTCAATCTATCTCAATCCTCTAATGACAGCTTTCCCACAGCGATGCATATTGCCGCTGCAGAAGAAATCACGCATACTCTTTTGCCAGCTCTGGAATATATGCGTGAAGCTCTAGCAAAAAAGAGCGAGGCATTCAAAGATATCATCAAGATCGGAAGGACGCATTTGATGGACGCAGTTCCGCTTTCTCTCGGCCAGGAGTTTTCAGGATATGTCCAACAATTACAAGAAGATAGCGAGCGCATTCAATCCACGCTGCCAAAACTCTATGCGCTGGCATTAGGAGGCACTGCGATTGGCACAGGGATCAACGCACATCCTGCTTTTGCAGAAAAGGTCGCTGCAGCCATTGCTAAAAATACGGGGCTGCCTTTTATTTCTGCTCCTAATAAATTTGCTGTGATCGCGGCCCATGATGCCCTTGTTTTCACAAGTGGAGCGTTAAAAACATTGGCTGTTTCTTTGATGAAAATCGCTGGGGATTTTGCCTGGATGGGCTCAGGGCCGCGCTGTGGTTTATCCGAATTGTTCCTCCCCGAAAATGAACCAGGTTCTTCCATTATGCCAGGCAAGGTCAACCCGACGCAATGCGAAGCGATGATGATGGTGGCTGCTCAAGTGATGGGGAATGACACGGCTATTTCCATCGCAGGATCGCGGGGAAATTTTGAGTTGAACGTCTTTAAGCCGATGATTATTTTCAATCTCATCCACTCCATTCTTTTGCTCTCGCATGCATGCCGCAATTTCACTCAATTCCTGATCGAAGGAATAGAGCCCAACGAGAAGCGGCTTTCTTATTATGTAGAACATTCTCTCATGCTGGTGACAGCGCTCACTCCAAACATCGGCTACGATAAAGCAGCCCAAGTTGCACATCTGGCCCTGCAAGAGGACATCTCTTTAAAAGAAGCCTGCTTACAATTAGGTTTTTTAAGCGAACAGGAATTTGATCGCATGATTCAGATCAAAGAAATGATCCAACCGAAATAGTTTTGTATTTAATTGGACGCCAAATCTACAGCTTTTTGATAGGCCGCTAGTAGGGTCTTAATGATCCCAGCGCGGACGTTTGCTTGTTCCAAAGCGATTGTTCCTGCGATGGTTGTCCCTCCTGGCGAGGAGACCTGCCATCGCAGTTCTCCAGGGTGTTTGCCTGTAGCCTCGAGCATGGAAAGAGTTCCTGCAAGAGTATGAGCTACGATCTGCTTGGCATCCGCACTGGTAAATCCTAAAGCGATGCCCGCATCGATCATGGCCTCAATAAAGATCAAATTGAAGGCAAGACCTGAACTGGCCAATGCTGTGAGTGCGTCCATTTTTTGTTCCGGAAGCCATAAATTCAATCCTAATGGGGCAAAAGCAGATGTCAGACGCTGTTTTAATTCTGTATCAATGCGCGGGCTTTCTGCGAATCCTGTGACCCCCTTCCCATATTCGACGGCCAAATTCGGCATCATGCGGACAATGAGATGCTTTTCTCCAAAAGCCTGCGCGAGATGTGCAATAGAAGTGCCAGCCAAACCGCTTATGAGGATTTGATGGGGGTGAAGGTGAGGTTTTAATTGGGCAGCAGCGCTATGTAAATCATGGGGTTTGAAAAAAAGGAGGATAAGATCGGCTTGCGCGATTGCTTCTTGAGGATCTTTGCATATTTTGATGTGCGGAAAGTCTTTATGCAGTGTGATTTTTTCGGGGTAGCGGTCATATACGGCGATTTGGTGAGATTTCGAGAGCTGCTTTGCCATGCTGCTTCCCATGTGCCCGCATCCGATAATCCCGATTTTCATTTCTTTTCCGGCAAATTATTAAACACAAATACTATCATGATGATCTAAAATATTCACATTGAAAAAGCTTTTAAAGGGACTTAAATATTTTTGTAAATTGCTCGGAGGGTTTTGTATAAAGTCCTGAAGCATATTCTTGAGATTTTGCTTTTGGAAGACGGATTTGAGCATTTGGCCGAGCACAGAATTCATGATCTGATCCATAGGAAGGCCGCCCTCGCTGCTGATATCGTTAAGTTCGATGCGATCGATTCTTGGGAGATGGATCACTTTATTGCCTTCTTTGATGTAAAGGACATCGGTATCGATATTCGTGAGGATCAGCTTGCGGATAAATACGCTGCGTGCAGGAGCTTTTTCTTGTTTGGAAGATGCAGGGGAAGAGGTTTTTTCCGCTGCAGCAGACTCCTGGAGATTGCTCATGATCCTCGACCAGTTTCCATTGGTGCCGGAAGCAGAATCAAATTCTAGATCGAGGAACACATCGTTTAAATCGATTTCTTCTATGACGATTTGCTTATCAAAAAATCGTGTGAAAGGGGTTTTAATATCTATTTGTTGGCAGCGAAATGCTTGAGTTTGGACAGCGCCTGGGGGATTGCCGATCTCTATCTTTTTAACTTTGACCTCGCCCCAACCTAAATTTACACTTCCGACCTCGACGTATACTTTTAATTTTTTTGAGAGGTTATTAGCGATGATATCGGGGACTCGGGACCAGCCGATGATGAGTACGATTACGATGACGATAATGGCTACGACGATCAGACCTGCAAGCGAAGTGAAAAAGGTTCTCATAGATGCATCCTTAAAACTGTAAAATAGGAAAACGAGAACTTCTCTTCAATAAGAAAAAGAAAAGGCGCTTCGTTTCCGAAGCGCCTTTTGTGTGCCCTATCTCCGTTTTGCTACTGTTAGTAGTCGCCGCCGGACATTGCGGGATGGGAGTGTTTCTCCTCATTGGCTTCTTCCGTGATGATCGCTTCGGTTGTCAGAAGCAGAGCAGCGATGGAAGCCGCAAGTTCGATGCTGAGTCGGACGACTTTTGTCGGATCGACAATTCCCATCTTCAGCATATTGCCATATTGATCATTGAGTGCATCCCACCCTTCATTTGTTTCCAGGTTGGCGACTTTTTGAACGATGATAGCACCTTCTTTACCCGCATTCTCAGCGATTTGACGCAAAGGCGAAGTGATCGCTTTGATGATGATCTCCACGCCGACTTTTTCGTCGCCTTTTAAGGTAGTTGCGAGTTTTTCTAAGACAGGGATGCAGCGGATGAAAGAAACGCCGCCGCCGGGAAGAATACCTTCTTCTACAGCTGCTTTTGTAGCATGGACGGAATCATCGACGCGGTCTTTTTTCTCTTTCATCTCGATTTCTGTCGGGGCTCCGACTCGGATGATACCTACGCCGCCCGAGAGTTTCGCAAGGCGTTCTTGCAATTTTTCTCGGTCGTAATCAGAAGTAGATTCTTCGATTTGGCGTTTGAGAAGCGCAATGCGCTCAGCGATTTGTTTTTTGTCGCCAGCTCCTTCAACGAGGGTTGTATCTTCTTTGCTGATGACGGCTTTTTTGACGCGGCCCAACATATCGATAGTGACTTTATCGAGTTTAATCCCGAGCTCTTCGCTGATAAGCTGTCCGCCTGTCAGGATCGCAATATCTTCGAGGATCGCTTTGCGGCGGTCTCCAAAACCTGGTGCTTTGACAGCGCAGACCTTTAGACCGGCACGAACGCGGTTGACGACAAGCGTAGCCAAAGCTTCTCCCTCGACATCTTCAGCGAGGATGAGAAGGGGACGGCCTGTTTCAGCAACGGCTTGAAGGATAGGGAGGAATTCTTTGATAGCCGCAATTTTCTTCTCATAAATGAGAATAAACGCATCTTCAAGGACGCACTCTTGCGCTTCTGGGTTTGTCATAAAATATGCTGAAACATATCCACGATCAAAGCTCATGCCTTCCACGACATCGAGGGTCGTTTCAAAGCTCTTTCCTTCTTCGACGGTGATTGTGCCATCTTTGCCGACTTTTTCCATCGCTTTTGCGATGATTTCACCGATCTCGGTATCCCCATTGGCTGAAATCGTCGCTACTTGGGCGATTTCATTGCGGTGTTGAATAGGTTTGCTGAGAGTTTTTATGTGAGCGGTGATCTCTTTTACTGCTTTTTCAATCCCTTTTTTGATCTCCATGGGATTGGCGCCTGCAGCGACATTGCGGAGGCCTTCGCTGTAAATAGCTTCGGCAAGAACGGTCGCTGTCGTCGTTCCATCACCGGCCTTATCAGCGGTTTTGTTGGCGACCTCTTTGACCATTTGGGCGCCCATGTTTTCGTGCTTATCTTCGAGCTCGATTTCTTTTGCGACAGTCACGCCGTCTTTTGTAATCTGAGGCGATCCATAAGACTTATCGATCACTACGTTGCGTCCCTTGGGGCCCAATGTGACTTTAACTGCAGAAGCGAGAGTGCGGACGCCTTTTAAAATCTTTTGCCGCGCATCTTCTTTAAATTTAATATTTTTAGCTGCCATAAATGCTGTTTCTCCTTTAGATGATTAATTGACAATTGCGATGATGTCATCTGCTCTTAAAATGACGAGTTCATCCTCATCGATCGTCACTTCCTGACCGGAATACTTATCCATCAAAATGGTATCGCCCACATTCACTGGGATGGGGATTTTATTGCCATCGGAAGTGGTCGTGCCAGTTCCTATAGCGATGACTTGAGCAGTTTCTTGTTTTTTCTTAGCAGTATCGGGAAGGATAATGCCTCCCTTTAAAGTCTGTTCTGGTTCCGTGCGTTTCACGAGAACGCGGTTTCCGAGAGGCTTGAGCGTTAGTTTTTTAGTGGTTTCTTGTCCCATCGTTTATCTCCTGGGTTTAAATCAAAATCCACACCTATTTTAGAAATGTGGAGATTTTTTTGACAAGCAAAATTAGCACTGAATCGGTTAAATTGCTAAAACATGGTAAAAAATATTTTTAATTAACAGGGTTTACCAGGGATTTCAATAGGTAATTGCTTAGAAAACCCTCTCAAGTAGCTTCAAATCCATCGATTAAGATATTCTCCCATTAACGAGGATAAGGGTTCTAAAGGAGGTCAATCATGGCGGTATCGTTGAGTATTCCCAACGGAGGCAAGGTAAAAGATAGAAACACAGTTGCTAAAGAATCGTGTTGGGATGTTGATGCTCTTTATCCCTCCTGGGATGTCTGGGAAGAAGAGATAAAGACATTTTGCAAAGAAACTCAAAGCCCCCATTGGCCGGAAATAAACACCTATCAGCAAAAATGGCATCAGAGCGCATCCAAGCTCAAGGAATTACTCGAATTGTGTCTATCGATCGAGAGAAGACTGTTGAAACTCTATACCTATGCGCATTTAAGACACGATGAAGATGTCGCCAGCGAAGTTCCTAAGCGAGCGCATGTGAGGACAACTGCTCTTTTACACGATTTTCGTCTAGAGACTGCTTGGATTGAGCCCGCTCTTTTAGAATTTCCTTTGGATAAGATGAAACATTTTCTTTCCGACCCTTGTCTGAAAGACTACATATTTTACATAGAGAGGGTGCTGCGTTTAAAAGCGCATACGCTTCCGGCTTCGGAAGAAGAGCTTCTGGCCAAAGCTGGCATGGCTTTAGAAACGGCCCATCGCGCATTTAGCGCATTTAATAATGCAGATCTTCAATTTCCACCTATTCGAGATAGAGAAGGAAAAGAAAGAGAATTGACTCATGGGAAATATCAAGTCTATCTGCGGGATGCGGATCGCATACTGAGGGAAAATGCATTTAAGACGATGCATCGCTCTTTTGCAGCATTTGAAAATACGATTTGCGAACTTCTCAACGGTCAAATTCAATCTCATGTTTTTGGTATGAAGTCTCGCAAATATGCTTCCTGTGTGGATGCTGCCCTTTTCCCCAACCAAATCGATGTAAAGGTGTACGAATCGCTGATCAAAACTATCCGTTCTCATTTGGGCTCTGTGCATAAATACATCGCTTTGAGAAAAAAAGTCCTCAACCTCGATGAGATCCATCCTTATGATTTGCAAGTGCCTTTAGTCAAAGAAGTGGACATGGGCATGTCTTATGACGAAGCTGTAGAAGCAGTTATCGATTCTCTTCAGATTATGGGCGAGGAGTATCAACAAACACTTAAAACAGGCTTGACGGAAGCGCGCTGGGTAGATCGTTATGAAAATACACGTAAACGTTCCGGGGCTTATTCCAGTGGATGCTATGACAGCATGCCTTATATTCTGATGAATTATCATGGCACCTTCAATGATGTGATGACATTGACCCATGAAGCAGGGCATAGCATGCATTC
>Ga0070731_10002772_pt1 | contig 16330 bp, 4 predicted proteins | sample Coa_R1_2_FD_66448 | JGI IMG/M metagenome (GOLD analysis project Ga0070731, IMG submission 66448) | Surface soil microbial communities from Centralia Pennsylvania, which are recovering from an underground coalmine fire - Coalmine... | ecosystem: Environmental > Terrestrial > Soil > Unclassified ...
GCTGACGAAACCCCAGGACGGAGACCCCCTGAAGGGAATTCATCCGCCGGTCTCCTCGATGGTGCATCCCAACCCGTCGCAGCCGTCGGAGCTGGAACTGATCCACGCCGAGAAAGTCTCGAGGCTGCCGATTCCGGACGGGCAGGGCCACTACCGGCACACGCCTCCGGTCCTTGCCACGAGCGCGGCCGTCCAGGATTACATCGAGAGCCGGACGGCCCTCTGGGATCAGCACCTGCGCCACATCCGGAGCTGATCCGGGGGAGTCCCTCCGCGAACCGACGAACCTTGCTTCCGGACCGCCGGAGTGAGAGGATCGGCGAAGCGGGAGGGAAGGACCATGGGACACGGTACCCTGGGGGTCGCGAGAGGCAGGTCCCTCGTCCTGGGGCTGCTCTGGGCCAGTCTCTTTCTCTCTCCGCCTCTTTCCTCGCAAGAGCCGCCGGACGACGACGCGCTTCCCGCGGGGGCCATCCGGCGCCTGGGCACGACCCGGTGGAGGCAGGGCGGATGGACGAACTCCCTGGCCATCAGCCCCGATGGGCGACACGCGCTCACCGCCTGCTCGAACCACGACGTGTCCTTGTGGGAATTGGCCTCGGGGAAGCGGCTCAAGGTCTTGAAGGGCCATCCCGATTCCGTTCTCGCGGTGGCCTATTCCCCGGACGGGCGGCGCGCGGTGTCGACGGACGTGCGCGCCCTCGTCAAAGTCTGGGATCTGGCGACGGGGAAGGAGATCCAGTCGTGGAAGTCGGAGGGGATCGCGAACGGTGTCGCCTTCAGCCCCGACGGGCGGACGGTGGCGACGGCCTCCAACGACAAGACTGTCTCTCTCTGGGACGCGACGACCGGGAAGGAGCGGATGGTGTTCTCGGGACATTCCGAGATCGTCCGCGGCGTGGCCTTCCTGCGGGACGGAAGCGCGCTCCTCTCCGCGAGCGACGACCGGACCGTCCGCCTGTGGGATCTGGGGACGGGAAAGGAGCGTCGCGAGTTCTCGGGACATACCGACAAGGTCTGGTCGGTCGCCGTCTCTCCCGACGGAAAAACCGCCGCGTCCGGTGGGGCCGACCGTCGGCTCCGGACGTGGGATCTGGCGACGGGGGCCTGTCTCCTCACGATCGAGACCGGTTCCGGCCAGCCCGGATACCTTTCCTTCAGCCCGGATGGAGCCTGGCTGCTCTCCGACTCGCTCTCCACCGGAGCCGGGATTTGGGATGCCCAGACCGGGAAGAAACTTCGAGACTTCGACGGACATCGCCAGCAGGTGTACTCCGCCGCCTTCACCCCCGACGGGCGCCGCATCCTGACCGCGAGCTTTGATCGGACCCACCTCCTCTGGGACGCCCGGACCGGAGAGCGGCTGACTCCGCCGGAAGGCCATCCCACCGCGGTCTCGGACGTGGCCTGGAGCCCCCTTCGGGAGGGCCCGCTCAGCCAGAGCGGCGACGCGACGCTCATCCAGTGGAATCTCGGGACCGGCAAGGCCGTCCGCCGGTCCCACGAAGGGATCGGTCTGGCGTGCTCGATGTCGATCTCTCCGGACGGCCGGACGATCGCCGCCGGGACGTCCAGCTTCGTCGACCTTTGGGATGCCGACACCCTCGAGGCGAAACCGGGGTTTCAAGTGGCGGGATATGCCCACTCGGTCGCGTTCAGTCCCGACGGAAAAACAATCCTGGCGGCCGGAGGGACCGGGGTCACCTGGCGCGATCGGGAGACCGGAAAGGTGCTTCAAACCCTTCCGGAGCATCCGAGCTTCGTCCGGGCGCTCGCGTTCACCTCGGACGGCAAGCGGGCCGTGATCTCAGGGGAAGCCTTCCCTCCGGAGCTCTGGGATCTGGCGACCGGGCAGCGGATCCACCAGATGGCCTGGGAGGGCCAAACGATCGACACGCTGGCGGTCAGTCCCAACGGCCGTTACGCCGTCTCCGGGGACGAGGAGGGCGTCGTCGCGATCTGGGACCTGGAGAAAGGCAGCCTGGTCCGGCGACTCGAAAAGCACGAGGGGCAGTCCTGCGTCGCGTTCAGCCCCGATGGCCAGACGATCCTGTCGGGCAGTTGGGATAAAAGCGCCATCCTCTGGGACGTCCGGACGGGCCGGCCCCTGCGGACCTTCACGGGCCACGTGGGGTCCGTGACGGCGGTCGCCTTCAGTCCCGGAGGGACCTATATCGCCACGGGCTCGTCGGACACCACGGTCCTGGTCTGGCGCGCGACCGGGGAGCTGTCGACGGAAGCGCTCGCCTGGGCGGCGCGCTGGGGGAAGGCGCCGGAAGCGGAGCGAACGGGCATGCTCCAGGAGCTGCTCGCGGATCTGGGCAGCGTCGACCCCCCGCGCGGCGAGTCGGCCCGGAGTCGCCTCGACGCGCTCGGGGAGGAATCCCTTCCGGCCCTGACGGAGGCGATCGGACTGACCGCTCCCAAAGCCGGGTTTGCGGAGCCGGAGCTGGCGAAGCTCCTGGCGGGACTCGACGACGACGATCCCCAGGCGCGCCAGAAATCCCGGGAGGAGCTCCGCTCAAAAGGGGCGGGTCTCCTTCCCTGGGTCGAGCGGCAGCTGCGCCAGGGACTCGCGCTCTCTGCGGAAGCCCGGTCCTCCCTCACCACGCTCCGGGACGAGCTGGCGAAAGATCCGAGCGGCGTAGGCGATCTGGCCAGGCTCCGGATCCTGCTTCTCCTCACGGACCGGCTTCCGGCTCCGGACGCGCTTCGAGGCATCCGGATGCTCGCCCAATCGGCGGAGCCCGGCCTGATCGAGGTCCGGGCGCAGCGGCTGGTCGCGGCCTTCGAGAATCCCGAAGCCGCGGCCGAATCCGCCCTCCGGTCGGCGGAGCAGGCCCAAGCGAGGGAGGAATTCGACACGGCCGCCCGGCTGGCGTCCGACGCCGAAGGGCTGGCACGGAAGGCGGGCCTGAAGGCGGTCGCGGAACGGGCGGTCAGACTCCAGGAAAACGTCCGGTCCCTGGCCGCCGACCTGAACCGGGCGCTCGAGGCCGAGAAGATCCTCGCCGCCCAGCCCTCGGATCCCGCCGCCAATCTGACGCTCGGACTCTATTTCTGCTTCGTGAAACACGACTGGGACCGCGGAGTCCGGCGACTCTCCAAGTCCGGGGAGCCTCCGCTGCGGGCCGCGGCCCTGGGGGAAGCGGCCGGGGCGCTCGACGGTCCCGCCAAGCTCGCCCTGGGAGACCGGTGGTGGGACGCGGCCGCCAGCCCCGCGATTGGCCGATTTTCCAAAGCGTGCCGCGCTCGGGCGGGGACCTGGTATTCCCAGGCCCTCGCGGGTCTCGAGGGCAGGGATCACGCCCGGGCCGAGGACCGGCTCCGCGTCATCGCCTCGGAGGCGGAAATCGACCTGTTGAGCCTGATCGATCTCGCGCAGGATAGCGTGCACGGGAGGTGGGTCCTGGAGGACGGAGCGCTCGTGTGCTCCGAAAAAGCCTTTCCGGCGCGGATCCAGATTCCCTACGTCCCGCCCGACGAATACGACCTCACGGTGGTCGCGGAACGGACGGACGGACAGGAATCCATCAACCTGGGGGTGATCGGGGGAGGGCGTCCCTTCCAGGTCGTGATCGATGGATGGCCGACCCTCGGGTTCGTCTCGACCCTGTGGAGCCTCGATGGCATGGACGGCGTGGACAACGAGTCCACGCACCGGGGCATGGTCCTCCGGAACGGGAAGCCGTCCACGATCGTCTGCTCCGTTCGGAAGACGGGCGTGAAGCTTACCGTGGACGGGGCGGTCCTCTTCGATTGGAAGGGAGACTACGGCCGCCTGGCCAACCCGCTCATGGTCAAAATTCCGAACTCGCGGGTCTTTTCCATCGGCTGCTACGATGTGCGTTACCGGTTTTCCACGCTAAGGCTCCTGCCGGTGTCGGGGACCGGTAAGGCGCTTCGCTGAAAAGTTCTCGTAGCCCCCCTCTCCGGCGCCGGTGCCGCCGCAGTCCGATGCGAGACCCGGTAACTTCGACGACGGCCTAGCGTAGGTACTTCCGTTCGGACTTCTCATGGCGAGGTGATTCTATGAACGCTCTAACGGTCCTTCTGGTCATCGTGGTGGTCCTGGTTCTGTTCGGCGGCGGCGGCTATCTGTACTGGAGGTAGAAGGTTTCCTCTCCAGAGGCTCCGCCGGGGCAGAACAGCCCTTCGAAAGACTACCCCGCCTGGGTCGGGGTAGGTCTTTCCGAAGGTGTCGATCGGCATCGCATGGGTCCTAGAGAACTTGCTATGAGTCTTTCCGTTGCGACAAGGCTCACGAACGAGGACGGTTACGAGACGTTCTCGCGCAAGGCGTCGCCCTCGTGCTTCCGGGTCCTGGTGGCCGCCGCCGCCATCGGCCTGCTCGCCTCCTGTAGTGCGATCGAAAAACCGGCTCCGGCGCATACCGGAGATCCCGCGGTCCATACCGTCGAGCGCGGCTACGGCAAGCCCATCGAAAAAGTCTGGGATGCGGCGGTCGCGGCGGTGAAGAGCTTGGACCTGCGGATCGACGCGGACCGCCACGACGAACGGGGTGGAGAGCTGGTCGCCCGTCGCGCCGACGGCCACCGCATCCGCATCACCCTCTCGGCCGGCGACAAGGACATGACCCGGGCGGCCCTCCGAGTCGAGCCGGGCCACCGCGAGCTCGCGGGGCTGGTTCACGAACGCCTTGCGGACAAGCTCGGAAGGGGCGAGGCAAAAGCCGCTTTCCTGGGAGGCAACACGGTCGATGCCGGGTCTCCCTTCGGCTTTCCCGGGGCCCTCGCCGCGGCGGATCGCAGCGCCAAGGTGCTGAACTTCATCGTCACCGGACAGGAAACCCGAGACGACGGGGCCCAACGGAACGCCCGCCCCCCCGACTCGACGCCGGTTCGATTCAAGAGGACCCACGCGGGGAGTCCCGCCGGCGCGACCCAGGGGACGTTCATCGCGGGCCACGGCAGGACGGACACGGATCGATGAGGTATGTCCGATCCGGCGGGGCGAATCCGTCCTTGCCGTCGTTCCTCCGGCCGGGCGTCGCGTCCGACCTTGGGCACGCTCTGCCACCACGGCCGGCAAGGAAGGAAGGAGGCGCGAGCCTCGATTCCGTCAGAACCGCCTCCGGTTCCGGGAGGGTCGACCAGCCTGCCCTGAGAGTTTCATCATTACTTAACCTCGGACGCTTGACGGCCTCTCGAGGGCGACTCTAGACTTGCTGCACCTCGACTTTTAGGAGTGAACCCCATGCTGCCAAAGTGGATCCCGTCGCTTCTGGCGTTTCTCCTGGCGTCGGCCTCCGCCCTGTCCGCCCAGACGTTCACCGGGACCCCCGGGCAGGCCGAGAGGACGGCCCAGATTTCCTTCTTGAGTCTTCCCGGGACGACGACGAACGGACCGGTCCCGAGCGACAGTTTCCAGGGCCTGGACGACGCCAATGGGGGCGTTCCGCCGGACACCATGGGAGCCGTCGGCACGCTCCAGATCGTCACCATGCTCAATTGGGAAATACGCGTGCTGAACCGCTCCACCGGTCAGATGACGACCGTGCTTCATCAGGACTTCTGGAGCGCGCTAAGCCCGGGGTCGCCGTTCGATCCCCGGATTTTCTTCGATCCCTACGGCAAGCGGTGGATCGCCGCGGCCTGTGCGCAGTCGTTCGCGCCGGATTCGGCCATCCTGCTCGGGGTGTCCCAGGGCGAGGACGCGACGGGATCCTGGAATCTCTACTACATGCCCGCGTCCTCGACGGGCGCGGTGTGGGCGGATTTCACTCGGCTGGGGTGGAACGGAACCTGGATCACGATCGCCGTGAACATGGAGCCCATGGCGGGGCAACCGGCGTCGCATGAAACCAACACCTCCCACCTCCTGGTCTTCAACAAGAGCGAGGTCTTTGCCGGCGGGGCCGGCCATTTCACGCTGATCGAATTTTCGGAGCCGCTGTTCCAGGGTTTCAGCATGTTCCCGGTGGCGACCTATGATCCGAGCGAGCCGGCTCTATACGTCATCAAGATGACGCCGAACCCCGCGCAGCCCGACTGGACGCTCGCCGCTCCGGGGATTCGGGTTCATTCGATTACGGGCGCGGTGGGATCGGAAGTGCTCACTCAACTGAGTTTCACGCCGGCGCCCCAAACCTGGCCCCCGGGTCGCGGCCAGTACGCGGGCCCGCAGCGGGGCTCCGCGCTCATGGCCGGCATCGACGAGATCGCGGTCGGCAATGCGGTCTTCCGCAACGGGTCGATCTGGACGACGATCCATTCCTTTCTGACGGCGGACACGCCGCGAACGTCGATCCAGTGGTGGCAGCTGACCCCCAGCGGCACCCTCCAGCAATACGGCCGCATCACGGATCCCAGCCAGACGGTGTCCTACGGATTTCCGAGCCTGGTGGTGAACAGCCGAAACGACGTGCTGATCGGGTATTCCAAGTTCGATCCCCAGGCCTACATCGGCGGCAATTTCGCGGTTCGCTCTGCCTCAGATGCTCCCGGCACCCTACGAGCGGTGGATTCGGTCGTGAAGGCCGGGGAGGCCCCCTACGCCCTGGACACGCTCGGGGGAGTCCGCTGGGGAGACTTCAGCCATGCCGTCATCGATCCCCTGGACGATCTGTCGCTCTGGACGATTCAGGAGTACGCCTCCAGCACCGGAACCCTCGATCCGAATGCCAATTGGGCCGTGTGGTGGAAGCGAGTCGATTTCAAGCAGGCCGCGCTTCTGGTCGTCGGGAATCCCACGCTCACCAGCGCCGATCAGGCCGTCTCGATGGAATTGGGGATCCTGGGCTACACGGTGGACGTCCGATCCGGGGCCGCCGTGGAGAGCTCCGATGCCGCGGGCCATGCGCTCGTCGTCGTCTCCTCCACGGTGACGTCCGCCGACGTCGGCACCACGTTTACCGCCGTCGGGGTCCCGGTTCTGTGCTGCGAGCATCGGCTCTTTTCCCGGATGGGCATGGTCCGCTCGAAGGAGGATGAGGGAACGAGCCCGGACCGGACCTCCTTGCACCTCGCCTTTCCCGGCCACCCGCTCGCGGCCGGCCTGTCCGGCACGGTGACCGTGTCCACCTCGTCCACGATGAGCTGGGGAAGTCCCAACCACAATGCCCTCCGGATCGCTCGATTGGGGGGGAATTCGACCCGCTTCGGGATCTTCGCCTATGACCAGGGGTCGGAGATGCCGGGACTCGTCGCCCCCGCGCGTCGGGTGGGATTCTTCTTCGGGGACCGGACGGCGGCGGAGGCGCTGCCCGATGGATGGGCCTTGTTCGACGCCGCGGTCCGCTGGGCCGTGGCCCCGCCCAAGCCGCCGGTGCTCTTCGTGGTCGGAGACCTGACCCTGGGTCCCGGAGATGCGGCGGTCCGCGAGCATCTGGAACTCCTGGGCTATCCGGTGGTCCTCCGGAAAGATCACGAGGCCCAAGCGTCGGAGGCGGCGGGCAAGTCCCTGGTGGTCGTGTCGTCCAGCGTCACCTCGAGCCACGTGAATACGAAATTCCAGGCGGTCGCGGTCCCGGTGCTGACCTGGGAGAGCGCGCTTGGGCGATTCATGGGCATGACCGGAACGACCTCCGGCAAGGACTATGGGACCGCCACGGATCAGACGACCCTGTCGATCGTGAATCCCGCCCACCCGCTGGCCGCCGGGCTGACCGGAACGCCCGCCGTCGTGACGAGCGGCCAAACCTTTTCCTGGGGGGTCCCCAACTCGAATGCCGTCTCCATTGCGACTCTTTCGGGGGACGCCTCCAAGAGCGTGATCTACGGCTACGACACCGGATCGGCGATGATCGGACTGTCCGCACCGGCCCGGCGGGTCGGGTTCTTCCTCGAAGATCGGACGGCGGAAGCGTGGACTGCCGATGGACAGGCGCTCTTCGATGCCGCGGTGGCCTGGGCGATCGGTCCGTCACCCTGAGGCGGGCGTCCAGAGAGTCCGCTCTTGAATCCGGGAGGAGGCCGCCCGCACGCGGGCCACGGGCCGAGGATCTGGGCGGGGCGGATCCGGACCGAGAACGGCCCGCTTCCTTGCTCGGGTTGGCCGCGAGCGGCCGTCAATGCTGCCGGATGGGCCGACGATCCGGCGACGAGGGGTTGGGGGGGCCAGTCGTCTCCTCTTGGCCTGTGACGCGAAGCGCGAACTGCCGGACGACCGGATCCGGATCCACGCGCGCCCGCTGGCGGAGCAGCGCGTCGATCGTGGTCGATTCGGCCGGAGTGGTCGCCCGCCCCTGGCGCGTCGCCAATTCGGAAAGAGATTTGTAGCGGACGCCGGAGTCGGGATCCTCCTGGGCCGATGTGACCAGGGCCCACAGGGCCTCCGAGGACGGCCGCTCGGCGAGCAGGCTGGCCGACGAGATCCGGATCTCCCGGTGGGTTCCGTTCTTCAAGGACCGGATGAGCCCGGGCTCTGCCGCGTCCGTCACTCCGTCTTTCAGGCCGGCGAGGATCCTCCGGCCGATCCGGGGGTCCTCCGAGCTGAGGAAGTCGAGCACGTCGTTCCATCGGGCGGGATCCTGGGAGAGCCGCTTCTTCATCTCTTGGGCGAATTCGCGCTCCTGGGACCGGAGGAGTTCCTGATCGCTCGCGCTCAGGCGGGACTTCTCCTGGCTTTTCGCGAGCAGGTCCCTCCAGCGAAGGGCGAGGGTTCCGGTCGGCGATCCGGTGAGATCTCCGAGGGAGGCGGGAGCCGCGGCCGGAGCAGGAGCGGGATCGGCGCTCTTGGCGGAGTCCGGTGGCGGAGGAGGGAGCGCCGGCGTGGCCCGCCACGAGCGGACGCCCAGGGCTCCGGCCAGGAGGAGGACCAGGGCCGCCACGCCCGCCTGGGCGGACGTCTTCAGGCCCACCGTCCAGCGCTCCCGGGCGCGGCCGTCGCCGCACCCTCCGACCTCCCGACCCTGAGCATCCGCTAACTGTACATTGTTTACCGGCTAAAGGGGATCGGGATCAGCTGGCCGTTGGAGCCGCCGGCGTCCCGGATCGTCCCATCCCCCGAGTGGAAGAATCCCAGCGTCCAACTGTAGTTCTGTCCCGCGGTCAGCGGGAAGTTGGGCGGCTGGGTAAACGAGGTCGAGCTCGGCGGGATGATCCAGCCGAAGAGCGACTTGCCCGAGTTGTCCATGACGGACACGAACAGCGCCGTCACGGAGGCCGGGGTCGTTCCGCTCCAGCTGTACGTGGGATTGAGGCCTCCGGGAGGAGACGTGGCCGTGAGCGTCAGGGCGGACATATCGGCCCCGGAGAAGAAGTAGCTCGGCTCATCCACCAGGAGCGTATGGGCCGGGACGCCGTCGGTCACGCTGTACTGCAGCGTATGGTTGCCGTCGGTGATGAGACCCGCTTCGTTCCCCCCGGAGGTCTTGTACTGGTAGTTCCCGTTGTTCGGCAGGAGGGTCCCCGAGAAGGTGTTGCCCGAGCCGGTGACGTCGCTCAGCACGATCGCATACGGAGCGCCGATATTGGCGTTTCCGGTCGGCGTCTCCGCGACGCCGGCGGCGTTGTTCAGCGTGATCGTGTTGGGGGACCCGGGCGTGACGGAGACGACCGTGAAGGTGCCGTTGTTGGCGGAGTTGCTGCAGCCCGAGACCGTCACGGTGGAGGAGGGGGTGATCCAGCCGGGGATGCCGTTGTTCGACGTGTAGTCCGTGTTTCCGCCGGAGGCGTTGAGGACCCCCTGGACCTGGAACCCGCCACCGAACGAGTTGAGATTCGCCTGGGCTTTCAGCGTCCGGCTCGGGTTTGGAGGCCCGGGATCCGTGATGCACTGCAGGTTGTCGAAACCCGGCGACACCCGGGCGAGGGTGTTGAAATCGGGGATCGTGGCGAAGGTGTAGGTCGCCCCGGCGAAGGTCTGGCCACAGGAGCCGGCGATCGTGTTCTGGAACGCCAGCGTGTAGGTGGTCGCCTGCTGGAGGCTGCTCACGCCCTGGCTGTTCCGGCCGCCGATCTGGAGGCTCGTGCCGGCCCCGCCGCCACCGCCGTTGTTGTTGTTGGAGTTGACGCCGATCGATTTCACGGGGATGCCGTTGGAGTCGTTGACCTGGATCGCCGCGTTGACCAGGGTCGCGTCATTGAGATAGACCCGGGCCCCCGTCACGCTGTCCTTGAAGAGGATCTGGCCCTCCGGCCCGTTGTTCGGGTCCCAGTCCCCGGTCCCGTTCTTGAAGCTCGAGAACGGATCGTCGATCACGATGGGGTTGGTCCCGGCCCCCGTGGTTCCCGTCGTGAAGGAGAACGAGAAGGGGGCGGACAGCGGGACGCCTGAGGCGTTCGTGACCGAGACGGGAATGGTCACCGTGACCACGGTGTTCGAGGGCCAGGCCGCCAGGGGAGAAATATTCAGTCCCTGAGGACCGTCATTCTTGCCCAGCTGATATTCGATCTGGACGGCGGGGAGCGAGGTTCCCGTGACGGACAGCTGGGTCAACACGTTGGGGGAGAGGGGTTCGCTCACCCCGATGAACATGCCGGTATCCCGGTTGACGCCCACCGCGCCATTCGGCGGATAGTTTCCCGTGATGAACGGGGCTCCCACGGACGTGCCGGAGGTCAGGATGTTGAGTTGATTGCTCCCCTGGAGGTTGTTTCCGGCGGCGTCGCTCACGTTCGGCAGCTGGAGCTGGTAGCCGGTATTCGCCGTGAGGGCGGGGTTGAACCCGAAGGTCAGGGTCGTCGAATTGGTCCAGACGACCGTGAAGCTTCCCGAACTGGTTCCGATGTTGGCCTGACGCTGATCCTGGCCGCCCTGGATCTGGGCTTGCGAATTTCCGTTCCCCGAGAGGCTGGTGTTCATCGGCTCGCTGAAGACGAAGACCAGGCTGGTGACGTTCGACAGGACGGTCGCTCTGGGGTCGGGCGTGATGCTCGAGATCGTGGGCGGGGTCGCGTCGGGAATCGTCTGGAACTGTCCCGTCTGGAGCGGCATGACGAGGGCCGAGGCGCTGTGGGCGCCGACCGCGATCGTCCAGGTATAGGTCGTGTTTTCCACGAGCAGGTCGGTCCCGTTGACGACGCCCGGGGGATCGACCGTGTCGATCGCCACCGTCAGCGTCGTGCCGTTGGGATTGGCCCCCGGGGTATCCCAGAAGAAGAGATGGGTCCGCGAGCCCGACAGCGGCGACAGGCTGAAGCGGCTTTCCACCTCGGCCTTGACCATCGCCATGTTGAACGTGAGGACGAGGTTCGTGTCGAGGTTGACGTTCGTCGAGGGATTCGAGGGAGACGACGACACGACTCCGGGGGCATTCGTGACCACCAGGGTGAACGTCTTGAAGGTCGAGGCTCCAATGCTGTCCGTCACGGTGATCTGGGGATTGTAGGTTGCCGAGCTGCCCGTCGCGGGAGTTCCGGTGATCGCGGATCCGATCAGGGACACGCCGTTGGGCAGGGTTCCGCCGGTCAGCGTGAAGGTGAATCCCGGCGAGCCGCCCGAGGCGTTCAGATTCTGGTTATAGGCGGCATTCTCGGTGCCGCCGGGCAGGGAGGCCCCCGTGCTGATCCCCACCGGCTGGTTGATGAAGATGTTCAGTCCCTTCGAATCCACGGATCCGGCCGCGTCCGTCACCTGCGCCGTGAAGGAGAATCCGGACCCGCTCGTGGCCGTGGGCATGCCCGTGATCGCGCCGCCCGAGCTCAGAGTGAGGCCCGGGGGGAGCGTCCCGCCGGTCGGGGTCCACGTGAAGGGAGCGGTCCCGCCGTTGGCGAAGAGGGAGAAGTTGTACCCGGGGAAGTTCAGGTCCCACTGGGGAAGCGGCGAGCCCGATCCCACGGTGACGGCCGGATTGATGGTGATCTGGAGCGCCCGGTTGACGACCGCCCCGGCATTGTCGCTGACCTGGGCGGTGAAGCCGAAGGTCCCCGCAGCCGAGGGCGTCCCGGCGAGCGCGCCGGTGTTCACGTTGAGGCCCATGCCCGTGGGAAGGGCTCCCGAGGCGATGGAGTAGGTGAAGGGCGGGGTTCCGCCCGTCGTCTGGATCGACTGGGGATACGGGAACGGCGCGTTCACCGTCCAGGACTGCATGGGGGACGTCGTGGTGAAATTCAAGGGCGGATTGATATTCACCGTAATCGTCGTGGTATTCGGGGCCGAGAGGGAATCGGTGACCAGCGAGCTCACCGTGTAGGTTCCCGGCGTCCCCGGGGTGCCGGTCACGTGACCGTTCGCCCCGAGAGAAAGGCCCGAGCCGCCCGGCGCGAACGCGGCCGGCGTCCACGTATAGGGCGGCGTCCCGCCGGTCACGGTGATGGCGCGGTCGTAGGGGGAGCCCTGGGTGGCCGAGGGCAGGGTGGTGGGGCTCTGCGAGATGGCCGCGGCCGTGCCGCCCGTCAGGGTGATCGAGAGCGGCTTATCGGCCGTGCGGTTATCCGCATCCGTGACCCGAACCTGGAAGGTATAGGTGCCGTTGTTGTCGGCGAGGGCCGGAGTGCCGCTCCAGACGCCCGCCCCGTTGAAGCTCACCGGGTTCGGGAAGATGCCCGAGATGAAGGACCAGCTGTAGGGCGTCCGGCCGCCCGTGGCCGCGAGGGCCGGCGGCGAATAGGGCGATCCCGCCGTCGCGGCGGGCAGGGGATCGTTCGTCGAGACCACGAGCGGCGCCAGGATGAAGAGCGACATCGGCACCGTGGTCCCGACTCCCAGGCTGTCCGTCGCCGTCACCGTGAGGAGGAAGGGTCCGCCGCCCGAGGGAGTGCCCGAGAGCGCTCCGCCGGGGCTCAGGGTGAGTCCGGGCACCGGATTCGGAGGCGTCGGGGTGCAGGTCCACGTGATCGCTCCCGTTCCACCCGTCGACGAGAAGACGGTGTTGTAGAACACCGAGAGCGCGCCGTCCGGCAGCGGGGAGGTGGTCGTGACGGACGGCGGCGGGTTGATGAGGATGGACAGGGACCGCTGTCCGATCGCCCCGACGGCATCGGTCACCTGGACGGTGAAGTTGAAGTTGCCGGAGGCGCTCGGCTGGCCCGAGATGACGCCGCCCGAGCTGAGCGAGAGGTTCGTGGGCAGGGTCCCCGAGAAGAAGCTCCAGGTCTGGACCCCCGTGCCGCCGCTGGCGGCGAGGGGCTGGCTGTAGCCCGCCAGGCCCTGCGTCCAGGTGGTGAGCGGGCTCCCCGTCGTCACGTTGAGGGGAGGATTGATGAGGATCTGCTCCCCGAGCGATCCGGTGGCCCCGAGGGAATCCGTGACGACCACCGTGAAGTTGAACGTCCCCGCCACGGTCGGAGTCCCCGTGATGGCCCCGCCGGCGGCGATGGACAACCCGTTCGGAAGCGGGCCGGGGAACACGCTGAAGCTGGTCGCTCCGGTGCCGCCGGTCGCGGCCATCGTCTGGCTGTAGCCCGACTTCCCCTGGGTCCAGGTGGCGAGCGGGAACCCGTTCGTGACGACGAGCGACGGATTGATGAGGATGGACATGCCCTTCGTGGTCGAGGCGCCCACCGCATCGGTGACTTTGACAGTGAAGGGGAAGGTCCCGGCCGCCGTGGGCATGCCCGTGATCGCGCCGCCCGCGCTGAGCGCGAGACCCGGGGGCAGGGGCCCCACGTTGAGGCTCCAGGTCTGGGCCCCGGTGCCGCCGCTCGCGGCGAGGCTTTGGTTATAGCCTGCGAAATTCTGGGTCCAGGGTTGCATGATGCTCCCCGTGCCGATCAGGAGCGGGGGGTTGATCACTTCATTGGTGTAGGTCTGGCTGCCGGTCGCCCCGGCCGCGTCCGTCACCGTCACCCCGAACGTGAAGGACGCCGCGACCGTCGGCGTCCCGGAGAGCACGCCGCCGGCACTGAGCGCGAGCGAGGTCGGCGGGGCTCCCGAGGTGACCGCCCAGCTGAAGGGCGCCGTCCCCGTCGCGACCGTGGGAAGCAGCGTCTGGCTGTAGGGGAAATTCGCCGTCCAGTCCGGCACCGACACGGTCGCCACCGTGGGCGGCGGATTGATCGTGAGGGCCGTATAGGTCCGGGCCCCCGTGGCGCCCGCCGTGTCCGTCACCGTGACCGTGAACGTGAAGGGACCCGTCGCGGTCGGCGTGCCGGAGAAGAGGCCGCCCGCCGCGAGAGAAAGGCCCGTCGGCTGGGTGCCTCCGGTGATCGCCCAGGTGAAGGGCGCCGTGCCCGTCGCCGCCGTCGTCAGCAGCGTCGTCGACGGATAGACCCGGTTCACCGTCCAGTTCCCGAGCGCCGTCGCGATGGTCGGCGGAGGAGCGATGACCACGGAATTATACGCCTGGAGGGCCGTCGCGCCCGCCGCATCGGTGACCGTCACGGTGAAGGAGTAGGTCCCCGTCACGGTGGGGGTGCCGGTCAGGACTCCGCCCGCGCTGAGCGCAAGGCTCGTGGGCTGCGCGCCGGCGGTGATCGCCCAGGTGAAGGGCGCCGTACCGGTCGCGGCCGTCGTGAGCAGGGTCGTCGAGGGATAGGGCCGGTTGACGGTCCAGCTCGGAACGCTCAGGGTCGCGATCGTCGGCGGCGGATTGATCTTTTCGGCGGTATAGACCTGGCTCACGGTCGCGCCGGCCGCGTCGGTCGCCGTCACCGTGAACGTGAACGAGCCGAGAACCGTCGGCGTCCCGGAGAGCACGCCCGCCGCGCTGAGCACGAGCGACGTCGGCTGGGCGCCCGCCGTCACCGCCCAGGTGAAGGGCGCCGTGCCGGTCGCCGCCGTGGTGAGCAGCGTTTGCGTGTAGGGCCGGCCGATCGTCCAGTCGGGCAGCGTCGTCGTCGACACCGTCGGGAGCGGATTGATCGTGAGGTTGGTGTAGACCCGGGTTCCCGTCGCGCCCGCGGTGTCCGTGATCGTGACCGTGAACGTAAACGCGCCCGCGACCGAGGGCGTCCCGGAGAGGACGCCGGCCGCGCTCAGCGCCAGCGAGGTCGGCAGGGCGCCCGCGGTGACGGCGTACGTGAAGGGCGTCGTGCCCGTCCCCGCCGTGGGAAGCAGCGTCTGGCTATAGGGGCGTCCGATCGTCCAGTCGGGAAGGGCCGTCGCGATCGTGGGCGGCGGATTGATCGTGACCGCGGTGAAGACCTTGCTCGCCGTGGCGCCCGCCGCGTCCGTCGCCGTCACCGTGAACGTGAAGGGACCCGTCGCTGTCGGAGTGCCGGTCAGCAAGCCGGCGGCGCTCAGGGCGAGGCCGGTGGGCGGCGCGCCCGCCGTGACCGCCCAGGTGAAGGGCGCGGTGCCCGTCCCGGCGGTCAGCGTCATCGTCTGGGTGGGATAGACCCGGTTGACCGTCCAGTTCGGGATGCCGGCCGTGAGCACCACGGGCGCGGGATTGATGATGATCGTGTACGCGTGCAGCGTCGACGCTCCCGCCGCATCGACCACCGTGATCGTGAAGTTGAACGTGGCCGCCGCCGTCGGCGTTCCGGCGACGATGCCCGTCCCGGCGCCGAGCGTCATCCCGGTCGGAAGCGCGCCCACCGTCACCGAGTAGGCGAAGGGGGCGGTGCCGTTCAGGACGACGATGGGAGTCGCGGTATAGGCCTGGTTGATCGTCCAGTTCGCGAGCGAGGCGGTCGTGATGCTCGGCACGGCATTGATCGTGATGGACAGGGCCTGGGAACCCACCGCGCCCAGGGTATCGGTCGCGGTGACCGTGAAGTTCGTCGTGGCGACGGCCGTCGGCGTCCCGGAGATGACGCCGGTCGCGGCGTTGAGCGTCAGTCCGGCGGGCAGCGCCCCGATCGTGACCGACCACGTGTGAATCCCCGTGCCGCCCGTCGCGGCGAGCGTCTGGGTGTAGGCCGGACGGTTCACCGTCCAGCCGACCAGCGCGACCGTGGTGACGCTGACCGGGGGATTGATCAGGATCGACAGCGCGCGGGAGCCCGTGCCGCCCGCGGCATCCGTGATCAGGGCGGTGAAGTTGAACGTGCCGGCGGCGGTCGAGGTGCCCGTGATGGCGCCGGCCGCGCTCAGGCTAAGGCCGGTCGGTAGCGCGCCCAAGGACACCGTCCAGGTGAAGGCGCCCGAGCCTCCGACGCCGGTCAGGGTCTGCGAATAGGCCAGGCCCTGCGTCGACGGGGGCAGAACGGCCGTCACGACCGTCGGCGCCGGATTGATGGTGATGGAAAGCCCGACCGCGGCCTGAGCGCCCGCGATGTCGGTCACCCGGACCACGAAGGCGGATACGAGCGGGGTCGTCGGCGTTCCGGTGATCGCGCCGGTGGCGGCATTGAGCGCGAGGCCCGCCGGCAGCGTGCCGGAGGTCACCGCGTATCCCACCGGGGCGGCCGCGCCGCTGATCACAACCGTGTGGGCGTAGGGAGCGCCGACCGTCCCGTCGGCCAGGCTCGTAGTCGTGATCTGAAGCGGGGCGCTGATCGTGAGCGAAAACGCGACGCTCGCGAAGGCCGCGACCGCGTCC
>Ga0070731_10002773_pt1 | contig 16329 bp, 14 predicted proteins | sample Coa_R1_2_FD_66448 | JGI IMG/M metagenome (GOLD analysis project Ga0070731, IMG submission 66448) | Surface soil microbial communities from Centralia Pennsylvania, which are recovering from an underground coalmine fire - Coalmine... | ecosystem: Environmental > Terrestrial > Soil > Unclassified ...
GAGGTCACAGCAGTGCTCGAGCGGCGGGGCATCGGCTCCGTACAGCTTCTGGTGCTGGGCCTGTGCGCCCTCGCCATGATGATCGACGGCTACGACCTCTACGTCGTGGGCTACGTGCTGCCGGCGATCGCCAAGGATCTGGGCGTGGCGCCCGCTTCGCTGACCCCGGTACTGCTGGCGCAGCAGGTCGGTCTCGCGTTGGGCTCCTTCCTGGTCAGCCCGTTCGCCGACCGGTTCGGGCGGCGGACCGTCCTGCTCGCAAGCGTGGCGCTCTTCGGCCTCTTCACCCTCGCCGTCGCGCAGGCGCATTCGATCGCCGCCATGGCGCCGCTGCGCTTCCTCGCCGGGGCCTTCCTCTCGGGCGTCATCCCCAACGCGATCGCGCTGACCACCGAGATCGCACCGCCGCGGCTGCGGGCGACGATGGTCACGATCATGTTCTGCGGCTTCACCTTCGGCACCGCCACGGGCGGCTATTTCGCGACGCGGCTGCTCGACGCCTTCGGCTGGCAGGGCGCCTTCTGGGGCGGCGGGCTGCTGCCGCTGGCGCTGCTGCCGCTCTGGGCGGTGCTGCTGCCGGAATCGCTGCAGTTCCGCCTCCAGCGCGACGACCGCGACCCGGAGATAGGCCGGCTGCTCGTGCGCATCGATCCGACGCTCTCCCTCGATGGCGGCGAGCGCTTCGTCCTCGACGAGGCCAGCGCCGCGGGCGCGCCGCCGGTGCTGGCGCTCTTCCAGGACGGCCGCGCCGCCTCGACGCTGCTCCTGTGGTTCTCGTTCTTCATGGGGCTTCTGGCGATCTACCTGACCGCCGCCTGGATGCCGACCTTCTTCACGAGCTTCAGCCGGATGACGTTGACCCAAGCCGCCGAGATCGGCCTGGTGATGGCGACGTCCGGTATCGTGACCATGCTGTTCTACGGCAGGCTGCTCGACCGGTTCGGGCCGGCGCGCGTGCTGCCGCTGACCTATCTCGGCGGTGCGCTGGCCGTCGCTGCGATCGGCTTCGTCGACTGGGACTCCTGGGCGCTCTATCCGGCGGTCGTGGTCGAGGGCGCCTGCGTCATCGGCGGCCAGAGCGGCCTCAATGCGCTTGCCGCCATCCTCTATCCGACGCGCATGCGGGCGACAGGCATCGGCTGGGCCTTCGGCGCCGGCCGCTTCGGCTCGATCTTCGGGCCGGCCATCGGCGGCTTCATGCTTGCCCGGCACTGGAACGTCGGGCCCGTCTTCCTGGTGACGGCTGCGCCGATCCTGCTGGTCGCGGCGGGGACGGCGCTGGTCGGGTTTCGGGGGGCGGATGGGAAAGCATGAACTGAGCCGCACCGCACCGGCAGAGTAAAGATCATAGCGCCGGCTGCTCGAGCAGCCGGCGCTATGACTATTGCGTCACTTGCCGACCGGGATCGTCAGTTCCGTCTCGTTCGTGTCCACCACGAACACGGCAAGGAGCTTGGCCGGCTGGGTGTCGCTGGCATTAGCGCTGACGGCGTGCCGATCGCCGGGCAGCTCGGAGAAGCTCTGCCCGGCCTGATAGGTCGTCACCGGCCCGTCATTGACCTGGCTGCGGATGGCTCCTTCCAGCACTGTCGCGTAGATGAAGGCGGATTTGGCATGCATGTGCGCCGGCGAGGAGCCGCCGGGGCCGTATTCGACGAGCACGCCCTTGATGCTCTTGCCGGGAACGTTCGGCAGCTCGTGCTGGTAGACGACCGTTACCTTCGCGTTCTTCGACTGCGGCGCATCCGCAAGGGCGCCGACGAACGGCAGGACGACAAGAAGCAGCGAACGGAAAATGCGTTTCATGAACCCCTCCCTTCGGCTGACGGATGCAGGGTCAGGCCGCTGCCCTGGAACGGCGGAGCCATTCGTCGAGAGCGACGCGGCCGAGGCGCGCCTCGCCCAGCGGCACGAGTGAAAGCTCCTCGACCCGGCCTCCCCAGTATCGGGCCTCGGGGTCGGACACCACCTCGCGCGGGTCGCCGACCGCCTTCAGATAGCGGGCAACGATTTCGCTGAACGGCGCTCGTTCGGGGCCGGCGATCTCCACGATACCGCCTCGCGGCGGCGCGAGCGCTACCTCGGCGACAATGGGGGCAACATCGTCCGCCGCGATCGGCTGGAACAGAATTCGCGGCAACCTGACGGTGTTTCCATTGGTACTCGAATCGGCGATGCCGCCGAGGAATTCCAGGAATTGGGTCGCCCGGATGACGGTGTAGGGAATGCCGGAAGCCCTGATCAGCCTTTCCTGGACGACCTTGCCGCGGAAATAGCCATTATCGCTCCGGTCGATTCCGACGATCGACAGCGCGACGTGGTGTCGGACGCCTGCGGCAGCCTCCGCCGCCAGGAGGTTGCGCCCGGAAGTCTCGAAGAATTCCAGCACCGCCTTGTCCTCATATGAGGGCGAATTGGTGAGGTCGATCACGATCTGCGCGCCGGCCATGGCCTGCTCGAGGCCTTCGCCGGTGACGCTGTTGATGCCGCTCTTGGGGGAGCCGGCGACGACCTCGTGGCCACCCTGGCGAAGAATGGCAACGGTCTTCGAGCCGATCAGGCCGGTGCCGCCGATGACGACGATCTTCATGATTTACCCTCCTTCGTGGGTCGCCGGACGCGGGTCATCGTTCACAGCGCCGCGAGACGAGACGCACGGGGCCTTCTCGGGGCGTCCGGCCGGGAGCCGAGAAGGAAATCAGGGCATATGTGGGAGCGGGGAGGTCCCCATCCCTAGGGCGGTGGGTCGCGCGACCGCCTGCCGACCCGTGCCGTGCGGCCGCCGACGCGCTGATCAATCCAGGCATCGACATCCGCAAGGAACTGCCTGGGCGCCTTGCGGCCGAAGCGAACGGCCACATCGCCCAGCGTCTGCGCTGCCAGGGCCTCGCGCATCGCCTTTTCGGCCTGCAGCATGACGGCGTGAACGGCACAGGTTCCCGCCATGGCCCAGCCGGGCGGGCCGTCGCCGTAAACGGCACAGCGGCCGCGCACCTCCTGGCAATCGAACAAGGGCTTATCGCCTTCGATCGCGTCGACGATATCGAGAAAGCTGATCTCATCGGCCGGGCGGGCAAGCCGATAGCCGCCGCGCACGCCCTCGCTCGCCGCGACGATCCCTGCCTTCTCGAGCTTGGGAAAGATCTTGGCGAGAAAGCTGGACGAGATGACCTGCAGGTCGGCGATGTCGCGGCTGCTCAGTGGCTTGTCATTGTCGACAAGCCAGAGCAGGCCGTGGATCGCGTACTCGACGCTGGTCGTAATGTGCGCCATAACGCAGACGTACTTTGTCCGCGTTCATGGGTCAATCAAAAACGCAGACAACCCTCATCCGCGTTAAACGGCCCGGTGGTCGGTCGCAGCAATCTCCCGGGCACTCGAAGGCGCCCGGGAGCATCACCTGGGCGACCGCTACTGCGGCTTGCGCGTCGCCGGCAAGGCGGCCAGCACGGAGTTCTCTGCCGTAGCGTTCAGGCAATGGGGATGCCCGAACCCCCCGGCGCTGACGCCGGGCATTTGTCCGGCCTGGGACGTGATGTCGTAGATGATGTTGTCGTCCCCGGCCGATGACACGCCTCCGGGCACGTAGTCGAGCATGAGCGCATTCCGTGTCTCCCAGGCGACCGCATGGTCGGTGCAGGAGGTGTCGCCGCTGACGCCGATCGCGCCCAGCCGATTGCCGTGGCTGTCGTAGACGGCGAGGCCGCCGCCGAACACGTTGACGCCGCCGATCCGCGTGCCGACCAGCGGATCGAGCTTGCCCTTGCCGAACTGATTGACGGTCCCGCCATAGGCAACGCCGACATCGACCGGATTGCTGGCCTGCAACCCGTAGAGGCTGCCGCCAGGCTGCACCGCCGAGTAGAGATTGGCGGTCGAGAGCGCGATCGCCGTGCCCGTCGAGCCGGAGGACAGGCTGAACGCGTTGGCCGTATTCGCCTTCTGCGCGGAGATCACGCGGCTGCCGAGCCAGATGTCCTGGACAGAGCTGTTGCCGCCGCCCGCCGAGTTCACCACGAGGCAGACATTGCCGTGAGCATCCACGACCGTCGCCCACATCGCATTGCCGAGGCCGGCGCCGAATGCGGCGACCGTCGTGACCGCGTTCGCGAGCGCCGTCTCCACCGCGGCCGCATTCGGGAGCTGCTTGCACAATTGGGGTTCGGCATGGGCCGTGCTCGCCAGCAACATTCCGCCGAACGCTGCTGCCGCCGCTGCCATGAATCGCATGGGATTCCTCCTGGTTGCGTGGTTGCACGCCCCCGCCCCGCGTCCGAAGGGCATGCAAGGCGCTGAAGGTGATCGCCTTGTGTTGCACGCGGAAGCGCGGAGCAGCGCAGCGAAGCTCGTCCGTTCGGCGGAGGTGGAGTTTCGTCGACCGCGGCGCTCCCCCGTCCGCAGCCGCCGACGGCCACCGATGTTTGATCGCGCATTGACAAGACCCGCGGCGCCCGTCGAGTTTGCCGCCACGGAAGCGTAACGGAGCGGCTCGATATGGCAGTGGACGACAAGGTCTCGGAGGAAGCGGCACGGAACTTCCTCCAGGACATCGTCCGGGCCGATCTCGAGTCCGGCCGGCACAAGACCGTCGTGACGCGCTTCCCGCCGGAGCCGAACGGCTACCTCCATATCGGCCATGCCAAGTCGATCTGCCTGAACTTCGGTCTGGCGCAGGAGTTCGGCGGAAGCTGCAATCTCCGCTTCGACGACACCAATCCGGTCAAGGAGGAGCAGGAGTTCATCGACGCGATCGAGGCGGATGTCCGCTGGCTCGGCTTCGACTGGGGCGACAACCTCCACCACGCCTCGGACTACTTCGGCCAGCTCTACGAATGGGCCGAGCACCTGATCCGCGCCGGCAAGGCCTATGTCGACGACCAGTCGGCCGACGCGATCCGCGCGAGCCGCGGCACGCTGACCGAGCCTGGAACCGACAGCCCGTTCCGCAACCGTTCGCCCGAGGAGAATCTTGACCTCTTCCGCCGCATGAAGGCCGGCGAGTTCCCGAACGGCGCGCGCGTGCTGCGGGCCAAGATCGACATGGCCGCCGGCAACATCAACCTGCGCGACCCGGTGCTCTACCGCATTCTCCATGCCGAGCACCCACGCACCGGCACGGCCTGGAAGATCTACCCGACCTACGATTTCGCGCACGGCCAGTCGGATGCGCTCGAGCATGTGACCCACTCGATCTGCACGCTCGAGTTCGAGGACCACCGACCGCTCTACGACTGGCTGCTCGACAATCTGCCGGTCCCGTCGCGGCCGCGGCAATACGAGTTCGCACGGCTCAATATCGGCTACACGGTGCTGTCGAAGCGCTTTCTCACCGAATTGGTGCGGCGCGGCACGGTCGACGGCTGGGACGATCCCCGCATGCCGACCCTGGCGGCGCTGCGGCGCCGCGGCGTGCCGCCGGCGGCGGTCCGCGAGTTCGTGCGCCGGGCCGGCATCGCGCGCGCCGCGAGCGTCGTCGACCTCGCCATGTTCGAGCACGCCGTCCGCGATGTGCTCAACCGCACCGCGCAGCGCCGCATGGCGGTGCTGCGGCCCTTGAAGGTCGTCATCGAGAACTATCCCGAGGGCGAAACGGAGGCGCTCGACGCCGTCAACCATCCCGACGATCCCGAAGCCGGCGTCCGGAAAGTGACCTTCGGCCGCGAGATCTATGTCGAGCGCGACGACTTCATGGAGGATCCGCCCAAGAAGTTCTTCCGTCTGGCGCCCGGCCGCGAGGTGCGGTTGCGCTACGCTTATTTCGTGACCTGCCGCGAGGTGGTGAAGGACGCGTCGGGCGAGGTGGTCGAGCTGCGCTGCACCTACGATCCGGCCAGCCGCGGCGGCAATTCGCCCGACGGCCGCAAGGTCCAGGCGACGCTGCACTGGGTTGCGGCGGCCGATGCCGTGCCGGCCGAGGTGCGGCTCTACAGCCCGCTCTTCACGCGCCCCGATCCGGGCGCCGGCGGCGACTTCTTCGACGACCTCAACCCGAACTCGGTGGAGATCATCACCGGCGTCCTCGTCGAGCCGGCGCTCGCCGCCGCGCCGGCCGGCGAGGCGGTGCAGTTCGAGCGCCAGGGCTATTTCTGCCGCGATACCGCCGACGGCCTCGTTTTCAACCGTACCGTCAGCCTCCGCGACTCCTGGGCCAAGGCGCAGGCGGCCGGGTAAGGCCACAGATTTGTCGATTGCGGCGGTGCATGACTGTCACCGTTGCGTGTCATTCAAATATCACAGTGCCGTCACTGCCGACGACCGGAAGTCATGTTCCGATCAGTGCGCTACAGATCCGATCCAATTCGTCGCGATTTTCTTCGCGGCGTGCAATCTGGAGTGCAACGGCATGTCGCTGTCATCGTTCCGTTCATTACGCGTTACGCTCATCGGCGCGATGCTGCTCGTCGCGTTGCCGGCCTGCGCACTGAGCGAGGATCACGACGATGACGACAGGGCTCCGCGTGGCCTGCTGCCGTCCGGCCAGGTGATCACGCCGATGGCGGCCTCCGGATCCGTGTTCACAACGCTCGATCCAGGGTTGCCGGATCACCCGCGGTACCGGGCAGGCGAGGCCGTGAAGACGGCGGTCAGCCCGGACGGCAAGACGCTGCTTGTGATGACGAGCGGCTACAACAACCTGAACTACTCAACCGGCGCCAGCGCGGGCAGCCTCGAGCCCTCGGCCTCGAACGAGTACGTGTTCGTCTACCAGCTCCAGGGGCGCTACGGCGCCGCGCCGCGGGTCGCCCAGGTCATCCAGGTGCCGAACAGCTTCGTCGGGCTCGCCTTCGCGCCCGACGGCAAGACGTTCTATGTCTCGGGCGGCGTCGACGACCGGGTCTACGCCTATACCAACCCGACGGGCAGCGCATGGTCGTTGAGTTCGACCATCGCGCTCGGCCATGTCGCGGGGATCGGCTTCGAGCAGGCGCCGACCGTGGCCGGGCTGGCGCTGTCGCAGAGCGGGCGGCTGCTGGTCGCGGCGAACATCTACAACGACAGCATCTCGGTCATCGACACGACGACCGGCACCGTGCTGGTGCCCAATTACGACCTGCGTCCCTACAACACGACGCCCGCCGGCGGCCACGGCATTGCCGGCGGCGAGACGCCCTTCGGCGTCGCCGTGAAGGACGAGGGCATCGTCTACGTCTCCAGCATCCGCGACCGCGAGATCGACGTGCTCGACATTTCGCAGGTGACCTCGGGCGGCGCGCCGATGCTGATCACGCGGATCGCGCTGCCGGGCAATCCGAACAGCCTGCTGCTCAGCAACGATGCCGCCCAGTCGACGCTGTTCGTCGCCCAGGACAACAGCGACACGGTGGCGCTGATCGATACCGCCAGCAACACCGTGCGCGAGGAGATCGGCGCCGTGGCCCCGCCCGGCCTCCTGCTCGGCGAGCGCTATCCCGGCGCCGCGCCGAACGGGCTCGCCCAGTCACCCGACGGTGGCACGCTCTATGTCACGGAAGGCGGCTCGAACGCGCTCGCCGTCATCGCCGTCGGCCCGCATCAGCCGCACGCGGTCGTCGGCCTGGTGCCGACCGGCTGGTATCCGAATTCGGTTAGCGTCGGCGCGGATGGGCGCACGCTCTATGTCGTCAACGGCAAGAGCGTTCCGGGTCCCAACCCGCTCAATCCGGGTGACAATACGGGTGCCGCGCCCAACTCGGCCAACCAGTATGTCTATCAGCTGGAGCAGGGCGGATTGCTCACCCTGCCCACCCCGTCATGGTGGGATCTGGCCGAGCTGACGCGCACGGTCGCCGCCAACAATTTCTGGCGGCTGCAGCCGAATCGGGAGGACGAGCGGGTGATGGCGGCGCTCCGTCAGCGCATCGGCCACGTTATCTACATCATCAAGGAGAACCGCACCTTCGATCAGGTACTGGGCGATCTCGGGAATGGGTCGAACGGCGATTCCGCGCTGGCGCTCTACGGCCGCACGCTGACGCCGAATTTCCACCGCCTATCGGAGCAGTTCGTGACGCTCGACAATTTCTTCTGCTCCGGCGAGGTCAGCGGCGACGGCTGGCACTGGAGCACCGAGGGCCGCGAGACCGACATGGCGACCAAGACCATCCCGCTGAACTACGCGAGCAGCCCGAATGGCGGTGGCCGCGGCGCCCCGTACGATGCGGAGGGCTACAACCGCGACATCATGGTCGGCATACCGACGCTCGCCGGGCGCGAAGCGGCCGAGCCGCTCTACAATCTCCTGCTGAGCGAGGAGCTGGGAGCGTTCGGCCTGCCGGGTCTTCCGTCGGACGTGCTGCCGGGCTCGAACGACGACGCGGCGGCGGACGGGCCGGGCGGCAACGTGCCGCAGCAGGGCTACATCTGGGACGCCGCCCTGCGGGCCGGCCTCGCCGTGCGCAATTACGGCTTCTTCATCGACGGCGGCCGCTACGGCACTGTGCCGCCCTTCATCCCGCTCGATCCGACGCCCTTCGCGGACGGAGTCCAGATGGCCTTCGCCATGTCGCCCGACCTGATCGGACGGACCGACATCTATTTCCGCGGCTTCGACAACGCCTATCCCGACATCGACCGCGAGCAGGAATGGGAACGCGAGTTCGATCAGTTCGTCGCCGACGGCCAGCTGCCGGCCCTGTCGCTGGTTCGGCTGATGCACGACCATACCGGCAATTTCGGCACCGCCATCGGCGGCATCAACACGCCGGAGCTGCAGCAGGCCGACAACGACTACTCGGTCGGCAGGCTGATCCAGGCCGTCGCGAACAGCCCCTACAAGTCCAACACGCTGATCTTCGTGCTGGAGGACGATGCCCAGGCCGGCCCCGACCACGTCGACGCTCATCGCAGCACGGCCTACGTCGCCGGCCCCTATGTCCGCCAGCACCGCGTGGTCAGCCAGCGCTACTCGACGGTGAACATGCTTCGCACCATCGAGGACATTCTCGGCACCGACCACCTCAATCTCATCGACGCCCATCAGCGGCCGATGACCGAGATCTTCGATCTCGCCCAGAAGGACTGGACCTATCAGGCGGTCGCATCCTCCGCGCTTCAAGGCACGGCCGCCGCGGCCGACCGGTCGATCCGCTGGGCGGATGCGGCGCCCTTCGCGCCGCGTCATTCGGCGGCGTGGTGGGCGGAACAGACCCGCGGCTTCGACTTCTCGGCTGAAGACCGCGTGCCCGCCGATCTCTTCAACCGGATCCAATGGGAAGGCGTGATGGGAACGCCTTATCCGGGAGAGCGGAGCGGTCAGGATCTTGGCGGCTATCTGGCGCAGCATGCTGCTGCGGACGGCCCGGCCTCGCGCTGAGCGACTCCCGAGTCAGGCCCGCTCGCCGAAGATCGCCGTCCCCACGCGGACCAGCGTCGCGCCCTGGCCGATGGCGATCTCGAAATCGCCGCTCATACCGATGCTGAGCTCTTTGAGCCCGTGGCGCTTCGCCATCTCGCGAAGGAGCGCGAAATGGAGGGACGGCTCGTCATCCGCCGGCGGGATGCACATCAGCCCGGTGACCGGCAGCTTCAGCCGATCGATGCAATCGCGGATGAACCCGTCTGCCTCCGCCGGCAGCACGCCGGCCTTCTGCGGTTCCTCGCCGGTGTTCACCTGGATCAGCAGCCGGCGTGTGCGGACGTCGAGGCGTTTTAGCTCCGCGGCGAGCACCTCGGCTAAGCGCGGCCGGTCGACCGTCTCGATGACGTCGAAGAGGCGCACCGCATCGCGCGCCTTGTTGGTCTGCAGCGGGCCGATCAGGTGCAGCTCCAGATCCGGCCAGCGCTCGCGAAACCCGGGATACTTGCCGGCCGCTTCCTGCACCCGGTTCTCGCCGAAGACTCGCTGACCGGCGGCGAGCGCCGCCGCGACGTCGCTCTCGGGCTTGAGCTTGGCCACTGCGAGGAGGGTGACGGCGTCCACGGACCGTCCGGCTTTGCCGCAAGCCGTGGCGATCGTTTCCCGAACGGCGGCGAGATTGTCGGCGATCGTCATCAGAACCGCGCCGCGACGCCGAGGATCAGGGCAACGCCGTCGTAGCCCTTGTCCCAGATGTTCAATGTTGGGTCGATGCCGCCGTAGACGGCGTTGAGCCCGGCCGCCGCGGGCAGCGGATGGCCGCTCCCGCCGGGGTCGTAGTGATTCCATTGCAGCCCCGCCAGCACGCTCCCCCACTCCTCGAACTTGTACTGCGCGCCGGTGAAAACGATGTCGTTGGCCGCGGCATGCTTGATGTCGGCCGGGTCGGCCAACCCCTCGTAGACCCCGCGCGACCAGGCGATCCCGGTGGTGACTGGCCCGATCGACCAGGTGACGCCGATATCGAAGGTCCGGTTGACGATGCCGTTGGTCGCCGGCAGCTGGAAGAGCGTGGCGCCGCCTGGTGCCAGCCGGTAGGCGGCGGCGCCGTAGACGCCTTCGAGATCGATGAAGTTCTGCTGCTCGAAGGCGGCGCCGAACTTCCAGGCGGCATAGCCGAGGCTGAACCCGCCGCCCCAGACGAACGGCCCCTGGTCGCTTTCGCCGGTGACGACCAGCGGGCCGGTCCGCTGGGCGCCGCTTGCGCCGGCTTCGAAGCCGAGGCTGATCTCGTCCGCGCTGCCGCTCCATACGGCGATGGTCGACCAGGCGTCGCGCAGCCTGTCGTCGCGCGGATCGGTGGTCACGCCGCCATCGGGCAGGAGATAGGACTGCCCGAGCAAGTCGAGCTTGCCGTCGATGCGCCGGCCGTGCGTGTCGCCCGGCCCGTAGCTTGCCGCCATGCGGAACCCGTTCCAGGACGGGCTGTACCAGGCGAGCTTCGGCGTCCGCTCGTCGAGATCGGCGCCCGTGCTGTTGGCCGGCACCGGCCCGTGCATCGGCGTCACCTCGGGCGAGTTGGTGCCGTAGAACCCGTCGAAGCAGTCGCAGACCTGCGGGGCGAAGAACGCCTCGTTCTGCCGGACATCGGCCTGCCAGCCGAGGCGGAACTCGCCGGCCGTGCCGGTGCGCAGGCGGAGATAGGCGTCCTTCACCACCTCGTCGGCATCGGGCAGAACGTCGGAGCGCTCGCCGGGCGACCGGTAGATGCGGGCGCGGACGAAGACGCCGAGGCTGGTATCGGCGTCGAGCTGCGCCTCGACCGACACCCGGCCCAACAGGTAGGCCTCGAACCCGGCCTGATCGCGGCCGTACGCCGCCTGGCCCGGGTTCGTGTCGTCGCCGGCGAAGACCGAGCCGCCCAGCATCGCCGTGCCGCCGGCGTCGAGCTTGACCGGCCCCATATCGAGCGAGGCGGCGTCGGCGAGATGGGGAAAAGTGGAGGCAGCGATCACGATCAGGCACCCCCACCCAGCCCCTCCCCCGCTCCGCGGGAGAGGGAGAAACGAGCCCTCTCCCGCTTGCGGGGGAGGGTTGGGTGGGGGTCTCTCCGCCCCCCTCAACCGTGATCCTCGACGTAGCGCCGTTCGCCGGTGGCCGGGTTGTGGAACACGGCGACCCGCTGGCCGCTCGTCGGATCGACGAAACGCTCGCCCGTATCGCTCCAACCGGGCCCGGGGCGGGCGGCCGCGAGCCGCTGGTAGTAGACCCGCTCGACCAGGATGCCGCCCGCCATCATCAGGCCGAGGATGCCCAACCAGATCGCAAAGGGCGGGCAACCCGCCGCGAGCAGCAGGATCGCGGCGACGACGAACACGACGCCGATCCCGAACACGACTGTCCGGAGCATCGGCGTTACCCGCCGACCGGCTCGATCTTCACGGCCGTGCCGTAGGCGACGATCTCGCTCATGGTCTGGCCGATCTCGGAGGAGTCGAAGCGCATCATCACGACGGCATTGGCGCCCATGATCGTGGCGTTCTGCACCATGCGGTCGATGGCTTGGCGGCGCGTTTCCTCGAGGAGCTGCGTGTATTCGTGGATCTCGCCGCCGACGATCGAGCGCAGCCCGGCGATGATATTGCCGCCGATGCCCCGGCTGCGCACGACGACGCCGTAGCACTGGCCGAGACTCGTGACAGTGCGGTGCCCGGCGACGTTCTCCGTGGTCGTGACCAGCATCGATTTCCTCCTGGCTCGGGGCAGCGGGACGATATCATGGCCTCTCCACGCCACGAAGCGCCGCCCGTCAGCGCGCGGCGATCCAGTCTGCCACCGGCGTCCAGACTGTCTTCGCGGCACCGCCGCCGGTCACGATCCCGATATGCCCGAGATCAGGCTTCAGCACCTCGACCCGCGGGAGCCGGGCCGCAAGCGCTGTCGCGGAAGCCGGCGGCACGAGCCGGTCGCGTGCGGGCAGCACGACCAAAGCCGGCTTGGCGAAGCGCTCGGGCAGGACGGCACGCCCGGCAATCCGCCATTCGCCTTTGGCCGGGCGGCTCTCGCCGTACCAGCCGGCCAGGCATTCCTGTGCGACCGGCATCGCCAGCGGCACGCCGTCGTTGAGCCAGTCCTCCGTCGCCACGAAGCGGATCGCCTCGGCGGATGCGGGATCGAGCCGCGCGAAGCGGGTAAACTTCCGGATCGCGAGCGCCGGGTCGACGATGGTGAAGAGGCTCTGCAGGATGTCTGTCGGGATCTGCCCGATCGGTGCATAGGCTGCCTCGAGCGGCGCGGCGAAGGCGCCCAGCAGGGCCGAGCCCGTGGCATCGCCCGCCTGGAAGTCCCACGGTGTCGCCAGCAGGACCAGGCCCGAGACCTCGCGCTGGCGACGCAAGGCGAGGGCCAGCGCCAGCAGCCCGCCCATGCAGTAGCCCATGACGATGAGCGGTGCCCCTGCTAAATCCGCGGCCGCCTCGAAAGCCTGCTCCAGGCGACCGGCGACATAGGCCGAAAGATCGAAGCTGCGCTCGATTTGGCCCGGCGCGTCCCAGTCGACCAGCAGCGGCCGCACGCCCTGCGACATCAGGGCGCCGAGCAGGCTGCGCTCCGGCATCAAGTCGAGGATGTACGCACGGTTGATCAGCGACGGCACGACGAGGACTGGCCGTCCGCCGGGCGGTCCGTAATCGATGAGGCGCGTCGTGCCGTCGCTCCACACCGTCGGCAGGTCCCGTACATGCCGGCGGTAGGGATGTCCGCGATAGGCTTCGAGACCGGTGGCGAGCGCCTCGGCGCGGGTTGCGAGCTCGCGCTCGACCGCCGCGGCCAGCTCAGGCAGGGCGGCGGCGGCGAGGTCCCTTGAAAGGCTCGCCGCCCGCTCGGCCAGGTCCGGCCTCCAGGGCAGCAATCCGTGCTTCCAGAGCGGCAAGGCGAAGCGAGAGCTGTGCCACGTCGCCGCTGCCGTCAGCAGGTGCAGCGGCAGCGGACGCGGGCCCTGGCGGCGCGGCGCCGTCATGGGCGGGCCACAGGCTCTGCCACATTGCGGCCGAGGCGGTGACGTTGCCGCCGGCGACCTTGAGCCAGCGGGCGAGCGTGTCCGCCATCTCTGGATCGGCGGCCACGGCAGCCAGCTGGTCCTGCCACAGCTCGACATAGCGGCGGGCGAGCGCCGACAGATCCGGCGGTGTCTGGGTCATGCGGGCGACTATATCGCCCGGCTCCCGCGATGCAATCGAGCGACGGCTGGCCCCGCGCCCGCCGCATCGGCCCATGGTCCGGTCGATCGCAGGGTTTGGTTCTCATTCCCATGCTGCAACTGCGTAATATGCTGCTATGCTGCGCAGCATGAACCTTACGCGCCTTTGCCAAGGGGGAGATTCGTGAGCATCAAGGAGCCCAATCCAACGGCGCCGATCATCATCAAGAAATACGCCAACCGGCGGCTCTATAACACGGCGACGTCGAGCTACGTGACCCTCGACAACCTCAGCCAGATGGTGCGCGGCGGGGCGGATTTCATCGTCTACGATGCGAAGAGCGGCGAGGACATCACCCGTTCGGTGCTGACCCAGATCATCGTCGAGGAGGAGGGAAAGGGGCAGAACTTGCTGCCGATCAGCTTCCTGCGCGAGCTGATCGGCTTCTACGGCAACAACATGCAGTGGCTGGTGCCGCGTTACCTGGAATACGCGATCAAGACCTTCTCGAAGAACCAGGAGCAGCTGGCCAAAAGCGTCGGCTCGTCCTTCGGCGGCCTCTTCCCCTTCGGCCAATTCGAGGAGATGGGGAAGCAGAACATGGCGCTCTTCGAGCAGGCGCTGAAGATGTTCTCGCCCTTCGGCGAGCAGCAGGGCGAGCCGGCATCGCCGCCGACAGCTGCCGCAGCGCCGCCTCCGGCGCCCGACCCCAACCTTCGCGCTCTGCATGATCTCACGGAACGGTTGAACGAGATGCAGCGACAGCTCGAGGCTCTGTCGAAGAATTCGGGCCGGAGCGACGAATAATCCGCTTGCAAAATAGGCGTTCTGCCGGAATGTTGGTGTCGCTCTAGCGTTGGGGGCGGTACGGCGCGAATCTTCCTGCTGGCGAGTTGAGCAATCGTCAGTTCATTCGGGATGCATACCGCCCTGGTTGCTGCGCATACGCTTGAACAACAATAGCGGGCTTGGAGGCGGGAAACTACGCTGCATTCGTGCGGCGAAATCGCAAGAGAGGAGCCTTCGCCCATGAGGAAAGCGACCAGCCGGACCCAGGATATCGACCGCCACGTCGGTGCCCGGATCCGCGAACGCCGGATCATGCTGGGCCTGACCCAGCAGCAGCTCGCCGATCTGATCGGCGTGACCTATCAGCAGGCGCACAAATACGAGCGCGGCATCAACCGCGTCTCGGCCGGACGGCTGTTCGAGGTGGCGCGCGTGCTGACCGTTCCGGTCACCTATTTCTTCGACGGGCTCGACAGCGACGCCGAAAAGTCGAAGACGCCCCGCGAGCGCATGTGCCTCGAGCTGGCGCGGAATTTCTCGCAGATTTCGAACGAACGCCACCAGGAGGCGCTGAGCCAGCTGGCGCGCGCGCTGGCGATTCAGCACTGACGAGTTGGCGGATTGCGCTTCGTTTATCCGCCCTACGCGCCGCACCCGTGGGGCGGATAAACGAAGCGCAATCCGCCATCGTCAGCGGGTCGGGACCGGCTTCTCGCTGCGGTAGTCGTAAAAGCCGCGCCCCGTCTTGCGGCCGAGCCAGCCGGCCTCGACGTACTTCACCAGCAGCGGGCAGGGGCGGTACTTCGTGTCCGCCAAACCTTCGTAGAGCACCTGCATGATCGCCAGGCAGGTGTCCAAGCCGATGAAATCCGCGAGCTCCAGCGGTCCCATCGGGTGGTTCGTCCCCAGCTTCATCGCCGTGTCGATCGGCTCGACCGAGCCCACGCCCTCGTAGAGCGTGTAGACCGCCTCGTTGATCATCGGCATCAGGATGCGGTTGACGATGAAGGCGGGGAAGTCCTCCGCCGCGACCGGCGTCTTGCCGAGCTTCACCGCGAGGTCGCGCACCGCGTGGAAGGTCTCGTCCTCGGTCGCGATGCCGCGGATGAGCTCCACCAGCTGCATCACCGGCACCGGATTCATGAAATGCATGCCGATGAAGCGGCCCGGCCGGTCGGTCGAGGCGGCGAGCCGCGTGATCGAGATCGACGAGGTGTTCGAGGCGATGATGGCCGAGGCCTTGAGGTGCGGCACGAGAGTCTTGAAGATCTCGCGCTTGATCTGCTCCTTCTCGGTCGCGGCTTCGATGACGATGTCGCTGTCGCGGAACAGGCTGTAGTCGAGGCCACGCTCGATCCGTGTCAGTGCGGCCGCCCGTTCGGCGTGGTTGAGCTTGCCCTTCTCGACCTGGCGTTGAAGCGCCTTGTCGATCGCGGCAAAGCTGCGGTCGAGCACGTCCTGCGAGGCATCGAGAAGCTGCACCTGGAACCCGCCGCGGGCGCAGATATGGGCGATGCCGGAGCCCATCTGCCCGGCACCGATGACCCCGATCTTCTCGATCATCTGCGTTACGCCTTCTGTCGGTCGAGCTCGGCGGCGAGTTCGGGAACGAGCTTGAAGAGGTCGCCGACCACGCCGTAATCGGCGATCTGGAAGATCGGCGCCTCCTCGTCCTTGTTGATGGCGACGATGACCTTCGAGTCCTTCATGCCGGCGAGGTGCTGGATCGCGCCCGAGATGCCGACCGCGATGTAGAGCTCCGGCGCGACGATCTTGCCAGTCTGGCCGACTTGGTAGTCGTTGGGCACGTAGCCGGCGTCGACCGCGGCGCGGCTCGCGCCGACCGCCGCGCCCAGCCGATCCGCAACGGCTTCGAGCAGCTTGAAGTTCTCGCCGTTCTGCATCGCGCGGCCGCCCGAGATGATGATGCGCGCCGCGGTGAGCTCGGGCCGCTCCATCTTGGACAGCGCCTGCCCAACGAAGCGCGACAGGCCGGCGTCGTCGGTCGCCGGCACATCCTCGCGCGCGGCCGAGCCGCCGCTGGCCGCGGCCGCCTCGAAGGCGGTG
>Ga0070731_10002775_pt1 | contig 16315 bp, 11 predicted proteins | sample Coa_R1_2_FD_66448 | JGI IMG/M metagenome (GOLD analysis project Ga0070731, IMG submission 66448) | Surface soil microbial communities from Centralia Pennsylvania, which are recovering from an underground coalmine fire - Coalmine... | ecosystem: Environmental > Terrestrial > Soil > Unclassified ...
CCGGCGGAATACCCAGCCGACGAGCAAATGCTTCCCCGGATGCAGCGCCGTCACAAAAACCAGCCTGCGGGAGCGATCCAGCAAGCTTGCCGTGTGCCCGCCGGTGCCGGCTTGAACCGGCGCGGCCCGGATATCGATCGGCGCGCCATTCTTGCCCGGAGCGAGCGGCCACGTGAAATCCCGCCCCGCGATGAATCGATAGCCGGGGGGCTCCTGCGGATACGATCGGGTTCGCGAGCGCTCCGCCGGAATATCGACAACCGTCTTTCCGGCTTCGAGAAACGGCGATCCGATGGTGGCATGTTCGGCCCAAAAGACCGGGCGGTCAAAACGGAGCGAGTTTTCGAGTTCGCTATCCACCCAAACGATATTTTCACCATCCACCATGCGGATGGTCCGCGTGAACGTTTCCTCAGCCAGCGGCAGCTTAACCCGGAACGTCGTGGACAAAGTGTTGCCTTTCTTGTCCGAGGAGAGCATCTGCCACGGGAGGGCTTGCGCTTCGCCGTGCATCGGCAGCCCCGCGGCTTTCTCCTCCGGCGAAACCGGTCCGAAGCCGTCGACGCAAACGAAGTGGCCGCGATAAAAGCCGGCCGGAGGTTTCTGGCCGCTTTCGCGGGCGAAGCGTATCGGATTCCAGAGCGGATTAATTTTCCCGGCGTCATCCCGAAGCAGCAACTGCGCGAACGCTCCGCCTTCGGGAAACATCGTCAAACTGATTTTGTCATTCGAAAAATCAAGCGCCGGCAGGCCTTCAAAGACGCTCTTGGTTTGACCAAAGACAGAGATACCTGCGAACAACGCCACCGCCAGGATACGCATAGGTCCACATCATACGCCGTGCGCGGCCGGATTGCAGCCTATCGAGAAGCCCGCGGCGATCGCGACCCCTCGATTCCGCCGCGCTGCTGGATTACTATTGGTTCGATATAAGCGGGACTGAAATCCGATGAGACGAAAAATCTGGAGCAATCTTCCGCCGTTCTCGCCGCAAGCGGCCGTGACGGACCGTCTGTCGATCGCGAATGTGCGAGGTTGGCGTTTGCGCGAGCCGTCCTCAGGCCGCCGTTATACCGTGCTGCGTCTGGAAACCAGGGGCGGACTGGTGGGATACGGCGAAGGCGGCCCCGCATCCGCGGCGCAAATCGCAGACGCCAAGGCCGCCGCGACCGGCCGTCGGCCGAATGAGACTGAGTTTATCCGTCACCGTCTGGCCGCTTCTCCGCCCATGGAAGCCGCCGTCGACTGCGCGTTTCTCGACCTGCTCGGCAAGGACACGAAGACGCCGGTCTATCAGTTCCTGGGCGGGCCCACGCGCTTCAAGGCTCGCGTGCTGGCGCATCTTGAGGGGCGGACCGAAGATGAACTTGCGACGCCGCTGCGCCGCGCCGCTGGTCAGGGATTCAAAGCGTTCACCGTTCCAATTCCCGCGCGCGATTCTCTGTGGCGGATGCAGGCCTACGTGGACGCAGTTCGCGCGCGGGTCGGCCGATTGCGCAGCCTGGCCGGCGCGGATATGGATTTCGTGCTGGATGCCGCGGGCACTTTGACCCCTGGAGATGCAGCGCTGCTGGCAACTGCGTTCGAGAAGGACCATTTGATGTGGCTCGATGAACCTACCGGCGTTCTGACGAATGACGGACTCGCGCGGATCGCCGACGAAAGTGTCTTGCCGCTCGGGATGGGACGCGGCGTCACCGATATTGCGACGTTCCAGAACCTGCTGCGGTGGGGAAGCGTTGACCTGCTCCGCCCCAGCCTGGGACTCAACAGCATCTCGAAGATCAGGCGGATGGCGGCGATCGCGGAGACGCACTACGTCGCCGTCGCGCCCTACCACGATGGCGGACCCATCGCGACGGCGGCCGGGATTCATCTGGCGGCCAGCCTGCCGAATTTCTTCATTCAGCAGATTCCGTTTCCCGCTTCAGACCGCGACGCGGCGATGCGCGCCGAACTTACGTCCGGGAGTCTGGAAACAGCCAAGGATGGATTCGCTCCGCTGCGGAATCGCCCCGGTTTCGGCTTCAACGTGGATGAGCGGGCGCTCGATCGTTATAGCGAGGAGACAATATGAGGCGGCGCGAAATGTTAGGGGCGCTGGCGGCTGCGGGCGCGCTGCATGCTTCCCCACGCAGGAAAAGCGGCATCGGATGCGGGTGTGCTTTCGCGCCGGCCTCGGCGATTCCCCCCGGTTCGGAAGTATTCAAGGATGTCGGCTCCCAGCTCCGCATCACCGATATGAAGGTGTTCGGCGTAACCCTGGACGAAAAGATCGCGCGCGCCGACCGGCCCTATGTTTTCGTGAAGCTCGAAACCAACCAGGGAGTCGTCGGTTGGGGCGAGGCCACTCTCGAAGGGAAAGCCAGCGCGGCAATGGCCTGCGTCAACGACCTGCGCGACTTTATCGTGGGCAGCGATCCGATGCAGTCCGAGCATCTGTACCAGTTGATGTATATCGGCAGCTTCTATCGCGGCGGACCGGTGCTCGGCTCGGCGATCTCGGGAATTGATCAGGCCATCTGGGACATCCGCGGCAAGGTTCTCGGCAGGCCGGTTTACGAATTGTTGGGCGGTCCGGTGGATACGCAAGGCGTGCGCGGATACTATCACGCAGCCGCGTGGACACTCGAAGAAGCGCGCGCGTTGCGCGACCAGACGAAACAGGCGGGCGTGACGGCCTTGAAGTTCCAGTTGCCGGATCTTCTCGAATGGGTGGAGACCGGCCGCAAACTGACGCGCGCTGTGAAGCACATGGAGATGTTGCGGAACGGATTGGGCCCGGATATCGATTTCGCCGTGGATTTTCACGCGCGGCCCAGCCCGACCGTCGCAGCCATCATCCTGCGCGAGATCGAACCTTTTCATCTGTTCTTTGCCGAGGAGATTTGTCCACCCGAGAATATGCGCGCCATGCAGCGCGCGGCGCGAAAATCGACCACGCCGCTCGCGACGGGCGAGAGACTGATCGCGGGTTACGGCTTCTCCGATTTGATCGACCTGGGAATCGTGGACGTATTGCAGCCCGACATCGCCCATGTGGGAGGGATCACGGCGCTGTGGAAAGTGGCGGCCGCTGCCGACGCGGCGGGCATCCGCATGGCGCCCCACGCCTGCGAAGGACCCGTCGGGGGAATCGCCAGCCTGCACGTGGATGCCGCGATTCCGAATTTCCTGGCGCAGGAAATTTGCGGACTGGTAGAGGCCGGCGAGATGAATCGCGTTTGGGAAGATCTGATGGGATTCTCCGCGATGCGAATGGTGGGCGGCCGCTATCCGCTGCCGGCCAAGCCAGGGCTCGGATTTGAAGTGAGTGAAGCGGCTCTGAAGAAGTATCCGTTTCAGGGCACCCGCCCGTTCCCTCCCGCATTCCACGAGGACGGATCGCTGGCGTCGTTATAAGTTACTTGAGCGGCAGTTCCTTTTCCGGATCGGGGCGGAAAATCAGATAGCGTAGGTCGCCGTCCTGGCTGCTGAACCAGTGCGGCGTGCGGCCGGGAATAATCACCACGTCGCCCTTCGACAACTTCCGGCTGAGCCCGCCGTCGATGTGTGTGCCCTGAAACGTCGTGCTTCCGGGCGACTGTTGATGTGGATTCGGCAGATTCCCGCCGGTCACCAGCGTGCCGCTCCCTTCCAGGATGTAGTAGATCTCCGTGACTTTGGTCCGATGCACGTTCGCTTCCTGCGGAATCGATTTCGGCCGCAGCACTCCATAGACGCCCACATGATAGCCGCCGACGTCAACAATGCGAATCGGGTCGTCGGTTACTTTATTGGGCGGCATCGCATCGATAAATTTCTGGATGTCGGCGCTGCTGATGTCGGTCGCCGGAAGGGACGGAGTCTGTGCCGCGGTGGAAAACACCAGCAGCAGGGACAGAAACAGAACAGTCTTCAGCGTGATTTTCCGCATAGGATCACCTTGGCGCTACAGTTTATCATCGCGTCTGTCCCTTCGCGGTATGATCGCTCCTAAGCAGCCGTTTGATGGGAGGCCCTGGATGGAATCATTGCTTCGCGAATTGCGTTACGGAGTGCGAACACTCGGAAAATCGCGCGGATTCACCGCCGTGGCGGTGCTGACGCTGGCGCTGGGAATCGGGGCATCGACGGCGATTTTTTCTGTGGTGGACGCGGTTCTCCTGCGCGCGCTTCCCTATCCGAATCCGGAGAAAATCATGCGGATATGGGAGCAGTCTCCCAACCGCCATCGCATGAATCTGGCGGACTCGAATTTTGAAGATTTTCGGGCGCAAAACGATACCTTCGCGGATCTGGCCGAGTACGCCTACGGTCTCTCGGCTGTTTCCGGCGGCAGTGAACCGGTACGCGTCAATGTCGCGATCGTCTCGCAGGATTTTTTTAAGTCGCTCGGCGTCGAGCCCTTTCGCGGCCGCGCATTCGCGCCGGAAGAGCAGCGCCTTCATGCCGCACCCGCGGCCATCGTCAGCTATGCATACTGGCAGCGGTACCTCGGCGGCGCATCGGACCTTTCCAAACTCCATTTGAGGATGGACGGCGCGGTCTATTCGGTGGTCGGCGTGATGCCGGAAAGTTTTGATTTCCCTCCCGCCACGGCCGCCTGGACTCCGCGCGAGCTGTATCCGAGAGACTCCACGCGCACCGGCCACAACTGGCGCGGGCTAGGACGCGTGCGCGATGGAATTACGGTCGCGCAGGCGCGCGCCAATCTCAGCGCGATCGCGCGCCGCCTCAAGGAACAGTACGGCAAAGACGTCGACCTCAACGATGCCGCCGTCGTGCCGCTGGCCGACGCGATGGTCGGCGACGTGCGCACGGCGCTGCTGACGCTTCTGGGCGCCGTGGGCCTGCTGCTTCTGGTGGCATGCGCGAACGTCGCCGGGTTGCTCCTGGCGCGCACGTCCGCCCGGCGCAAGGAACTCGCGGTGCGCGCCGCGCTTGGGGCCGGACGTGGCCGCCTGATTCAGCAGTTCCTTGCTGAATCGTTCTTGCTCTCCCTGGCCGGCGGCGGCCTGGGCATCTTGATCGCGGCATGGGCGGTCCGGGCGCTGCCCGCGATTCTTCCCGCGAATCTGCCGCGCCAGCAGGACGTCGCCATCAATCCATCGGTGTTGCTGTTCGCGCTGGCGGCAATTGTGGCTGTGTCCGTTTCCCTCGGACTCTTTGCGGCGTGGCGCGCCGCCGCGGCGGATCCGCAGGAAGCCTTGGCCGCGGGATCCCGCAGTTACAGCGGCACGGGCGCCAGTCAGCGCCTTCGCGGATTCCTCGTGGTCGGTGAAGTGGCCACCACGCTTGTGATCCTGATCGGAGCAGGCCTTCTCGGCCGCAGCTTCCTGAGGCTGATCGCCACCAGTCCCGGATTTAGCCAGCAGAACCTGATCACGATGGAGTTTTCGCTTCCCATCCCGCAATTCCCGGAAAGGCTGGACCAGGCGGGCATCGTGCGCCAGGTCCATCTGGTGGAAGAGATCATGACCCGGCTTCGCGCCATTCCCGGCGCGGAGACCGTAGGCCTGGCCGGCGCGCTCCCCGTCGCGGCAGGCGACGATCTGGCCGAAGGAAATTTCATCCTTCTCAACGGCCAGAAGCCGCCCACGAATTACGCGGAATTCGGACGCATCGCTCAAAACCCTTCGCAGGCCGGGCATGCTCTTTATTGCGTCGCCAGCGAGGCGTACTTCCGCACCATGGGAATTCCGCTGATCCGCGGCCGCATGTTCGGCGCGCAGGACGACTGGAATTCGCCGCATGTCGCCGTGATCAGTGAAGCATTGGCGCGCCAGCGCTGGCCCGGCCAGGACCCCATCGGCCAGGTGATCGATTTCGGCAACATGGACGGCGACTTGAGGCCGCTCACCATCGTGGGCGTCATCGGCGATGTTCGGGCGCGCGGCCTGGATTCGCCGCCGAGCCCGGTCATTTACGTCGATTACCGGCAGCGCGGACTGAACGCCAATTCCTCGCCGACAATACTCATGCGCAGCCCGGCGCCCCTGGGCGCAGTCGTTTCCGCCGCCCACAATATTTTCCACCAGCTGGCTCCCGACGTCCCCGTCAAGTTCTCCACCTTCGCGGACGAGATGGGCGGCTGGCTGGCGGATCGGCGCTTTCTGCTCCTTCTGGTGGGATTATTCGCAGCCGCGGCTGTGACTCTGGCCGCTGTCGGCATTTATGGAGTCGTGGCATTTTCGGTGACGCGCCGGACCCAGGAGATCGGCATTCGCATGGCGCTCGGTGCGCGCCGGAGCGACGTGCTTGCTCTGGTTGTAGGTGAAGGAGCACGGCTTGCGTTTCTCGGCGTGGCCATCGGCATCGCCGCATCCCTGGCGATCACCCGGCTCTTGTCCAGCCTCCTGTTCGGAGTGAGCGCCACAGACCCGGTCACATTCGTCGCCGTGGCCATGACGCTCTCGCTGGTCGCGCTGCTGGCGTCCTATATTCCGGCGCGGCGGGCGATGCGCCTGGATCCCAATATCGCCTTGCGGGACGAATAGCGCTTCTTCTCAAACCTCGGATTGCCCATCGCCGGACACAGAACTGTAACGGCCAGGCCGCGTCCCGCCCGAAACTCGTTTTCCCCACGCTGTACCTCAGAACGCGGGCATTACACCAACACAAAGAGGGGACATGCCGATACAAGAAAAAAGCGACACGTTCAGCCGCCCGGATGGATCAATAGGGTTAAATGGCCCAATGCCGGGTTGAACCACCCATATCTTTCTCTAACTTATTGAGGCCTATTACAGGGTTTTGGCTGTCGATATGCACGGTTCGGGTTCAAGAATTCAGGAATCAGGTTCGATTAGAAGAACAAACTTGGTCCGAGAGAAATCAGGGGTTGAGGCACAAAGTCATATCGGACCTCGGAGAGTCGAGGTTTTGAGGGAGGGATCATGAGATACCTTTATCTCGGCGGCCGCATCGCTGCGATGGTTGCAGTGATCGCTTTGAGCTTGACCGGGGCGACCAAGAAACATCAATTCTCGCCACATGAAAAAGCTTTTTTCGCGGACGCCCAGACTGTCGAATTTGTCCGGCCGGGCCTGACCGTTACGATCAATTCGGCCAAGATCGCGCCGGACGGCACGATTACCACCGTGTACTCGATTACGGACCCGAACGGCCTGCCGTTGGACTCGGCGGGAGTGACCACGCCGGGCACCGTGAGCTTGAGTTTCGTCGCCGCAACCATTCCAAACAATCAGGAGCAGTACACCGCTTACACGACGCGAACGGCCACCGGCACGGTGATCGCCTCGACGCAGCAGCCGGGCGTGGATTCGGGCGGAACGTCGACGGCGGTCGCCCCCGGGCAATATCAATATACTTTCCACACCAAGGCGCCGACGGGCTTTGACGCAACCGCGACCCACACCATCGGGATTTACGGATCGCGAAACCTGACCGTGTACAACCTGGGCACCAACTACGCGAGCGCCACCTTCAACTTCGTGCCGAACGGAGCCAAGGTAACCCACGTTCGCGATGTGATCGAGACGGCAAGCTGTAACTCCTGCCACGATCAGTTGTCGGCGCACGGCGGATCGCGCCGCGGGATGGCCATGTGCGTCCTGTGCCACACTCCCCAGAACGCGGACCCGAACACCGGACTGACCATGGACGCGAAAGTATTCTTCCATAAAATCCACATGGGAGAGAATCTGCCGAGCGTCAAAGCCGGAACTCCCTATGTGCCGGCCAAGAACTCGTTTGGTTCGTTCGATTACTCGAATGTCGCGTTCCCGGCCGATCCTGGCGATCCGCGCCGCTGCGAGGTCTGCCACTCGCAAACCACGGGAGCAGCCCAGGCGACGGCGTACATGTCCACGCCGGCGCGCGCGGCCTGCGGCTCCTGTCACGACGACGTGAACTTTGCCACCGGCGTGAACCATCCCGGAGGCCCGCAGTTCGATGACAATCTCTGCTCCACGTGTCACATTCCGCAAGGTGAAATCGACTTTGACGCGTCGATCAAAGGCGCGCACGTAGCTCCCACGGCTTCGACTTTGCTCACAGGCCTTGCCGTGAACATCACGAAGGTGCAGAACGGCACGGCGGGAAGCGCTCCGGTGGTGTCGTTCACGGTTCAGGACGGAAGCGGCAATGGACTGCCGTTGTCGAAACTAGGCTCCATCTCGTTCACGATGGCCGGTCCAACCACCGACTACGGTTACACCAGCTTCGGAAGCAATGTCACCACGCCCGGCTACGTCACCGAAAGTGCCGCGGGCGCCACCTGCGACAACAGCGGGAATTGCATGTACACGTTCACCCACTCGGTCCCCCCGAAATCGACCGGAACCTACGCGATCGGCGTGGAAGCGCGGCGCAGCGAAACGGTGCTCGCCGGCACCACTTCGCAGCAGACCATTCAATACGGGGCGCCCAACAAAGTCGTGTACTTCTCGGTGGACGGCTCGCCCATGGCGGCCCGGCGCACGATTGTTGCGCTGAGCAACTGCAACCAGTGTCACGTAGCCCTTTCGCTCCACGGGACACTCCGGAATAACACGGAATATTGCGTGATGTGCCACAACCCCTCGAACACGGACGTTTCTGTGCGCGGTTCGGCCACGAATCCGGCGGACAAAGCGGCTCCTCCCCAGGGGATCAACTTCAACCTGCTGGTCCATCGCGTCCATTACGGGATCAATATGCAGGCGGCCAATCGAAGTTATGTAGTCGTCGGTTTCGGCGGCAGCCACAATGATTTTTCCGGCACGCTCTTTCCGGCCATGTCTCCGACCGGCGCCGCCACCGACACGCGCAACTGTTCGCTGTGCCACGTGAACTCGAGTGAACAAAGCGCTCTGACGCAAGGTGCGCTCAACGCCGTGGTCGACCCGCAGGGACCCATCAATCCGATTCAACCGATCTCGTCGGCCTGCACCGGATGCCATGTCGACCTGCCCGCGGCCTCGCACACACTGGCGAACACCACTTCACTTGGCGAATCCTGCGCGGTGTGCCACGCCTCGGGTGCCGCGTATGCGGTCGACCAGGTTCATGCGCAGTACTAATGCAGCTCTGCTGTGCGCCATTCTCGCGCTGGCTGCTCTTCAAGCAACGGGGCAGCCAGCGCCGCCTTACGTGGGATCGGAGGCCTGCGGGCTATGTCACGAAGACATCGCGAAGGCTTTCACGAAGAGCCCGCATCATCTGGTGGATATCGACAAAAAACGCGGATGGGACGGGAAGGCCTGCGAATCGTGTCACGGGCCAGGACAAAAACATGCCGACTCCACCTCCCCGCAGGACATTCGCAATCCTTTGAAACTGGCCGCCGCGGCGGCCGACAAGTTATGTCTCACCTGCCACCTGAATCAGCCGACGCACGTCGGACGATTGCAGAGCAGCCACGCCAAGGACGCGGTCGCCTGCACGACGTGCCACAAAGTGCATGCCGATGGTCCCGATGGTCTGGTAGTGCGCAAGCCGGCCGCGGTCAACGAGCAATGCTCGGGCTGTCATCTGAACGTCTGGGCGCAGTTCCAGCGGCCCAATCATCACCGGCTGCCGGAAGGAGCGATGAGCTGCGTCGACTGTCACAATCCTCACGGAAGTTTCCGCCCGGCGATGGCCCAAACGTTCGCCGCGAACGAGCCGGGTTGTTTCCAATGCCATGGCGACAAGCGCGGACCATTCCCGTTTGAGCATGAGCCGGTCCGCTTCGAAGGTTGCGGTAGTTGCCACGAAGTACACGGTTCTTCGAATCCGCGCATGCTCGCCCGGCAGTCGGTGCAATATTTGTGTCTCCAATGCCACGCCAATCTACCGACCGTAAATAAAACCAGGACCATCGGCGTCGTACCGCCTTCGTTTCACGATCTGCGTTCGCCGGTTTATCAAAACTGTACGGTCTGTCACCAGAAGATCCACGGAAGCCACGTGGACCGGAATTTGCTGAAATGAGACCGCTGTTCATGGTCGCGATGATGTTGATGCCGTTGACGCGCGTATGCGCGCAGGAAACTGCGGCTGCAGACGCCACCCAGGAACCGGCCAAGCCCGACGCCGCAAAACCTGAAGCCGCAAAGCCCGACGCGACGCAGCCAGCGGCGGCCGCTTCGCCCGTGCCGGCGACTGAATCGTGGCTCACCGGTTGGATCGATCTCGGCTACCGCTGGCGCACCGACGTCGGCGGCAACTTCGATGCCTATCGAACCTTCGTGAATCTGGGCTCGGGACCGAAACTGCTGGGAGCCGAATTTACGCTGATCGATCCCAAGCGGCGCTGGTTCGACAAAATCCGCGTACGCGCCTATAGCTGGGGCGGGGAGCCGTACCAGACCGTCCACGTAGACGCTGAAAAATCGAAGCTGTACCGTTTCAGCGCCGACTATCGCGACATCGCGTACTTCGATTTTCTTCCTTCCTATGCCGATCCGCTGCTTTCGCGAGGCATACTCCTGAACGAGCAGTCCTTCGATACGCACCGGAAGATGGGAAGCTATGAGCTCGATCTATTCCCGGCCAAGCGAATCATTCCCTATCTCGCGTATGAGCGGGACTCGGGCACGGGTACCGGCGCGACCGCGTTCGTTACCAGCGCAAATCAGTTCCCCGTGCCGAACACCATGTACGACCTGACGAACCTCTATCGCGGCGGCGTGCGCATAGAGCTGCGCCGGTTTCACGCCACGCTCGAAGAAGGCGGAACCACCTTCAAAGACGATCAAAGCGTGTTCCAGAATTCCGGAACAAACTACGGCAACGTGTTGACGCCGGCGCTCGGGCAGATTACGTCGCTTACCGGGTTGCTGGCAGCTTACGGGATCGGCGGCTCCAGCATCTACTCCAAGGCTTTGTTCACGGCGAACGCGGCATCGTGGCTCGATCTGTATGGCCAGTTCCTGTATAGTCAGCCGGACTCGAGCGTAAATTATCAGCAGAAAGTCGCCGGAAACCTGTTACTCCAAAGTCCGCTCCTGTTTTATACCAGCCAGAGTTATCTGCTCTCGGCGTCGGCGAAGCTCCCGCACACCACCGGGACCCTGGGCGCCGAGCAGCGCGCGCTCAACCGCATACGCATCACCGAAAGCTGGCTGACGGATCGCCTCCACAACTCGGGCTCAGCGTCTTCGAACAGCATATTTACCAGCTCATCCACTTCACAGCAGATCGCGAGTGTTCTCAGCTCGTCGCTGGTGAATAACTACAATCAGGCGGAGATCGATGTGTTCTATGACGCGACTTCGAAACTGATGCTGCGCGGCGGTTATCGTTATGTCTGGGGCGAGGAAAGCGACGCGGTTCTCCCGGCCGCGGGACTGGTCAGCTCCGATCAGGCCAGGCTGCGCCGCAACGTCGGGCTCGGCGGATTACGATACCGGCCAATTCAGAAGCTCTCGCTGACGGCCGAGGCCGAAGTCGCGTCAAGCGGAGCCGCCGATTTTCGGACCAGTCTCTACAATTACCAGCGAGTCCGCGCGCAGGCGCGGTATCAGGCCATCAAGTCCCTGAACATCACGGCCGACTTTACGGCGCTGCTCAACAACAATCCGGTGGCGGGCGTGAACTCGAATTACCGCGGCCAGCAGGAATCGCTATCTTTATTCTGGTCGCCCGCCAAGGTCTGGAATTTTCAAGGCTCCTATACGCGATCCACGATTTATTCCAGCCTCAGTTATCTGGACCCCGGAACGTTGCAGATGCTGCCGTCGATCTATCGCGATAATGCCAACGCCGCGACCGCGCTATTCAACATCAATCTGCCGCGCGCCGCGGGTTCCAAGATCACCGCGGGCGGTTCCCTTTTTACATCCTCAGGCAGCCGGCCGACCACTTATTTTCAGCCGATCGTCACGCTGTGGCTGCCTGTGACGAAACACATCAGTTGGTTCGGAGAATGGCGCTACTACGGCTACGGAGAAACGCTGTATCCCTACGAAAGCTTCCACGCCAGTCTGGTAACTACGGGATTGAGGCTCACGCGATGAAACGCCTGGCCGTTGGTTTCCTCTTGCTGCTTTCGGCAGTGCCTTCAAATCTATGGGCTGCAAATGTCGCGGCGGATTCGGCGCGCGGCGCGCAGTTGTTTGAGGCGCTGTCCTGCGTCCAATGCCACAGCATCAACGGAAAAGGCGGGACCGTCGGCCCCGATCTCGGCCGGCGGATCGATCGCAGCTTCACGCCCGCAACATTGGCCGCCACCATGTGGAACCACGCGCCGGCCATGTGGGCAGCCATGCGCGACCGGAATATTCGCGCCGGAGATCTTGACGAGCAGGCCGCCGCGGACCTGTTCGCCTATTTCTATTCGGCCCACTTTTTCGATCGTCCGGGCGACGCCGGGCGCGGCAAGAATCTGTTCGGATCGAAGCACTGCGCCGAATGTCACGGCTTGACGCAGGCCAGGCTCCCCACGGCCAAACCTGTCGCGGAGTGGGAATCCATCGGCCAACCGGTCGCGCTGGTCAGCGCCATGTGGAATCATGCCGCCACCATGAAGACCGAGTTCGCCAGGCGCAAGTTCGCGTGGCCGGAGCTCACATCGCAAGACCTGACCGACATGCTGGTATATCTGCGAAATCTCCCGGCGGCGCGCGGCGTGGCGGCGCGAACCGAGATTAGCTCCGGAGCCGGCGGCGAAGCTCTGTTTCAATCCAAGGGATGCTCCGTCTGCCACACGGGAAGACTTTCTCTGGGTCCGCTTCTGAAAAACAAAACTCTGACGGACATCGCGGCGGCGATGTGGAATCATGAACCGCGGATGGCGCAGACTCCCGCCCAGCTCGATCCCGTCGAGATGCTGGAAATCGTGAGTTACCTATGGGCGGGCGAGTTTTTCGAAGACTCCGGCAAACCCACCGCGGGCGGACGGGTATTCGCGGCGAAGCATTGCACCGCCTGCCATAACGACGCCTCGAGCGGAGCCCCCGCGCTTCCGTCCGCCGGCCGAAGCTTCACCGGCGCGGCAATGGTGTCGGCGCTGTGGCGCCATGGTCCGCGCATGATGGAACAGATGAACGGCAAACACATCGCCTGGCCGCGCTTTGACGGCACTCAGATGGCCGATGTGATCGCATTTCTGAATTCCGCCGGAAGGAGGAAGCCATGAACCCCGGGCAACCGCATCGCCCAATCCTGGTGGTACTCACCAGCCACTGGATCGCAATGGCAGGCGTCGCGCTGGTGACGCTGGCGGGTTTCTCTTGGGTGTTCCTGCTGCCGGCCAACGTGGGAGGCCACGTCGGCAATCCGTACATCGGCCTGCTGATCTTCTTCGCCGTGCCGATGGTGTTTTTCGCCGGGCTCGCCCTGATTCCCGTCGGCATTGTGCTCGGCCGCCGCAAGTTGACCGCAAGCCTGGACCTCGAAGGCGACAGAAAATCCGCATGGCGCCGCGCCGGAATATTTTTCGGCGTGATGACCGTGGTGAATCTGATCATCGCGAGCCAGGTGAGCTATCGCGCGGTGGAGCATATGGAGACCGTCCAGTTCTGCGGCCAGACCTGCCACGTGATGCAGCCGGAGTTCACGGCCCACCTGCAGCCCAAGCATCAGCAAGTCACCTGCGGATCCTGCCATATCGCGCCTGGAGCGACGGGCTGGCTGAGGGCCAAGATGGCCGGAACCAATCAGCTCATTTCCGTCATTCTCAACAACTACCCGCGCCCCATCGAATCCGCGATGGAGAACAACAAGCTGGTATCGTCCGCCGACACATGCGAGCAGTGCCACGCGCGCGGGCTCATGATCGGCCCCCGGCTGCGAATGATCACGAAATATAAGGACGACGAAGCCAACACGCGCAGTGAAACCGTTCTCACCATGCTGGTGGGCGGCGGACGATTTGGCGGCATTCATGGCGCGCACATGGGTCCCGGGGTGCATATCCGTTACGCAGCCGCGGACAAGAAACGCGAAACGATCCCATGGGTGGAATACACGAACACGGAAACGCGGGCGAACCGGACTTACGTCTCCGCAGACACCAAAGCGGCAGACACCAAAGCGCCAGACGCCAAAGCGCCAGACGCCTTGCCCAAGTTCGACATGCAGTGCGTCGATTGTCACAATCGCGCTGCGCACTCCTTCGAACTGCCGGATCAGGCCGTCGACAAAGCCATGGCGTCCGGGGCCATTTCTGTCGGGCTGCCGTTTGTGAAGAAGACCGGCGTCGACCTGCTGAAAGCAACCTACGCCAGCGCTGACGATGCCGCGCAAAAGCTTCCAGCCGCCCTGAAGGCGTTTTATTCGCAAAAATATCCCGCTATTGCCGCCACTCGCGAAAGCGACATCCAGGCGGCGGGGCAGGCTCTCACCGCAATCTACCGAAACAACGTGTTCCCCGATCTCAAAGTCACCTGGGGAACCTACCCGAATCATCTGGGTCACATGGACGATCCAGGCTGCTTCCGCTGCCATGACGACAGCCATGCGACTCCCGACAAGAAAACCATCACACAGGACTGCAGCGCGTGTCATCAGTCCGTGGCGATGGAAGAAGCGGCCCCGGAGGTCCTGAAGACTCTCGGTGTCGCGGACTGGACGTCCAAATTTCAAAAGCCGTAACCGCGGGCAGGTTGCTGGTAGCGTCCTCCGACGTCTACGCCTTTGGACTCAAGCAGTAACGGCTGTTTTCGATCCGCGTACAATATCCGGCCCGTTCGTTCGTCTATCAGAGTAGATGGAGGACGTGCTGAGTTTAACGACCGAGCCCGGCGGGCAGCGCGCCGAGCAGAATCGCCGTATTTCCGAGGTGATCCAGCGGGAAAGGCGTCGTTTACTCAATTTCATCCGCAAACGGGTGGACGACGCGGGCGATGCGGAGGACATCCTGCAAGATGTCTTCTTCGAGCTGGTCGAGGCGTACCGATTCATGAAGCCGGTCGAGCAGGCGGGCGCGTGGCTTTACCGCGTCGCCCGAAATCGGATCGTCGACCGTTTTCGCAGGAAAAAGCTGGAGGCGCGCGCGGAGCCTCCTTCAGAGGCGAACCCGGGGGACCAGCCGCTCATGCTCGAAGAGCTCCTCCCGTCGCCCGATGCGGGTCCGGAGGCGCTGTACGCGCGAAACGTTCTTTTGGAGGAGTTGGATGCCGCGCTGGACGAACTTCCAGAAGAGCAGCGCGATGTGTTCATCGCGCATGAATTGGACGGGCGAAGCTTCAAGCAGCTTGCCGAAGAAACGGGAGTAAGCGTCAATACGCTTCTGTCGCGCAAGCATTACGCGATTGTCCATCTTCGCCGCCGCCTGCGAGCGATTTACGACGAGATTACAAGTTTATGAGGACCAGAATATGAATTCATTATGGATGAGGCGGTTGAAAATCGGAGTGATCGGACTGATGGCCGTGGCTGTCTTCGGCTTCGTGGTGATGGGTCTGTGGAACTGGCTGGCGCCGGCGGTATTCGGCCTGCGCGCGGTGACCTTTTGGCAGGCGCTCGGCATCCTGGTCTTGAGCAAGATCCTGTTCGGAGGATTCCGCGGCAGACCGGGACACGGTGGACCCTGGAAACGCCGGATGAGCGAACGCTGGCAGCAGATGACGCCGGAGGAGCGCGAAAAATTCCGTCACGGCATGCTGGCGCGCTGCGGCCACCGAGAAATGCGTCCCGGGGTTTAATCGATCTTGACCGTGTGATCCCGCACATACTCGGGCGACAGGTCGATGCCGAGTCCGGGTGCGTCGGGAATTTCCCAGTGCGATAAGGTCGCTTTCCAGCCGTTTACAAACAGGTCTTTGTAATCGGACGTTTCCCGGAAGCCTTCCTCCATGATGAGGAAATTGGGAATCGACGCAGCCACCTGAATGCTGGCCGCGGTGCACACCGGGCCGTTCGGATTGTGCGGCGCCACGACGACGTAATTGGCGTCGGCCATGGCGGCGATTTTCTTCATCGAAGTGATGCCGCCGGTGCGCGAAACGTCCGGCTGGATAATCCGCGCGGCTTGCTTATTCAGGAGTTCGCGGAAGTTCCAGTGCGATTGCAGGCCTTCGCCGGTCGCGATGGGGATGTTGGTGGACCGTTGAAGCGCGGCCATCGCGTCCACATCTTCCGGGGGCACAGGTTCTTCCAGGAAGAACGGGTCGAACGGCTCCAGCATTTTGATGATGCGGCCGGCGGAGGCCATGTTCCACTTCCCGTGCGCCTCCACGCAGATGTCGAACCCGGCGCCGGCTTCGCGGATGCCTCGAATCATCTCTCGCGTTTCGTTCAAAATCTGCGTCGATAACTGCCGGTCCGCCGCGGGATAGGCGCCGAAGGGATCGTATTTACCGGCGGTGGCGCCTTCCGCGATCAGTTCCTTGGTGCGCTGCCGGTAGGCGTCGGCCGTGCGCGGAATTTCACCCCAGCGGTAACTGGTGTAGATGCGCAAACGGTC